>Ga0123356_10006174_pt1 | contig 12141 bp, 10 predicted proteins | sample TergutEmb28metaG_2_FD_92546 | JGI IMG/M metagenome (GOLD analysis project Ga0123356, IMG submission 92546) | Embiratermes neotenicus P3 segment gut microbial communities from Petit-Saut dam, French Guiana - Emb289 P3 | ecosystem: Host-associated > Arthropoda: Insects > Digestive system > Gut ... | reverse complement strand
TCATTCAAATCAAGAATATTCTGTAAAAGAGTGTCCTGCGTAACATCAGCCGGAAGATGAATCTTTTTTACCACGACACCTACTGTTTCACAGCGCTTGACAGCGGTTTTTTCGTATGAAATATCATCGGCTCTTTCGCCGACACGGACTATAGCAAGTGTCGCTTCTATTCCTTTTTCCTTCAGGAGCTCAATTTTTTTGCCCGTTTTTTCATTTAGCGAATTGACAACATCGGCACCTTTTAGAATTTCCGCCATATGTATACAGTCCTTTCATAAGTTGCTGATTATTCCATGACTTAATTTTTCCTGATTCTGCCTGTTACCGAGTTATATATTTCATCCGCCATAACACAGTACTTTCCGAGAATTGCATCGGCTTCAGCCTCGAGACTTCCCGCGTATTTTTTGTCTGTCATTGATTGTGTGTTGATATAAATATTCAGGCTTGCACCTTGCATAGCCGATTTACACAGGATAGCTCCGACGCCGGCATCACTCAGAGCAAGAACACTTCCTTTTTTAGCAAACTCATCGTGAAGCTCGATCGACCTTGCACAAAGCCGCATTATATCGAGCGGTACTGTGCAGGCAAGTTTTAGAGCGTCCTCCATAACCTGTTCCCTTGCCGGGTCGTCCTTTGGGATACTGTATGCTTTTGAGAGAGGCTCAAAAACGACGGCATCTTCATCAACAAGTCTCAATAGCTCGTTTTGTATTGCAGCCGCTTTGTTTAGAAGCTCAATGATATCGGCTTCAACGTCGGCATATTTTTTCTTGCCGGTAGTGAGATTGCCGACCATTGCGCCGAGAGCTGTTCCGACAGCTCCGACAAGAGCGGAAGCGCCGCCGCCTCCCGGCACGGCTTCCTTGGATGAAAGCACTTCTACAAATTCAGTGCATGATTTATCAATAAATTTCATTGATATTACTCCTTAAAACAACCCCGATACTTTTCCCGTATCAGTATCAACATCAATCCTTCGGTACGCGGGATTTGAACCCGTTCCCGGCATCATACTTATCGTTCCCGCCATCGGGCACAGGAATTTCGCACCTCCGTAAACAAGGATATCGCGTATGGGTAATCTCCAACCTTTTGGCACACCTTTATGTGTCGGCTCGTGAGATAGAGAAAGATGTGTTTTTACCATCATTGTACAATAATCGGCATAATGCGGATCGCTTTCAAAGCGTTCCGCTTTTTCCACCGCAAGAGGTTCCCAGTCAACGCCTTCTGCCCCGTATACTTCCTTTGCGATGATTTCAACACGCTCACGCAGCGGTATTGATAAATCGTAGAGATAGTTCAACGCGGACGGCTCTTCACATGCGTCTATAACGACTTCGGCAAGCTCACGTGCACCTTCACCGCCGTTTTGCCAGTGATCGCTCAAAGCACAGCGTACACCATGTTCGGCACAGAGTTTTCTCAGAAGCTTGACTTCCTCGTCGGTATCCGTGTGGAACTTATTGATGCAGACAACGGGATTGATACCTGATTTTTTCACATTGTCGACATGGTGGAAAAGGTTGTTTGTACCTTTTTCAAGCAGCTCAAGGTTCTGCTCCGTATACTCGGCAGGAAGCGGTCTGCCCGGTGAAACCGCAGGTCCGCCGCCGTGCATTTTAAGCGCTCTGATAGTCGCGACAAGCACGGAAACGTGCGGTTTCAAATTTGAAAGGCGGCATTTTACATTCCAGAACTTTTCAAAACCGATATCGGCGGCAAAACCGGATTCTGTTACATGATAATCAAAAAGCTTAAGTGCAAGCCTGTCCCCGATAATGGAGGACTGACCGATTGCTATATTCGCAAACGGTCCTGCATGAATCAGGCAAGGTTGATGCTCGACTGTATAACACAGTGTCGGATTAATAGTGTTTCGCATCCACGCGGTCATTGCACCGTCGACTTCTAAGTCGGCTGTTGTAACAGGCTCTCCTTTTTTGTTATATGCGACAATAATACTTCCGATCCGTTCACGAAGGTCTTTTAAGTCTGTCGCAACCGAAAGTATTGCCATCAACTCACTGCCGACCGCGATGCCGAACTTGGAGTCCATCTCAAAACCGTTTCGTTCACCACCGCCGAGACCTATCCGGATGTTACGAAGCCCCTGTGCGCAAAAGTCGATGATCCAGCCGAGCTCGATGCGCTCCGGATCTATATCAAGCCGCTTTAAACCAATTTCCGCGAGCTTGGCATCGTCATAATTCCGCTCGTGCTGCATACGCGCGTTTAACGCGACCATCGCAAGATTGTGCGCGTTCATGATATCGTTGATATCACCTGTCAGTCCGAGCGAAAATTCCGTCATAGGTATAAGCAGCGCGTTTCCGCCGCCTGCTGCCGTACCCTTGACATTCATAGTCGGACCTCCCGAAGGCTGACGCAGGCATCCGCCCGCGTTTTTTCCAAGCTTGCCCAAACCCTGAATAAGCCCGAGAGAGGTTGTGGATTTACCCTCGCCGAGCGGAGTCGGGGTTATTGCGGTCACGTTTATGAACTTCCCGTCGGGTTTGTCCTTCAAACGGTTTATTATTTTGATAAAATCTAACTTGGGTGTTTTCCCGTATGGGATAATCTCATCGGGAAGAAGCCCCATCAGTTCCCGGAAATGTTCCACTCCGGGAAGTGTTTTTTCTGCTTCCTCGGCAATCTGCCAGTCCTTATAAATGGTTGGATTAAGCATAACAGTTACCTCTCACCGGTGTTTATATATTATGATTCCTTATCCTTGTCTTTAGCTTTTTCGGCTTTAGCAGCTGCTGCACTTTTCTTTAATACCGCGATTTCTTCTTCTTTTAAGGCAATTCTTTCATGCGCTTGAGTGATTTCTTCAACAAGCTGACGGAAGTCCGAGTTCTCGTCATCCTTAAATTGCTTATAGTACCTTGTACCGAGCTCAACGCTGAGACGCCTTATTGTAGCCTTGTCATTTACTATACCGGCTCTGAGTTTGGTCTTTTTTGCAATGATTTTTGTTTTTTCTTCAGCGGCTTTGTATGTACATACTGTTGCATCGGCAAGTGTTTCCAATGCGTCCATTGCTTTTTCCCTGAAATCTTCATAGTTTGCCATTACTGTTTCTCCTTTTCGTTTTCAATATCTACTTCGGTCGCCCCGTCCAGTTCGGCGAGTTCATCCGAATTTTCTTCATCCTCCGGCTCGTTATCCGGCTCGTTTTCGTCGTCTATATCCTCTTCAGCCGCTCCGTCAAGCTCGGCGAGCTCTTCTGAACCGTCTTCATCATCTGTTTCTTCGTCATCAGTTGATTCAAGTGTCTCTGTTTTCTTTCCACGGAAATGATTAAACAGTAAAATACCGGTTGCGGCGAGAAATGAAAACACGGCAAGCCATTGTGACGCCCGTAACTGTGTTCCCCAGATCATAAGGCTGTCGGTTCTGAGCCCTTCGATCATAAATCTGCCAAGTCCGTACCAGGCGACGTAAAACAGGAAATACTGCCCGGGATACTTTGTTTTTGACTTCTTTGAAAAGATGTGCATCAAAACAAGACCTGTTATATTCCATAAGCTTTCATACAAAAATGCCGGATGAACATACTCGGTTTCTCTGCCCGGTCTTGTCAAACCCATTTTCCACGGAAGATCCGTCACGGTACCAAAAGCCTCGCGGTTGATAAAGTTACCCCATCTTCCGACAGCCTGACCGATCAGCAACCCGAAACCGGCGGCATCGAGTAAATTGCCGAGCGGCATCTTCTTTACACGGCTGTAAATGATAAACACAATACCGGACGCGATTATACCACCGTAAACGGCAAGCCCGCCGTCTCTGAATCTAAGTATGTTCCCCCACATGCCGGGCGCGAAGAAATCATTAAAATTAAACAGCATGTAGTAGATTCTCGCTCCTACAAGACCACATGGTACCGCAATGAGAATCAGGTCTAAAATGTTGTCCTTGGTAAGACCGAAAAGTTCTCTGCGTTTGATCAGGTATATACCTGCAAGAGCATACCCTGCGGTTATGAACAATCCGTAGTAGTAGATTTCAAAACCGAAAAGAGTAAAGGATCTCGGCAGGTTCAGTACCAGCCAATCCCCGAACATCGGGAATGTTATTGTTGCAGTGCTGTAATCCAAGTTATCACCTCATTATTTTAGGATTGATGACAGAAATCGCCATATTTTCCGGGACAACATTCGTTTTTATATAATCAGATATATCTTCTATTCTGATTTTTGACAACAGAGCCGGAGCTTCAAGCGGGTCGAAACCGCGAAAATGACCTTCAACGACGCTTGAGGCTATAACGCCAAAAGAGTTTAACGCGCGGATGTGACCGCCGATAGCGGCTTTTTTTGTCCGCTCGAACAATCCGGCATCAAGGTTTTGAGTCGAAAACCTTTCCACTTCATTTTTGACTTCCTCAAAAACACGCCCGGGGTCGCGGGTTTCACCGCCAAATACAGTATAAGCTATGCCGGCTGCCGAGTCAAATGAAGCCGAGAAATCGGCATTTATCAAACCCTCGGCATAAAGCCGGAGATACAATTTTGAGGAATGTCCGCAAAGCATTTCGAGTGCAATAGCGCCTACTATCTCTTGCCACAGTGTATCTTGTCCGCGTGCTGCGGGAGTGAGCTTATTTCCCGCGAGAAATACGGGAAGGCTTATTTCCATTGTTTTTGTAAATTCCTTTGCTTCGGGGATAAGTGTTTCCGGAAGACCGTAGTCACTGAGCGGAATATTGCTTTTACCGGCGGGAAGGATTTTTTGTGCCCGTTCACATACCATCATCGGATCCACATCACCGACAACACACAGAGCCATATTGGATGGCGCGTAAAAAACCTTATGACAGTCGTAAAGCGTTTCCGCAGTGATTTGCCTTATACTCTCAACAGTACCTGCCACGGAGTCCCTGATCGGATTTTCTTTAAAGAGAGATTTTAGAAATCCGTAATAGAGACAATAATGAGGATCATCTTCGACCATACGTATTTCCTGCTCAATGATCCCCTGTTCTTTTTCAACACTTTCGGGAGTAAAATAGGGGACAGATACAAAATTGAGCAGAATTTCGAGATTTTCCTCAAATTTATCTATACATTCAAAATGATACGCAGTGGTATCAAACCCGGTGTAAGCATTGGGTGACGCTCCGTTTTCGGACAGCTGCTCAAGAGCGTTACCGTCTTCCGTGTCAAACATCTTATGTTCAAGAAAATGGGCGACCCCCGCAGGTGTATCGATCCATTTATCGGATAATTTAAAACGTCTGTCAACACCACCGTAATCGGTTGCGAAAAATGCGTATTTTTTATAAAAACCGGGTTTTGGTACTACAAAAACCGAAAGCCCGTTCGGTAACGTTTCCGTATATACCAACTCGTTGATTTGCTTATATTCATTAAGCTTCATCATCTGCCTCCTTACTTTCCGTACCGGAATCTTCCAAGCCTGAAAGCATATATACGGAGTCGGTTTTTATTCCCGAAGCGGAACCGATAACACGCTCGATCGTAACTGCGTCGACTAAATCGCTCAAGCAGGCGGGATCATACCGGACAGATGCAAGAATGCTGTCGAAATACAATTCTTCCAAACCGTTCAGTCTGTCAAGTGCGGATTTTATTGAAGTGATAACATAACGTTTCGCAGATGTAAACTCCCACTCGCTGATATCACCGGTTTTTACACTTTCAAGCTGAACAAGGATCTCATCAAGAGCCGCGGTAAATTTCGAAAATTCCACACCTGATGAAACAAGCATTACACCCTTGTGTTTATCGACCATCGAGCTTGCGTAATAACACAGCGACAGTTTCTCCCGCACATTTAAAAACAACTTTGATGAAACACTTCCGCCGTATAACGCGTTAAACAGCATCAGAGCCGGATAATCGGGCTCTTTCATAGCGTCACCCATCCTGAACCCGACTGTCAGCTTACCTTGCGTGACATCAAGGTTTTCGGTAAAGCGGCGGGGTGTTTCCGTGACCGGATAATAAATGATATTTGTATCCGGAACTTCCGTGTTTTTACGTGCGGGCAATTCGGTAAATGCCGCCTCAACCGCTGTTGTAACGCGTCCGGGTGAAGCGGAGCCGCAGTAGAATATTTCAATCCGTGAATTTCTTACTACGTCGGAATAGTGTGCTGTCAGACTCTCGCTCGAAATTGCAAGGGCTTCATTTTCGCTTCCAAGCCTGCTGATACCATAGACTTCATCACAGCACATTTCCTCAAGCAGTCTGTCGATGGCATAACCGTGCTTGTCGTTTATTGAAGCGCGTATATCATCGATCAGATTTGATTTTTCGCTTTCGATGTAATCGCTGCGCAGCTTTCCGTCTTGCAGAACAGGTGACAATAACAGTTCACCCGTTGTGTGTATTGCTTTTTCAAGAACACTTTCGCCGTCGGGGATATAACGGTCATCGGGGAAATCCGAATAAAAACCGATACAATGGAGTTCACCTTTTTTACGGATAACGGGTTCGATCCTTACACCGTACAAATCATCAAGGGCAGCCGAAATACTCTCCATATCGGGGAGCTTTTCCGAACCGCGGCGTAAAACACGCGGTAACAGCGCATTGGCTGCCGCGGTTTCACGGCTGAGTCTGCACAGTATATTTACTGTTACACAACCTGATTTGAACTTATCAGTATTTATACATGTCAACGAAATGCCGGGTTTGATTTCTGTCTTGTAAATAGTGTGCCTTTGTCCGGGAATTATCTTTTCCAAACTGCTTACTACCATCCTATGTAATTTATCTTCGTTGATTATGCGGCTATTGTATCATCATTCGTAATTAATGTGAAATAAAAATATTTTAGCTCTCCTTGCCCGCCGAACGCTCCTCGATAATGTTATACCCGACAACCGTGATAATAATTATCAAACCACCGATAAGTGCAAAAACACCGGGTATCTCAAGCTCAGGGAGCAGCCCCGCTAAACCGGCGAGCATCACCCAGACAGGATTCAATATCGGCTCGATCGCGGATATCAGACAGGCAAGCAGAGCCGATGTCTTTTTGATCCCTATGGAAAAGAAGATATAAGCAAAACCGACCTGAACACCACCGAGAATAATAACGGCAACCCATGCGGTCAAATCTGCGGTTACCTCTGTAACGGCAAACGGCAAACCGATGCAGGTGTTTATCAAAAACCCTAAGAACAACGCGTTTTCGGGGTTCGTATCAGGCCTTTTGTTGCAGACATATACACCCGCCATGGATAAGCCTGAAATGAGTGCCGTTATATTACCCCAAAAGGCACCTGTGTCAAGATTCTCCGCAAAAAACAGCATCATACCGCAAAGGGTAAGCAGCACGGCAATAACCGCGCTGATCGTCGGCTTCTTTTTATAGAAAATCAAATAAATCAGGATAATAAACACAGGAGCGGTAAACTGAAGCAAAATCGCCGCCGCTGCGGTGGTCAGCTTATTTGCGAAAACATACATGACTGTTGTCGATGACAGGCAGACGGCTGTAAGTATGTTTCCCGTTGTAAACTCAATCTTAAAGCTGCGGCGGTATATGATAAACACAACAGCCGCGAGAAGTGCGCGGATACCGACAATACTCATCGCACCCCACGGGATAAACTTGATGAACAACCCGCCGAAGCTCCAGCAGACAGAAGCGAGAGCAATAAAAACAGGTCCCTTCCGGTCATTTTTTACAAGTGTTGTCATAAACGGCAAACTCTCCTGAAGTTAGTATTCTAACACGGTAAATCCGTAATTGGAATTAATTTTTGACAGATTCCTTATTTTATTGTATTATCTTGATTGTACATTCACGTGCAGATGTTTTAAGGAGAATTTTTACTTAAATGTTATCAGAGCATGATAATTACTCGGAGTTTATTCACAAGCACGCGGATTCGCTGCTTGGTCAGATAAAAGTTGATAAAAAACAACTTGTTTTAAACGATGTCAAACGCGGACTTCGAAACGCCGACGGAACAGGCGTTATGGCAGGGCTTACAAGAATCGGAAGCACCCAGGGATACTATATGCGCGACGGCGAAAAAACAGCGATGGAGGGTAAGCTCTATTACCGGGGCATTGATGTTGCGGACATAGTAGACGGGTTTTTAAAAGACAACAGACCGGGCTTCGAAGAAACCGCCTATCTGCTTATTCTCGGGAAGCTGCCGAATATACCGGAGCTCGAAACATTCCGTTTGATGTTAGAGGATCTGCGCGAGCTGCCGAAGGGTTTTACCGAAGACATGATACTTCCGGCACCAAGCAGAAATATCATGAATAAAATGTCACGCAGCGTTTTAGCACTCTATTCTTATGACAAGGAACCCGAAACAGACGAAAAAAGCCTTGAGAAGGAGCTTGCAAAAGCACTGAACCTGCTTGCGTGCTGCCCGATAATCGTAGCTCACGCATACGCCGCAAAACGCCATTACTTTGACGGTGAGGGGCTTTATCTCCACAGATCACAGCCCGGTTATTCAATGGCGGAGAATTTCCTGCATTCCGTCCGCCGTGACAACAGCTTTACCGAAGAGGAAGCGAGGCTTCTTGATTTATGCATGGTGCTTCATGCCGAGCACGGCGCAGGTAACAATTCCGCATTTTCATGCAGGGTATTGACATCGACCGGTACAGATATCTATTCAGCAATATCAGCGGCGATCGGGTCGCTGAAAGGACCTCTTCACGGCGGTGCAAACGAAAGAATCATGGAAATGTTCGACTATGTCCAAAAAGATATAAAGGACTGGAACGATGAAGATGAAATATCGGCTTATCTTGATAAGATCCTTCGCAAGGAAGCCGCATCGGGCGACGGACTTATATACGGAATGGGACATGCAGTATATACAATATCCGATCCACGGGCGGTAATTCTCAAAAAGCTTGCACGTTCGTTAGCCGAAAAAAAGAACCTGCTTGATGTGTTCGAGCTTATGGAAACAGTAGAAAAGTTAGCGCCCTATGCTCTCGGAAGAGCAAAAGGCAAAAAAGGAAAAGCGGAGATATGTGCGAATGTTGATATGTATTCGGGATTTGTTTATCAAATGCTCGGAATACCGCAGGAGCTGTACACACCGTTGTTTGCAGTTGCGAGAATGGCAGGCTGGTGTGCTCACAGGCTTGAGGAAGCATGGGGCGGAGGCAAAATCATAAGACCCGCGTACAAAGCAATCGCTCTCGACGAAGATTATGTACCGCTTTCAGAACGACAGTAAATTAACAAATGTAATATATAACGAAAAGGTGGATTATTATGTCAAACAGAATTTTTACATCAGAATCGGTAACGGAAGGACATCCCGATAAAGTATGCGATCAGGTTTCGGATGCGGTGCTTGACGCGATACTTGCAGGCGATAAGACCGCGCGTGTGGCATGTGAAACAATATGTACAACGGGACTTGTCCTTGTAATGGGCGAAATAACAACAGACACGTATGTCGATATACCGAATGTCGTCCGTGATACGGTCAGGGATATCGGATACATAAAACCCGAGCTCGGATTCGACTATAAGGGTTCGGCGGTAATGACTACCATTGATGAGCAGAGCCCCGATATCGCGATGGGTGTCAACAACGCTCACGATGACAACGATGAAAAAGGCGCGGGAGATCAGGGCATGATGTTCGGGTTCGCGTGTGATGAAACACCGGAATATATGCCTGCGCCGCTGTCATTTGCCCATGCTCTTACATTAAAGCTTGCCGATGTCAGAAAAAGCGGTGAACTGACATTTGTCAGGCCGGACGGAAAAAGCCAGGTCACGGTTGAATATGACGAAAACAGAAATGTCGTATCGGTACCGGCTGTCGTTGTATCAACACAGCACGACCCTGATATCACTATCGAAAAACTTCGAGAAGCAATCACCGAATGTGTAATCAAACCGGTAATACCGGCAAATCTGATCAATAACAATACAAAGATTTTTGTCAATCCCACAGGACGGTTTGTAATCGGCGGTCCGGTAGGGGACTCGGGACTCACGGGACGCAAAATAATTGTTGACACTTACGGCGGATATGCAAGCCACGGCGGCGGTGCCTTCTCGGGTAAGGACCCGTCAAAGGTTGACCGCAGTGCCGCTTATATGGCACGTTATGTTACAAAGAACGTAGTAGCCGCAGGTCTTGCACGTGCGTGTCAGATTGAACTTGCGTATGCGATCGGAGTAGCACAGCCTGTTTCCATTCATATCGATACCAGAGGAACAGGAGTATTTTCAGATCAGAAAATCGCGGATATAGTAACAGAGAACTTTGACTTCAGACCGTCAAAGATCATTGCGAAATTAGACCTTCTCAGACCGATATATAAAGCAACCGCGTCATACGGTCATTTCGGACGTGAAAATGAAGGCTTCCCGTGGGAAAAACTTGACATGGTCGACAAGTTAAAGAGTTATTTATAATCCCGGGGATAATTCTGAGGTAGGGGTTGACAAACGTGAGCAACGATGATTTAACAGACAGCGGTATTATCGAAGGGCGCAACGCGGTAATTGAAGCTTTGCGTTCGGGAGTGAATATAGATAAGGTCTTTATCGCAAAAGGCGAAACCGATTCTACGCTGAAGCATATAGCGTCAAAAGCAAGAGCAGCGGGTGCCGCTGTTGTTGAGGCGGACAGGCGGAAGCTCGATTCGATGAGTGTTACACAGTCTCATCAGGGTGTTATCGCAACAGCGGCTTTTGCGGAGTACGTCACGATTGACGACATACTTGAAATCGCAAGGCAAAAAAATGAAGAACCGCTGATAATCATATGCGATGAAATATCAGACCCGCACAATCTCGGAGCAATAATACGGACCTGTGAAGCAACAGGTGTACACGGTGTAATAATCCCGAAAAGAAGAAGTGCGGGTTTAAACGCAACAGTTGCCAAGGCATCAAGCGGCGCGATATTTCATATAGCGATCGCAAAGGTCACAAATATCACGGCAGCTGTCAAGGAACTTAAAAAAGCGGGAGTATGGATTTATGCGGCATCGACCGATGCTGATAAAACACTCTGGGAATCCGATTTGACCGGCGCGACAGCATTAGTGATCGGTTCCGAAGGCTCGGGAATCAGCCGCCTTGTAAGTGAAAACTGCGACCATAAGATTAGCATCCCGATGTGCGGAGAACTTTCATCACTTAATGCATCTGTTTCAGCAGCAGTACTTTTATATGAAACTGTGAGGCAAAGGAAAAATGTCAATTGATATCACAGTAATGATAAACGAGAGGAGGTGTCTGAATGTCCGGTGATTCCAACGATTATTCATTTGAATCGATTTTAGCCGAGGTCAAAGGTACAGCGTTTATCAACGGAGATAAAAAGACACCACCGGATCTTCTTCAGGAAAAAGCCGACAGGATATTAAGAGAGGCTGCAGAAATAACTGTGGCAGCACATCAGACGGCAGCGGCAGAGCCGGAACAGCCGGCAGTTCCGCATCGGCCTGTAGTACCCGTTCATGTGGTTCAGCAAACGATCAGACCTGCAGCCGAGTTCGCAACAGGGTCGATTCCGCATGATAAAATCCAACAGGCGGAATATATACCGCCGCCACTGCATGTTCAACAGGAGCAGCAGCAACGTGCAGAGAGCGAAATACAACAGATGCAGCGGACACAAACCCCGGTTCCGCAACCCCTGCCGGAGTTTGAACCGGACTTTTCCGAAACCGATGACCTTCCGATGATAGTTACGCCGTTGGATAATGAAGCACCGGCGGCAAGAGTCGAAACATCGTTTGCGGCATTCGACTCCGCAATGGATGAAGTGTCCGCGATGAACGCGAGGCAGTCCGGAGTCGAAGCAGCGGACTCTCCGACTCTTGTTGCGCCGATAAGAGAAATCGTGCCGGTCAAACAAACCCGCAGCGACCTGTTTGACCAGGATATATCTTCCGGTGAGTTTGACGAAACCGCTGAATCCGGAGAAAGCTACGGTCCTCTTGAGGAAGAGATCTTTGAGGAACCGCAACTGAAAACAGCTGTCCGCAGATTTGCGTCCGCATGTAATTCCATTTCGATAAGGGTGATTCCCGCTTCGGTGATAACGTTGTTTATGGTAGTTATTACATATGTCTATGAAGCAGGATTGATAGTGCCGTTCGGAATAGGACACAGCTTGGACCGCGCTGCGGGAGCTTTGAT
>Ga0123356_10006173_pt1 | contig 12141 bp, 8 predicted proteins | sample TergutEmb28metaG_2_FD_92546 | JGI IMG/M metagenome (GOLD analysis project Ga0123356, IMG submission 92546) | Embiratermes neotenicus P3 segment gut microbial communities from Petit-Saut dam, French Guiana - Emb289 P3 | ecosystem: Host-associated > Arthropoda: Insects > Digestive system > Gut ... | reverse complement strand
CGCCACCATAGCCATTTGACCGGGGCTGAGCTGCTGTCGAAGTCCCTCCTCGTGACTGTTGGCGATGGCGGGCATGACCGCACATATATCAGAGCACGAACATTTACTAAAGAAATTTCTGTAAGCTCCCAGGCCGGGTCGAAGCGCCGCCAACCGTACAAAACGGAGGACGGTCAATGAGACGGCGAAAAGAAAAGAGATTCTCAAGGGAAATTGAGCGCGCGCCGCGCTGAAAGCGGCGCCAGCATCTCAACGCAGGCGAATCGCAGTTGGGCGCGATGTGAGCCGGCCAGCGGCGAAATAAAGTTTGGGGGAGAACGAAAATCTCATACCCATCATCGCCAGTAGATGAAAGCGGTTCCAGAAACCGCTTCAGAACATGGCTAACACACTGAGGGATTTCGCCTGGACACGGCAGTCGCGCGGGTGGTCGAGGAACCCACGGCGTTTTCCGCCGATATTCATGATATGTTTTTCTGTTCTGATTTCGTGCACCATGCCAGTTGCGGCTCGAACTGGCAAGAGCGCAGCCTATGCCTTACACCATGCGCGAAGTTGCCCAACGAGCGGGAGCATCTCCGGCCACGGTTTCGCGCGTTCTCAATAATACGCAGTACATCTCTGAAGAGACTCGTTCGCGGGTACTGAAAGCAGTCCGCGAATTAAACTACTTCAAGAATGTGCACGCCCGTCGACTGGCCACCGGGCGCAGCGATTTGTTCGGACTGGTCATTTCCGAGATTGCCAATCCGTACTTTCCCGAAATTATTCGGGGCTTTCAAGCCATGGCGTGGAATCGCGGCTTTGACGTGCTGCTATGCAACACCGAATACGATGGCCACCGCATCAAGGCCGTAATGCGGAAACTGAGGGAGAGCGATGTCAGGGCCGCGGCCGTCGTCACCAGCACCCTGGACCGCGAGATGGTTGCTGAACTTACTGGCTCCGGCATTCCTGTGGTGTTATGCAATTCCGATCCTGCTGGAAAACTGCTCAGCAACATCTGTATCGACTACGGACCCGGGATTCAGAAAGCCATTCAACACGTAGTCGAGTTGGGTCATCGCAGCACAGGCGTGATAGCGGGACCGGCCGGCAACCGTACCGCCGTGACCATCAAGAATGCGCTAGTCACGGGACTCACCGCCCGCGGCTTGAAGCCGGTTTGCGTGCTCGAAAGCAACTACCGCGTGGACGCTGGGGCGTCGGCGGTTCGGGAGGTTTTGTCCGGCCGACAGGTTCCTACGGTGCTGTTCTGCGGCAACGATCTGATTGCTATGGGTGCGATGATCGCCCTTGAGGAATCGGGAGTGCAGGTTCCGGAAGATGTCTCGGTTATTGGAATTGACGATATTTTCTTTGCTTTTCTAGCGCGCCGTCCGCTTACAACGATTCGGGTTCCGCGGGAGGAGCTGGGCGTCAAAGCCTTTGAAGCGCTAGAAAGAATGCTCAGGCTCAAGCGCAAAAAAGGCACGAATTACATGCTGGAGACCGATCTTGTCATTCGCCGCTCGACTGCACCGGTCCGGCGGCCGCAACTCGAAATGAATCCCTAGACGTAAACGGCACTAGACTTAAACGGCCTCGATGTACCTGACCATTGCCAGTATCCTCGTTCTTATTGCCGCGCCCGTAGTCGGCGCGCAGAATGTGCCCGTTCAGGATCGAGCTGCCAACGGGATTTCCCTCGCCCGCCAGGGAAAGCTGGCGGATGCAGAACGAGAACTTCGTCGGGCGGTGAGCGGCGCTCCTTCCGTCGCCGTATATCATGCCCAACTGGGATCCATACTCGGGCTTGAGGGAAAATGGGATGAAGCCCTCGAGAGCTTCGAGAGAGCCGTTCACCTGGCTCCGGAAAACGTCGACTTTCGACGCGAGACGGCGGCGGTCGAATGGCAGATGGGACGGATGCCCGCCGCCGAGAAGAACCTTCATTCCGTGCTCGAGAAGCATCCGGGCGATCCCGGAGCCGTGTTGTTACTAGGCTTGGTGAAGGAGAGGACGGGAGACTACGCAAACGCCGCCCAGTTGTTGGACTCACAGTTTGAATTGGTGGTGGTTGAACCCGAGCGCACCCTAGCTTTGTTCCACTCCCTCATCGAGAGTGGTCAGGCCGACAAGATCGCCAAGGTGGTTGACGTTCTGAAGCTTCACGCTTCGGACAAGGCATGGGCTGGCGCGGTCAGGGGCTGTAGGCAAATTGCAATGACGAGTGGAGACCGGGAAAGCGCGGAGGCGTTGTTCGCGTTGATTCCCAGCGAGGACTCGGCCCGGCCCGCAGCCGGCCTTCAGTTGGCAAGACTTCTCTACCGCCAGTCCCAGGTCCTGCGGGCAAAGGAGCTCCTGCTCGAACTGAAGTCAGAAGGAGTAAACAACGCCGACCTCGAGAATCTGCTGGGAAACTGCCTCGAGTCCGAGCGCGAGCCCGAGCAGGCTGCCGCCGCCTACCGGCGCGCAATTGCGGTTGACCCTTCACGAGTCGAGCTATACGAGGACCTGATTTCTCTTTTTCTCTACCAGCACAGAACCGGAGATGCCCTCCTCGTCGCGAAACAGGCCCTCACGATTGCCCCCAAGGACAGCCGCCCCTGGGTATGGAGGGGAAATGTGGACCTAGCGAGGAATGATTATAAGGATGCCATGGAGAGTTACACGCACGCGGTGCGTCTGAATAACCGGAATCCCGATGCCCTGTTCGGTGTTGCTGGAGCCTATTACGTTACCGGTCAGGGCGAGGCGGCCATCTCGCAGTGTAGGGCTGGAATCTCCCGGTTTCCGGGTGACACGCGTTTCTATGTCTCCTACGCAGAGATGTTGCTAGCCTCTCCTGAGGCGCTGCGGTTGCACCCACAAGCTAAGGCCCTCCTCGAGAAGGCGGTGAAGCTCGCTCCGCAGTCCGCCCAAGCCCACTATCTGCTCGGTCAGATCGCCCTCGAGGAGGGGAAATTGCATGAGGCAGAAGAGGATCTCTTGCGCTCGCTCGCGTCCGATCCCGATCGAAGCAAGGCGCATTTCGCACTGTCGCGCGTTTACCGCCGTATGGACCGCCCCGACCAGGCGGGGAAAGAATTCGCACTCTTTGAGAAGCTAAAGCAACGGGAGGAGGAGGGCGGCAGTACCCCACCGTTTGTCCTGCCCGAAAAGCAATGAGAGCGTCCAAGATTGGGGGCGAAGCCGTTGGCCGCGGCAGTCTTCCCGCCGGCCTCTCGCGGCGCAGATTCCTTACCACCCTCTCCGTAGCGGCCGCCGGCGAGCTCGTTCCCTCGACCCTGTTGGGAAGCAGCACTTCGGCGGGCCCCATTTTTTCCGATGTGACCGCGAAAGCGGGTGTCAACTGGCGGCATTTCAGCGGATCTTCCCCGGACCGGTACCTGATCGAAACCATGGGAGGCGGTGTCGGGTTTTTCGATTTTGACGACGACGGACAACTGGATATTTTCCTGTTGAACGGCGGTGAAACACCCCACGGCAAGAGCGAGAAACCGGTCGAGAATGCCTTGTATCGCAATTTGGGCAATGGCAAGTTTGTCGATGTCGCTTCCGAGGCGGGTCTCGACCGGGTCAAGACCTACGGCGTGGGTGTGGCTATCGCTGATTTCGACAACGATGGCCGCCAGGACATTCTGATTACGGGATTTCCAAATTGTCTGCTTTACCACAACAACGGCAACGGCACCTTCACCGATGTCACCGAGGACGCCGGTCTGCGCAATGCCGGGAGATGGGCCGCGAGCGCCGCCTGGTTCGACTACGACCGCGACGGTTTTCTCGACCTGGTGATCTGCAATTACGCCGAGTTGTCTTTTGAGAGTACGGGCCCGCGTTGCGAGTATCTTAACGTCCGGACCTACTGCGAACAACGCGCCTATAAAGGCATGCCGCTAACCATTTATCACAACAATCGCAATGGCACCTTCACCGACGTGAGCCGGGCATCAGGGCTTGATCGGCTTGTAGGAAGAGCACTGGGAGTAGTTGCGCTGGATATTGACGGGGACGGCTGGCCGGACTTGTTTGTGGCTCGCGATGCCTCCCCAAATCTGCTGCTGGTGAACAAACACGACGGAACCTTCGCCGATGCCGGCGTGGATGCCGAAATCGCATACGACAGCAACGGGAACGCGAAAGCCGGTATGGGCGTAGATGCAGGCGACATCAATGGCGACGGTCGACCGGATTTCGTAGTGACCAATTTCAGTTTTGAATACCCATCGTTGTTTCTCAGCCGCGCCGGTCTGCTCTTCGAAGAAGTTGGGCGCGCGGCCCGAATAGCCGGCGCTGCACGGTTCGACGTGGGGTGGGGCGTTCGCTTCCTCGATTTTGACAATGACGGGCATCTCGACCTCATGCTGGTGACCGGCCATGTCAACGAGGTGGTTGAATCCTTGCAGCCGCAGGTGAAATACAAGGAACGACCCTTGCTTCTGCATAATTTAGGCAATGGTCGATTTGAGGACGCGACCTCAAGCGCCGGGACCGCGTTCTCCAAGGGCTATTTGGCACGCGGTCTGGCCATCGGAGATTGGGATAACAACGGCGCGCCCGATGCCATTTTTACCTGTATCGGGGACTCCCCGGTTCTTCTTCGGAATAACGTCGGCGAGAAGAATTCCTGGGTAGGAGTACAGCTGATTGGGAGCAGGAGCAATCGCGACGCAATCGGGGCGAAGTTAACCCTGAGCGTGGCGGACCGCAAACTGGTGCGCTGGGTAACCGGCGGCGCAAGCTATCTCTCGTCGCACGATAAGCGGATCCTCTTCGGATTGGGAGCTTTGCCGGCGGACCAAACGGTGAGTGTCGAAATCCTCTGGCCCAGCGGAGCACGGCAGAATTCCGCGGCGCTCAGAATCAATCGCTATCACCAGATTCTCGAACCAGGAACCGTCACTTCTTGAGCGGCTCGATCGCGACCTCCAACCCACAGTACTAGTTCTGTTCGCTCCGGCCGTCGACGAGCATACCGTGGTGAAGTTCCATGCTTACCGGGGTCTAGCGCTAACTAGCCCGTCACCGTCCTCTTGCGTCAAACCCGCCGATATCAGGAAGAAAAGAGTGGAGTAACGTTCAGGCTTGACAGTTGGGATCGGGCAATGCTAAAAAGTCTGCCCATGTAACCGCTTGCAGAAAACGGTTTCAGCGAGGCGAATTTGGGCGGACAGAGCATCGAACGTCGCGAAATCTTCCGCTACATCGGGATTGCGGCGGTCGCCGCTTCTTTCCCGGGGTTCAGCCGATGGGCGTTCGCCTGCCCCCAGGATCATCCACAGCCGATGGGGCTCCAGCTTCAATCGCAGGCGTATAAGCCATTGTTTTTCTCGACCGGGCAGTTCCGAATGGTCGAGCACCTTGCCGAGATGATCATTCCGGAAGACGAAAATCCGGGAGCCAGGCAGGCCGGCGTCGCCGAGTTTATTGATTTCATGGTGGCAAACCGGGTGCCCGTAAACACTTCACGCGATATTCGTTCCACCGACGATGCCATCGCCGCCGGGAATGAAGTGCAAAACACATTTGTTGCTGGGTTAGGTTGGATCAACGCCCGCAGTCGATCGCTCTACAGCCGCGAGTTCATGCAGTCGACGCCGGCCGAGCAAAACCGCCTTCTCGAGGAGCTTGCTTACAAGGAGAAGTTCCAACCAACTACGGAAGCTGGGCGTGCGTTTTTTCAGATGATGCGCGACTACACCGTGGTCGGGTACTACACCACAAAAGTCGGCCTGGAGAGTCTCGGCTATCCCGGTCTGCGAACCTCCTGGCCGCAAATGCCAGGCTGCCCGCATACCGATGACCCGGAGCACAGGAATCTCCGGGAAGCGCCTGGCGCTAGCGTTTCCAACCGCCTTTAAACGAGGGCCTGGTCTTGGCTTCAAACAGCTTTGACGTAATCGTGGTGGGAACGGGTGCCGGCGGCAGCACCGCGATGAAGATCCTCTGCGAAGCCGGTCTCGAGGTATGTGCTTTGAATTCTGGGCCACGCATCGACATCAAAGAAGACTACCGCGGACACCGGCAGGTATACGACCTAAGGTTTCGCGGCTTCGGCAATCCCCTGCGCTTCCAGGGCAAAGCGCACCAGGAACCGTATTCCGTCGAAGAATCCGAGTACAGCGAAGGCAGAGATTTATTTGAGCACGACATTGCATATTCGAACGCGCCGGGCACCGATTGGTACTGGAAGCGCTGCAAGGCAACCGGTGGAAAGGCGAATTTCTGGGGACGCTCCTCGGCGCGATTTGGCGATATTGATTTCAAAGCCGCGGATCTCGATGGATTCGGCGAGAACTGGCCGGTCGACTATGCGGAAGCCGCCCCGTGGTTCTCCAAGGCCGAGCGTTACATGGGCGTCGCCAGCACCATCCAGAACCGGCCGAGCAACCCGGATGGCGAATATCTTCCGCCCCTTCCGTTTCGTTGTATCGACTTCATCATCCAGAAGGGCGCGGAGAGAATCGGAGTCCCGTATTTGCCGGATCGCTGCGCCCAGCTGACGGTATGGCACAACCAACATCCCAGTTGTCATTACTGTGGTAACTGCAGCCGTGGCTGCGATGTCGGAGCGTTCTTCTCTCCCACCTGGTTCACCATTCCGGATGCGGAAGCTACCCAGCACCTCACGCTGGTTACTAATGCCCTGGTGCGCGAAGTACTTGTCGATGAGAACGGCATGGCGAGGGGCGTCGCCTACGTCGATCGAACAAGCCGGAGGGAAGTGGAAGTCTATGCCAAGGTGCTGGTGCTGGCAGCATCGTGTGTCGAAACCGCGCACATCATGCTGAACTCGAAATCCCGGCATTGGCCGGCCGGCATAGCCAATTCGAGCGGAGAGCTGGGGAAAAACCTGTGCGATCACCTCTACGGCAGCCCGGGCTATGGCTATTTGCCCCAGTTGCTGGGTCAGCCGGCACGGCCAGACGATATCGCCGACTCGACCATTGCCTGGATGCCGCGCTGGCAAAACCTGAAGAACCCACGGGAAGAGAAGTTTATCCGCGGCTACTCCGTGTATATGGGCGGTGGCTGCGGCGAGTTCCCGGGCTACTACGGGCGCATTGAAGGCTTTGGGTCGAAGTTCAAGCGCGATATCAAGCGCTACTATCCCACCACCATAGACGCTCTCATTCAGGCGCCCTCGCTACCCAGTGCCACCAACTACGTGGACATAGATGCGGAAAAGAAAGACATGTTCGGTATACCCCAGCTCCGCTTTCATTTTCAGTGGGGGGAAAACGAACTCTTAATGTGGGAACACTCGAAGCAGGTGATGATCGACTTGTTTAAGTCCATGGGCGGCGAACTCTGGGGCGCCGATGATGAGCCCAACCGTCCCGGGACCAGTTTGCACGAGACTGGCGTCTGCAGGTTCGGAAACGACCCTAAGAAGTACGTTACCAATAAATGGGCACAGACTCACGACGTTGGCAATCTCTACATCTGCGATGCCAGCATTTTTCCAAGCTGTACCGACAAAACCACGACCATGCCGATCGTCGCTTTCACCATGCGCAGCTGCGATCACATGTTGGAGAACTTTAAAAGAGGCGTTCACCAGCGCCTATGAGAAATGATTCCGGACCCCGGGGGAATTCCAATGCGCGGCAGTAAGAGGAGTCTAAGATGCGAAAGATATTGTGGACATCTGCGGCGTGCCTTTTCTCGGTCTGTACGTTATCGATTACAACGCTCTGGGCGCAGAGCAACAACGCCTCGGTCACCGGCGAGATCATTGATCCCAAAGGCGCGGTGATTCAGGGCGCGCAAGTGCGGCTGACGTCCAAGGACACCGCCCAAACCGCCAGCTATGTTTCCGACGCCAACGGATATTATTCTTTCCGGAACGTCCTGCCGGGTACGTATGACCTCAAAATCACCGCGGCGGGCTTCGGTGAATACACGCAGGACGCCATTCTGGTGCGAGTCGGCTACCCCATTCGCCAGGACGTGCAGCTCAAGCTCGAAAGCACCTCTCAGAGCGTGGAGGTGGCGGCCGATGCTTCCCCGCTGAACTACGAGAACGCGGAGCTTCGCGGCAGTATTGATCCGCAGGTCATCCAGGATGTTCCGCTGTTGGTGGGCGGATCCATGCGTTCGGCAGCCAACTTCGCTTCCATTCTTCCTGGGGTGGTGCGGGGCAGCGGGGACGTCTCCGGGGCGCACGTCAATGGTGGCCAGTCGCAGACCGGGATCGCCGTGCTCGACGGCATCGCTCTGTTCAACTCTTCCGGTACCCAGGGCCTGACGGGCGCGGTTAACGATTTTCCGCAATCCCCGGACGTGATCAGCGAATTTCAAGTCCTTACCTCGAACTATGACCCACAGTACGGAAGCGCGGGCGGAGTCACAATAGAGAACGTAAGGTCGGGAACGAACAATTACCACGGGACCGCTTACTTATTCCATCGAGATACCGCGCTCAATGCGACCCAATGGGGCATCCCCGCCTCGCAAAAGGCCCAGGACATCGAAAACGACTTTGGAGGAAATTTCGGCGGCCCGTTGAAGCTGCCTTTCTGGAAAAACGAGAACTACCGGACGTTCTTCTTCGCCAACTTTGAAGCCTTCAGGATTCGAGGCGCCTTGACCCGTCCCACAATCTCCATTCCTTCGCTCGCCGAACGCCAGGGAGATTTTCGCGACTGGACCGATCCACAGACCGGTCAGTTGATTCCGATTTACGATCCCGCTACCCATCAGCAGTTCATGGGGTGCGACGGCCACACGCCGAACGTAATTTGTCCCACTGATCCACGCCTGCAAAATTCGCTCGCCAAGCAATGGTTCCAGTATCTTCCAAATCCCACCTCTCCCGGTCCCCAGAATAACTACCTGGCTCCTGCCCAGCCAGCTTTCTTGGGTACTGACGCCTACAGCGTCATGCAGAAAGTGGATCAATACCTCGGCTCCAAGGATCACATTTCGGAAATGTTCTATTACAAGTACCTGCCGCCAACTACGTTTACCAGCCTTCCGGAGGTGATCAGCGACACCGGCACGACGTTTAAGCGCACATCGGTGTTGCGGTTGAACTGGGACCACACCTTCAACCCCAACACCGTGAACCACCTGGCGTTCGGCTTTCAGGACGACAAGGCCTATGGCGGTGGCATCGACGGAAAGTTTGCCGACAAGCTGCCTCAGATTCCTGGAGTCGCGAGCCACGAATACCCACCGGTGATGCGCTTCATCAACCCGAGCACAGGGCAAGCCGAGTTTGAGCAATACGGTACGGGGTCCGGCGATCCCAATATCCAGCCCTGGCTTGCGCCCGCCTACATCCTCAATGACGCAGTATCGATGACTCGTGGAAAGCACACCATCTCCTTCGGCGGCGAGATGCGATTTGCGCAGAACTCCGTCATCTCCCTTGGGGGGCAGTCGGGAACCTTCAATTTCACACGCGGGGAAACCGGCACCCTTGACGCCAGCGGCAACTTGACCGGAGGCAGCCCCATCGCCAGCTTCCTGCTGGAGCAGGTAGATTCCGCCCAGGCAACGTTCTATACCACAACCAAGGTGGATGCTCGCACCAACGGCTTCATGCTGTTCCTCGGCGACACCTGGCGTGTCACTCCCAAGCTGACGATTTCGCCGGGGGTTCACTACGAGGTCGACCCGCCGCCCTATGAGGCCGAAAATCACTTCTCCTATTTTGATCCCAATCTTCCCAACCCCGGCGCGGGTAATTTGCCCGGAGCGGTTGCCTTTGCGGGAAGCGGTCAGGGGCGCTCCGGGAGACAGGCCCCGGAGGACACCTGGTACGGCGGGATCGGTCCTCGACTTGGCATCGCATACGCCCTTACGGCCAAGACGGTCATCCGTTCCGGATACGGAATGTTTTACGACAATGAAAACATGCCCGGTTGGTCCAGCGGCATCTCACAAGATGGCTACAATGCCACCGCGGTGTTTGGCAGTTCACAGGGAGGAACTCAGGCGGCATTGGTTTTGAGTAACGGCTTTCCCTCGAACCATCCGGTTCCTCCAAGCTTGGTTCCCACGTTCGACAATGGAGGGAACGCCCCTAACTATCGTCCCCGTACGGCCAACCGCCTTCCCTATACGCAGCAGTGGAACCTGACGATTGAACGTCAATTCACGGATCGCGATTATGTCACCGCCTCCTATGTCGGAACGAAGGGCACGCGCCTGCTGTCGCACAACGACCCGATCAACATCGACAACCCACGTTTTCTCTCCATGGGTGCGAAATTGAACGATGATTTTCAACCTGGCGACACCGAGGTGGACGGGGTGCCACTACCCTTTCCCAACTTCGCCGAGACCATGACGGGATGTGCGCCCTCCGTGGCGCAAGCTTTGTTACCGTTCCCTCAGTATTGCAACAATATCGCAGCTCTCGATGAGAACCAGGGCAGCTCGAGCTACAATGCGTTTCAGTTGAAAGCAGAACACCGTTTCCGCCAGGGTCTCTGGGGGCTGCTGAGTTATACCAACTCGAAGCTCATCACCAACGCCGATAATACCGAGAACATTTTTAACCCTGTGTACTTTTCACCTTTTGAGCGGCAGCGCAACCGCTCGCTCGCCATCGAAGACGTTCCACAAGCATTGAACGTGGCCTCGAGCTACGAACTTCCCTTCGGACGCGGCAAACCCTGGTTGAGGCAGGGTGTTCTGAACGCTCTCTTGGGCCACTGGACGCTCAACGGAGTATTTCGCGCCCAATCCGGAATTCCCTTCCAGCTTTCGTCCTCCTTTTGCAATGTTCCGGCGCAATTTACCAACTACTGTTTGCCGGCATTGCTGCCCGGCGCGATGCCGTTCCTGCAGTCTCCAGCCCATTTCAACCCAGGCGAGCGTGTGTTAAATCCGGCCGCGTTTGAGCCAGCCAGCAGCTTTAACTTTTTCACCGGCAATGGACCACGCGTTCAGAACTTCAGACAGCCTGGCTATAGCGACTTCGACATCGGCTTGGAAAAATCGATCCACTTCACCGAGCGCTTCACATTCCAGCTTCGCGGAGATGCGTTCAACATTTTCAATCAGCACCACTTCAACAATGTAGGAACGTTCTTGTTGTCTAGCGGATCGGGGGGAAGCGCATTCAACACGGATGTGGCGAGCCCGAACTTTGGCATGTGGAACGGGACCGTGACTTCGCCGAGGAACATCCAGGTCTCGGGCCGCATTTCCTTCTGAGAGCAGCAGGCTCAGGCCAAGCGATCTAGGCTGCCTATGTCATGTGCCCTAGGCCTGCACGGATCGCGCGCACTACCTGCCCAACGAGTACAAGACGATCCGACTTCGGAATGGCGGCGGGCGTGTCACGAAAAGACTGATCCCGCTTTCAAACCGACCCCGGGCACGCCGGAGTCCCATAGGTCAGGTACAGATCGACACACCCTGGATGCTAGGCGGGCCCCAGGATCTCTACCTTCGGGAAATAGGTCCGATAGCGCACAACGTCCCGCGTGAGCAGCGCCAGCCGTTCGATGGCTGCGTGCGCTCCAATGTAAAAGTCCGGAAGCGGTGCGGTGCGCTGGCCACCCCTCCGGCGATAGCTCAGATAACATTTGCCGGCGAGGAACCCAGCCTCCCACGGCAGAGCTTCTCGCTCGTAGAAGGTGGCAGGCAGAGCATCATTCAGGGCTTCAATGGTGCTGAAACCGATCGATACCTCGGCGTAGACAATGGGATTGATAATCAGGGCCGTACGATCGGCACACTCAGCCAGTGCGCGAGCGGACCAGTCGGCCCATCTCGGGTCGTTGGTCGCTATGTCCAGAAGAACGTTACTGTCGACGAGGACGGCGCGGCAGTTGCGTAAACGGGTTGCCAGATTGTGCAGCGCCGTGGTCATTTTCCGTTCGCGTTGGCACGGTTGCCTCCGCGCGTGAGCGCCATAATTTCGTCCGTCGACATGCGTGTATCGGCCGAGCCGCGGAGCGCCCTGAGCGCCTTCTGTCCCCGGACGCCCGATCCTTCCGAGCGTCTGGCTTTCCGAATCCGGGCGTGGTCCCCGCTCACTTCGAATTCCACCTCGGTATGGGGCAACAGACCTAGGCGGTTCCGGATATCCTGAGGAATCGTCACCTGTCCCTTGCTTGTAATCTGCATCGGTATTACTCCCACTGGTAAGTATAATAACACACGGTTTGGCAGGCAAGGGATGAAGGGAGTGTG
>Ga0123356_10006172_pt1 | contig 12142 bp, 12 predicted proteins | sample TergutEmb28metaG_2_FD_92546 | JGI IMG/M metagenome (GOLD analysis project Ga0123356, IMG submission 92546) | Embiratermes neotenicus P3 segment gut microbial communities from Petit-Saut dam, French Guiana - Emb289 P3 | ecosystem: Host-associated > Arthropoda: Insects > Digestive system > Gut ... | reverse complement strand
GGGTTTACAGCTGCCGCATGGAGTGTAGCCGGCGTCTATTGCTTCTTGGCGTGTGTTAAAGGTTATTCGGTTTTGTTCAGCGGGCAGTGAACCGCAAGTGGATTTGTGAAATGTTTTGGTATTTTTATTGCCGATGTAGACTATGTCTGGTTGTGGTGGTGGAGTAGTAGTATCATCAGTTATTGGAGGGTCACGTGATACCGATACGGTTATGTCTTTTCCGTCAGTGGTAAAAATTATGGTACCTTGTAGGTCGGTTCTATAGATTGTGGCACCTGTTCCAGTTAGGCGGGTCATTGCTTCAGTGTGTGGATGTCCATAGTCGTTGTCTGCGCCGCAACATATTACTGCATAACTTGGAGCAACAGCATTTAGATATTTTTGTGTGCTACTTGTTCGGGAGCCATGATGTCCGACTTTGAGCACATCAGATTTTAGCGAATCCTTAGCAACGGCCAGCTGTTCGTTCTCTGAGATTGTGCCTGCATCACCTGTAAACAGAAAAGAGGTCTCGCCAAACTCTACGCGTAAAACAATAGAGTAATCATTAAGATCCTTATAGGTCGGGCTGTTTGGTGCCAAAACCTCTACGGTTGCATCACCCCATTGGAAAACTTCTCCCGGAGTAGGTATGGTGAGGGGTATGTCTTTGTTTTCAATGGCAGTTATTAGATTTAAATAGGTTTTTGTTGTGTGGGGTTTGTCAGGCATAAGTACTGTGCCTATGCTGTCCATTGCATTGACAACAGAAGTCATAGATCCTATGTGGTCAGCATGGGGATGAGTAGCCACAAGATAATCCAAGGTAGTTATGCCATATTCAGCTAGATAGTTAAGGACAAGTTTATCCTGACCTGTGTTCCCCGCGTCTATCAACATAGCGTGGCCATCCATTTTTAGAAGGGTACAGTCTGCTTGACCCACATCAAAAACAATGACCTGTAACTGACCTGCTCCGGGCCCTTCTGGATCCACCGGCACACCTGGACCTACAGACACGCTTGGATCAACAGTTGGATCGTTAGGAGGGAATAAATCGGATTGACAAGCTAGTACGCCTGCGGTAAGTAAAACTGCAACAATTACTACCGACAAACCAGCGATTGTTTTTTTATTCATACACATTACCGTAAACAAGTATACCCGCCCACCACAATATATCATTTTCCAGAATATATCGCCAAAAACATTACCACACAACAAAACAGAGGACAAAAATGTCCAGATAGTTACCACCACAAAATTATAGCAACCAAAGAAGCATAATCGCACAAAACACGTTAAACCAGTTGGATGTTCCCCATGCAAACAACCAATCAACCCAAACACACCCCCAAAACTATGAGCCCCGTGCAGTATACACAAACCCAGCCGACATTTTGCATATACAGACTGCACAATAACGAGCACACCGTACAACCCACCATAACTTTTCCTCAATATTGATCATATTGATGTGAAATGGAAAAAATCCGATAAATCTATTAAAATTAATAATAAAATGAAGAGCAGTTCTTGGAGCTAAGTGTTTTTGTGCAGTCTGATATAGCAAACAAAACAGGCAAGCATACCAAAATCACTAAACCATAAAAACACAAAAACCAAGCCCACATTAACAACAAACCAAGAACACAAACCAAAATATCGATACATATTTAAACCATAATCACATATAGGATATTGGTTCGGAATAATAGTCCTCTTTTCCTGAGCAATCAGGGTTTGGAAGGTCCCGAGCCACCTAACTTCTTACCAAATTACTGCTAAAATCCATTCTTTTCAGAGGTGGGAAGTATTTTTTTCAGCTACCAGCAAATAATGAACCTTAAGAGGCAGATAATGATTCACACCAATATAACTGGAAATATACAGCACACGTATAGCGTAAAATTTAGTCCTTCAACCCCCTATGTGAACATGCGACCTTAAAGCAGATACAATCAAAGAAAAATATACACATAATAACCTGACTTTTTAGCCGTTTTTATACACTACCGCCCTTTCAGGTCTTTTCGAGCTTTTTCAATACAATCATTGCTGCTCACTCAAAATTACCATGTCAAAGTATGTTGTTTTAGTTTTCCGTTCACTTATTTGAACTCTACACGCACCAAACAAACAGTTGAGCAGACTTTTATTTTCTCTAACAAACCCTGTAGTGTGAATCTTTACACTACAAATTCAAAGTTTTTGCAAACACAATTAAAAGCATGGAAAAACATCATCAAAAACGCCGATAATTGTAGTGTATAAAATTGGGTTAAAACTCAGGTAATAAGAACAAAAACACATATTCCGATTAAATACGGACACTAAATAAGCAAAAAGGTCCACACCAATAATTTATGGACATAACCATAAAATATTATCGACCCACAATACGTTTTTTATCTCTTTAGCAGACAAAAAAATAATAAAAGAAAGAAAGGGTTATGCGATTTTTATGAATGTTGCTTTGGGTTTTGTACAGACAGGACAAACGTCTGGCACTGTGCCATCGAAGGTGTTTCCACCGTCAGGGCAAACATAGATGTCAGCTTTTTGCAGATCATTTTGGGTTTTTATAGCCTCGAGTGCTTTTTTGTAGAGTCCAGAGTGTACATGCTCAACTCTGTTGGCTAGATCAAAGCTCTGAAGTGCTTTTTATTGCCCTCCGTTTTGGCTTCTTCTATGAATTGAGGGTACATACGCTCAAATTCATAGGTTTCACCGGAAATAGCAGCACCAAGGTTGTCAGCGGTGGATTTTACTTGGCCCATGACCCGGAGTGGTTTAGAGCATGAATAGTTTCTGCTTCTGCGGCAGCTCGGAAGAGTTTTGCTATTTGTGGGAAGCCTTCGGCGTCTGCGGCTTTAGCAAACGCGAGATACTTACGGTTAGCTTGAGATTCGCCTGCAAATGCCGCTTTTAGATTTTCATCGGTTTTAGTCAATTTAGAATCACCACAGGCACTAAACATAAACATAGTTATAAGCACTTATCGCCCATACAGATAGACAAGAAAGCTAATTCCAAGGTAGCAGAGTCGTTTAGAGACATTTTGGAAAAAACTTCTTATGTTAAGATACTGTATTTGTGGTAGAGAAATGATGGTGAGTTTGCCGTTTGATCGACAGGACCTCAAAGCTTTAGCTGTGCTTCTTGGTGCGGCTTTGGCGGTGCGGCTCTTGTTGTTTTCTTTAGATGGTTATGTTAATGATTTGGCAACTTATCAGTACTGGTTTAGCACTGCAGCTACGCAGGGTGTTCATTCCTTCTATCCCTATGTGCTACAACAGGCAGGCTGGATTGACTATCCGCCGTTTAATGTCTACATCTTTTGGATGTTTGGCTCTCTTTCCCAGATGTTTGGCTCAGTTGATCCGGTGTTTTTTGTCAAGTTGGCGCCAACTATTTTTGATTTGGCTACCTGTGGACTTATCTATTGGTTTTTGCGCAAACAACTAAGCTTTAGAGGAACCATTTTAGCCACTGCGTTTTATGCGTTTAATCCTGCGATTATTTTTAACGTGGCTATTTGGGGGCAGTTTGATGCGATATACACGTTTTTCCTTGTGTTGGCTTTGATTTTGGCGCTTAAACAAAAACCTGAGTTTTCTGCAGGGGTTTTTGCGGTGGCTTTGTTAACTAAGCCGCAAGCTATTGCGTTGCTACCCTTGGTTGTGCTTTTGATTTTTAAGAAAAACGGGATAAAGCGTTTGCTTACATCAGCGGGGGCGTTTGTGGTTACGATTTTTGGGGTGATCTTGCCCTTTAATTGGAGCGGCAGTCCGATAGATTTTTTGAGTGGGATTTATTTTGGGGCTTATGAGGGTTATCAGTACACTTCGATTAATGCGTTTAATTTGTGGGGTTTGTTTGGGCTTTGGGTTCCCGATGGGAGTTTATATATTGTGGGTTGGGTGTTGTTTGGAGGCTTCTCAGCAGTAACGCTCTATATTCTCCATAAACGCCTAGAGGCTTCTGGGGAGCTTTTGGCTGTGTTTGGGGCGTTTTTGCTCTTGTTTGCCTTTTTTATGTTGCCTACAAGGATTCATGAACGCTACCTCTTCCCAGCGCTTAGTATGTTGGTATTGTTGCTACCGTTTAGCAAAAAGATTCGATTGCTCTATGCGGGGTTGACTGCTACTTTGCTTGTCAATCAGGCTTATGTGTTGTATTTTCTAAATGCGGGAAGGTTTATTGAGCATAATTTGCTGGCGGCCACACCGCAGTTTGATGGGGTGGTTTTGTTGGTGGGTATTGTTAATTTGGGGTTGTTGGCGTATGCTTCGGTGCTTCTTTGGAGGGAGTTTGAGAGCCGAAGGTTTAAAACCGTCGAACCGTTAAACCAGACGGCGAAGGGGAATGAGCATTGATCTTTGAGTTAAAGCTAACAAAAAAAGATGTTTTAACCATTGTTTTGTTATCGGTTCTTTTCTTTAGTATGGCGGCTTGGAATTTAGGTCAAATTCAAGCGCCGCTAACAAATTGGGAGAATACTACGCAGTCAAGTTTTTATGTTGATGTGGGTTCAGTGCAACCTATTCAAACAATTTATTTCTGGGTTAAGAGCGGTAATGCCTCAGTTACGGTTTACTCAGGAGCACCAGATAGTTGGAATGAGTTGGGTAAGGTGTCGCTTGCGCCGCGAGGCACTGATTACTCGATTCAAACTGGTTTTGAGGTAAATGCTCAAACTCGGTTTTTGCGGTTTGATGTTGAGGCAGTTGAGTATGATTCGCGGCCTAATTTTTCTAGTTGGGGGATAACAAATCCCAGCGATAAAGAACCCTCACCCTACATTGAGTTAAGTGAAATTGGACTTGCAGATCTTGACAATACCCAAATTACCATAGTATCCATCAAGGGCTTAAACAATACTGATGATGCTTCATTAGCGGCACTAATTGATGAGCAAAGCGTGCTTGAGATACCTCCAACGTATATGTCCAAGATGTATTTTGATGAAGTCTACTTTGCCCGCTCCGCTGAGGAATTTGCTAATCATCAGATTCCTCTTGAGCGAACTCATCCGCCCTTGGGTAAGCTTGTTCAAACATTGGGAGTTTTGGCGTTTGGGGCAACGCCGTTTGGCTGGCGCATCATAGGGGTAATCTTTGGGACACTTATGGTTCCGTTAATGTTTCTTTTGGGTAAGAAACTGTTTGGAAGCTGGATTGGCGGGTTTTCAGCGGCGTTTCTGTTTAGTTTTGATTTTATGCATTTTACCATGGCACGCATCGGTACAGTGGATACGTATGTAGTGTTTTTTTCCTTGCTTACCCAGTTGTTCTTTTTGGTATACTTTGCAAAAGTGTTAAAAGAGGGTTGGAAAACCTCAGTTGTGCCGTTGGCTTTAGCAGCGATTTGTGCGGCTTTGGCCTTTTCAACTAAGTGGTTTTCGCTCTTTGGTGTCTTGGGTATGCTGGCTATGCTTGTGGTGCTTAGATTAAGAGAAGTTAAAGATCTAAAGGGGACGCTTAGCAACAAGTATGTAGCGTTTTTTAACCATCCCTTTTTGTTATTGTTAGGGTTTGTGGGAGTGTTTGTAGCAATCTATTTTGCAACCTACATACCTGAGATGATGATGGGTAGTTCTCCAAAAACAATTATTGAGCTGCAAAATGCCATGTTTAGCTTCCACGGAGGCAGCGTAACAGACTCCTCAGCAGCACCTTGGTGGTCATGGCCCTTTATGTTTAGACTAGACGGCGTATCTGTTCCGCGATGGTTTGACATAACCTATCTGCCAAACAACACATTCTCAACCATAACTGTGTTTGGCAACCCAGCAGTTTGGTGGGTGGGATTTGTGGCCATGATTGCGCTATTGGTTGAGGCCCCCCACTTAGAGGGTATACTATCAAATCTAAAGAGCCGCCTCTCAAAATCCACAACGCCCCCCGGTAGTATCCGAGGCAAGGGTTGGGATGTTGCCGCGATCTTTATTGGGGTGGTGTTTTTGTTTTCTTGGTTGCCCTATGTGCTTATTGGGCGTGCAACCTACATCTATCACTTCTACCTAAGCGTACCGCTACTATGTTTAGCTACAGCGTATTTTATCAATCGATATTGGCATAAACCCATAGGAAAAATAGCAGCCATAACTATATTTGCAACAACCATAGCATTGTTTATTGTGTTTTATCCAGTGATTTCAGGAGCACCCGCCTCAGGGGAATATATTCATCAGCTAAAATGGTTCACGAGTTGGTATTTTGCACCATGCTGACAACAACCCCCAGCAACAGCGCAAAAGCTACTACTCTGCAGGTTTCAGTGGTCCTGCCCGCCTACAACGAAGCAACCTATCTCCCCATAGCAGTAGAGAAAACTACAGAAACCCTAAACAGCTTTACCAGCGCCTATGAAATAATCATCGCTGAAGATGGCAGCACTGATGGCACCGCAGAATGCGCAGAAGAACTAACCCAAAAATATCCCTGTGTACGCCATATCCACCGCCCCCAGCGACTCGGACGAGGAATGGCACTAAATAACGCCTTTGCACAGAGCCGCGGTGAAGTCTTGGCATATATGGATCTAGATTTAGCCACTGATCTCAAATACCTAAAACCTCTAATTGAAGCCATATCAGTAGAAGGCTATGATTTTGCAACCGGTTCAAGAATGATGCCGCAAAGCAAAGCAAACCGCACCCTTAGCCGAGATCTTAGCAGTCAAAGCTACAATTTTCTGGTCCGCCATATGCTAGGCTCAAAACTCAAAGACCACCAATGTGGCTTCAAGGCTTTCAAACGCGAGCCTCTGCTAAAGCTACTGGGCAAAGTGGAGGCTAAGCATTGGTTTTGGGATACCGAAGTTATGGTCAGAGGCTACAGACAAGGTTTGCGAATTAAAGAGTTTGCAGTGGAGTGGCATAGCGGTAAAGACACCAAAGTAAACTTGGCTAAAGACTCCTGGAACATGTTTTGGCAGATTATGGGTCTTTGGTGGAATCTTAGGATTAAAAAAATGGGTTAGCGTCTGCTTGCTATGAGTATAAAGGCACGGGCAACCAAAGCCAAGCCAAAAACTAACAGTAACCCAGCCCAGAACACAAACCACTCAGCCACTATAGTTATGTTCACCAGATAAACTGTTATCAAATAAGCAGCCCCTAACCAAAACACAATGTTTTCTATGGTTTCAGCTTTGCGCGCTATGGAGGAGTGGAATAATATGCGCAAGAACAAAACAATAATTTCAATGACACTCACAGCTACTGCAAACTGAAAACCCGCTAAGAAAAGATTTGTGTGGACCGCGGGATTGGAAGGTGCAGGTAGAGCAATACCTGTGCTAGGAACAGGTGAGAGAGTTAGGGTCATAAAAAAATCAACCAGACTGTTCCAGAGGCTGTGAGGCAGATGGCTGATATAGATTACAGCTAAACTGATAAGAACTGCTCCTATGTAAATTGCAGTAAAGAGGGGTTCTTGCCTACTAGAAGCTAAACTGGGTTTTTTGCCGATAACAAACACGCGCGTTTCTCCATTAAAAATTGGTAGAAATCCAAGATATATGTTTCCCCAAACAGTCTGAAATAATAATACACCAGACCAAACTCAGCTATGAGGTGCATGTTGTTGGGAATTATTTGTTTGGGTTGTTAGCAGGTTCAGTCATCATGTTGACCAGGGGGGTTCTTTGGAGGTGATGGCTACGGGTATGCCGTTTTGGGTTAGTTTTTGAATTGCTGGTAGGCGGCATTTATTGATGCTCGTTCATGGGTGCACATAAACGCTGAAACTTTGGCATATTGTCCGGTGGAGGGGTAGTTTGTGCAACCGCACCAGTTCATGCAGTACTCGCTCAAGCCGCATTGGTGCACTCGGTGGTTGTTGCGGTGCTGGGCACAGTTTTACAGGCAGTGGGTTTGAGTTCAATAAAAATATCAAAAGACCCAAAACTTTCCAAATCACCAACACCAAACAGCAGACGCCGGTTTTAAATACCGGCCCTATAAGAAGTACTTAGGAAGAAAAATGACGTTTTGCCCCAAATGCAACAACCCAACCAAAGACACCACAATATTTTGCACCAAATACGGAACCCCCCTAAACCAAACAACAGACCAAAACCAACCCAACCCACAAACAACAACAACCCCACCAACAACCCAAGAACCAAACCAACAAACAACAAAAAAAGAAGAAGAAAAAGAAGTGAAAAGCCAACAAGCAACAACCCCAAAACAAAGCAAAGGCGAACGCGGCGCGCTTAGCTGCCTAACAGGAGGCTTGATCCTGATCACATTTGGTGCATTTGCAGTTATGCAGATAAGTAACCCCAACTCAGCAAACACCGGACAAAACTGGGCCATAATGCTACTGCTCATTGGAGTTATCATCATAGTCGGCGCAATCTATCTAGCCCTAACCACACAACACCACACCCCTCACCAGTCCACAACACCAAAACCCCAAAACACACAACAACAAACTCAAACAGAACCAAATGAACTGCAATTTACAAAAGTGTTCCACAATTATTGACACTACCGTCCAAAGTAAACCACTTTCTAGGTAAGACAATTTGTTTAGTATCAACTACACCAACAAAGCAGTATTTTAACAATGCAACATCAGGTGTATCAACACCAAATAAAGACGAAAATGCACAGGTTTTCTCATGCTAAAAGACATAGAAACGCTGAGACATATTGGCAAATTCACATTAAAAGTCCATAAGACACAAAAATTCACACCCAAACCATACACAAACCACAAACATAAATCAGGAATCATTTGGAACATAAACTTATGCGTTTGGGAATAACAAAGAGTTGACTTTTATGAAAAATATATTATAATGTAGTAAAGCTGTAGATAGTTATGGCACGAGGAACTAGATGCGTATGAAAAAAATGAAAATTTATCTTGACACTACTGCAGTTAGTTACCTTGACCAGCAGTATTCTCCAGAAAAAATGAAAGACACATTAGCATTCTGGGAATTTCCAAAATCAGAAGATTGCGAAGTTTTACTATCTAGTGTAACCTTACAAGAAATTGATCGAAACGCAGAACCCAAACGCATTAAACTAAAAAGGTTTCTAGAACAAATCGAATATAAAGAAATTAAGATAACTGAAGAAATTGCCGGCGTTGCAAACAAACTAATAGAAAACAGGACATTAACACCTAAAAGTTTCGATGACTGCTTGCATATCGCCTGTTCCTTAGTTCATGACTGTACTTGCATAGTTTCATGGAATTTTAGACATATTGTTAATATGCGAACTATCAAAGGCGTAAAATTAGTTGCTGCACAAACTGGATACGGGCTTGTTACCATGATATGTACACCATCATATCTTATGGCAGGTGAGGAAAACGAAAGCTAAACTAAAAATAAGCCCAAACTTTACAATTGATGACATTCATGCAATAAGACATTATAATTATGAGGTAACTAAAGACTTGTCTCTAAAGGATAGAATTAGATATTACAATGACCCTGAATTTAGAAAAAAATTGAGGAACGTTATTTAAAAGAACAAAATTGCATAACAACAGAATCAGTGTTAACTCAAGAATACTTAAAAATCACTATTAACCAGTCCAACTTCAAAGTTACTCCCACATTCGCATCAGTCAAAGACGACGACAAAACAACCTATATAATAAAGCACAAAAATTGCAGACATACACAGCAGTTTCCACAAAAAATTGGAGAACAAAACCATCACTACTGCTAACCCGGTGAAAGCTCGATTGCCGTGTTTTGAAAGTTGGTAGAGCCTTAACGCAACAACAAGTGGGAACATACCAGCATAGCGGTCGCCACTAATTCCAACCCTTGTCTTCCAGATTTACGTGATTCACACAACTAATGTGAAATCCACTTTAGGGGTGTGAATCAAACAGGGGCCTGCTATGAATCGCTTATATGCGTCCCGCAAAATAGTATACTACAATGGCAGGCAAGAATATGGCAGATATTATTCAAGTTACAGCAGAAAAAATCCGCACTCTCCAAGTTAAGGGTGCAAGAAACGTCGCCATAGCCGCCATAGAAGCTCTTCAAATTCTCGCAACCCAAACCCAAGCCCAAACCAAAACCCAATTCCTAAACGAACTAAGAGAAGCACAAAGCATCTTTGCAACCGCACGGGAAACCGAACCGCTGATGCGCAACGCCCTGCGCGGTATAATTAACCAAACCCAAACCATCCCTGCCCAAAACATTCAAGATCTCTGTGAAAACCTAACCACAAGCACCGACAAATTTCTCAAAGATTTAGAAACCTCAAGAGAACAAACTGCTGAAATTGGAGCCAAGCGCATTCAAGATGGCATGGTGGTTTTCACACACTGTCACAGCTCAACAGTAACGCGTCTGCTTGCCAAAGCCAAAGAACAGAACAAAACCTTTCAAGTCATATGTACCGAAACCCGCCCCATCTTTCAGGGAAGAATAACAGCCAAAGAACTCATCGATCTAGACATTGAGACCACCTTTATTGTGGATTCAGCAGTTCGCCCCTATATAGCAAAGGCTGATTTAGTGGTTGTGGGTGCAGACGCCATCACCTCAGAGGGCAACATAGTTAACAAAATCGGAACCGGCAACATTGCCGTGTTAGCACAAGAAGCCCGTAAACCCTTCTATGTGGTCTCAGAACTACTCAAATTCGACCCCGAAACCCTAAGCGGCACATATGAAAAAATTGAGCATCGTAACCCAGACGAAATCTGGAGTGAAGCCCCACCAAAACTAAAAGTGTGCAATCCCGCCTTTGATATTACCCCAAACCGCTACATCCACGGCTTAATCTGCGAAGAAGGCATAGTCCCACCCCAAACCATACTTGAAATCGTACGCAGGAAATATCCCTGGATCTTCTAATAACCCTAAACCAGAGAAACCTCAACATAAACTAGCAAAGAAACGATAAAAGAATGGGGTATCGATGGAAAAGACCATGAATTTCAGTATAATCCGAGGTTACCAAACAACTAAACAAGTTAATGGGCCATTGGATATTTTTAAAAAATAGTAAAAAATGTAGGAGAGCTAAATCTTTTTTCCGTTATGGTTACTATTTAGATAGAGTTATCTCTATTGTAGAAACCATTCTGGATCTGTTTTCGCCTTCGCGTGGCGGCATCTCGGCAGTTCCGATTGCAATCTTTGTAACTTTGAGGTCTTTGATAAAGCGGCTTCGGGTAATTTCGGCGACGTCAACTGCGGTGGTGATTGCTTGGCCTCTTGCTTTTAGAGTTATTTCTTTTTGGGCACCACTTGAAAATGCCGTTATAATGGCGAGAACATAGCTCATAGGGGGTTTGTTTCCGACGAAGATCACATCACTAGCTTTTTCAGACATTTCACTCACTCTTATGTTGTTTTGTAGATAACGCTTGCAGATCTCTCCTATCAAGACTGCGAACGCTAAAAACAGTTACGCCGAACTCACTTATAAACAAATTTTCAAAACAAGAACATAAAAACACAACAAACAAAAAAACAGAACAAACAACACCACAAAAACCAAAACAAACACCCCAACCACACCACCAACAATAAACAACACCACCCCCAAGGCAGATACAGTTTTATATTTCAGCCCTGAAGGAAGATACAAACAGAGAAAAGCCGCCATGTCCACAGTATCACCCAGCCTAAGAGAAGTTCTAGCCCGAAGAATCGCAGGAGAAATCATTCTCTCAAGCCGACCCGGCTCCACCATGAAAAAATGGCGCGAACTCTTTGCCATATCCCAAATCAGCCTCAGCCAAACCATGGGCCTCTCCTCCTCAGTTATAAGCGACTACGAGAGCGGCAGACGTAAAAGCCCCGGAGCCAAATTCATCCGCCGCTTTGTCCTCTCACTACTCCACATCGACGAACAAAAAGGCAGTCGATTCATCCGCGAATTCGCCAAACTCACAAGCTCCCCAAGCATGGCAGTAATTGACCTGCGCGAATTCCCCATCCCCGTCCGCGTCGAATACCTCTGCAAAGCCATCGGCGGCGAAGTGATGGCCTGCAAAGAAAAATTCGTCAAAGAAATCAACGGCTACACCGTCATCGACAGCCGCAAAGCTGTAGAAGCCTACTCAGGCTCCGAATACACCCAACTCTTTGGCGCAACCACCGAAAGAGCCCTCGTATTTACCAACCTAGACGGCGGAAGCCTACCCATGATGAT
>Ga0123356_10006171_pt1 | contig 12143 bp, 11 predicted proteins | sample TergutEmb28metaG_2_FD_92546 | JGI IMG/M metagenome (GOLD analysis project Ga0123356, IMG submission 92546) | Embiratermes neotenicus P3 segment gut microbial communities from Petit-Saut dam, French Guiana - Emb289 P3 | ecosystem: Host-associated > Arthropoda: Insects > Digestive system > Gut ... | reverse complement strand
CAGGACAATAGTCTTTATTTTGGGCCATTCCCCGACGGCCAGGCTGTAGTTACCATGCTGGATTTAATCGACAAACTTTTTCCCTTGCGCAAATGTAAAAAGCTTAGAAAAAACGGACCATGTATGTACTATCATATTGGACGCTGCATGGCTCCCTGTTGTAACAGAATAAGTAAAGACGAATACAGCGCTTATGTTCAAAGGGTGCAAAAACTGCTGTCCGGCGAAACATCCGCGTTAATTATCGATCTTACTGTCAAAATGCATGATGCCGCCAGAAGTCTTCAGTTTGAACAAGCCGCGCAGATAAGAAATACAATTAAAGCGATTGAACGACTTGCCGGCGAAGACAGCTCTGTTGTGGATCTTAATCCCGAAGATCGGGACTACATTGCCTGGGCAGCGGAAGGCGTACTAACTTCATTTACTGTCTTTTCCATGCGCGGCGGCAAAATGACAGGAAGAGATCTTTTCCGCACACGTTCAGCAGCCGACGAACAGGACTCTTTGGAGTTATTCTTAACGAGCTACTACGATACATCTAAACATCCTCCGCTAAAAATCTTTTTCCAAGACCTCGCGCAGAGGCGCAGGGGCGCAGAGATCGCAGAGGAAGAAAATAAGGTTTGTACTTCCTCTCCTTTAGAAAACTCCGCGTTCTCCGCGTCTCCGCGTCTGCTAGAAGCTTCGCTGCAGAACCGCGAGAGTGATTTCAGACTAATTCAAAGTTGGTTCAGGGAGCAGTTTGGGTATGAGCCGGAATTGTTAACGCCTGCCGAAAAACACCACACTGCGATTCTTGCGATGGCAAGGCATAATGCGGCGGAAGATTTGCGCAAACGGTTAAAAGAAAGAGGCGTTGGCCCTGCATTGGATGAACTTGCGCGCGTTTTAAATATGGAAACAAGACCTGAACGAATCGAAGGGTTTGATATCGCGCAGCTTGACGGCAAACATCCTGTTGCATCTTTAATTTCTTTTAGAAACGGCGTACCGGATCGCAAAAATTACCGTCACTTTAAACTGCGCACTGTTATTGGAATAGTAGATGATTTTGCCGCTATGCGTGAAGCTGTAAAGCGGCGTTATTCCCGGCAGCTTCGCGAAGGAAAAGAACTGCCCGATTTAATTCTTATAGACGGCGGTATTGGACAGGTAAATGCCGCAAAAGGCGTTTTAGATGAACTTGGAATAACGTGCGGCGATGAAAACAATATTTGCATTATTGGACTTGCAAAACGCGAAGAAGAAATATGGCTCCCTGATACAAAAAAACCAATTGTACTTTCACGGCAATCGGAAGCATTAAAAATTTTACAATATGTACGCGATGAATGTCATCGTTTTGCTACAGGTTTAAATCAAAAGCTGCGTTCAAAGGATATTTTCTTTACAACACTGGAATCGGTAGAAGGTATCGGGCCAAAACGCGCGGCTTCCATAATGAAAGCCTTTGAATCAATTGAAAATATCGCAGCTGCCGATATATCAGAAATGGCAGAACGCTGCCGAATCAGCGAAGAAGCCGCCCGCGCTGTAAGGGCTGTTGCAAAACTTACGCTGGAAGAACGAAAAACAAAATAATAAAATATGAGCTGTCCGAAAAGTATTTACCACAAAGGCGAAGAAGGCGAAAAAGAAGAGAAAACTAATAAATTCATTTCTTTTTCTTATCCTTTGTGCGCCTTCGAACCTTTGGTTCGATGCGCCTTCGTGGTTACTTCTTGGACATCCCCTATTATACGGCTTTTCTTAAACTTCGCGCGTTCATTATAAGCATTTGCAGACGATTTTCGATATTGGCAAAACTGACATCCGGATCATAATCCAGAGGCAGTATCTGAATACCGGGGTAATGATCTTTTAATTTTTTTATAATACCGCGGCCGCAGATATGATTCGGCAGACAGCCAAACGGCTGAAGTATTACAAATGAACGTATACCCTTTGCGGCATAATGAAGAATATCCGCGGCAATTAAAAACGATTCGCCGGATAATATGGAATGATGCATTATATGATCGCTTAATTTTGCCACTTCTTCCAGAGTTACATCAGGTTCATACAAAGGATGTTTTTTTGCGATTTTGTCAGTATGTTTTACCGCAAAATCCATAAACTTGTTTCCAACTCTTGCATATAAATTGTCGTATAACGAATGTTTTACCTTAAATTGATCGATTTCTGAAATTGTATGATTTAAAAACAGATGACGGTAAATACCGTACATGCGCGGGAAAAGAACTTCCATTCCGTTTTTTTCCAGATACTTTTCAACTTCCTGATTCGATCCCGGATGGAAAGTTAAAAGATATTCGCCCTGTATTAAAACCTGTTCGCGTAATTTTGAACGATCATAGCGGATACCGCAAAGATCATCTATTGCTTTTTTAAACGGCTTTATGGTTCCGCGCATACCGCCTTTTGCAAGGCCTTCTGCAATTTCCAAAAATGCGTTTTCTGTAATTTTATCTGTCTGGCCTTTTTCCAGTTCGTACGGACGTATTTTCCGCCGCAGATATTCAAGCGCATCTGTTTGAATAATGCCCCAAACAACATTCGCATATGTCATTGGAGTAAAATTCATGCCGGGGTGCGCTTTTTTTAAATCCATCATATCTGTAGTAATAACAGGCACTTGCGGGAAACCGGCTTCGTCCAGCGCTTTTCTGGTTAACGGCATATAGTTGGAAAGACGGCAGTCGCATAATACTTTTGCAGTTCCCGCTACCGTATTGTCAGGATCATACTTGCCGCTTTTAAGAGCAAGGATAACTTCGCCGATTACAATCTGCGCAGGAAGACACATATCGTTATGCACATATTTTTTTCCCATTGCTATTGCTTCTGCGCCGCCCATTGGAAGAGGTTCCGCCCTGTAGCCGTCTTTATTAAGAGCTGCGCTTAAAACAAGGCAGAAAGCCCGGCTTGCGTTCGGAATAAGAAGCGTTTTATGTTTATCTGTTTTGTTAAGTTTGACAGGATACGGATCGCCCAGCTGTTTTGCGTTATGTGTTACTTTTTTCCTGCGCGTCATTACGGTTTCTATAAACGAACGAACGCGTATACGCAAAGGACCCGCAATTTCGCTTTCGTCCATTTTTAAAATAAGCGGAGATTTGCCGGAAATATCGTCCATTATGCGGGTCATTTCATCGGTATATACGGCATCGTGCCCGCAGCCGAAACTGAAAATGTCAACATATTCAAGCGCAGGATGTTCCGCAGCGACAATCGCACCGGAAAGAAGACGCGCATGGTTATTGTTGGTTATTTCTACGCGCGATTTATCCAGAGGCACTTTTTTTAAACCGGGAAGAGAATCAAGAGTAAGTACAGGTATGCCAAGGCTTGTAAAATAACGCGACAAATTATGATTTATATGTTCATCATATTGATAATGCCGCCCTGCTATAACTACGGCAAATCCGCCTTTTTGCTCGATATCTTCTATTATTTTTTTTCCGTTATCTGTCAATTTACGGTTAAAATCTTCCAGCGCTTTTTCGCCCTGTTTTATCGCAGCCATTACTGTTTTTGCAGGAATGTTAAAAGTTTCTTTCATAAAACGGCAAAGCTGGAAGTGCTGATCTTTTCTGGAAAACCAGTGACAAACCGGCGTATCAAGCGGAATATTATGCTTTCCTTCAGGGTTATTGGAAAACCTTATGGACAGCGGATAACCTTTTAACACAGGGCAGGTAAATGTGCTGAAACGCTCGGGGTTATCCGGCGGCAGTCTGTTAATTTGCGGGAAGAAAATTCTGTCCACTTTACTGTCGATTAAATCTTCGATGTGCCCATGAACCAACTTTGCAGGAAAGCAGACAGTATCGCTTGCTACATATTGGATTCCTTTTTCATAAAGATGGCGCGAACTTTTCCTGGAAATTTTTATCTTGTAACCAAGAGCGCCCCAAAATACTTTCCAGAACGGCATATCACGCCAAAAATCAAGAACGCGCGGAATTCCTATCGTTATATCTTTGGAAGGCAATAATTGTGAAAAAGGATAATCCTGAAAAAGAAACTCGTCGCGTAATTTAATCATGTCCGGAACAGAATTCATTACCCGCGTTCTTTTGCTCGCTTCATCGCGCAGTTCCTGATTCTGCGGATCACCTACAAGTTCGCCGCGTTCGCAGCGGTTGCCGGTAACCCAGGTGAGCCCATTGTTAAAACGAACCAATGTGCGGTTACAGTTATTCGCGCAGAAAGGACAAATTAAATTTGCTTCCTGGGTATAATCAAAATTCTTTAAAGCTTCAAAACCAATAAAGCGCGAACGATCGCTCGTGCCGTGAGGTGAAGTATAGCCGTTTTCTGCAATTTCCCGTTTTGTAAGAAGAGCAACGCCGATAGCGCCCATTTCTCCGGGGAACGGCGCGCGCACTACAGATTTTCCAAGATACTGTTCCAGCGCGCGAAGAACCGCGTCATTTTTAAGCGTTCCGCCCTGCACAACAATTTTTTCTCCAAGCTGGGAAGGACTGGAAATGCGCACTACTTTTGTAAAAACATTTTCTACTATGGCGCGGCAAAGCCCTGCCATTATATCATCAGCCTGCTTGCCGTTTTTTTGTTCGGTTATAATCGTACTGTTCATAAAAACTGTACAGCGGCTGCCAAGCTGCGCGGGACTTTTTGCGTTAAACGCCGCCTCTGCTATTTTATTTACAGGAATATTCAATGTTTCCGCGAATGTTTCCAAAAAGGAACCGCAGCCGGAAGAACAGGCTTCGTTAACAGTAATATTTGTAACTATACCATTTGATATATGAATAGCTTTCATATCCTGTCCGCCAATATCCAAAATAAAACTTACACCCGGAATATATTTTTGCGCAGACGCCGCATGAGCTACTGTTTCAACTGTGTGATAATCCGCGCCCAATGCCTTGTCGAATAACAATTCGCCGTAACCTGTGGTTCCCAAAGCGATAACTTCCAGATTAATGCCTGCATTTTGATATTTTTCGTACATTTCCAAAAGCGCCTGTTTAACAACCTTAAGCGGTTCGCCCTTATTGGGACTGTAATAACAATCGATTACATTTTCATTTTCGTCTATTAAAACAAACTTTGTAGTAGTTGATCCCGCATCAAGCCCCATGTATACGCGCAATGTATTATTCCCGGAACCGGAAACCGCGCTGTTTTTTATTGTCTGCATTTGATGACGCGCTGTAAATTCTTTTCGTTCGGTTTCGTTTGCAAAGAAGTTTTGGTTTTGCATAACGGAATTACCGGCAACTATTTCCCGGTACATGGAAAGGGTTGTAAGCGCGGATTCCGGGCTGAAGTTTTTATTATAGTCTTCTGCATTTTCGCTGAACATTTCGTTTATGGAAAGAGCCGTTCCGTAAGCGATAAACAATTCGGCTTTTGGCGGCACTATAATATCTGAATCTGCAAGATTAAGGCGCTCTGCAAAAACCTTGATTAAGGTAGGATTAAAAGTGAGAGGGCCGCCTTCAAAAACAACAGGCGGGCGGATTTCCAGCCCTTGCGCAAGTCCGCCGATGGTCTGCTTTGCGATTGCATGGAAAGTAGAAAGAGCTATATCGGGCAAAAGACCGCCCTGATTCAAAAGCGGCTGGATATCGGTCTTGGCAAAAACCCCGCAGCGGCCTGAAATATCATAAACCTGCGTACCTTTTGCCGCAAGCGCATCGAACTCTTCTACAGGCGTGCGAAGCAGGGACGCCACTTCATCGATAAACGCCCCGGTTCCACCTGCGCAGCTTCCATTCATCCGCATATCCCCTGCTGCCAGGCGATTTGTAGCGCTGTCCTGATAAAAGAAAACGATCTTTGCGTCCTGACCGCCCAATTCAACCGCAACGCTCGCATTTGGATAGAAAGTGCGAACCGCTATGGAGTTGGCGACAACTTCCTGAATATACGGCGCATGGAGCATTTCTGCGATAGTCCTGCCCCCGGAGCCGCAAAATGCCAATCTGTACTGTTCGTTTGGAAACAACGTAAAAATTTCCTGCAGTACAGAACGCACCTTTTCGCTCTGACAGGCGTTATGCCGTTCATATCGTGAAAAAAGTACTTCTTTTGTGTCGGGCTTAATAACCACGGCCTTTACAGTCGTGGAGCCTACGTCAATACCTATATGTAGCATGTAGAAATTCCCATTTTAATGCAAATTTTTAGGTTTTTCAACTGTTATTTTACCGATTTTTAACGGATTATTGACAAAAATATCGATATTTGCTGCCTAAAGGTACCTGCTGCCGGCTTTTTTAGTATACTCAAACAGCCTTCTAAAAGGTGAATCACGTTTTTTCTTTTATGGAAGCATAATATGTCTGCTTATAAAATTTTCTTCATCTGGACACAATCCTACTTCAAGATAATAAGTTAATTCATTATTTCTGTTATCTGTTAGTATAACTTTTACAAAATCATCTTCAAGTTCGATTTTTATTACTGTTAAATCAGTTCCTCTGCTTTTTAATGGGTATTCATCATCAAATATCCTGCGATGCATAAACCCCATGTCAGCTAATCCTGCCATTGCAAGGTTAAAAGTGATAGTGTCTATGCCTATTATGTGTCCAAAGTAATATACAATTAGTTCCATATGATGATTCAAATCAACACCATCCTGGGCTATTAGTGTAGATCTAAATGTTGTCAAATCACCATTTTCGATTGCTTCAAAATGCCTGATTATAACATCAATAGTGGTGTCAGGAATCTGTGTCTCCACAATTGAATCATTTGGAAAACCGTAAATTTCTACAGGTTCAAGTTCATTTTCCAAAACAGTATCGATTTTGATTGCATTGGCTCTACTGCAAGAAACAACCAGAAGGGGAATGAATAAAAATATTACGGCGCAAAGGTACCTGCTGCCGCTTTTTCGAACATTGCGCTTCATTTGTTTGTATTCCACATATATTTACAGTAATCTCATAAATTCTTCTAATTCTATTCCTGCTTGTTTTAAAATACTACTTAATGTCCCTTTTGCTACTTCGTCATCCATTGGTATAATGTATATCCGTTTTCCATTTGTATATTTCGCATGACTTCCTTTTTGACTTTTATATACAAATCCTTTTCTTGATAATGCAGAAATTACTTCATTTGGCTTTAGAACTGGGTATTTACTTCCCATTATATTGCCATTTCCAATCTTGTAATAAATACTTGGTCATTTTGTAAATATTGCAAATCTTCGCTATTTTCCTCATCTTCATAATATAAGGAAATTGCTTCCTTTAATTTTATCATTGCTTCGTCGATTGTTTTACCTTGCGAAGCAATATTATTTTCGAGGCATGTTGCCACATACCAGTTTTCCTCTTGTTCTATTTTTATAGTACCTTTAAAAAGCATATTTTTCCTCCAAAAAACAGTAATAGAAACACTATATATACAATCTCTACATCTGTCAATAGCACAATATAGTGCCGTTCTAACGCAAGGTACCTACTACCGCTTGATCCGCAGTCCTCGGCACTTTCAGCGCCTGCAGTCTACTACGCTACCCCCACTTTTTGTCAGATGAAGTAATTTTAGCATTAATATAGATTTTATCTACCTATATAGATTCCATGTATCATTATTTTATTATCTTGATCGAATTTTAAAATCATAACATAACATATTCCTCTTCTATGGCAATAATCAGAGTAATCAAAAGAAATTCCATTAGGAATAATAAAAGCTCTTTTTTTGTATGTTTTATGGATTTTTGATTCTACAAACAACCACATTAATTTATTTGCATGAGTAATGATATGATTATCATTAAAGAATTCCAAGTATGATTCTCCATGCCAATATTTTGCAGCTTCAAGTAATTCTCTCTTTGCATGTGGTATAAAATAATCAATATTATCGTTTTTTGCATTCTGATATATTTCTTGCATTAATAGATTTATATCATTATATATTTGTTTATCAAATAATTTTATTTTAAAGTAATTTTCTGTGGAACAGTTGGAAAATATAAAAAGAATATAAATTATCATGCAAATATTAAAATAGTTATTTTTCATTGAGGTTGTGGTCCAAATAGTGTTTGCTTTCGTATTCTTCTGAAAAGCCCCAATAACCTGTCTGGATTGTTTTGCACTTGAGCTGCAGCCAAAATAAAAGAAGCTACATCGGGTTCATGGATAACACAAAGGTACCTGCTACTGCTTTTTCGAACATTGCGCTTCATTTATTGTTTCCCTATTCTTTTATTAGTTCAATTGTATAAATTCTATTTCTTTGTATGCTTCCATCTTCTGATGGGAAAAAATAATTCCCAACAATTCTATCATCTATAAACCTCTAATCCATAATAATTTGATTTAAAAAATTGTTTATTATCTAATAATTCTTTATGAAGATTCTCTGCATCATGTATATGCTTATAAATATCATTGTTCATAAAAAACCACATCCTATAATAATCATTTTTTCAACTTCCTCGAACTAGCCTCACTGATACTCGTTCATTTTCTCTAAAAAAATCAGGCTGATTAGAATCTGGTTGAACCTTATCCCTAGATTCTGGGCCAAATGAATGAGTTCTTTCTTCCCAATTTATAAGCATATTTCCACTCTTCTGTAACAGATAAAATGGATCTATAAAATTAAAAACTGTTACACGACCGGGATTATGTAAAGGTTTTAGTTCACCATATTCGGTCCACGGTCCTAAAACCCATTCCAGTGATTGGCCACTCATATCATGAATCCCAAGTTCGTTTGGTTTTCTTAAACCAGAGATATACGACATATTATAATTATAATCATTAAAAGTCGTTAAAACATCAACAAGTAAATTACTACCTGCATATCTATATCCATTAGATTCATTTCCTCCCCGTGCAGCAAATTCCCATTCAGCTTCGGTAGCTAAACGATAACCATTTGCATTCCAATCTATAAAAAAAGGAAAGTTTTGAATCATATAACCATCTCTTTCTGTTACAGATATGCCACCAGAACCGTGTATATCGCCGCTAGATAATAATGGTGTTATACCATTCTCTTTCCAATAAACCGGAGTTAAACCATTTTTTATACTTAGCCAGTTGCTAATTACAATTGCTTCTCTCCATGTAAGCATTGCATTTGGCACTCCATTCAAACTAATTTGCCTTTTTGGTGTATCTCTTCCTAAATAGCCTCTATCATACGCCCAGTTAAAAGTATTTATATGCAAGTATTCATTTAAAACATATTTGCTAATATAAAACGAATCTAAGCTTATTTCTTGCCCCTGAATTATCATGCTTCCGCCTTCTACAAATATCATTTCTATTTCTGTTATTGGCTCAAATAATAGTGCCGCATCGAAGATCGACATTGATTCAATTAAATCTATTGGGATATTTCTATCAATACTTTCTTTCGTGATTATCTCTGAAGAATCACCAACATCAATGTATTCAGAGGTAATTAAATTTGATTTATTTCTATTACAACCAAAAAAACATAATAAAATTAACATTACTAAAATTAATAAAATTATTTTCGTGTAAGTTTCTTTTCTCATATTAATGTTCCTCGCTTATTTCTTGCTAACACAAAGGTACCTGCTACCGCTTTTTCGTGGTGTTGTTTGCTTGCTGCATACGCTATATGCAGCGTGGTTTTTATACATATTATAATAATACCACAACTTAACGATTTTTATTACATCCTCACAAACATAAAAAATACATAAAACTCAAGAAATTCAATCAAAAAAGGCTACCTGAGTCGGTATTAGGCAAAAAATACGGAAAAATAGATTGTCAACCCTTGATATAAAGTAGGCCGAAAACGTCTTACATTCAATAAAGCATCATGATGTATTTCTGCTTCTCTTATAAAATCATAAATACTCTCACTCACAATCGATCCATTCTCCTTGTTAAACTTTACAAACCAGATCTGCGAACAAGTCGCAACGATGCCATTTCTAATTGTCGGTTATAATCAAGTTGATTAAAATTGGGTTGTATCTTTATTCTTTCTTCTGGCCTAAATGAATTTCCAACAATAAAATTTTCACTGTTATTTACACCTAAGAATTCCACATAGCTATTTCCACCTTTTTGAATCAAATAAAATGGCTCTTTAAAATTAAATATCTCAATCCTATTAGGATTATACTCTGGTCCCATTTCCCCAAAATTCACCCATGGTCCTATAACCCATTCAGAAGCGCGATTGCTCATGTCATGAATTCCCAGTTCATTTGATTTCATTTGACCCGGAATATAATGCATATTAAAAGGATCTCTAAAATTTGTTAAAACTTCAGTTAGGGTATCACTACCAGAATATCTATACCTCCTCGATTTGTTTCCGCCTCGTGCGGCAAATTCCCATTCAGCTTCCGTGGGTAATCTATATCCGTCAGCATTCCAATCAATATAAAAAGATGAGTAATTAACAAATTCTCCATGTGGTAAACCAGGAAGTGCTATCGTTTGCTCTGATGATTGAATGTATTCTGTTTTATTTTCTCGCCAATATACAGGCATCAACCCTTCCTGTATACTCAACCAATTACAAACTGCTATCGCTTGAGCCCATCTCAAGAGTATATTTAAGCTCCCTCCCCCACCATGATTTATTGGATAAATGTTTCCTAAATACCCCCTGTTATGCGCCCAATTATGAGCTTCAACATAAACATGATCACTTAAAACATATTTGCTTATGTAGAAGGAATCAAGTCTTATTTCTTGCCCTTGAATTATCATACTTCCACCTTCTACAAATATCATTTCTATTTCTGTTATTGGCTCAAATAATAATGCTGCATCGAAGATCGACATTGATTCAATTAAACCTATTGGGATATTTCTATTCGTACTTTCTTTTATGACCAACTCCGAAGAATCATCAACATCGATGTATTCAGATGTAATTAAATTAGATTTATTTCTATTACAACCAAAAAAACATAATAATATTAACATTACTAAAATTATTTTCGTGTAAGTTTTTTTTCTCATATTAATATTCCTCGCTTATTTCTTGTTAACGCAAAGGTACCTGCTGCCGCTTTTTCGTGGTGTTGTTTGCTTGCTGCATACGCTATATGCAGCGTGGTTTTTATACATTGCTAATCTTACCATTTTCGCTTTACAACAACCAACACCACACCGCCAGCAATAACAACCACGCCAATGACTGCGAGTAATAACCAGATTGGTAGTGAGGTTTTGCCTGTGGGATCGTTTGTGTTTTGTATAAATACATTTTCTGTATAATCATTAGCTGTAATTAAATAGTCATAAGTGCGTGATAAATCAACTTCTGCTGGCGGTAAAATATCCATATAATCTCCGTCTATCCTAAGAGTTAATCGATATCTTTCTCCAACATTGAATCTTTTAACTATTGGATTCTGCGGAGTCAAATTGGTCATATTTTCGCAAATGACATATAATACCAACGCAAATACAATCCCTTTTTTCATCCTTTTCCTCTACTTACAATAATACCACAACTTAACGATTTTTCTCTATGCCCAGATGTGAAAAACAATATGCAAAAATCAACTTCTACCCCCGTGACATTAATCCAAAAATGATTTACAATAAGGCAGTGAGTAAAATTATTATTGACAAAGAAAAAATATCGCGTATTTTGTACATTGCGCTGATAGCAATTGCAGGTACGCTGATTCTGCTGATAATGGCGGGGACCATTATCGGTCTTGCCCGTCCTCATAATGCACAGCCTCTTTTGACGCTTGGCGGATCCGCGCGTCCTGGTTCCGGACATATTGCCTCAAATGAAGATGATATTCGGGTTTTTTCGGGATTGGGACGGCTGCGAATTACGTTGGCTAATTCTTCGATTATGCTTCTTTCCATCGAATTTCCATACTCTGCAGGCGATACGGCATTTACCGAAGAATTGGCGGCCAGAATAGGCGATTTAAGGGATATTGCAACCGGCTATTTCTCCGCTCTTCCGGAAGAAAACGTAATACAAATCGATGAAGAAAAAGCAAAACAGGATATTCTCAGGATGTACAACAACAGCTTGCGTCTTGGACGAATCGAAGCTTTGTATTTCAGCGAAATGACGGTAATAGAAAGCGTTCAATAACGGCGCAACTTTCACCATTTTTTCGTGTCAAAATTATAGGAGTAAATATGAATGGAACACCTGCTGTAATT
>Ga0123356_10006170_pt1 | contig 12146 bp, 9 predicted proteins | sample TergutEmb28metaG_2_FD_92546 | JGI IMG/M metagenome (GOLD analysis project Ga0123356, IMG submission 92546) | Embiratermes neotenicus P3 segment gut microbial communities from Petit-Saut dam, French Guiana - Emb289 P3 | ecosystem: Host-associated > Arthropoda: Insects > Digestive system > Gut ... | reverse complement strand
CCGCTGATTTCACAGTGATTAAATCTAACGAGGGAGTCCAAAATGCAAATGACGTACTGATATGCCCGGTTATCTATGAATTTGCAATTTAAAAATTCAATAAGATTACTTTCATCAATTATCAGGGCTGCCCGTGAACAGTCTGTGATTATCGTATCCCTGATAAGCGCCGTGTTGCAGTCTGTCATTGTTATCCCAACCGAGCCGCAGCCGTAAAAATAGCAGTCGTCGACAAATATATTACTGCAGTTTTCGAAGCTGACCACTCCGGCGTCGCATTCGTAATCGCCGGTAACGGTGTGACCTGCTTTGATCCCGATCAGGTTGATATATCTGCTGTTTGAGAATGCCAGCACTTCAGCATTTCTATAGGGTGTGACTATTTCCACTTCTGCTCCCGGGGCGGCTTCCAGTGTCAGGTTCTCAACTCCTGTGATCACAAGCGTTTTTTCGTTCAGCCCGTAGCCGTCGTTCTGCCATATGATATACGGGCTTTCAAAACCGGCAAGTTCAGATACGTCATATAAACCGGCATTTAATGTAATATGAGTGTTCGGTGATATTGCTTTCAGCAGTTCTTCTACGGTAGCCACTTCGATGTCAGCTGTATCACCGGGTAAAGGCAGGGTTTCGGGTTCTGGTTCGGGTTCAGAGCATATACAATCATCACTGTCGACACATTCGCTGCAGTCGCATTCCTCCTGATCGCATTCCGGGCAGCACTCGCAGGGGTCTTCTGCAACGTCTGATATCTCAGCAGGTGTTGGCGCCGGATCGGTCGGAGGTTCTGCTTCTTCGATTTGCAACGGGCGTTCCTCTGCGGCATCAAACGGCAGTGAACCCTCTGAGTTACGCGGAAGCAGCAGCAGGTAGAAAAATGAACCGAATATCGCCACGGTCACAACGGCTGCCGCGGCACGCTGAGAAAACACGCGTATGTTATGACCGCGTTGCTTCTGACGTATGAACCGCCCCATTTTTGCTTCAAAGTCACCCGAGAATTCTACCGGAGCAGTAGTATCGCTGTCGGTGAACTTATAGTCCTTTAAAGCTTCGGATAGTTTATTATTTTTAAATAACGACATAGTTCTTTACCTTTCATTTTAACACTTCAACCAGAATTATCCTTGCCCGGTTTAAACGGCTGCGTACCGTTCCCTGTTTGATTCCAAGAAGCCTCGCGGTCTCCATTGTACTAAAACCGTAGCGCAGTCGTAACAGTACAACATTACGGTGTCCTTCCTCAAGTGAATCAACTGCGGCTGTTATATCTATACCAAGCGCAATATCTCTCGGTACTGCGGGCAGCGTTTCCGGTATAGGGTCTGTTTCTCTCCTGTCACGCAGCATGTTGAGCGCTGCGTTTTTAACTATTGTCAGACACAGATAACGGCGCTCTTCGGAAGGCATGCTTTTAAAACGTCCGATATGCCGGGATATCCGGATAAATGCTTCCTGTACGGCATCCTCAGCCAACGCATGGTCACCGAGAACGCTTAGTGCCCTTTGAAGCATTACAGCCCGGTATGTGCGGTATAGTTCCTCCAGCATGCTGTTTCCTTTCGCTATGGCAGAGAATCATGATCCTCTATATTATAAACCCGGCAGAAGCGTGTTTTGTTCCATATATAAAATAAATATTGTTGTAACCATGAGTATACACTATAATATGAGTTAAACAAGATAACTTAAGCAGACAGGCAGCGCTCCGTTTCTGAAAAAAGGAGAAAAAAATGATCGACTTTAAACTAAGAAAAATGATGGAATGTAAGAAAGAAAAAAAGCTGTCATGTGTAAAGCTCATTGATGAGATCGTCGGGATAGCTAACAAAGCCCGCTCACATGGTGTGCTCGCACTGGAGGATCTTATCCCCGGGTATGACGATTATCTGCTAAGAACGGGCCTAAGTCTTATGGTGGACGGGATCGACGGGGAAACCAACCGTGAAATAATGGACACTATAATTACCGCATCAGGCAAAACGGGCGCGGCGCTGATGCGGCAAATGATCATTCGGGACGGAGTCCTTGCAATACAAAACGGTGAGAATCCGAGGTTGATCAAAATCAAGCTTGATGCTTATCTTGGAGAAGATATTCTTGGAATGAGAAAAGAGGAAGAGGATATCGATTATTTGTCTGATGCGGAAATCTATGCACTGCCGTATGCGGAGTCTGATGGAGAACTTTCAGGGGAAAAACAAAACGGGGATTTTACGTTCGACGATCTGGTACGCCTTAGACCTACTTGTATACAAAGGGTCTTGCAGCAAACCGATCACCGGAGCATCGCGATCGCGCTTTCATCCGCCGGTGATAAAGTCAGGCGATATGTTTTTTCAAATCTTTCCAAACGCACGGGCAGGATCATAAAAGAAGACATTAAATACATGGGTTGTCTTCGTAAAGTTGACGTGGAAGAAGCTCAGCAGGATATATTGGATATTGTGAGAGTACTGTCGGAAACCGGCGATATCATTCTCTAGGCAGAAAGCCCTTCACTGTATTTTTCTATTCGTTTTAATATACGTTCCGCTTCAGCGCCTTCGACGGGAATAGGCTGGTAATTATTATAATTCCTGACAGATGAGACATATGCGGGAATAATATTCGTCTCATTTGTGTCCTGAAGGACTCCTTCATCAAAGGTAAAGGTTTGTTGAAAGATGAAGGTGTCCTTGTCGGCGGGATTCCTGTTGCCGCCGAAAGAAAAGTTTGCCAGTGAGTATACGATATTTTTACCCTTGTAGACTTCTATACCCTGGATAACATGCGGATGCGCCCCAAGCACAAGATGGGCGCCGCTGTCGATCGTAAAACGCCCCAGATTGCGCTGGGTGGTGTTTGGCATATTATCCCCTTCTATACCCCAGTGATAATATGCGATTATCAGCTGAGCGTCTTTTTCCTTCAGTTCTTCAATAGCGGCTGTTATCAGCGCTCTGTTTTCCCGGGTGTCCGACCACACCAAAAAACCAAACAGTCCGACGCGTATATCTTTTATCTCAAGCATCGTGTTAAACTCGTTTCCAAAATAAGCGACGCCCTCGGCTTCCAGACTTTCAACAGTATCCCTGTAGCCTTTTTCGAAAAAATCCTCGCTGTGGTTGTTTGCAAGTGAAACACATTCAACGCCGGTAGACGAGAGCACTTTCGCTAGGTGCGGAGGTCCCCGGAAGTTGAATGTTTTTACTTTGTGCCTTGTTTCCTCTGTAAGGGCTCCTTCAAGATTTACTATGGTGAGGTCATCGGTGTCAAAGATATGCTTGACGTTACGAAAAAAGTATGTGTGGTCGCTGTTGTTGAGCTCAAACTCCCGCATGAAGTTACTTGTGCCGCCTACCATTCCGCCACCTAGGGTGACATCTCCGGCTGCGGAGATAGTGATAGTCACGATGGGATCAGGCTCGGGCTCCGGCTCAGGTTCGGGTTCAGGCTCGGGCTCAGGCTCGGGTTCCGGCTCCGGCTCCGGCTCGGGTTCAGGCTCGGGCTCAGGCTCCGGCTCCACAGTCTCATTCTGAGACTGGTCAGGTTCGGCTGAAACTTGAATGCTTCTCGCATCATCCGCACTGAAAATACCCGGTGAATATATCATTATTACAGTCGGTATCGCAACCGTGACTGCAATAAAAGCCAGAGTAATGATCAAGATTTTCAGAGTGCGTTTATTCACAGATTACTACTTTCCTCTTTCAGCCATCAGAACGGCTATTTCGCTCTCGTTGATGCCGACCATAGCTTCACCGAGATCCTCGGAGACTTCGGCTATTATTTTTGCGTCTTTATAGTTTTCTACCGCTTTAACGATAGCTTTTGCGCGCTTTAACGGATCCCCGGATTTAAATATTCCTGAGCCGACAAATACTCCCTCCGCACCCAGCATCATCATCAGCGCCGCGTCCGCGGGGGTGGCGCAGCCGCCGGCGGAAAAGTTCAAAACCGGCAGTTTCCCGTGTTCGTGTACATAAAAGACCAACTCATATGGCGCTTGCAGCTGCTTTGCCGCGTCAAACAGTTCGTCCGGTCTTTTTGAACTCAACCGGCGCATCTCGCTTTGGATGACCCGCATGTGACGTACTGCCTGTACGACATCGCCCGTACCTGCTTCACCTTTTGTCCGGATCATGGACGCGCCTTCCTGAATACGCCTTAGTGCTTCTCCCAGATCTGTTGCGCCGCAAACAAACGGGGTCGTGAATGCTGTCTTGTCTATATGATATCTGTCATCCGCAGGCGTCAGTACTTCGCTTTCGTCAATATAATCTATATCGATTGTCTGCAATACTTGAGCCTCCGCGAAATGACCGATACGACACTTCGCCATGACAGGTATATCAACTGCTGATTTTATGCTTTTGATCATTTTAGGATCGCTCATGCGGGAAACTCCTCCCGCTGCCCTTATATCGGCGGGGATCCGCTCCAGCGCCATAACCGCCCGCGCTCCCGCGGACTCGGCGAGTTTAGCTTCTTCAGGCGTGGTAACGTCCATTATGACGCCGCCCTTAAGCCGCTTGTTTAATTCTGTGTTTTTTTCAACTACCATGCACATATGGATGACCTTTCCTTTCGTCGATGCTCCTATGTCAGCTTTATCCCCCATATCCGGGTGGAACGCGTACCTATGACTATAGTGCTATCGTATATAGCGGGAGACGCCTCGATCGTGCCCCCGAGATTTATCTTGTCCAGATGTGCGCCTGTTTGACCATCCAGCAGGTGCATATCTCCGTTAGCTGTACAATACACTATATACCCTTTTCCGTTATTATCATATACACAAACCGGTGAACTCCATGTGTAGGAGTTGGTCCTAAACTCCCAAATGACTTCTCCAGTTCGTTTATCTATAGCGGACAGTATTCCGGCGCCAACGGTTGGAGTCCTTGCAACGGGAACAAAAATCAAATCATCAAGATCGTTTTTACCAAGCGCGATAGTACCTTGAACTCCGCCGGAGAGACCGGATACTGTATTGCAGAAATAATCAGTCTGCCAGACGACTCTGCCGGTTTTTGCGTCGATCTTCCATATCGGCACCTGCGCGGTCGAGCCTGTAGGAGCTCGCCACCCACCGTGGAAACCGGTGCTTAAATATATATAAGGGTGACCGTATTCTATAGCCAACACCGGAGATGTGTTTGTATCATCAAGTGAGTCAAATACCCACACAGGTTCCAGTGTATTCAGGTCCAAGCAAACAAAATGACCTCCGTTGTCCGCGAGGAAGATATGACCGCGCCATATCGCGGGGCTGGATTCGAATCCTAGCCAGTACTGACCGTTTTTATGGGAACGCTTTCCGACAAAACGCCACTTTACCGGGGAAGCCGGAGAGATCGTCATAGTACCCGCGTCCGGATCAAATTCACTGTTGAGGTCGATTATATACAAAACACCGTTTTCACTCGGATAAATCAACCGGTCATTTTCAGCGTCGACCAGAGGTGACGCGTCCGCCATAGGCCAGCCGCGCGGCGCGAAGCTGTCGCCGTTGCCGAAGGTGTGAAGCACGGAACCGTCCACAAGGCTTATAATAAAAATCCGGGCGCTGCCTCTGCTGCTGTCATAACCGGCTCCGACGTACAGTAACGGATAACCGCGGGGGTCAAGCGAACCCGAGCCCTTGAATGTGTATCCGATAAAAAGTCTGTTACGTGTATCCCTGCCTGTTTCCAGTTCGGAGAAGTAAATGTATCCGTCCATTGCCGCGTATATAACTTCAACGAGTCCGTCTTTTTCTTTTGCCCAACTGTGCATATTCATTATTTCGCGTGTCTGTTTCGGCCATTTGACTATAAGCGGCTGACCTGTCCAACCGTGTCCCGTCCAGACCGCACCGTCGGGAGCGACAAGGGTTCCGGTATCACGCGACCATTTATCCCCGAATTTGGCGTTGCGTATATCTGCAGATCCATAGGATGCTGTATCACGGAAATTATTACCGCGGAAAGCAGTTATACCTTCGATGTACGAATAATCCTCTCCATAACCTAAATCGATCCGTCGATCGAAGCTGAAGCCGTTAACTATTTCACCGTATGCCATAGTCGCAGTCGAGGCAAATAGAATATCCGGATCTGTATCAGCTGTCGCAATCGGCGCAAATTCGGGCAGTCCCGGTGGTTCCGTTGGCTTCGGCGGTTCTATGATCTCCGGCGGTCCGGCGGTGGTTTCCGGGTCCTGACCGGCAGGAGCTGTCGGCTCCGGAGTATCCGGCGGCTCCACCGGGATCACAGGGTCAGCTATGACATTGTGATCTGGCATTTGCTCAGCAGGCGGGAAAAACCCGCTTGATACCGGTCTGATCAAAATTAAAGCAGAAAACACGATGAGTAAGGTTATGAAGCTTGGTAGGTTTCGTTTTTTCATTTTATAATCAATCTTCTGTTAAATCGTGATACCATTGTAATGCAGATATATAGAAATCGTTCAATAAAGAAGGATCCAGATGATTCTCTTCAACGAACTGCGTTACCGATTCCCAGTTGGAATATTCGTAGTCCTCGTAGAAACGAAGCAAATCGGAGTATGCTCCGTTTTTTGTGAGTAATGATTCCCGAATGTCGTCAGTCACATGGATATCGCTGATCAGTTCTTCTTTTGATTTTTCCAGAGCTATGTGTAAAAGCGACAGCATACTGACCAGAAAGACCTGCTTTGAGTCGCGTTTGACACGCAGATACGGAGAAAGCAACTCGCCGAATCGCGCACGGATCAATGACATTCTGACTATCTCAATCGGTTTATCTTCAACAATACCTCTAAGAGCAAGTACCGCTATCCATTTCTTAACGCTTTCTTCTCCAATGTACGCAAGCGCGCTTTCGATGGATGTGACATTCTTCAGACCCACTGCAGCGGAGTTTAATATACATAAAAGCTTGTATGACAGAGCAACATCGGCGGCTATAACCTCGCTGATCTCATGGAAATCTATATAGTCGCTCGTGCTGGAGAGCTTTAAGAGTCTGAAATAATTCGCTTTAAGGGGGCTGACCGCTTTTGTTTTTCTGCCTACCTCGGGCTGGCTGAAGTAATACCCTTGAAATAAATGGAAACCGGCATTTTTTGTTAAGTGGAAGTCCTCCTGGGTGTCGACGTCAAACGCGATGAATTTTACTCTTTGATTACGCGCTATGAGCATCTTCTGTTTTGCAACGTCAGTATCACTGGGGCAGAACTTGCAATAATCCGCGAGGCGCAGCAACTCGCGCACCGGTTTATTACTGTCCAGCCCGACCAATGCCAGCTTATAACCGTCATTACGCAGTTCGTTGTAGATTTGCAATTCGCGTTCTAAAATATCAGGGTTGATCACCGGAGGCAGTTGGATCTGGACTATAAACTTCTCCTTTGGCAGATTTTTATGTACAACCGGGTTCAACAGCTGCCTGGAAAAACTGATGAAGTAGTGCAGATCGTTTTCTATATCTTTTAATCCTAACGCGTCAACTGTACTGTTGAATACATTCAGGTTGACAGTGTTTTCATCGTCACCGGCTTCAATGTCGTGGTCACCGTCGGTGAGAGCGTATCCGTAGGTTTTTCCGGTTGCGAGAAGAATGGGTTGGATGTTGATGTATACATCCTTAAATTTCTGAGCAGTATCAAAAGTATCTTCAAAAAGGACAAGTTTATTTCGGCCCGCGGCCTTTGCCTGATATAAAGCGATATCTGCTTTCCTCAATACATCTGACATATTGTCGCCGTTTTTCGGAAAAAACGAAAGTCCTATGCTTAATGTACAGCTTAACTCGATGTGCGGAAGTGTATATGAACGAAGCGCTGTCGATATAACATCCTTGTAGTGTGACTCCATTTCCCCGGTAGTGGAAAACCTGTCTGAGGAATCGGAAAACATGAGCACAAATTCGTCTCCTCCAAGCCTGTACAGATGTCCGGCAAACTGTTTTTGGCTCTGCAGATACTCAGTCAGCCTGCGGAGTATAGCGTCACCCGTATTGTGTCCGTAAGTATCGTTAACAGCTTTAAAATGGTCGAGATCGAATAACGCGATAGCTCCGTATACTTCCCCGTTTGCGATCTGCTCTGCAAGCGCGTTGAAGTCATCTTTAAGTTTTAAACGATTTGGAATGTTCGTCAGTTGATCTGTGTAAGCCAATGAGTACAGCCGTTCGTTTGCGTCTTTCTCCGGTTTGGTATCGCGCATAATAAAAATGGATGCTGCTTTACCGTCTATCCGGCTGATCGTATTGCGCCTTACGCTGTACAGCCGTTTCTCCGTATCTTCGATATCAAAGGTTCTGGTTTCGAGCTGTTTATCTTTGAATTCATAAGGACAGTACTCGCATATACCGGGAAATTTTTTTACAAAATGTGCCTTGCACTCGCGGGAAACATCAAGGTCGGCGCGAAGTCTCGTCAGTGCGATCGGGTTTGCATACTCTATTTCACATACTTTTCCATCTGTTACGACAATGGCCAGATCGTTTGGATCCAGAATGCCGACAATATCATCAATAGTATTGCCGGCAGGTGTTTTTTTAAAGAGTTTCTTGAACATACTGTAGCCTTTACCTTTCTACGCGATCAATATGAATTAAATAACTACTCAAAGTGTATATGATTGTTTATGTGATCGATGCAAAAGCAGTGATATCCGTCGCAACGGGAGCAGTAACGAAATTCCATGTCGGGAAACTCAATATCTGTCTTCCCGCAAACAGCGCATTTATGCCGGTATGGCATATCGTCAAGCTCTTTTTTTGCTTTTTTTGCAGCTTTTTTAAAGTTGATCGTTTGCTGTGAAGCACGAATCTTAAGAGGGCGAAGGTTCGTGAGCAGGTCCTCCCCGCAGATGATGAAATAGTTCAATAATGCTACAAGCGGCAGGAACGCTGAGAGTAACGACCCGTGTACTATATCATTGATTATTGAGTATGCGAAAAAAGCACCGTTGAGCAACGCAAGCCATTTGATCTTTACGGGTATTATAAAAAATAATCTGAGTGTGAAATCGGGAAACAGGGTCGCAAACGCGAAGAACATAGACAGGTTCAGATAGTACGGCACTAAAAACACGTACTCTCCCATAATAAACCACATAATAAGCCCATATAATACATTCAACAGGATACCGAAGATATAATAGATCGTAAACTTAGCGGTACCCCACTCGCGTTCCAGAGTGCTGCCTATAAAATAATAAAGGTACAGGGCGATCGCTACGAAGAATATCCCGCCGCCGGCATATGGCAGAAATACCCACGTCAACAGTCTCCATACCTCACCCCGCAGGATCAATACCGGGTGAAAAGCCAGAAAGCTGAACAATCCGCTACCGCTTCCGCCAATAATATAAACGGCTGCTGAGATGAGTACGATAAACAACATCAATTTTGGAATGCCGAAACCCCGGTGCTTCTGGCAAAATCTGTCGATAGCCCGACTTAAAGCTCTCAAGGTCCAACCTCCTGTTTGATACTCAAAAAATAGCTGACTGATAGTATAGCATACATGTATATAATATGCGATACAAATTTATGAAAATAGTGTTAAAAAAAACCTTGCATTTACTCCGGTTGTGTGTTAGTATACTCGGGCGTGTTTGAACAATGTTCTGGTTTAGGAAGGAAGATAATAATGGATCTAGTTAAGACGCTCAGTGAGCAGTATATGAAGCCCGAATTGCCTCAAATGAACGTAGGCGATACAGTAAGGGTCACTGTACGTGTAAAAGAAGGTAACCGCGAGAGAAACCAGGCTTTCGAGGGTACTATAATCGCCAAAAAACACGGCGGTATAAACGAAACGATAACAGTCAGAAGGATCTCGTACAATGTCGGATGTGAAAAAGTGTTCCCCGTACACTCCCCGTCAATAGTTTCCGTCGATACCGTAAGACGCGGTAAGGTAAGAAGGGCAAAACTCTATTACCTCAGAGGCAAGGTAGGAAAGAAAGCAAAAGTCAAGGAAAGAATATAGTACGATCGTTAATAAAAAAGAGGCTTGCGCCTCTTTTTTTAATGTACCACTACTGTTGAACCTTCCGGGATGTTATTGAAGATATACCATATATCCTCATCATACATTCTTATACATCCCAGACTGACGGGGTATCCTATACGGTCGTCATTCAGAACGTCCGTGCGCGGCTTGTACAGCCTCGAGTGGAAGGCGTAGCCCGATCCGGGGAAGAAGCGAACAACCGGTCTTACTGTGTAGGTCGATGTTGTCCAGCCGGCACGTTGTTTGGCGGTAACGGTTGTGACGCCTTTTCTGGTCGGATTACGCGGTGAACCTGTAGCTACGATAAAAGTCTTTGTTAAATCCCAGTTTCCTGTCGAACCTTCAAAAATATTGACCCTTTGATAAGTGATATTTATCCAAACTAAATATTTGCTCTCGCTTGAGTAGCCTTTAGCGTTTACCCATACCTCTTTATCAAAATCTGTATAGTCGTTCGCCTGAGCCCACTCCAGTGTGAAATCCCCTTTGTATTCGTTTGTGACCGCCCGCAATACCCGCGGTGCTTCCTCTTTCGTCCAGTGCTGTTTATTATAATTTTCGAGTATGATCGTTTTTTCGGCTGATAGCTCCTGTTGCTCGCCATGGGCTGTCTCATATCTTACTATGACTTTGATGAGTGCGCTCGTTGCCATGTTAAAGCTATATGTGAAATTATGCGTAAATACCGGGGTATTCTCGCCTGTAGTGAGTTTACCCTGTGAAACTGTATTTCCGTTCATGAGCCAAATGATATCGCATTCTTTACCCGGTAAAGCGTCTTCAATGATCGCGGAAGCGTTAAGCCTCGTTGCGACCGGAAGCCTCTCCGGCATATCGATCCTGATTCCTGCGTCTGTAAGCCCGTGATCTATTGCGTCATTTAATATGTCATATCTTATATTGACCTGTGTATAAGCGAGTGCAAGCGTCAGGGCTCTGACTCTGCCGTCGCCTTCGATCGTACCTCTTAATCCCATAGTCTCAAGTTCATTGACCGTTCCGTTTATCAAAAGAGTATTATCGTTTGCGTTCTTTGCAATGACTACACTATCAACTGTTATGCCGCTTGGAATGAGCACTGTGTTATCGCGCCCTGATATGATTATGTTCTTAACATTTCCATGTACCGTTATGTTCCGTTTATCCCCGGTGATTTCGATCGTGTCGATGTTTCTTGCGGTGATTTGACCGCCGCCTTCGGCGACGATCAGCGTGTCTATGATATCTGTTCGCGTAGGTGAAATGCTGATATCACCTGCCTGCGCCGCGAGTACCAGCCGCGTGATTTTAGCATTGGCGCCAAAACGTAATGAGCTGAGTGAATGGGAACGTATAACGACCTCATCCGCGTTAGTCCTGCTCAGATTTATATCGGCAGCGCCGCAATCAAACCAGACGCCCCGTGTGAAGTTGTTCCCGTTGATCTCAGCGGAACCCCGTACTAATACTCCATACGAATAATCTCCGCTTAAATCGGAAGGTTTAGCTATGTCACTAATGATCCTGTAGATCATCGTCACAAACTCGGCGCGCGATGTGTTTCTGTTCGGATTTAAGTTTCCCTCACTGCCTGCTATCAGTTCCCGGGAAACGAGAGTTGCAACTGCCGGACGGTTCGCTGCGGAAACATGGATATGATCCGAAAACTGCTCCAGTACAGTAAGATCCGGAGCTGCTTCGGTAATTGCAAACGCTTTCGCGATCAGGGAAAAGGCGTCCTGGCGGGACAAAACAGAGTTGAATCCTGTGATATCGACAGATTTTATCAACCCAAGATGCAATGACTTTGATGCGTACTCATAGTACCAGGCTGTATCAGAAAGCGCGGAGCCGGAAATATCAGCCTGCATCTCTGCTCCAAGTATGCGGCAAAATATAGCAAGAGCCTGTATGGTCGTTATATTTCCGTTTGGATTGAGTTGGTTCTGCGTACCGCTTAAAATCCCGTCTATAACTGCTTTTTTTAGCGTTTCCTCCGCCCAATGGCCCGCGATATCAGTATATAGCATATCGTCCGGTTCGGCGTCCGTATCTATATCTGTTTCCGCTTCGTTCTTTTCCTCATGGTCAGGCACAAGTTCTGCAAGTGTGGTGAAGCTATTGGATATCAGCATCACTATGACCAGTAAAAAAGATATTACTCCTGATACTCTTCTCATTTAAACCTCTTTGAT
>Ga0123356_10006169_pt1 | contig 12147 bp, 10 predicted proteins | sample TergutEmb28metaG_2_FD_92546 | JGI IMG/M metagenome (GOLD analysis project Ga0123356, IMG submission 92546) | Embiratermes neotenicus P3 segment gut microbial communities from Petit-Saut dam, French Guiana - Emb289 P3 | ecosystem: Host-associated > Arthropoda: Insects > Digestive system > Gut ... | reverse complement strand
TGAATTCTTTTTCTGGTAATTATATTGATTATAATTTCCGTATCGTTTGTTGTATGAAATACAGCTCCGTCTCTTTGCAGTTTTTCCCTGAGAGCGACTGCATTAATAATACTGCCGTTATGCGCAATTGCCATTGCTCCTTTAATATGGCGCACAACAAGAGGCTGAGCATTGGAACGGCTTTTTTGATCCGCCGGGGAATAACGCACATGACCGACAGCCATGTTGCCCTTGCCTAGTTTATTTAATGTTTCTCTGGAAAAAACATCGGGAACAAGACCAATATCGCTGTGATAATGCATAATGCCGCCGCTGCATACGGCAATACCGCAGCTTTCCTGTCCTCTGTGCTGCAGTGCAAAAAGCGCCAGATAACTTTGAGACGCTACATCAGATGCGGTATCCTTTGAGTATATTCCAAATACCCCGCATTTTTCCCGCACATTATTCTCCGGTTTTTTTATTATGGTTTTATAAAGTCTGCATATAATATAAAAACATTAAAGACAGACAGTTAAAAAAATTAATTAAACTTTTCCTGAAGTTTATTATCTTTTTCGATAACCTTGGCAGCCATGTCAGCTTTCATTGCAGTAAGTTTTTCTGCAAGAGATTCATCACTTACAGCAAGAATCTGAGCTGCAAGTATTGCCGCATTATCAGCGCCGTCTATGGCTACTGTTCCAACAGGGATTCCCGGAGGCATTTGTACCATCGCCAGAAGAGCGTCAAGCCCGTCTAATGATGATTTTATTGGAATTCCTATAACAGGAAGCGTAGAACAGGCTGCAAGCACGCCTGCAAGGTGGGCAGCCATACCTGCCGCGGCAATAATTACTCCAAAACCGTTTTTTCTTGCATTTTTGGAAAATTCCACCGCTCTATCTGGTGTTCTATGGGCGCTCATTACATGCGCTTCAAACGGAATGCTAAAATCCTTCAATTTTTTAAAAACTTTTTCCATAACAGGCAGATCACTATCACTACCCATAATAACTGCTACTTTTTTCATAAACCCCTTCCTAAATATTGATAAACCAATATACCATTTTTTATATTTTATGAAAAGACAGGTTAAATTCATTATAAATTTTAACCACAGAGTTTCACAGAGTGTCTAATGTGATTTCCAGTTCTTTTAACCTTCCAGAACACTTATTATTCGAGATACATGAAGGTTAAAGTAGATGTCAAGTTAAAGTAAACACTCTGTGAAACTCTGTGGTTATTTTTCTTTATTTAATAATTACATGTTATACTGTTTTAAAGGAATATTTGAATGAAAAAATTGATGAGGTGTTTTTTTATTGTTTTGTTTTGGTTTGCAATAGCGGGTTGTATTGGGAATGGAATCTATATTGACAATAATATCGGGGAAATAGATGGGGTAATTAATATTTCATATAATGATACCAAACAGACAATTGATGGGTTTGGCGGTTCTAATGCCTGGATTGGTTTACCTTCTAACAGCAATGCCGCAGAAGAAGTCGTTAAACTTCTGTATTCAAAAACCGATGGAATGGGATTTACCATTCTTCGCAATCGTATACCATTCAGGGAGCGGCTTCCCGGAGATGATGATCCGAACCTTAATGACGGCTTTCTTGTAAGAAAGAGTGATCATACCTATAATTACACGGAATCAGCGGGTGTAAAAACATTTAGTTTAAACTGGAATAGCTGGGACATTTCCAATACAAGGAATCTTATAACACGGATTAAAAATCTTGGAAATAACGGCCCGGGAAATCAGTTTATTATTATGAGCACTCCATGGACTCCGCCGAATAATCGCGTAACACGCTGGAAAGAAGATGTAATAGGTACTGGTATCCCTGCTCATGACGGAGTAATTAACTGGAGCAAGCCTGATTGGTGGGGAAGATTAAAAAGAGAACATTACAATGATTATGCGGATCTCCTTGCCGATTATGTAAGAAACTTCCAGGCTAATATGGGACATCCGCTTGCTATTTTATCGATACAAAATGAACCAAATATGAAGGTTGGATATGAATCCGCCTACATGAACGGTAGTGATATCCGTGACTTTTTAAAAGCAATTGGGCAGAGGTTTCCTTTAAAAGGTATTACCCTTGGCGGGGCAAACGGTCTTGGTATAATGGCTCCTGAGTTTGAAAATTACGATATAAATTTTGATGCAATGATAAAACCTTCGCTGGATGATCCTATTTCCAATAATGTATTAACACATATTGCTCTGCATCAATATAATGGCGGCTGGGATCCCGGTCTTACAGCCGGAACAGGCAATGGATTAAATTACTTTCCAAAAATATCCACATCCGGAAAACGTTTCTGGCAGACAGAAATAGGCACTCTTGGTCCGCGCGCTCCAACAGGACATGGAATTGATAACGCTTTATACTTCGCAAGGATGATCCATTTTGATAAAACAATGGCAGGAACAAATGCATTTCTCTACTGGTGGCTTTGGTTAAATGTTGATACCGACAGAATGGAAGACAGTCTTATTACTGTATACGGAAGTAAGGTAACTGCAGCCAAGCGTTTATATGCCATGGGACAATACAGCCGTTTTATCCGTCCAGGATGGATACGTATAGAAGCAACCTCTGAACCTGTATCTGGTATTTTTTCCAGCGCTTATAAGAGTCCTTCCGGTAATGAAATTGCTATAGTAGTTATAAACAATAACACTACTCATAAAAATATCACTTTAAATCCTGGAGCTAATAATTTTGCTTCGCTTAGGGTATGGCGGACATCAGCAGATGAAAATCTGGCCCTTATTGGGAATCAGGAAATTGTTGACGGCAAAACAAATGTAAGACTGCTTCCCCGTTCCATTACTACTTTTTATGGGTCAATCGGCAATTAATAACTTGATAGATTCATAAAAATAATAGAAAATATACTAAAAGGAGTTATATATGATAAAAAAAGCGGTTTATAAAAAAGGCGAAGTAATAAAGTTCGGTCCTTATGAATGGCAGACACTTGAGCGCAAAGAAGGTTCTGCATTAATTATAACTACAGCGATAATAGAAGCTGGTCCGTTTCACACAACCAAAAAAGCGGTAGCATGGGAAGACTGCGAATTAAGAAAATTCCTTAACGGTAAATTCATGGAAAAATTCAGCGCGGCAGAAAAAGCAAGAATTATAGAAGTTACTAATCAAAACTCCGGTAACCCGTGGTATAAAACAAGAGCTATCGTTACAAAACAGTCTGGAGACGGAACAGACGAAGTTAAAACCGGCAAACCAATAACCGGAAACCCTACAAAAGACAAAATATTTGTTTTATCTATTGATGAAGTTTGTTCTCTTTTTGGGGATTCAACAGCCCGGTTAAAAAACAAGGGATTTACCCAGGACGGCCCAAGATTAAAACCGGATGATCCAAAAAATCTAAGCCTGAGTTTTTTTACAATGATTAACGATGATAACGACAAAAACAGAATAGCGGATAATTTAACTAAAAAGAAGTCAATCGGCTGGTGGCTGCGCACTTCAGGCGAGGAAGCAATCCGAACGGCTCTTGTCACTGCAAAAGGCGGCATCTGGGTCGGCGGAACTCCCTTCTGGAACACCCTGGGTATCCGCCCGGCAATGTGGGTAAAATTGTAATTCTATTTTTAGTACACTACCATAAAAATGGGATAACACGCCACTTTACTTTTTTAGTGTAAGTGTCCCAAAGGTCTCCGTATTTTTTCTTGCAGATTATACCGTCGTCAACTGCGCGGGTAAATAAGAGTCCGATGTAATAAAGCGGATACAACCACACAAAAAGAATTAACGGGTATCCTATGCTACCGGCGCCATATACAAACGCAACTGCCGCAATGGCAGCAGCTTGTAAAATTTCTCCCAGATAGTTAATGTGACGGCTCATTCCCCAATAGCCGCTTACAAGCAAGGTACGTTTTCCGTCAGTGATAGTTTCTGGTTTCATGCATAAGAAATTTTTATCCGGAGCAATCTTAAAATAATATTTTTGCAGATTCGCGCCTCGGGTAAAAAGCCATCCAATAAGGAAAAGAAGAGCAAAAATAATTAAGAGCCAGTTGGGAAGAAAAGGATTTACCGCACTGACTGTTATCCAGAGTGTAATTGCGTAAAAATATGGATAAAAAATCAAACATCCCCAGCCAAGTTTAAATCCAACCCTTTCTGCGAATATATCATAAGTGTAAAGATGAACTCTTTCGAATGTCAGGTAATCCCAGCAAAACCATGTTGACATGGCAGCGCCGAGTATAAAGCCGGTATTGATCACTTCGTGGGTTTGAATGTGATAAGCGGCAAATGAAAGAACATGAAGCTGAAGCATTACAGCTCCAATAAGATAAAGCCACATTTTCGCATCTATTAGTCCGTCTTTAATTTGCGGATTTAATATCCGACCAAACCAGAAATCGGCAAGAAATGATTTACCTGTAGAAGGAACCTTTAAAACAAGTAAAAATGAAAATACAAGCCCGATAACAAAAGCGCCGGTCAAGCTTTCCCATCTTACCTGATACAGCCAGTCATAAGGAACGATATCAAAGTAACCCAGCAAAAACCAGATAATAATACTTGCAGGGAGAACAAGAATTCCGTTTATCCTGTATTTTAACAATTCTCCTTTTGTTTCATGTTTCACATAACCTTTTACTTTTCTTGCCGGCAAAATCAAGTGTAAAAGAGTTATTCCAGCGTAAACGATAAACGGTGTAAAAAATCCTAAAATCATTTTACAATTCATGATAACCTCATTTTAGTGCAGTCGAATGACTGCGCATCATAATCGAACTTGAAACAACGTTTCATGACAGACCTTCAGTATTTTTAGACATTATATCAATCGCGGTTTTTCTTGACATGATCCTTGTAAGTACAAAGCGGGCTAATTTGTTAACTGTTCCGGGAATGACAATAGGTCCTTTTCCAAGGGCTTTTAAGGTTTGCTCAGCTACTTTATTTGCCGTTAATGTTCCCGGCGCTTGTTTTGTTTTTTCCGCTTGCTGATAACCTGGTGTAAGTACGGCGCCGGCGCAGCATCCTATTACATCAACTCCATGAGGACGAAGTTCATTCCACAAACCTTCTGCAAGTATTGCGTTAAAGGACTTTGTAGCGGCATAAGCCGCCAGTTTAGGACTACCCTGTCCTGCGGTTAGAGATGACATTAATACAATTCCGCCGCGCTGTTTTTTTATCATCTGCGCACAAAGATTTTTTGTAAGCAATAGCGGTGTTTTAACATTAACGTTGGCAGCCAAAGACAATTGTTCTTCGTTTGTGTTTTCGAATAATCCGATGGGAGCATAAGCGGCATTGTAAACCAATAATCCAATTGAAACATTGATGTCTGTTATAATATTTTTTACTTTATCATAATCCGCAAGATCAACAGCGAAAGATAATATATCTACAGAATACGCTTTTCTAAGTCTATCTGCGGTTGCTTCCAGTCTTTCTTTTTCACGCGCAATTAAAATCAGGTTCAAACCCCTGCGGGCAAGGGATTCAGCAAAAGCCGCTCCAAGACCATTAGAACCGCCGGCAACAAGAGCGTAAGGTCCGTATTTTTTCCAAAACTGTAAATATTTTTTACTGTTTGACATTATATATTGTTTTGTCTGATATTTGAAATGTAGTCAAGTGGGGAACCTCAACCGAGCCCGATTAGGGCGAAGGTTCCCCTCTGATTAAGATAGGATTCGTATAATAATCTGTGCTAATCCGTGAAAATCCGTGGACTTATACTCTTAAATACACGCATATGGTGACAAGCACCCTTAAAAAGTGTATTCTTAACCCATGAAAAATTACAGATTCGAAACATTGCAGGTTCACGCGGGGCAAAAACCCGATCCTGCTACGGGTGCAAGAGCTGTTCCCATTTACCAGACTACAGCGTATGTCTATCCCGATTCAAAAACTGCAGCTGCGCGTTTTGCTTTACAGGAAGGCGGACAAATTTATTCACGTTTAACAAATCCCACATGGGATGTTTTTGAAGGACGTATGGCGGCATTGGAAAAAGGCGCCGCTGCATTGGCGACAGCTTCCGGTCAGGCTGCAGTTTTTTATGCAATTACAAACATAGCAAGATGCGGTGATCATATCGTATCTGCCAAATTTGTTTACGGCGGCACTTATAATCTTTTTGCCAACACAATAAAAGATATGGGAATCGAAGTTACTTTTGTAGACGGCAATGACCCGTCTGCTTTTGAAAAAGCGATTAAGCCAAATACAAAGGCAATCTTTTTTGAAACAATGGATAATCCCAATTCTTCTATCGTTGATATCGAAGCTGTATCGGCAATTGCCCATAAGAATGGTATCCCTGTTATAGCAGATAACACTCTTACTCCGTATCTTCTTTTCCCGATAGAACGCGGCGCAGATATTGTTGTACACTCTGCCAGCAAATTTATTAACGGCAATAGTAATTCAATCGGCGGTATAATAATCGACAGCGGAAAATTTAACTGGGCGCAAAATGATAAATTCCCGGGGCTTTCCAAACCAAATCCAAGTTATCACGGTGCTGTCTTTACAGAAGCTGCGGGGAATATAGCCTATATAATTAAAACCCGCACTACTCTGCTTCGTGATACAGGCGCCTGCATTTCTCCTTTTAATGCATTTTTAATGCTGCAGGGAGTAGAAACTCTTTCTCTCAGAATGGAAAGACATGTTTATAATTCATTAAAAGTTGTAGAGTTTTTAAATAGTCATCCTCAGGTAGAAAAGGTAAATCATCCTTCTTTGGCAACGCATCCTAACCATGATCTTTACAAACGATATTTCCCCAATGGAGCCGGAAGCGTTTTTACTTTCGATATTAAAGGCGACGCCGCAAGGGCAAACCAGTTTTCCGAAAAACTAAAACTTTTTTCTCTTGTATCTGATTTGGCAGATCTTAAATCATTGGTAATTCACCCCGCTTCTACTACTCATTCACAAATAGACGAAAAAGATTTACTAACAAGCGGCATTAAACCCAACTCTATCCGTCTTTCCATCGGCATAGAACATGTCGACGACATAATCGAAGATTTAAGGCAGGGATTGGAAACATAAGAAGAAGATATAACCACAGAGTTACACAGAGTTATGGGAGTAATTTGATAATTCCCAGTAACCTTCTTGCTTTCTGAACTACGAAGGTCATGAAGGTTTTTGTGGTTCAGAAATCAAACGAGACACTCTGTGAAACTCTGTGGTAAAATAAAAAGGACAATTATGTTAGTAGATAATATTACGGATTTAATTGGGAATACTCCTCTTGTAAAGCTTAATAAGATAAATAATTCCAGGGCAATTATTTACGCGAAGCTGGAAAGTTTTAATCCTTTGCATAGTGTTAAAGATCGCGCGGCGTTATCCATGATTGATGCAGCAGAAAAAGACGGTAAGTTAAAAAAAGGATCTGTAATAATTGAGCCGACAAGCGGTAATACCGGAATTGGGCTCGCATATATCGCCGCTGTAAGGGGTTACAGGATAATACTTACCATGCCGGACACCATGAGTATAGAAAGGCAAAAACTTTTAACAGCTCTCGGCGCGGAAGTCATTCTTACAGAAGGAATAAAAGGCATGAAAGGAGCGATTGAAAAAGCCGAAGAAATCGCCGCTTCTATACCTGATTCATTTATACCCCAGCAATTTAACAATCCCGCAAATCCCGCAATTCACGAAAAAACAACAGGCCCCGAAATCTGGAACGATACCGATGGAAAGATAGACATCCTTGTAGGCGGTGCCGGCACTGGAGGCACTTTAACCGGAACCGGAAGATTCTTAAAATCCAAAAAAACATCGATAAAAATTATCGCTGTAGAACCTTCTTCATCACCGGTACTTTCCGGAGGCAATCCTGGTCAGCATAAAATCCAGGGCATAGGCGCCGGATTTATCCCCAAAGTCTACGACCCATCGGTTATAGATGAAATTATTTTGGTTAACGACGAAGATTCAATGGTTAACGCACGTCGTTTAATCAAGGAAGAAGGCATCTTTGCCGGTTTATCTTCCGGCGCCGCTCTTACAGCCGCCCTATCAATAGCCCAAAAACCTGAAAACACAGATAAAATAATCGTAGTTATCTTCCCCGACTCCGGCGAAAAATACCTTTCGGTTGCATGATAAATCTACGCTTATACAAAGATATCTAAAGAACTAAATGAAACAAGCGGAGCTGTCCAATAAGTAAGAATTAACCACGGAGGACTGCAACTAAAGTTGCTGGAGTTTCACGGAGAGAATAAAATTTTCGAACAAAAACCTCTGTGCACCTCCGTGTGCTAGAAGCTTCGCTGCAAGTTCCTCCGTGGTTAATATTCTTTACAGTTACATTCTATCGTCCACTAGACATAATACACTGTCAATACTAAAATATGACATGAAGAAAATTCTTGTTATTTTATTGTTTTTTTGCCTTTTTTTTAACTCTTGTATAAAACATGAGGAATATTCAGCGGAGGAATTTGAAAATTTATTTCCTGAGGGGCTTATTGAGCTTATGGCTAAAACAGTAAGTAAACCATGGCAGGGACAGACTTTTCTTCCGGGAAGAATCGGCGGAACCTGGTACGATATTTTAAACGAAGATCCAAAAAGTTTTAATCATTTAATTGCCGAACAGGATACAAACACTTTATTTGTTGTAAGCAGAATGACTGAATCATTGCTTGAATATGATGTTATCGCACGGGAGTTTAAACCCAAGATTGCTGTTCCGCAGATAATTTTAGACGAAGAAAATGATACAATGCAGGTAATATATACTCTTCGTGATAATCTTTTTTGGAGTTTTTACAATTCAAACCGGAAAGAAAAAGTAACAAGTGATGATGTAATTTTCTGGTACAATGAAATAGAAGGCGATAAAATATTCGGAAGTTCCGGTTATTACGGGCAATTTTTAATAATGCCCGATGGAACCGAGGAACGTGTTACGATAAGCAGAATTGATGATCTTACTTTCTCTTTTAATTTTCCAAGAATAACGGCAGATCCTCTTTTATCAACAAATATGGACTTCGGCCCTAGGTTTATTTATGAACCTGCTAAAAGACGCGGCGGTGTTGACGGAGTAAAAAATCTTTTTAGTATAGCGAGTAACCCTCAGACTATTCCATCCATAGGGGAATGGTTTTTAGTTGAATATTCACCGGGACAAAGACTTGTATATAAGCGTAATCCGGATTACTGGAGAAAAGATTTAAACGGTGTTTCCCTTCCCTACATTGAGGAATTAATTATCAGAATAATCCCCGAGGAAAATACCCAGTTGTTTCTTTTTAGAAGGGGAGAAATTGAATCCTATCGTCTGCGTCCGGAAGATATTGATACACTTGTAAACCGCGGCGACGGCAGTTACACTGTTTTTAATGCCGAAGGATCCCTTAGCGCAAACTTTTGGACATTTAATCAAAACCCTGTAAATAGTCATAAACCTCAATATGAATGGTTTACAAAAAAAGAATTCAGGCAGGCAATGAGCTGTCTCCTTAACCGGGGCAGAATTAATACCCAGGTTTACAGAGGTCTTGCAGAGCCAAAAGTAAATATTTTCCCTGAACCAAATCCATATTATAATCCTTCCATCACTCTGCAATACCTTTACAATACGGATATGGCATTAGCTCTTCTTAAATCTATCGGTATAAGAAGGGATTCAAGAGGTATAATGCGGGATAATAATAACCGCGCTATAGAATTTGATCTTACTATCAGATCTGACAGCAATGTAAATCAGGAAATAGCTACGATAATAATGCAGGAATTATCCAATGTAGGAATTAAGGCAAATATTCGTGTTCTAGAATTCCAGAAAATGGTGCAGTTATTATTTGATTCTTATGAATGGGATTCAATGCTGATAGGATTATCCGGTTCCGGTATTTTCCCAAGTCAGGGAAGCAATGTCTGGCCGTCATCAGGTAACCTGCACATGTGGTATCCGAACCAGGAATCACCGGCAACTGATTGGGAAGCCCGAATTGATTATCTGTATAACGAAGGAAAGTTTACTTTAGACAGCGTCAAAGCACAAAAAATATGGGATGAGTTTCAGTCTATCCTTCTTGAACAATGCCCGTTAATATATTTAATGCGTCCAAGAGGTTTTTGGGCGTTAAATAACCGCTGGGATTTTACAAATGTATATTTTGATAATATGAACGGCGGGGAAACCAGATTTATTTATCTTAAAATAAAGGAGTAATTTTACATGAAATCATCTAAAGAATTAAGTATTGATATTACATTAATAGATTTGATAGAAACTTTTAGTCTTTCAGAAAATGTCATGAAAGGATTAAAACTTCTTCTTGCCAATGAAGAAATACAGGCAACACAGGAATATGCAAATACAGTATCCATAGTAAGGCTTGGGTTTAACGATCATGGGCCTGTGCATATGAGAAAAGTAACAAGTACAGGCGCTTTAATGATGGATCTATTAAGAAAAGCCGGTATAAAAACAACCCTGGAAACTGACGGCTGCGGAACATTCGAAGACAGTTTGTTAGGTGTAATGATGGCCGCAATGCTTCATGATATCGGCATGGTAATGGGACGGCAGAACCATGAATCTCATAGTACTATCCTCGCCTACCCCATCATTACAGATGTTTTAAAGCAGGTTTTTAATGATGATATAAAAAGGATTGTAATGATCCGCGGTATAGCTCTTGAAGGTATTGCCGGGCATATGGGTACATTAAAAGTTTCGTCACTGGAAGCAGGTATTGTTCAGGTAGCGGACGGATGCGATATGACCAAGGGACGTGCGCGTATTCCCATTGCATTAAGCCATTCCGGCAAGATGGGGCAGATTCATCAGTATTCAGCTAACTCAATTGAAGAAGTATTAATATCTGCAGGTTGTGAAAAACCAATACGTATAGATGTTAATATGTCAAGCGAAGTTGGCCTGTTCCAGGTAGAAGAAGTACTTATGCACAAGATTGCCCTTAGTACCGCAAAGCAGCATATAGAATTATACGCCAAAGTTTGTGATAACGAAGTTAAAAGGTATTTATAACATATATGTCCGCAAATACATTTGGTAATATTTTCAGGGTAACAACATTCGGCGAATCGCATGGTCCTGCCATGGGCTGTGTAATAGACGGATGTCCTTCCGGTCTTGAATTATCTGTTACCGATATAGAAACAGATCTAAAGCGCCGACGTCCTTCCAGGGAATACGGCTCCCGCGATGAAAATGATATACCGGAAATTCTTTCCGGTATTTACGAAGGTAAAACATTGGGAAGCCCTATTGCAATTATTGTTCGTAATATAAATCAAAAAAGTTCTGATTATAATGAATTAAAAGATATTTACAGACCTGGTCATGCGGATTATACCTGGGAAAAAAAATACGGTATAAGGGATCATCGCGGCGGAGGCAGGAGTTCAGGCAGGGAAACCCTTTGCAGAGTCGCAGCAGGAGCAGTTGCAAAAAAATTATTATCGTTACATGGAATTACAATTAAAGCGCATTCGGAAAAAAATATCGATATAGAAAAATTATCCGGTACAGAAGACAGCGCCGGGGGTATTATTTCCTGTTTAATTACAGGTGTTCCAACCGGGTTAGGTGAACCTGTATTTGATAAATTAGACGCTCGTCTTGCTTCTGCTATATTGTCAATTGGAGCATGTAAGGGTATTGAGTTCGGCGCCGGTTTTGCCGCAGCTGAAATGCCAGGAAGCGTAAACAATGATGAGCCGGATATATCCGGCGGAGGCAAATTCGCTACAAATAATTGCGGCGGCATTTTAGGCGGCATTTCTTCCGGTCAGGATATTATATTCAGAGCAGTTTTTAAACCAACACCTTCCATTAAAAAACCTCAAAAGGCATATGATAAAGACGGCAATATAAAAGAAATATCTATCAATGGCAGGCATGATGTCTGCATTGTTCCAAGAGCCGTACCTGTTGTAGAAGCTATGGCCGCTTTAGTGCTTGCAGATTTTTTATTGTTGTCCCGTTCTTCAAAGATATAAGAACTTAACCTTTCCTTATATATAAAGGAACTGTATCAATTTCTTTGTCGTCTATGAATAAAACAAAATTAATAAGGCCGGGATTTTTAAAATGCAGGTTTGATATACTGAATACAAGATGTGATACCGC
>Ga0123356_10006168_pt1 | contig 12147 bp, 8 predicted proteins | sample TergutEmb28metaG_2_FD_92546 | JGI IMG/M metagenome (GOLD analysis project Ga0123356, IMG submission 92546) | Embiratermes neotenicus P3 segment gut microbial communities from Petit-Saut dam, French Guiana - Emb289 P3 | ecosystem: Host-associated > Arthropoda: Insects > Digestive system > Gut ... | reverse complement strand
TAACCCGGCGGCATCAGCCGTGGTCTTGACCACCTCCCAAGCCGCCTGCCTGGTCAAACGACCGCCACGCGCCCCCACAAACAAAGCCGGACCGCCGCGGCCGCGCGCCATCAACACTGGCCGGCCGCGCACCAGGTAGCCCTCGATGGCCGCTTGGGCTGGACCTCCCACCGGGACCAGGCGTTCCTTACCACCCTTGCCGCGCACCCGCACCAACGGGTGTTGACCGGTCATGGCCACGTCGTCAACGTCCAGGCCTACCAACTCCGAGATGCGCAGGCCGCTGGCGTACAACAACTCCAGCACAGCGACGTTACGTGTGCCGATTGCCCCCGGCGTGTTGTGGACGGCGGCCAGCATCGCCTCGACCTGGTCTAGGGTCAGGGCCTTGGGCAGACGCGCCGCCACCTTGGGTGCCACGGCAGCCGCAGTCGCATCGTCGCCCACCCAACCTTCGGCCAAAGCAAACCGGTGGAGCGAGCGTACCGCGCTCAAGTTGCGCGCGGTCGATGCCGGACCTAGCCCCGGACCTTGCCCCTCGCCCCGCAAGAACCTGGTGAAGGTGGCCACTTGGCTGGCGGTCACGGCATCGACGGTCAAGACGCCCTGCCCAGCCAAGAAGGCGGCATATCGCGTCAGGTCGCGGTGATAAGCGTCAAGGGTGGCCGGGCTGGCACCACGTTCCACCCGCAGGTGATCCAGAAAAGTGCCGATGGCCCGGTCGAATTGCACCTCGCCATTGTGACTCACCGGCCACTTGCTTGGGAGGCTGACCGGCCGGGGCAGACTAAACTGCAAGGCATGCCTGATCGCCTGGAATGGTCCAACCTAGACAACATGGCGGTGGCCACCGCCAAAGCCCTCGCCGCCGATGCGATAGAACGGGCCGGTTCCGGCCACCCCGGTAGCGCTATCTCGCTGGCTGGTGGGGCATATTTGCTGTTCCAGAAGCTGATGCGCCACGATCCAAGCGATCCGGGATGGCTGGGGCGCGACCGTTTTGTGCTGTCAGCCGGACACACAGTGGCCATGCTCTACATCCAGCTCTACCTGGCTGGCTACAAGGTCACCTTGGAAGACATCCAAGCGCTGCGCACCGCTGGTTCGATTACACCTGGGCACCCCGAACGTGGTCTCACCCCTGGTGTTGAGATGTCAACCGGCCCACTGGGACAGGGGCTAGCCTCAGCGGTTGGCATGGCCATGGCAGCCCGGCGTGACAACGCCATGTTGGCGGCGGCAGCCGGCCTACCCGGGTCTGCCGATGGCTCTGGTCCGTGCGATCGAGGCGGTCGAGTTGACCAGGCCGAGGGCACGCCAGGCGCCAATGGACCGTTTGATCACACCATCTGGGTGATCGCCGGTGAGGGCGACCTGCAAGAAGGCATCACCGCCGAGGCCTCCTCCCTGGCTGGCACTCAGAGGCTGGGCAACCTGGTGGTGTTGTACGACGAGAACCGGATCACCATCGAGGGGAACACCGCCGTCACCTTCACAGAGGACGTGGTGGCTCGTTACCGGGCTTACGGTTGGCACACCGACACGGTGGATTGGACCGAAGGTGGTCGCTACGCCGAGGACTACCAGGCGCTGTACGCCGCGCTCCGCCGCGCTCAGCAGGTCACGGACCGGCCATCACTGGTCCGGCTGCGGTCTATCATCGGCTGGCCGTGCCCAGCCAAACAGAACACCGGTTCGATTCACGGCTCCAAACTAGGCCCGTCGTGTCTAGATGGTCTCAAACGCAACCTGGGTCTTGATCCGGCGAAATACTTCGACGTGCCACCCGAGGTACTGCAACACACCCAGCAGGCCCTCCGGCGTGGTCAGGCAGCTCGCCGCGACTGGGACGCTAAACTGGCAACCTGTCTGACGGAAATGCCAGCCGCCCGTGCCTTACTTGAGCGCCTGCAGGCTGGCGAGTTGCCCGAGGGCTGGCAAGCAGCCCTGCCCCAGTTCGAGCCGGACGAGGCCATCGCCACCCGCACCGCCTCCGGCAGGGTCTTGAGCGCACTGGGCGAGGTCCTCCCCGAGCTGTGGGGTGGTTCAGCCGATCTTGGCCCATCGAACTCCACCGTCATGGCTGGTCAAACCAGTTTCCTACCGAGCAATCCGGCTGGACGCAACATCCACTTCGGCATTCGTGAACACGCCATGGGCGCGGTTCTGAACGGCATTGCTCTAGACGGTCTTACCCGGCCTTACGCCGGAACCTTCCTGGTCTTCAGCGACTACATGCGCGGCGCGGTTCGCCTGTCGGCTCTGATGCAGCTACCGGTGACATACATCTGGACCCATGACTCCCTGGGGGTGGGCGAAGACGGTCCCACCCACCAACCGGTGGAACACCTCGAAGCCCTCCGGGCTATCCCCGGGTTGGCGGTAGTCCGGCCGGCCTGCGCCAATGAGACGGTCGCGGTCTGGGCAAGTGTGCTCCAGCGTCGCCAGCCGGCTGGGCTGGTGCTCTCCAGGCAGAAGCTGCCGGTCTTTGACCGGCCGGGGTTGGGCTTGGCCGAGGCCTCGAACGCCCGTTTCGGGGCCTACACCCTGGCCAGTTCCCCCTTGCCCAGCACCGATGTCTTGCTAATGGCCTCGGGCAGTGAAGTCTCTCTGGCTTTGGAGGCTAGGCAGGAACTGGCCCTAATGCAGGTGGGGGCGGCCGTGGTGTCGGTGCCGTGTCTCGAATGGTTCTATGAGCAAGACGCCGCTTACCAAGGGCAAACACTGCCGGCGGCCGTGACCGCACGCGTGTCTATCGAGGCCGGCACCGTTGGTCCTTGGCGCGGTCTGGTTGGCCCGGATGGTGTGAGCTTATCGGTCGATGGTTTCGGCAAGTCTGCCTCTGGTAGTTGGCTGCTAGAACAGCTTGGTTTTAGCGTCTCTGGGGTGGTCAATGCCGCCTTGGCGGCGCTGGCCAAAGCCAGCTGAGCGGTATGGACCTGATTGAAGCTGTTGAGCTTGACTCGCGCCTGCCTCCAGTGGCGGGGCCTTGTGCCATGGTGCTGTTTGGCGCCACCGGCAACCTCGCCCACAAGAAGGTGCTACCGGGGTTGTATGACCTGGCCAATCGGGGTTTGCTGCCCGCCAACTTCGCCCTGATTGGTGTGGCCAGGCGGCGTTGGACCGACGCTGACCTAAGAAGGGAAGCTCATTCGGCCGTTGCTAGCGGCGCACGCACCCCGTTCCGCCAGCAGGTTTGGGAGGATTTTGCCGCCCGGATTCACTATGTGGCTGGTGACGTCAAGACCTGGGCTACCTTCGAGCGGCTCAAGGCCGTCTTGCAGGCCGTGGACGCCGCTCAAGGGACGCATGGCAGGCGCTTGTTTTATCTGGCGCTACCACCCGATCGGTCCGAAGAGACCGTGCAGAGGCTGATCGAATCCCGTCTGGTCGGTCCGGAGGCTGGCCAGAGCCAGGGCAGCCTGGTGGTGGAGCGACCACGCGGCTTCGACGGCGCCAGTGCGCTGCGTCTGGACCAGGTGATTCACCGCGGTTTCCGGGAGGAATCGGTCTTCAGGATGGACCCATACATGGGTAACGAACTGGTCAGAGCCTTTGTGACCATGCGGTTCGCCAACCGTTTCCTCGAGGCGGTTTGGAACTCCGAACACGTCTCACACGTCGAAATCACCATGACCGAGGACCAAGGCATTGACACCAGGGCGGGTTACTACGACAAGATTGGCGCCCTCCGGGATGTTCTGGCTGGTCACCTGCTACAACTCCTGGCCTTGTCAGCCATGGAGGCCCCCGCGTCCATGGCCGCGCCCGCAGTGCGGTCCGCCCGGGAAGAGGCTTTGCGCCAAACCGCACTGGCTGGCCCGGTGGAGTTAGCCGCCGTCCGCGGACAATTCACGGCGGGCTGGCAGGGCAACTACCGCGTCGACGGCTACCGGGAAGACCCGGCCGTGCCAGATGGATCGAACACTGAGACCTTTGTTGCCTTGAAACTAGCGGTGGACACCGCACGATGGCGCGGGGTGCCCTTCTACCTGCGCACCGGCAAGCGCTTGAGCCGCCGGGTTACCCAGGTGGCGCTCAACCTAAAACCGACGGTTTGGCAGCGGGATCAGGCTAATCTGACTGACAACCTGGGCCTGGCCACCCCTAATGCGTTGGTCCTGCGCATCCGACCCGATTCGGCGGTGACACTCCGTCTGAACACCAAGTCTCCTAGCACTCAAACTGAGGTCAGACCTCTCACGCTGGATTACTCTCACGGCTACACCTTTGCCGAATCCCTGCCCGAGGGGTTTGAGCAGGAGCTCTTCGACGCTCTGGTCGGGGCTGAACCTTTCCTCCAGTCCAGTGCCGAGGCCGTCGAGTCTTGGCGCATTGTCGATCCGGTCCTCCAAGCCTGGGCAGGCGGGCACCACGCCCCAGATCCCTACCCGGCTGGCAGTTGGGGTCCGGCATCGGCCAACGGAATACCGGCAGCCGAAGGCCACACCTGGAGGCGGCTGTGATCATCCCGCTTTATGCCACTTCGGTCAATCAGGTGGCCACTCGCCTGACCGAGTTGCGTGCCCAATCGGGCGTGGCAGCCTTGGCTCGTCACCTGACGCTGCTGATTGAGTGCACACCGGCCGACATGGAGAATTCGATCCAGACAGCCCGGGCCGCCACCATGGGCCATCCGGGCAGAGTGGTGGTGATCACGGCTGAGGCGCCAGATTCTCATCCAGCCATGGACGCTCAAATCAGGGTGGGGTCAGACGCCGGATCCGGGGAGGTGATTGTGCTCCGCCTGCTGGGCATGGCAGCCGACCACTTTGATGCCGTGGTGGCCCCGCTGCTGGTACCGGACACGCCCGTGGCGGTGTGGTGGCCATCCCAGCGACCCGAGACACCAGCCACCAGCGCCCTGGGGGCGCTCGCTTCACGCCGGATCACCGATGCCCGAGAAGCCCCCGAAACCGCTGGGGCGCTGAGGCGGCTGATTGACGGTTACACCCCGGGTGACACTGACCTTTGTTGGGCCCGACTCACCCCGTGGCGCGCCATGCTGGCAACCGCACTCAAGGGGGCACCTGCGGCTGGCACCGTGGCAGGCTTGGCTGCCGGCGCCACCGTTTCAGCCGACTCTGGTGCCGTGACCAGCGGCGACCTTGAGGTTGACACTAGTCCCAACGCCCAGGCACCCGGTGAAGCGTCAATCCCGGAAGCCGGCGAAGCCGCCCCCAACGCCATTACCAGTGCGGTGGTTAGCGGGCCGGATAGCGTCTCCGCTGACCTGATGGCCGCTTGGATCGGCTCGACACTCCGGGTGCCGGTGCGGCGCAGGGAGGGTATCACCGGAGCCTTGAGCGCGGTGGAACTGAACTTTTCCGGCGGGGGCCGGCTGCTCCTGGACAAGGAGCACACCCAGGCTGGTGTGGTGCTGCGTCTGACGGGCCAGCCTGACCAGCACCTTGTCCTATCCAGGCGGTCGACGCCTGATTGCCTAGCCGAAGAACTACGCCGTCTTGGCCCAGATCCAGCCTACGGTCGGTTGGTGAGCGAAGCCTTGCCCAGGTACTGCTCCGAGAAATAGTTCGACCCTCTTGCGACACCTCTCGAACTTGAAAGACGACGCCTGACCCAGGCGCCAAGCCAGCCAATGGGTTGTGAATATCCCCTCTCAGTCACTGACCCATCGGGTCCGCCACCAACGCTCACTTCAATCAGCAGAACCCACCTGCAGTCACTCAGAAGTGACCCATTGGTCCTACTCGCCCGGTCAATTGCTTTGCCTCGCCTGCTCCAAGCCCTGCTCCCTGGGGAGTGGCCCTGAGACCCCGGTCCCTCGTCCCTCACCAGAACTGGGCTTAATATTGTGTTTTAACAACCGAACCACAATTTAGGTCGCTCATGACTGCCTCAAAACCAGTGTCTGTTCCAGACGGCACCACCGGCCGCGATGCCCAAGGCGGGAGACGCACCCACATCATCCAGATCCTGCGCGACTCTCGTGAACCTCTTTCGGTTCACGAAGTGGCTGAGCAGGTCTCCATTCACGTCAACACCGCCAGGTTCCACCTCGAGTCGCTGGTCGATGCCGGCCTGGCGGAACGTCAAACCGAAGCCCGGTCTGCCCCAGGCCGGCCCAAGATTGTCTATGCGGGCACGTTGCCAAACCAAACCCACGAACGCGCTATGGGCTACCGCCTGTTGTCCGAAATCTTGACCACCGCCATCGCCAAAAGCGATCCCGATGCCGGCCCTTGGCTCTACCACGTCGGCCGCGAGTGGGGACGGTATCTGACCACGCGGCCCGCCCCCTTTGAAGACATCACCGACGCTGAGATTGGTCAACGCCTGGTCGACAAGCTAGACGCCCTGTGGTTTGCCCCTGAACTGCTGGTTGATCCGGACAGCCCGCCTAGATTGTCGCTGCACAATTGCCCCTTCTACGATTCCGCCAAGCGTTACCCGCAGGTGGTCTGCCTACTCCACGCCGGCATGATCAACGGTTCGCTTGAGGAGATGGGCTCGTCCTTGCGCCTAGCCAAGTTGTCGCCCCAAGTGGAAACCCACAAATGCATGGGTGAGCTTGGCCCTCTACCTGATGAACCTGACGCCAAATTCCATCCCCCAGATCTTTTTGGATCCTAGGCGGCAGGCGCACCCAGGACGCCAGGTGACCGCCTCAGCGGCTGGACCCGCGCCCAGCCAAGACCAGTTGATCCATCTGAAAGGTCGCTGGCTGGCTGGTTGGAACCCTGAAGACAGCGCCCAGTGGGCCGGTGGCGGGCGTCAGATAGCTCGCCGTAACCTTGGCTTTTCCATCTACGCCGAGTTCCTGGGCTTTGTGGTCTGGCAGTTGTGGAGCATTGTGGTGGTCTCACTCAACGGCTGGAAGGGCTTTGCCTTCGATGACTCACAGCAGTTCTGGCTGATCTCGCTGCCCAGTCTGGTGGGCGCCACGTTGCGGTTTCCTTACACCTTCATGGTCTCGAAGGTGGGTGGGCGCAACTGGACGGTGGTCTCGGCTGCCTTGCTGCTGATACCCACCATCGCCATGAGCCTAGCCATTGCCAACCACCCTGAGCCTGACGGTTCAGGTGGCACACCATATGGCGTGATGCTGCTGGTAGCAGCCCTGGCGGGCTTCGGCGGCGGCAATTTTGCCAGCTCCATGGCCAACATCACCTTCTTCTTCCCACAACGCACCAAGGGTTGGGCGCTGGGCTTGAACGCAGCCGGGGGCAACATTGGAGCAGCTGTCTCGCAGTTCACCGTGCCCATCTTGGTGACTCTGACCGCCGCTGCGGTGACTGGTGGTGGCCCCAGGGTGCCCAACCTGCCGATGGCGGGCTGGTTCTGGGTCCCCTTCATTGTCCTCGCCATGGTTTTGGCCTATTACGGTATGCACAACCTGACCAGCGCCAAGGCCGACACAGCTGGCTACCGGGCGGCCTTGCGGGACCCGCATTTGTGGTCGTTGAGTTTCTTGTACATCGGTACGTTTGGTTCCTTTATCGGTTTGGCCGGCGCCTTCCCCAAGCTGATTGCTGATCAGTTCCCCGCCTACAAGATGATCAACCTGGGCATTGTCGGCATTGGCTTGGCCTTCTTGGGCCCGCTGGTGGGTTCACTGGCACGTCCAATTGGCGGCAGGTTGGCCGACAAGGTGGGCGGCGCCATCATCACCGTGGCGTGCTTCTGTGTGATGATGTGTGCCGCCTTTGGGGCTATCAGAGTGCTGGCCAGTTCGCAGCCTGCTTTCGGGCTCTTCTTGGCGTGCTTTCTGGTTCTGTTCATTGCGACCGGCGTGGGCAACGGCTCGATGTACAAGATGATTCCCACTGTCTTCGCCTACCGCGGTGGACAAGCCGATGCCGCCACAGCCTCAGCGGGCATAGCCACCGAACGCAAGACTGCGGCCGCTCTGGGGATTGTCTCTGCCTTTGGAGCATACGGCGGGTTCTTGGTGCCCCAGCTGTTCAATCTGGCGTTGAAGATGCGGTCAGATCGGGGCGGCAACCGGATCGTGGCCGGCTACACCCTTGGGCTGTGGTGGCTGATAGGTGCATATTTCGTGTTCCTGTTGTGCACCATCGGCCTGTACGTGGTGCCATTTCTAGTGCGCGATTCCAGGGTTTAGGCTCACCCCAGGCGGCCCGGCTGGCAGGTCAGCCGGTTGCCGCGCGGTCCACTGCTTGACCCCACCAGGACAACCAGCTTTTGGAAAAAACCGTTGTGAAATTGTTACCCGCATGACCCCTCAATGTGAACAAGGCGGTTCGGAGCCTGAGGTAGCATGAGACAAAACACTGCCGGTACCTTTATCAGCTCTCCCGAGACACCGGCGTGATCACCACAATTCCGCGCCTGTTTTGGGCGCCCTGAATTTCAGAAGGTTCCATGAAAAAGATCCTGATAGCGGTAGCAGCCACCTGTCTGGCAGTCGCGGGTTTGGCAGCCTGTGGCAATTCCAACAACGGTGGTGGCACCAAGTCAGCCAGTATTTACTTCTTAAACTTCAAGCCCGAAGTGGCCGAGGTCTGGACCCAGATCGCAGCCGACTACAAAGCTGAGACCGGCATTGATGTCAAGATTGACACGGCAGCTTCTGGCACCTACGAGCAAACCCTCAAATCAGAGATTGCCAAGTCCAATCCCCCCACCATCTTCCAGATCAACGGGCCGGTAGGTTACAACACGTGGAAGACATACACAGCCGACATCAAGGACTCCTGGCTCTACCAGCACCTGTCTGACCCCGGTCTGGCAGTGACTGATGGCGACGGTGTCTTCGGCGTGCCTTACGCCGTAGAGGCCTACGGCATTATCTACAACGACGCCATCATGCAGCAGTACTTTGCCTTACCCGACAAGGCTGTGAGCTTGAATGACGCCACCGAGATCCAGGACTTCGCCACCTTGAAGCAGGTAGCCGAAGACATGTCCAAGCACCTGGACGCTCTCGGCATTGAAGGCGTGTTTTCCGCCACATCCCTTCAGCCTGGAGAGGACTGGCGCTGGCAAACCCACCTGGCCAACGTGCCCTTCCACTACGAATTCTTAGCCGACGGCATCAACCTGGTGGACGGCACTCCCCCTGAAGTCAAGTTCGCCTACAACGAGAATTTCAAGAACCTGTTCGACCTGTATCTGGACAACTCCACCACCTCACCAAACCAATTGGGTTCCATCACGGTGGATCTAGCAATGGCGGAGTTCGCGGCTGGTCAGACAGCCATGGTGCAAAACGGGAACTGGGCATGGAGCCAGATCAACGGCATGGATGGCAACACCGTCCAAGCGGCAGACATCAAGTTCCTACCGCTGTACACCGGCATGCCAGAGGACAATTCTCAAGGCCTGTGCGTTGGCACCGAGAATTACTTCTCTATCAACTCTCAAATCTCTGACGAATCAAAGCAGGCCTCTTTGGCCTTCTTGGAATGGGTCTTCAGTTCAGAAACCGGTATGAAGTACGTCCAAAACGACCTTGGTTTTGTGGCGCCGTTCGACACCTTTGGCGCTGATCAGACCCCAGATGATCCACTGGCTCAACAAATGAATGTTTGGATGAACCAAGACGGCGTCAGTTCAGTGCCGTGGGACTTCACCGTTTTCCCGGGCCAGCAGTTCAAGGACCAATTCGGTGGCTATCTGCTGCAATACGCCCAAGGACAAATGGACTGGGCCACTGTTGTGTCAAATGTGGTCCAGGATTGGCAGTACGAGGCTGCCAACCTAGCCGGCTAACCTCGTACTCCCAGCTAGCCTGCCCGGATTCGCCTGAGAGTCTGGGCAGGCCGGCTGGCGTAGTTGGAGCTCATCAACATGCGTGTCTCGAAATATCTCAAGAAATGGTTCCCGGTCTTCGCCCTGCCCACAACCGCAGCGTTTTTGCTGGCTTTTGTGGTGCCCTTCATCCTGGGGCTTTACCTCTCTTTCACCCGGTTCACCACCGTCACTGACGCTCAATGGGTGGGGTTTGCCAACTATCAGAAGGTCTTCGACTTTTCGCGTGGCACGCCTAGCTTCATCCGCGCGTTGGGCTTCTCCAGTCTTTTCACCATAGTTTCGGTGATCACGGTCAATGTCTGTGCCTTTGCCCTGGCCATGTTGCTGACCAAGGCGATCAAGGGGCGCAACGTCTTCCGCGCCATCTTCTTTGTACCCAACCTCATTGGCGGCATCGTGCTGGGCTATGTCTGGCAACTCATCCTCAATGGGATTCTGAAGTGGGCTTTCGAGGCAGACCTGACTACCTCTTGGGTCTACGGGTTCTGGGGCTTGGTCTTGCTGACCAACTGGCAGATGATCGGCTACATGATGGTGATCTACATTGCCGGCATCCAGAACATCCCCAGCGATGTGATTGAGGCTTCCCAGATTGACGGAGCTGGTTTTTGGATCCGTCTGTTCAGGGTGACCATTCCCATGGTGGCCAGTTCCATCACCATCTGTACGTTCTTGACGTTGTCAAACTCATTCAAGCTGTTCGACCAGAACTTGGCTTTGACCGATGGCGCACCGGGTGGCAAGACTCAAGGCTTGGCCCTGGACATTGTTAACACCTTCTACAAGCAGATCAACCAAGAAGGCCAAGGCCAAGCCAAAGCCGTGATCTTCTTTGTCCTGGTAGCTGGGATTGCCTTCATCCAACTGCGCGCCACCCGGCGCAGGGAGGTGCAGGGCTGATGGAACACACCTCCAAGACATTTCGGATTGTGGCCGGCCTTGGTCTGACAGTTCTGTCAATCATCTACCTCATACCGGTTGCCATGGTTTTGATGAACTCCTTCAAGACCAACCTGACCATTACCAAAACGCCCTTCGCCCTGCCAAACAGCGATTCATTCACCGCCGTCAGTAACTACACCTCGGGCCTGAGCCGCACCGGCTTCTTCAGCGCCCTGGGCTACTCGCTGTTCATCACCGTGTGTTCGGTCATAGTGATAGTGCTGGTCACGTCGATGACTGCCTGGTACATCGCCAGAGTCAAGTCGTGGTTCACCACGCTGCTGTACTACCTGTTCGTTTTCTCCATGATTGTGCCGTTCCAAATGGTGATGTTCACCATGTCCAAGGTGGCTAACATGACCCATCTGGACAACCCGATCGGCATTGTGGTGCTCTACGCCGGCTTCGGTGCCGGACTGTCGGTGTTCATCTTCACTGGTTTTGTCAGAGCCATCCCCATTGAGCTGGAAGAAGCCGCCATGATTGACGGCGCTTCGGCCTGGAGGGTGTTCTTCTCCGTCATTTTCCCGGTGCTACGGCCCACGGCCATTACGGTGGCCGTGCTCAACGCCATGTGGGTGTGGAATGACTACCTTCTACCCAAGCTGGTCCTGCCCAGCGAAAACCAGACCATTCCAATGGCCGTGCAGCAATATATGACTGGTTCGTATGGCGCTAAAGACATGGGTGGCTTCATGGCCATGCTGGTTCTAGCAATCATTCCGATAATTGCCTTCTACCTGTTCGGCCAACGCCATATCATTAAGGGTGTTACCGCTGGAGCAGTCAAGGGCTGAGGACCATCCCAGCTACAGAACGCACCCGGGAGGCCGGTTGTTCAGTCCCAGCTACCTCCCGGGTGTTGTACCCAAAAATCCTACCTAGAAAACAGGCGTTTCACCTGATCAAGCGGCAAACAACCGGGCTGACTCCGCAATTGTCCAAGAGCCGCTGGCTGTGCCGGAAGACCCATCGCCGCGTTGGCGCAGCCCGGCATCAGATCGTCTCCTTAGCCTCTCCGCTGGCGCCTTCACTGGTATGTCATCTCCCGGTTTTCCGGTGAGGTCTCACCAATCCACCCCATTTCTACTTGGGAAGAACACTGCTAGCTCCCCACTCAGCTGACGTTCTGCCAACCTTCGGACCGCGCATTACTCGCAGGCCAACCAACACATCCAGCATCTGGTCCACAGGCAACGGTAATCAGCCTTCGATCAGATACTTGATGACGTCAACCACCGGCTGGACGTCATGGCCTGCGCGGTCAATCCGGGTGACTCTATCCACTGAGAACGTGCGTGGCTGCTCGCCAATGGCGTAGGAGTCCTCTGCAAGCGGCACGCGGGTTGCCCACGGGCGAGGCGCGCTTGTCATCGGGACAGCGATGATCAGGCCCATTGTCTGGGCAAGGCGCTCGTCGGACAAGACCAGGTGCGGGCGATGACCTTGCTGCTCGCGGCCCCTGAT
>Ga0123356_10006167_pt1 | contig 12147 bp, 12 predicted proteins | sample TergutEmb28metaG_2_FD_92546 | JGI IMG/M metagenome (GOLD analysis project Ga0123356, IMG submission 92546) | Embiratermes neotenicus P3 segment gut microbial communities from Petit-Saut dam, French Guiana - Emb289 P3 | ecosystem: Host-associated > Arthropoda: Insects > Digestive system > Gut ... | reverse complement strand
TCGCTGATCCAGACGATCGGCCGCGCGGCCCGCAACGTCGAGGGCCGGGTCCTGATGTACGCGGACAAGCAGACCGCGGCGATGCAGGCGGCGATCTCCGAGACCGACCGGCGGCGCATCATCCAGCGCACCTACAACGAGGAGCACGGGATCACGCCCGAGTCGATCACCAAGGGCATCTCCGACATCGCCGAGTTCCTGCAGTCGGACTCGAAGGTTCCGCGGTCCCGCCGCCGGCGCGAACGCCGTGCCGCGGGCTCGATGCCGCCGGCCGAGATCGAGCGCACGATCGTCGAGCTCGAGGAGGAGATGCTGGCCGCCGCCGAGGATCTCCGGTTCGAATACGCGGCGAAGGTCCGCGACGAGATCCGGGATCTGAAGCGCGCGCTCGACCTCGCCGTCGCCGACGGGCGCGCCTCCAAGGTCTGAGGTAGGCTGGCGCGGTGGCGCTGGACCGACAGTCAATCGAGAAGCGCGACTTCCCCCTCAGCCCCCAGGGCTATGACCCGGACGCGGTCCACGCGCACCTCGCGCAAATCGCGGCGGAGGTCGAGAAGCAACAGGCGGCCCCCCGCGGGCGCGGCGAGACGCTTGCCGCATCGGCCTCGGAGCAGGTCCGCACGATCCTCGAAGCGGCGGAGAACAGCGCCACCGAGATCCAGCGCCAGGCGACCGCTCAGGCGAAGATCGTGATGCAGCGGCTCCGCGCGATGGAGAGCGAGCTGTCGGCGCTGCTCGAGGGACAGCCGCCCGCGCGCGAGCCGGAACCGGGCGAGGGTGATCTCGCCGGTGGCTTGCGGGCCACCGGCTCGGCAGGCGCTGCCGGGGCGCCGGACACCAGCGCCCCAGCGGACACGAGCGCCCCGCCGGAGACGAGCGCCCCGCCGGAGACGAGCGCCCCGCCGGAGGCCAGCGCCCCGCCGGAGACCAGCGCCCCGCCGGAGACCAGCGACGACAGCGCGGGCGCGAGGCTGATCGCGCTCAACATGGCGCAGAACGGCACCTCCCGCGAGGACACTGACCGATACCTGTCCGAGAACTTCTCGCTGAATGACCGCGCGAGCCTGCTTGACGAGGTCTACTCATCGGTCGACGGCTGACTTCGGTTAGTGATCTCTCACCCACCACTTAGCGGCCGCTAGGGGCGGCGTCCGACGCTCCGCGCCAGATGAAGCCAGCTTCGGCGTGCCGCGCGCGCCTCATCGGGGCCCTGCTGACCGTCGCCATGGTCGCGCTCGCTGGCTGCGAAGGGAGCGCTGCCGCCCGCACCCCGAGCCGCAGCGCCTACCCGCGGGTGCTGGCTGTCGCGCTGAGCGCCTCGCCCACGAACTTCGTCCCGGCCGTCAGCTGGCAGCGGCGAGCCGTGGTGTGGATCGCGCGGTCTCCGTCGGGCGTCGCGCTGTTGTCGTTCAACCAGCGACGCGTCGAGCTCCGGCTTCACGCGGGCACGGTCGATCCGGGTGGGTCCGGATGGCGCTTCGGCCCGTTTGTGCGCGGCGGCGAGTTGCACCGCCTGATCGCCGGGTTCAACAGCGGTTTCAAGCTGGACACCGGCGCGGGAGGCTGGGAGTCATACGGTCGTGTCGGACTGGCGCTCGGACACGGACTCGGCTCGATCGTCACCTATGCCAACGGGCGCACCGACATCGGCGCCTGGGGGGAGGGGGTGCCGGCACCAGGGGAACGCGTGGCCTCGGTGCGCCAGAACCTGACGCTGTTGATCGATCGCGGGATCGCAGCGTCGAGCACCGGCTGCCTCTCGTGCTGGGGCGCGACGCTCGGAGGCGTCAGCGATCCCGCGCGCTCGGCACTCGGGATCACCGCCCACGGGCGTCTCGTGTGGGCGGGTGGCGAGCATCTGACCACCGGCGAGCTCGCCGACGCGCTCCTGGGGGCGCACGTCGTCCGCGCGGTCGAGCTCGACATCAATCCGGAATGGGTGGCCGGCTACCTGTACGGACACCACCACGGACATCTACCGCTGGTGCCGGTCCCGGTCGTGCCGGGCCAACCCGGAGTCCCGGGATTCTTCCTGGCTCCGTACAGCCGCGACTTCTTCACGATCGAAGCCAGGTGACCACCCGGCAGGGGAACGTCTGTTCCCCTCTCTAGACTCCATAACGTGGATCAGCTTGTCGTCTCTGGAGCCCGGGAGCACAACCTCAAGGACATCGACGTCTCGATCCCGCGCAACTCCCTGACGGTGATCACGGGGCTGTCGGGGTCGGGCAAGTCATCGCTGGCGTTCGACACGATTTATGCCGAGGGCCAGCGCCGGTACGTCGAGTCGCTGTCCGCGTATGCGCGCCAGTTCCTCGGGCAGATGGACAAGCCCGACGTCGACTCGATCGAGGGGCTCTCACCCGCGATCTCGATCGACCAGAAGACGACCTCGCGCAACCCGCGCTCGACGGTCGGCACCGTTACCGAGATCTACGACTACCTGCGACTGCTGTGGGCGCGCATCGGTCGCCCGCACTGCCACATCTGCGGCCGGCCGATCAGCGGCCAGTCGGCTGAGCAGATCATCGACCAGGTGATGGAGCTGCCCGAGGGCACCAGGTTCATGGTGCTCGCGCCGATCGTCCGCGGTCGCAAGGGCGAGTACGGCAAGCAGCTCGAGGAGCTCCGGGCGGAGGGCTTCGGCCGCGTCAAGGTGGACGGCGAGCTGCGCCGCCTCGACGAGGAGATCTCGCTCGACAAGAAGTTCAAGCACGACATCGCCGTCGTCGTCGACCGGCTGGTGATGAAGGGCGACCTCCGCAAGCGGCTCGCGGACTCGGTCGAGACGGCGGTCGCGCTGGCCGAGGGGCTCGTCGAGATCGAGTTGGTCGATCCGGACCCGCCGCCCACCCCCCACACCCAAATAAGCACCTACAGCGAACGGTTCGCGTGCCCCGTCCACGGGCCCAGCCTGGTCGAGCTGGAGCCGCGGATCTTCAGCTTCAACTCGCCCCATGGTGCCTGCCCGCGGTGCACCGGGCTCGGCTCGCAGATGGAGATCGATCCCGACCTGGTGATCCCCGACCCGACGCTGTCGATCGGCGAGGGAGCGATCGCGCCCTGGACCGCCGCTGCCTCCGATTACTTCGAGCAACTGACGGTGGCGCTGTCCGAGCGGTACGGCGTCGACCTCGACACCCCCTGGCAGGATCTGCCGCAGGAGCAGCGCGACTTCTTCATGTTCGGGACCGGAGGCGAGCGGCTGCAGGTCGCCTACCGCAACCGGTTCGGCCGGCGCCGCACCTACTCGACGAGCTTCGAGGGCATCTTCTCGAGCCTGCAGCGACGCTACAAGGAGACCGACTCCGAGTTCATGCGCGAGAAAATCGAGGAGTACATGACGCTGCGCCCGTGCCCCGAGTGCTCGGGCGCGCGGCTGAGACCTGAATCGCGGGCGGTGCTGGTCGGCGACACGCCGATCCACCAGTTCACCGGCTTCTCGGTTCGCCGGGCGCTCGGCTGGGTCGAGGACCTCGAACTCTCAGAGCACGACCAGCGGATCGCGCGGCTCGTGTTGCGCGAGATCCAGGAGCGGCTTCGATTCCTCGACGACGTCGGGGTCGGCTACCTGACGCTGGAACGGGCGGCAGCGACATTGTCGGGCGGCGAGGCTCAGCGAATCCGGCTGGCGACGCAGATCGGATCCTCGCTGGTCGGCGTTCTGTACATCCTCGACGAGCCGTCGATCGGGCTGCATCAGCGCGACAACTCGCGGCTGATCGCGACCCTCGAGCGGCTTCGCGACGTCGGCAACACGGTGCTCGTCGTCGAACACGACGAGGGCACCATGCGAGCCGCGGACCATCTGCTCGACATCGGCCCGGGGGCCGGCGAGTACGGCGGCCGAGTGGTCGCCGAGGGGACGGCCGACGAGGTGGCGCTCGTGCCGGACTCGCTGACCGGACAGTTCCTCGCCGGAACCAGGTCGATCGCGCTGCCCGCCAGGCGCCGTCGGCCGGCGGGCTACGTCGAGATCAGGGGCGCGGCGGAGCACAACCTCAAGGGCATCGACGTCAAGGTCCCGCTCGGGGTGTTGTGCTGCGTCACCGGTGTGTCCGGCTCGGGAAAGTCAACGCTCGTCAACGAGGTCCTGTACAAGGCGGTGTCGAACCAGCTGGGCCGGACACGGGTAAGGCCCGGTGCCCACCGCGCGATCACCGGCCTCGAACAGCTCGACAAGATCATCGCCGTCGACCAGTCGCCGATCGGGCGGACGCCCCGTTCCAATCCGGCGACCTACATCGGGCTGTTCGACCAGATCCGTGAGCTGTTCTCGAAGACCCCTGAGGCGAGAGCGCGCGGGTACAAGCCGGGGCGCTTCTCCTTCAACGTCAAGGGTGGACGGTGCGAGGTCTGCCGCGGAGATGGGCAGATCAAGATCGAGATGCACTTCCTGCCCGATGTGTACGTGCCGTGCGAGCAGTGCCACGGCAAGCGCTACAACCGGGAGACGCTCGAGGTCCGCTTCAAGGGCAAGAACATCGCCGAGGTACTGGAGATGTCGATCGAGGAGGCGCTTGACTTCTTCGCGCACATCCCCAAGATCAACCGGCGGGTCCAGACGCTCCACGACGTCGGGCTCGGTTACATGCGGCTGGGCCAGCCGGCGACGACGCTGTCGGGCGGCGAGGCGCAGCGCGTGAAGCTCGCCGCCGAGCTTGCCAAGGTGGCGACCGGGCGCACGCTCTACATCCTCGACGAGCCGACCACGGGACTGCACTTCGCCGACATCGAGCGGTTGCTGGAGGTGTTGCAGCGACTGGTCGACGCCGGCAACTCCGTCGTTGTGATCGAGCACAACCTCGACGTGATCAAGGTCTCCGACTTCCTGATCGACCTGGGTCCCGAGGGTGGAGACGCGGGCGGCGAGGTGATCGCGACCGGCACGCCGGAGCGGGTGGCGGCGGTTCGGGGGTCGCTAACCGGTCAGTTCATCGCCGGGCTGCTGGCGGCGCCAGCCAAACCCGCCGAGGCCGCGGCGGCCTGAGGGCTGATGGACCCGCAGCTTCTACGAAGCTGGGGGCAGAAGTGGCGCTGGTATGAGCGCAACTCGCTGCCGTGGAACCGCGCACGGATCCACTGGGAGCTCGCTCGGCGCCAGGCCTTCGCCCGCTGGCCACTCCACGGCAACGTGCTCGAGGCGCTGGACGAGGGTCGCCTCGAGATAGGTCCGCACGTCCTGTTCGAGCCGGGCGTCTGGATCACGGCGCCGGGGCCGGCGCGGATCCGAATCGGACAGGGGACGTTTCTGAACCTCGGGGTGATGGTCGCCGCGCTCGAGCTCGTCGAGATCGGGGCGCACTGCATGTTCGCCAACGGCTGTGTGATCACCGATTCCGACCACCGCTTCGACGATCCCAACCGGCCCGTTCCCTGGCAGGGGTTCACCAGCAAGGGTCCGACCCGGATCGGCGACAACGTCTGGTGCGGCGCACACGTCGTCGTCACCACCGGCGTGACGATCGGGGAGCGGTGCGTGATCGGGGCGAACTCGGTCGTGACCGCCGACATCCCGCCGTTCACCGTCGCTGCGGGGGCGCCGGCGCGCGTTCTGCGCACGATCGAGCTGGGGGCTACGAGTTCTTGATGACGATCCCCTCGAGGATGTTCGCGACGTGCTCGGTGGCGTCGATCGCCGCCTCCAGCCGCTCGAACAGGTCCTTCCAGCGGATCACCACCATCGGGTCGATGCCACCGTCGAACAGCGACGCGACCGCCTCCCGGGTGATCCGGTCGCCCTCGTTCTCGAGTCGGTTGACCTCGACCGTGTAGTGGGAGATGTCGCGGAACCCCCGCAGCCGCGGGATCGCCTCGGAGATCTGGCGCGTGGCCTGCTTGAGGACACCGGCGAGCTTGATCGCCTGGTCCATCGGCGCCTCGATCTTGTACAGCCCCAGGTAGTCGGCGACTTCCTCCGTGTAGTCGACGATGTCGTCGAGCGCGGAGGCCAGCGCGAGGATGTCCTCGCGATCGATCGGAGTCACGAACGTGTGGTTGAGGCGGTCGTAGATGTCGTGAGTGATCCGATCGCCGTCCTGCTCGCAGGTGGTGATCTCCTGCGCGAGCGCCTTGCTGTCGGGATAGCCGGTCAGCAACTGGTCCAGCAGGTCGGCAGCGCGCGTGATGTTCTGCCCGGCCTCCTCGAACAGTTCGAAGTAGACACGGTCACGCGGCGCGAAGACCTGGGCCAGCCGTGGCATCAACCCATGGTATTCGGTGTACACCCCCGGGGGCCCACCTTTTGCGGCCACGTGGCCGCAAAAGGCACCCCTAGAACGCAGCCGCGAATCTCGCCAGCTCGCCCCTGAACTCGGCGAGTTCGTGCTCCTTGATGCTGTAGCAGTGCTCCGGGGCCGGGTACCGTCGCTCGCGAACGTCGTCCGCAAAGGCGGCGACGCCAGCGTCCATCTCGGACTGGATATCGGCGTAGCGCTGGACGAAGCGGGCACCTTGGCCCTCGCGGATCCCAAGCAGATCGTGGAACACGAGCACCTGTCCGTCGGTCGCAGGCCCGGCGCCAATCCCGATCACCGGGACCCGCAGCAACGGCATCAGCTCGGCGGTGACCGCCGCCGGGATCGCCTCCAGGACGATCGTGAAGCAGCCGGCGTCCTGCAGCGCCACCGCCTCCCGGGCGATCCGCAGCGCACCCTCGGTGTTGCGTCCCTGGGCACGGTAGCCACCGAGCGCGGTCGAGGTCTGTGGCGTCAACCCGACGTGGCCCATCACCGGGACGCCCGCCTGCACGATCGCACGGGCTCGCGCGACCGAGGTTTGGTTGCCGCGCTCCAGCTTCACGGCGTCGGCGCCGCTCTCCTTGATGAACCGAACCGCGGTTCGGACCGCCTGCTTATCGGACTCCTCGTAGGAGCCGAACGGAAGATCGGCGACCATGAACGGCGTCTGCAGTCCGCGCCGGACCGCCTTGGCGAGCATCAGCATCTCGTCCGGCGACACCGCGACCGTCGACGGGTACCCCAGCACGGTCATCGCGCCCGAGTCGCCGACCAGGACGAGGTCGACGCCGGCGACCTCGGCCGCCCGGGCGCTCGGAAAGTCGTAGGCGGTGACCATCACGATCGGCTCGCCGAGCCGTTTCTTCTCGTTGATGCGCGGCAGCGTCACCGGCAGCCGGGAGGCGTCGGCGGGGATGTTCATGTGGACCGGTGCTGAGGACATCAGTCGCCTCCTAGCGGTTCGTTGTCGATCAGGCGGGTGGATCCGACGCGCGCTGCGATCACGGCCAGCGCCGGCCGGCCGTTCAACCGTGTTACCGGGGCCAGCGTCTCGGCGTCGACGAGTTCGAAGTACTCGGGGTCGATGCTGGCGCGGTCCAGCTCGGGGCGAGCCGCGGCGAGAATCGCTCCAGCCTCGCGCTCACCGCCGCGGGCGAGCTGTCTCGCCCGCGCCAGCGCCCGGTGCAGGGCCGTCGCGCGCCGCCGTTCCTCGGCGCTGAGTCTGACGTTGCGGCTCGACAGCGCCAGCCCGTCGGTCTCGCGGACGGTCGGGCGGACCTCGACCCGCACCGGGATGTTGAGGTCGGTGACCATCCGGCGGATGACGACCGCCTGCTGTGCGTCCTTCTGGCCGAAATACGCGACGTCCGGGCCGACGATGCCCATCAGCTTGGCGACGACGGTCGTGACCGCGTCGAAGTGGCCGCGTCCGCGGTGGGCGCCCTCCAGCGACTCGGTCAGGTCGGCGACCGCGACCGTGGTCGCGAATCCCTGTGGGTACATGTCCGCGACGCTCGGGGCGAACACGAAGTCGACGCCCTCCTGCTCCGCCAGCGCCAGGTCCCGCCGCTCGTCCCGTGGATACGCCTCCAGGTCGCTCGCGTCGTTGAACTGGGTCGGGTTGACGAACACCGAGACGACGACGACGTCGCACTCGCGCCGCGCCTCGCGCATCAGCGACAGATGGCCCTCATGGAAGGCGCCCATCGTCGGGACGAGCCCGATCCGAGCGCCAGTGCGCCGCAATTCGGCGAGCGCGACTCGCAGCGCGGCGACGGTCTTGATCAGATTTGCTTCACGCAATTCCAGTTCCCTCGATGGAGATACCGGTTAGCCGGGGCACTACAGATTTATCGCCAAAGTCCGCGCCTTTCTGAAGGTCACAGCCTGGCCCGGATAATCCTAGCGATTAGGATCAGCGCGGTGAGGAGCGCCAGCGAGCGCCGCGAGTTGTTGAAGGGTGTCTACGACGAGGCGCGGGGCTGCATCGCGTGCCAGCTGCATGAGACCCGGACGACCGTCGTCTTCGGGGCCGGCAACGCCGATGCCGACCTGATGTTCATCGGCGAAGCTCCGGGCGCCAACGAGGACCGCATGGGTCTCCCGTTCGTCGGTCAGGCTGGGAAGCTGCTCGACCGGCTGCTCGGCGAGATCGAGATGGACCGGAAAGATGTGTTTATCGCGAACACGCTCAAGTGCCGCCCGCCGGACAACCGCGATCCCTACCCGCACGAGCTCGAGGCCTGCCAGGAATATCTGTTCCGCCAGGTGGATCTGATCGAGCCGGTCGTGATCTGCACGCTCGGCAACTTCTCGACCAAGCTGCTGCGCGGCGACGCGACCGGGATCTCGCGGCTCCACGGCCAACCTGAGCTGCGTGAGGTTGGGCCGCGAACGGTGCGGCTGTATCCGCTCTACCACCCGGCCGCGGCTCTGTACACGCCTTCGACGCTCGAGGCGCTGCGCGCCGACTTCCACCGGCTTCCCGAGCTCCTGGCGCTTGGTGCCCCGCCCCAGCCTACGCCGATCGATCCGGTTCCGGAGCCTGCAGAACCGGCGCTGGAGTCACCGGCCCTGCCCCAGGCACAGCAGCTGGGGCTGTTCTGAGCGGCCGCAGCGCCAGCCCATAGGCGAGCACGGCTCCGAGCACCTGCACGCCGAGCACGACCGTCGCGAAGCCGGCGGGATCCGTCGGTGCCTGCAGCAGCAGCACCGGCTCGATCGCGGCCACCACGCCAATCGCGATCAGGAACTTGCTGCGATGTAGCGCGAGCATGTACTGGACCGCCAGATACGTGGCCGCCAGCACCGAGAAGGCGGCGCCGAGCGGTAGCAGCGACGACGACGCGATCGCTCGCCTGCGTCCGAACACGATCGTCAGCAGCGGGTGTGCGCCCAGCCAGAAGATCAACATGCAGGGGATCGCGCAGACCGCGATGATCCCGAGTGCCCGCAGCAGCACCGGGCGGGCGTCGGTGCCGGTCGACCGCAGCCGCGAGACTTCCGGCACCAGGTAGAAGCCGGCGCCCATCGCGATCCAGATCAGCACCTTCGCCGCGACCGCAGCGACCGCGTAGGAACTCGCGACCTTCGTGGAGAACTGGTGCTTGGCGATGATCAGGTCGATGTTCTGCAGGAACTGGATCACAGCCAGCGCCGCGATCGCGACCGCCGCCATCCGGACGTGCCGCCACAACCCGAAGGCGCTGACGCCCGCGCGGGCGTGCTCGAGCCCAACCCGAGCGCGGAGCTGCAGCATGCAATAGCCAACCATCGCGATGAAAGCGACCAGCGAGCCGAGGTATGCGCCTGCGACTCCCAGGCCGATCGCGGCCAGCGCCGCGCCGGCGATCAGCCGGACCGTCTGCTCGCCGATCAGGCTGATCCCGACCGTGCGGTAGGCGCCGATCCCCTGCAGGGCGCCGCGCATGATCGAGACCGCGAGGTACGCGCAGCCCGCCGGGATCGCGGCAGCCGCTGCCCAGGCCTGGTGGGGAACGCCGACAAGGTCGGCGATCGGCTGTCGCAGCAGGATCGAGAGGATCGTCGCGACCAGCGTGAACACCCCGAGTGACCGTCCCCAGCGCTCCAGCGTGGCCACCAGGTCGGGGCCGCGCCCCAGGCGGCCGAGGACTCCGTCACGGGCGGTGGCAACCTGCATCGCCTGGCCGACGACGCTCAGAATCAGGAAGAAGCTGACCAGCGCCGCCAGCGCGCCGTAGTCGCTCAGCATCCGCGCGAACACGATCGACGCGATCAGCGCGATCAGATTGTTGGCGATCATCGCGCCGGCCAAGCCGACGGCCTTGCCGGTGTCGGAGCTACGGAGCCCGTCCAGTGCTGGCGCCACACGCTTCAGCATCTGGGCCTCGACGGTAGCGGAGAGGGTTGATCTACTGTTTCGGACTGTGTATCTGAGGGCGGAGTCGCGCTCGAGCGAGGAGACCGAACAGCTCGGCGCCAAGCTGGCCGCGAAGCTCCAGCCCGGCGAGGTGGTACTGGTCGCAGGCGAGCTTGGCGCCGGTAAGACGACCTTCGTCCGGGGCGCCTGCCGCGCACTCGGCGTGACGGTGCCGGTCACCAGCCCGACCTTCACGGTGGGTCAGCGCTACCCGGCGCGCGGGCCGGTGGCGAGCGTCTCTCACCTGGACCTGTACCGGATCGAGTCGCTCGACGACGAGGATCCGGACATCCTGGCGGACTATCTCGGCCCGGAGACGATCGCGTTCGTCGAATGGCCCGAGGTCGCCGAGCCCGAGCTCGACCAGCTGGCGACGGGAACGCATTGGGTCAAGCTCGAACACGGCGGCGGCGACCTGCGGATCGTCGGCGTCGGATGACGTTCTTTCGAGATCCGTGGGTCTATACGACCCAAAAGGCTCGGAAGAACGCCTCGAGACGCGGGTGGGCCGCAGCCGTCCCGGGGGGAGCACTCGAATGAGGATCGTGGCACTCGACACGGCCACCCGCGCGACCGCCGCGGCGGTCGCCGATGTCCTCCCCGGCGAGGTGCCGCAGTTTGCGGTCGAGCGATACCACGAGCCGCCTGCCGGCAGCCGGCCCGGGCATGCGCGCGAGCTGCTGGGCGCGCTGGAGGAGGTCCTGATGTCCGCCGGCGGCGGCTGGAGCCGCGTCGAAAGGATCGCGGTCGGGATCGGGCCGGGGACGTTCACCGGATTGCGGATCGGGATCGCGAGCGCCCAGGCGCTCGCCCGCGCCCGCGCGATCCCGCTGGTCGGGGTTTCGTCGCTGCACGCGCTCGGTCTCGGCGCGGCGAAACTGATCCCAGCCGCCCGCCCCCAACCGCCAGCGGCCGCCGACCCCCAACCGCCGGCGGGGATCCTGGCGCTGATCGACGCCCGACGCGGCGAGGTGTTTGCCGCGGGCTGGCCGGCTGGCGGCGATCTGCTGCAGGCGCCGTCACAGCCCGAGCCCTCGGTGCTCGCCCCCGAGCAGTTGAGCGACCACGCCGGCCCGGGGTCTGTGGCGGTCGGGGATGGGGCGATCAAGTTCAGGTCGGTCCTGGAGCGGTCGGGGGTCGTCGTCCCGAACGACGACGACCCCGCACACCACATCTCGGCGATCAATCACTGCCGTCTGGCGGCGGCGCTCGACCCGGCGCCGCGGCCACAGGACGTCCAGCCCGAATATCTCAGGATCCCCGACGCCGAGATCCGCGGATGACCGACAACGCGACGGCCACCGTCGTCCGACAGCTCGTCTACGCCGATCTGCCGCGCGTGCTGGGAGTCGAGCGGCGCGCGTTTCCGACGCCCTGGTCGCTGGCGATGTTCGTGCTGGAGCTGTCCAAGCCCTCCGGGATCTGCCTGGCCGCGATCCAGGCTCCGGCGCTCGTCGGCTATCTGATCTGCGCCCGCTATGAGGAGGTCTACCACCTGATGAACATCGCCGTCGACCCGGATCGCCGCCGCCAGGGGATCGCGCGGACGCTGCTCGACGCGATGCTCGACCGCGGTGGCCACGACGCCAACTACACCCTGGAGGTTCGTGTCTCCAACGGTCCCGCGATCGCGCTGTACGAGCAGTACGACTTTCGCAGCGTCGGCACCCGCCGCCGCTACTACTCCGACAACGGCGAGGATGCGCTGATCATGTGGCGCGCCGTGGGAACCCCATGGGTGTGATTCTGGCGATCGAAAGCAGCTGCGATGACACCTGCGCGGCGATCGTCACCGGGGGCGGCGAGATCCGCGCCAACGTGATCTCCTCGCAGGGCGTGCACGACCGCTTTGGCGGCGTCGTCCCGGAGATTGCGTCCCGTCACCACCTGACGCTGCTGATGCCGGTGATCGACGAGGCGCTCGACCAGGCGGGAGCGACGCTCGACGATTTGACGCTGGTGGCCGCGACCCAGGGGCCCGGCCTGGTTGCGGCGCTGCTGGTCGGG
>Ga0123356_10006166_pt1 | contig 12148 bp, 14 predicted proteins | sample TergutEmb28metaG_2_FD_92546 | JGI IMG/M metagenome (GOLD analysis project Ga0123356, IMG submission 92546) | Embiratermes neotenicus P3 segment gut microbial communities from Petit-Saut dam, French Guiana - Emb289 P3 | ecosystem: Host-associated > Arthropoda: Insects > Digestive system > Gut ... | reverse complement strand
TGCGTCCGCTGCCGCCTCTGCGTTCGGGGTCTCATGTGTCAAGCAGGATGCCGGCGGTTTTGTAGGTTGGGATGACTGAGAGGTCGAAGTTGTCGCTTACCGAGAGGGCTTTGATGACGGGCAGCGGCAGCGTTGCGCAGTAGCGCGGGTCTTCGCTGCCGTGGAGCTGGACGGTGTCTATTCCGGCAATTCGCACGGCCTCAAGCACACGCCGCGGATCCTCGTCTACGAAGACGCCCACGCGGGATACGAACGGCGGGAGCTGCTCTATGATCTCCGCCGCCTTTTGGGGCGTGATGTACCGCGGGCTTTGCGGCACAAATATAAACCCCAAGGCGTCCACCCCAAGGCCGGCAGCCGCTCTCGCGTCCTCTACACGGGTAATCCCGCAGATCTTAATTCTCACCCCTGCCTCCTCTTACTGCTACATCGCTGTTTCGCATCCCGAAGGGATGCACCGCCTGGTAGAAAATATGTCCCAAAGATTTAGCCGCATCCTGAAGGGATGCGCCCTTACCTTGCCAATCTTAGCTCCATAACAAGTTTCCCGATATCATCAGCACGCATAAACGATTCTCCAACAAGAAGCGACCGAACGCCGGCGGCAGCCAGCATCAACGCCTGCTCCTTATTATCAATTCCGCTTTCCGATACGACGATAATGTCGCCGGGAATATGCTTTATCAGCTCCAGCGTTACCGCGATATCCGTAACGAATGTGTCCAAATTACGGTTGTTGATGCCGATAACGGCGGGTTCAAGCTTCATCGTTCTGTCTAATTCCCGCGCGTTGTGGACTTCTATCAACACATCTATATCAAGCTCGTTTGCGGCCTGATATAAGTCTTTCATCTGACTGTCATCCAGCGCCGCCGCGATCAGCAGCATTGCGTCGGCATTAATCATCGCGGTGTGCTGCACCTGCAATATGTCTATTATGAAGTCTTTGCGCAGGATGGGTATAGATACATTGCTGCGTACCGACTTCAGGTAATCGATATGTCCCTGAAAGAATTTCTCGTCCGTCAGCACCGATATCGCCGCCGCTCCGCTTTCCTCGTATTCCGACGATATTTTTATCGGGTCGAAGTCTGCCCTGATGACGCCTTTTGACGGCGACGCTTTCTTAACCTCGGCGATGACCGCGAGTTCCGGGCGCTTGTCTAAGGCGCCCACGAACGGGCGTCTTGCGTCGCTCCGCCTTGCGTTTGCGAGCTCGCTTTTCATGTCTTTGAGCGCGCTGACTTCGGCGTGTTTCTGTTCGATAATTGTCTTTAAAATCTTGTTCATCAATTTTTATCCCTGTATATCATTTGTATTGATAATCAACTCGACATCAATTCCAACCCCGCATCAATCCCCAATTACCATACCCGCCTCTTTTATAGCCGCAAACAGCGCCGATGCCTTCTCCACTGTTTCCTGATATTCCCGTGTGGGTACCGAGTTCGCTACGACCCCCGCTCCGGCCTGTATGGCCGCAGCGCCGTCTTTGTAGATTATTGTTCTTATGACGATGCACATGTCCATGTTGCCGGAGAAGTCTATATATCCCAGCGCTCCGCCGTAAATCCCGCGCCTTGTCGGCTCCAGCTCGTCTATGATCTCCATTGCCCTTACCTTCGGCGCGCCCGTTACCGTTCCGGCGGGGAAGCATGAGAACAGCGCGTCTAAGGCGTCGCAGCCGCTTCGCAGTTTTCCTGAGAGGTTTGTTACCATGTGCATGACGTGCGAGTATTTTTCTATGTGCATCAGGCCGTCTACTTTTACCGATCCTTCCTCGCAGACTTTGCCGACGTCTTCTTTGCCCAAATCGACAAGCATCATGTGTTCCGCGGTTTCTTTGGGGTCGCTTGTCAGGTCTTTTATCAGCAGCTCGTCTTCCTGCAGTGTTTTGCCCCGTCTGCGCGTTCCGGCTATCGGGCGGTTTTCCATGATGCCGTTTTCTACGCGCACCAGCATTTCGGGGGACGCGCCTATTACGCTGGCTTTGTCTAAGGAGAGGTAGAACATGTATGGGGACGGGTTGACGACGCGCAGTATCCTGTATAAGTTGAACGGATCCGCCTCTGCGTCAATCTTGAAGCGCTGCGACAGCACTACCTGGGAGATGTCGCCGGCTTTGATGTAGTCTTTGCATTTGTCAACCGCGGCCTCGAACTGTTCTTTTTTGAAGTTGGAGCTTGTTTCACCGTCGGCTTTGATCGATATGCGGGCGGGGATTTTCAGCGCGTCCATACCGTACATCATGCTGTCTATGCGCCCGACGGCGCTTTTGTACTGGCTGTCTATGTCTTTTCCGCTGTCTAAGAATATGTTGGATATGAACAGGATCCGATGTTTTTTGTTGTCGAACGCGATCAGGTCGCGGTAGAAGCCGAAGAAGATGTCGGCGTCGTCAGTGTCTTTTGGATTTTTGTCGGGGATGTTTTCCATGATCCTCACCGAGTCGTACGAAAAGTACCCGACCGCTCCGCCGTGGAAGCGCGGCATGTCCTTAAAATCGGCCTGTTTGTGATCTGCCAGCAGTTTCCGAAGAGCGCCGATCGGGTCGGTATCGCCCGACATCTGCCGCTCGCCCTTTGTTTCCCACCGCTGTCCGCGGGCCGAGAAAGTAGTATACGGGTTCGCGCCGATGAACGAGTAGCGCGCGCTGTCGCCGCCCTCCACGCTCTCTAAAAGGAAGTTGTATGCCGCCCCGCGGTAGAGTTTCATCCACACCGACACCGGGGTTTCCGTGTCGGCCAAAACGCTTCTGCAGACCGGGATGACGTTGGCGTTTCCGCGGTAGGCCTTTATTTCTTCCAATGACGGATAAATCATGTTTGTCTCCGTAAGATCAGGATATTCGGTTGATGAGCGGACACCTATAGAGAATAAATATACATCAATGCAGGACGGGTCTGGATATAAATTTGCGAATTGAGCGATTTTTTGCGTGCGCGAGGACAGCCGTTTTGGGGCGTTACCTGAACAGCTTCCATTCCTGCGCTACCCAGTCCTCGTCGTTTGTCAGCTCGGTGATCCTTTTTGCGGATGATTTGACTTTTTCGGACGAGTTCTTCATCGCCGCGCCGCGCCCCGTCGCCGACAGCATCGGCATATCGTTTTCCGCGTCCCCGTAGGCGGCGGCGTCGGCCATGTCAATACCGAGCGCGCCGCACAGCACCGCCAGCCCCAGGCCCTTGCTCGCCTTTGGGTTCATGAACTCGAGGTAGTGGTCCCAGGAGCGGCAGACGTAGACGGTGTTGTCGTCCCACAGCCCGCGGAAATATGTTTCTAATTCGTCGATATACGGCCGGCCGCCCACGAAAATGATCTTTGACGGGGCTACGCCGGACATCGCGGCGAAGCTGTCTATGCGGTTGTAGCCAACGCCGGTCTGTTGGTGGTACAGATCCATATATTCTGTATTGATGCCGGTTTTTACGGTGTAGAGTTTATCCTCGTAATAGAAGTTAACCGCGACTGGTTTGTCAATGCCGTAATCGGTCAAAAACGCAGAGTGCGCGGGGGCGAGCGGGGCGTAGTAGATGCGCTCCGCGCCCTCTTTGGAGCTTGTGTAGACCTCGGCCCCGTTCAGTATGACGAGCGCGGGATCGATCCCCAGCTCCGGCACGTACCGCCGTACGCCCGACCCGAGCCGCCCCGACGCCAGCGCGACCATGGCGCCGCTTTCGCTCATCTCCCTGATGGCGGCGGCGTTGGCTGGGCTTATGCGCTTGCTCGAGTCAAGAAGCGTGCCGTCGAGGTCAAATGCGAATAATTTTGGTATCATCACTGGTAAAATAGTATATTGTATAAGAATTGACGTAGATAAAAAACATTTAACAAGGAGAGCAGTACATGAAAGTCGCTATCACAGTAACCGCGGTATTCGATTTGCCCGATGAGGTGGAGGTCGAGGACTACATTGGCGAGGACGGCGCCCTGATGCCGCATTTTGTCGTAAAAGACCGCAAATTCCGGCCTATCGTAGAATTTGATATCGTCGACGACGATGACCTCGACGAGTCCGATGACGAAGAACTGTCCGAGATATACGAAATTCTCGACGACAGCCTCTGCGCCGAGCAATACACCATAATTGATCTCGACGGAGCCGAGGCCGACGACTGATAGCAGCGCCTTGATTATGGTCGCCGGTATTTTCCGAACCGCCGCACTCAGCAGGCAGCGGCGGTTCGGCCGTTTGTTCCCAAAAACCCGTAAAGCGTTGATTTATATACGGTAAGTTGGTTTTCGACGGCATTTTATTAGAAAAACCCTTGCTTTTTTGGCTCGGATGGCGTATACTATATACTATATAGAGTACCCGAAGCAGGGTTCATACACATCGTCACCCCCATCCTAAGGAGTTTTTATATGACACGAGCCACTTTCAGGCGGTTTGTTCCTGCGCTTGCGTTGGTTTTGGCGTTTTCTTTTTCGGCGTCGGCGCAGTTTTTGCTTGACGATATCGAGCACGGAGCGAATGGGCCCAACAAGTTAGGGCATTACTGGTATACCTTCAACGACGCCAGCGGCATCCTTACCAATCACAGGGAGACCCTTCAGCCTATTGCCGGCGGCTACGGCGGCAGCGATTACGCTGTGGGGATGGTGTTCAGCGGTTTGGCGGCCCCGGCGGCTCAGGCTGCCTACGCGACTGTTGGGTTGGGGACCAACATCAGCGCAGCCGAAAACGCCGGTTACGGTAGCGACTTTAACGGCGTTACCGGTTTCTCGTTCTATGCGATGGGACCAGCCGGCCTGGTAGTCAACTTCAATGTAGAGACCATAGAAAACGCGCAGACGGGGGCGACCCGAGTTACGGACGACTCGTATACCTATCAAATAACACTCGCGAACAGCGGCTGGAATCAGCATACCGTCAATATAAGCCAGCTCGCGCAGGAGGGCTGGGGCGATGCGTATACGTTTTTGCGGGCAAACGTCACTAAGATCTCCTGGTCTTTGAAAGCGGCGTCGAATACCGTCAACGCTGGCACATTTCTTGTGGACGACGTGAGGATCCTTGGAACGTTCGATGCCGATATTGATATTGACGACCCGCCCCCTGTAGTCACCGTCTGTAACACCTGCGTGAGCGCCACGTTCGGCCCGTCGCAGCCTGCCGCGTTGCTTTCCGACTTTGACGTGGTCGCGACCCCGCTACGGAACGAGCTTGGGTACTTTTGGTACAGTTACGATGACCGGCCAGCCGGTACTTCCGTGGCGACGCTTGCCGTTGCGGTTGACGGCAGTGGGGTAGGGACATCGGTTAATGACCGCGCCGTATCTACCAGTATCACGCTCGGGGGAGCCTACGGTCCCAATAATATCCCCCCGTTTGCCGGACTCGGTACCAACCTGTACAACGCAGATGCGTCTGCGCCATCTTATTTTGATGGCCGCGCGTTCACCGGCATGTATTTTGAGTACAAGACCGACGGCGCCGACCCCATCACGGTCGAACTTCACGATCAATACAGTATTGCCTACATGGACGGCGAGGATTTCCAAATACATCTTCCGGGCACGGCTGGCCAATGGCGCGCGGCGACCATCAACTTCTCTCAGTTCGCCCTGCCGAATTGGGCAACAGCCAGGCCGCTGCCCCTGCAAAGTCTTGGCAAAATCCAGATCCTCTATAAGGGCGCCGGATCCGGCGCTATCACAATCGACAATATGTACCTGCTAGGTTCGGACAAGCTTGTTGACGCCCCGCCCCCAAAATATACGCTTACCTACACAACTTCCACGACAGGCTCGGCAACCTGCAGTTTGAAAGTCGGTACTGTGATGTATGCGCCTACGTACACGGTAGTTGTGGATTCCGGCGTTGTCAGCCCGCTCGTCGAGGCCGTAGCCGGTTCCGGGTATGTCTTCCTCAACTGGGACGATGGCGTAACCACCGCAATTCGCTCAGATACCGCAAAGGCGAACAGGACATTCACCGCAAACTTTGGGGAAGCGCCCCCTCCTCCGCCTCCCGATTCAGTTACCATTACCTACAAGGCCGGCACCGGCGGCAAAGTGGCGGAAGTCCCTAATGACCCAGAAGCCGATCTGGAACCCTCGGATGAGGTTAAATTTGTGATAAAAACGGAACCGGGCGAACCCGGCCCCAAGGTTACAGCCATACCCAACGAGGGGTACAGATTTGTCAAGTGGAATAACGGCGACACGGCGCGTATCCGCTCAGACTTCTCGCTTAAGGATACCGTGTTTACCGCGGAATTCGAACTCATCCCCACGTTCTCCATCACTTACAGAGCGGGAAGCGGCGGCAATGTGGCGAAGACCGTGGCCACCGGAAATTTAGAACCGCTGCTGAAAGAGATCGCTTTTGAGGCGGAACCGGGCGAGGCGGGCCCCTCCATTACAGCTGTACCCGAGGAGGGCTTCGAATTCGTTTCCTGGAACGACGGCGTAACCGATCCGCAGCGTATTGATACCGTGGGAACGAAGGACACAACTTTTACTGCCGTGTTCATCAAGAAAGATGACGATATTGATCCCGAGCTCACCTACTTCACGCTTACCTATATCGCGGGCACGGGCGGCAAATTAGTGGTCGACGGAGATACCACCGCCTCATTCAGCCGCCAGGTGGAAGAGGGCACGGAAGGCCCCGAGGTTACCCCGATCCCCGATGAGGGCTACGAGTTTGGCGGGTGGTCCGACGGCGACGAATCGATTGCGCGCTCGGATGAAGCCAAAGAAGACATGATGGTCACGGCGCAGTTCAAGAAGATCGAAGTAGCCGTGAAGACGCTCGACCGCATAGTACAGCAGCCCGACGGTGACGACTTCGCGATTATCGCGCCCATCGTCATAAGGGCAGGCGAGGTTACGGCCGGCCCGAACCCGGTTGCAAAGCGCGCGACGGTCAACTTCTTCAGGCTTGGAAGAACCGTCAAGAGCGGAAGCCTGTCTATCTTCGATGCCTCGGGTAACCTTGTCAGGAAGATAAGCATAAGCGACAACGCACCCGCCGGCAATACCGAAAGGCGCGTGGTCGGGTCGTGGGACCTGACGGACTCCAAGGGCAGGATGGTAGCCGAGGGCGCCTATCTGGTTAGAGGCACGGTTACTACGCTGGATGGGGCGAGGGAGAGGGTGTCGCTGAAAATTAGTGTGCGGTAATCTGTACAGTTGAAAGTTTGTGCTGTTGATATGGGGACAGGGCCGGTTTGATACGGCCCTGTCTTTTATTATTTGATTGATATTATTGACCCACAATCTGTTCCGCCATTTTTAGCTTTTACGAAAGTAGCACCGTGAGCATACGGTTCGGCCGCGATTAGAGAAGCGGTGGGTTGGGTAAAATCGATGTAACATACAGAGGTATGGGAATGTCAAATGGTAAAGCAGCATCTCAAGAAAGGGCGGGTGTATTACCGCGTGGGATGATGCGACAATTACGCACGAGTGAGGTATGAGGATGCTAAATTATAAGTACAACAGGTGGTTTTGCCTCCTTGCGCTGCTTCTTTGCGCCGGTATGTCGGGTTGCGTTGAATTCTATCCGACAAGTTCTCCCGGAGGCGGAGGTGGAGGCGGAGGCGGTGGCTTCCGCTGGTGTTCTGGCTATAGCCTTGTAAACTGTGACAATGAGGGATGGGCGGACACATATTCAGAGGGCAGCCGGGATGGCTTCATTCTTCACTCGAATGGCACGTATACAGCAATTACTGAGCGGCGAGGCAATGGCTGGTCCTTTAACGGGAGCGGCAGTTGGTCTATATGCGAAAACAACAGGATAACGTTGACCGGTAGCGGCTTTTATACCTTTGATTCAGAGTATTATTCTCTGTCATGGCGCGGCGACCAGCTCACTATTCGCTGGACATCGTTTGACTTGATAACCGATCTGCCGGACAGATTTTTTTGATAAACTTATCGCGGGTTTCTTGATCATGGAGATTGCGGGCAGCAGAGAGAAGGGATTTGAGCGATGAGAAGATCCGGGACATGCCTGATTATGACGGCTGCCGTGCTAGTCTTGACTCCAACCTCCGCATTTGCCATTTTTGGTTTTTACGAAAGCAGTACCGTGGGTATACGGGTCGGCTACGATATCTCGCTGAGCGCCGAAGTTACCCTGAAACTATGCGATGGGCATCAATGTGCAGATTTTGGCCTTGGTTATTGGGATATCTACAATTGGGGCATAGAGAATAACATTTTCTACACCCTGCAGACGGACGGTAATCCCGTCAATCTGTACTTCGGTGCTGGCGTGGCGCTTTTACACTATTTTGACGGACAACGCCTTGGCGATACTTATTATAACGAATGGGGCTTCGACGTGGGCATAGGCATGCATATCGGCACGGAACTGATTATGCCGGAAAACATAGTGCTCGGCCTCTATCTGCGTGGCATGGCTTACTTCGACATGGCGCGGCTTACCGGCGGCATCAGCGTTGGTTACAAGTGGTGATATTTTATTGTTTTTCCGCTGCGCCGAATCTATATTAAGATTTGTTACCCATTATTGGTATCAACACATCAACAGAAAGAATAATAAGGATAATATGTTCGCACCGCTAACTTACGCCGCCGGGGTCAGCATAGGCTTCCGGAATAACGTGTTCGGTGGAATATCCGATATATCATACCACAAGGATATGGATGCGCCGATACAGATGTCGTCGACCGACAGCGTGGGGACCAAGGTCAAGGAGGTTTCTGATTTTAAGGCTTATAATTTGGAGGCAATTAAATGATAGAAAACGCGATAGTCAACAGGCTTCTTACGGATGCAGGCGTACAAGCATATTGCGGAAACAATGTATTTGCCGTTACAGCGCCTGATGGGACTTTATACCCGTATATCATTATTATAATAAACGACACGCGCTATGAAGATGATGTTATAGTGCAGTTCGACATCATTATAGAGATATACGACGATAACGCAGATAAGTCCCCAATGTTGGCGCTATCGCAGAAAATAAAAGACTTACTCCATTTTGAGGCGCTTCAGGATGAAACAGGCCGCTATACTAACATCCGCGTTCGCTTCAACGGGCGCGAACACGTAAAAAAAGATGAATTTACCCTCCCGCACCTGTCCATGCGGTTTTCGGCGCGGGCGTGTGAGGAACTGATAACGTATATCAATTAACCTTGTAACAGGAGGAAAATATGGGGCGTAAGACAGGAGTTACGAAAGAAACCACAAAGAGGCTCGTTCTTGACGCGGGTGTCGTCTATTTTAATATTGATGATCCCACCAAAAGAAAAATCCTCGGCGCGTGCCGCGGAGGCGGTGAATTTGTTGTAGAGACAGAGTGGCGGGATATGCCGTTTGACGGCGTAGGCGGGTTGGTCAAAGGGGCGAGAAGGGCTATTAACGTTACCTGCTCTTTGACGGTAAACCTCATAGAAATCACCAAAGAACTCCTCAAAACCGCCGTCCCCGGCTCTGATTTTGACGAGGGTACTGACGCAAAAGATGAAACAGGCGTTACGGTGACCGGTGAAACACATTACGAAATTAAGCGCATAATGAAGGAAACAATACCCAATTTTGAATACACGGACGTAGCCATCGTCGCCGAATACGCGCACCACAAGGCCCCTATTATATGCGGGCTGAAAAACGCTATGGCCAATAGCAATCTGTCGCTGACGTTCGCGGACGCGGAGGAATCCGTACTGACCATCACCTTCACGGGAGCCTTTGACCCGGACAACATCGCCGAGGAACCGTGGTTTATCCGCATACCAGAAATGAATGAGGCACAATAATGCGCGAACTGCGGCCCTACAACGTTAAAGACGTCCGAGCGCTTGTTGGTATCCTGTCTAAGCTGGCGAAGAGCAATCTGCAAAACATCCTCTCCGCGGAACCGGTCGGCGGGGACGCGGTGGCAGACAAGGCGGAAGAACGCACCGGCCAGCTGATGTTTGCGGTGCTGTCGGAGTGCTGGACGTACTGCGAAGGTGAAATCTTCGAGTGGTTCGCATCGCTTAATAACATGACCGTCGAACAATTCGACAGCGAACCGCCGGGGATAGTCTTGGACACAATAGAGGCTATAGTAGACCGTCAGGAGTCACGTGATTTTTTTTCACAAGCCTATCTGCTATTTCTGCGGATAGGCAGCTCCAAGACATCTACATAGAAAAAATGGACGCGGTAATGACGCACTGGCGAATACTACCAGACCAGTATGACAACCTGCAGTTCTCAGACTGGTTGCAGATGGCGGATGCCATAACGCGGGAGAGAGGCAGAACCGTCAAAAGAGGGATGATTAACTCCGCCTGCAACGCTTGGCTGATGGGCGCGGGCGGGGATAAATACAAGTCTCTGAGAAGTTTCTGCGAGCACTTGGGGCTTATGGAGAAAACGGGGCAGAGTAAAGAGCAGGTGAAGGCTCAGATTAAACGGGTTTATGAGGTCTCTAACAGGGTGTTGGAGGCCGTTGATGGGGGGAGGTACAAAGATGAAAAATGACAAATATGTGATATCAAACAGGACCCTTGCGGATAAGAGGTGGGTGATGGTTAGGCTATTGGTGATGGTGGTAGTGGTGGGGATTTTGTTTGTGGGATGTGCGGGGACGTATATACCGGCGCAGTCGTCATCTTCACGATCTGCTGCTAAGACAGATGGCTGTGGTGGGAAGTTTGTACAAATATCAGATTGGTCGTCAGGCTTTATGTCTCTACAGTACACGTCCAAGGCTTGTGCCGAAAGAATGGAGCGCAGACGTGCAGAAGTGTCATTTAGGGAGCCAAACGAGGTATTTCAGAGCGTAAATGCGTCATTTAAAGATTACGATAATATATTTTCGGAGGCAGCACTGCAGCTTCCGTATGATGGTGCTGACTATGAAATGATAGTATTAAAAGATGGGGTAGTGATATACAGAAAAAAAAATTTGGCGTGGCAGTTGGACCGTATAGAGGAACGTCTTTACGGCTATAGTAGGGATTATATTGCAAGTATCACATGGGTAGATCATGAAAATGTAGAGCTACCAATAGAGATTGTCATTGTACGCTTGCAGGAGAGGGAGTCTGTACGTGTAGGACATTTCAGAATTGATCCAGAAAATTAAATTCTGGTGTGATGACCGGTTCAATATAATATATTAGTGGGAGGTACGAGAATGATAGGAATATCTTTAGAAATAAAAAAAGCTGAACAAGCTGCTAAAGACATTGAGAATGTTTTTGGCAATCTTGGAAAATTCATATCACGTATGGGAGCCACTTTTATCAAGATGGTAAGGCTTGAAACTGATGCTGTTAAGGAGGAGTCAAAGAAACAAAATGAAGCTCGTGAGAAAACCGCTACTGAATGGGAAAGGAAGTTATGGGAACTAACGGGTAAACGTGTAAAAAAAGCTAAAGATGATCACAAGGTGGCAATTCAAAAAAATAGAGAAAAATATGATAAGGAAATGGAGCAAGCCGAAGAAAATAGTGATAAACTCGTTAAGCTCACTGAAGAAAAAAGTAAGGAGATAGCAGAAATTGAAGCGTATTGCCGCAAAGCGATTAGCAAAGCGAGAAGTGATTCATTTAAGGGGTTTATGAAGGAACTTACTAATTGGGTCAATGCTGTTGATAGTGCTATGAATAGACTCAAGTCTGCATTATTAGCGTATCATGCCTTTAAAAATGGCGAAATGGCAAATGCACACAAAAAGGATAGGGAGAGAATCGAAGCTACCGCAAAAGCTAACGAAGAACAACTTACGGAGCGCCTAAAAGAAGAAAAAAAACACATAGAAATTACTATTGATGATAACGATGAAAAACTAAAAAGGCTTGAGGAACTTGAAAATGAGTACAATGAAGCTATCTTAGAAAACGCCAATGATAAAACAAGGCAACTTGATGAGCTTAGTGATAAAGAAAAAAAGATGCAGAAAGAGCAAGCAGAGCAAAATAAACTGCTTAATATATTTTCTATTACAATAGATATTGCCAAGGCGATGGTAAAAGCAATGGCCGATCTTGGCCCTATTGCAGGTTCCATTATGGCTGGGGTTATTGGTGCTTTCGGTGCTGTCCAGCTTCGTTATGTAATCGGCACGCCGGTACCATTCTATACCGGCGGCCTAATAAAAGGAAGTCCCACCGGCATCCTAGCCCAAATAGGAGAAAAAAACCAAGACGAACTAATTTTACCCTTAGA
>Ga0123356_10006164_pt1 | contig 12150 bp, 8 predicted proteins | sample TergutEmb28metaG_2_FD_92546 | JGI IMG/M metagenome (GOLD analysis project Ga0123356, IMG submission 92546) | Embiratermes neotenicus P3 segment gut microbial communities from Petit-Saut dam, French Guiana - Emb289 P3 | ecosystem: Host-associated > Arthropoda: Insects > Digestive system > Gut ... | reverse complement strand
TACACCTTCCCGCTCACGGTCCGGCTGTTCGTCGACAGCGCCGACCAGGCCAGCCGGGGCGTCGGATTCGCGTACGCCGCCAACACCGCAGGGTGCGTGGCCGGCACTGTCCTTGCCGGGTTCGTACTGATCCCGCAACTGGGAACCAGCAGGTCGATCATCGTCGTGGGCCTGGTGCTGGCGCTCTTCGGCGGCGCGGTTGCGATGGGTTCCGCGCCACGCGGGGAGATGCTGCGCCCGGCGGTCGGTCTCGCGGCGGCAGTAGCGCTGCTGGTGGTGTTCTTCATCCCGGCCGCGAAACCGACGTACATCCAGCGCAAGGTCGCCGCTACCGGTGCGCCGACCGCGCACTATGAGGACAGCGTGGCCTCGATCGACGTCACCGGCGGCAAGCTCAGTGACCGCAACCTGTACGTCAACGGGGAAGGGATCACCAAGCTCTCGATCATCACCAAGGTGCTGGCCTATGTGCCGAAGGTCGCCCGGCCGAATGCCACCACGATGCTGAACATCTGCTTCGGGATGGGCTCGACGTACCGGTCCTCCATCATCCTCGGCATGCACACCACCGCGGTCGAACTGGATCCGACGGTGCCATCGGTGATGGACTGGTTCTACTCGGACGCCAGTAAGTACCTGCACAGCCCCCTCGGCAAGATCATCATCAGCGACGGCCGTAACTATGTCCGGCTGTCCGACAAGCGCTATAACCTGATCACCGTCGACGTGCCGCCGCCGATCTGGAGCGCCGGCGCGGTGGTGCTGCTGACCCAGGAGTTCTACCAGGAGGCCAGCCAGCGGCTGACCCCGGGCGGCGTGATGGCCACCTACATCCCACTGCAGGAAACGCGACTGGAGCAGATGATCCTGCGGACTTTCCGGTCGGTATTCCCGCACATGGCGGTCGTCTACGACCCCCGGCACAGCGGTGCCTACATCCTCGGCTCCCAGGCGCCGATCACCTTCAGCCCCGCCACGATCGCCTCTGTGTTCGGCAGTCCGGCCGCGCGCACCGATCTGGCGGGCGCACCCGACTACCCGACCCGCACCACGGCCCAGTGGGTATCGATCATCCGCGGCAGCGTCTGGCTGACCGACAACCAGGTCAACACCTACACCGGCCAGGGCCCGCTGATCACTGACGACCACCCGGTGATCGAGTACTTCATGCTCGACGGGTTCGGCTCGGCCACCGGGCGCACGATCCTGCTCGTGCACCGGCTGGCCGAGGTCGTCAGCGGACTGCTCATCCTGCTCATCATCGCTGCTGCCGTCGACTCGGTATCGCGGCGGCGGAGGACCCTGGCGGCGCTCTGACCGGCGAGCGGAACGCTCCGAGGACCGCTCCCCCTAACCAGGCGTAGTGCTGAGGGGCGGGCTTGTAGCCAGGGAAGATCTCGTCCAGACGGGCGAGGGTGGCGGGGTCGAGCGTGACGTCGAGGGCGCCCTGGGCGCCGTCGAGCTGCTCGAGGGTTCGCGGCCCGATGATCGGCGCGGTCACGCCCTCACGGGACAGCAGCCAGCCGAGTGCGACGTTCGCGGGCTCCTCGCCGAGCTTGCCGCACAGCTCTTCATAGGCCTCGATCTGGGGCCGGTGCTCTTCGACGATGGTCTTGGCGCGGCCGGCCAGCCGACGGCGTCCCTCGCGCTCGGCGGCCAGCACGCCGCCGAGCAGCCCGCCCTCGAGCGGTGACCACGGGATAACGCCGACGCCGTAGGCGCGGGCGGCGGGCAGCACCTCAAGCTCGATCCACCGGGTCGCCAGGTTGTAGAGCGACTGCTCGCTGACCAGGCCGGTGAAACCACGCGACCGCGCCGTCTCGCAGGCCCGCGCGATGTCCCAGCCGGCGAAGTTCGATGAGCCCACGTAGAGCACCTTGCCCTGCGTGACGAGGACCTCCATCGCCTGCCAGATCTCATCCCACGGAGTGTCCCGGTCGACGTGGTGCATCTGGTACAGGTCGATGTGGTCGGTCTTGAGCCGGCGCAGCGAAGCCTCGCACGCGCGGCGGATATTGAGCGCGGAGAGCAGGCCCTCGTTCGGCCAGGGGCCCATGTCGCCATAGAGCTTGGTGGCGAGCACCGTCTTCTCACGCCGTCCGCCGCCGAGGGCGAACCAGTCGCCAACGATCTCCTCGGTCCATCCGGCATGCGACTTGTCATTGTTGGCGACCTGCCCCGGCGGTGACTGCCGCCTGCCATAGGTGTTGGCCGTGTCGAGGAAGTTCATGCCAAGCTCGTGGGCCCGGTCCATGATCACGTGCGCGTCTTCCGGCGCCGTGAGCGACCCGAAGTTCATGGTGCCCAGGCAGAGCCTGCTGACGGTCAGCCCGGACCGCCCCAGATGCGTGTACTTCATGTTTTTCAGCTTCTCACGGGTACACTGGCAACGTGCGTCGTGTAGTGGTCATCTCATGGTGGCGTCCCTGGAAGGGACGGCTGCCACGCTGAGCGCGCGCTAACGACAAGACGGCCGTCCGCCCGGAAGGGGACGGCCTTTCGCTTATTCCGGGTCGTCCTGAAGGTCATGAAGACTAAGGAGCCAGACCCATGACAAGCACCCTGACTGAACCTTCGGGAACTCTCGCGGCCGCGCTGCGCCGGTCGGCGGAGATCGAGCAGGTGATCCAGCAAGACGCGAGCTCGCTGCGGATCCTGACCGGCGACCGGCCGACCGGCTACCTTCATCTCGGGCACTACTTCGGCACTCTCGCCAACCGGGTGCGGCTGCAGGACGCGGGCGCCGAGCTGATCGTGCTCATCGCCGACTACCAGGTGCTGACCGACCGCGACACCGCCACCCGGCTCGATGAGTACGTGACCGGGCTGATGCTCGACTACCTCGCGATCGGGATTGACCCGGCGCGGGCGGTGATCTTCGCGCACAGCGCCGTGCCGGAGCTGAACCAGCTGATGCTGCCGTTCCTCAGCCTGGTCACCGTGTCCGAGCTGCGGCGGAATCCGACCGTGAAGGACGAGATCGTGCAGTCACGGCAGGCGTCGGTCAGCGGGCTGATGTTCACCTACCCGGTGCACCAGGCGGCCGACATCCTGTGCGTCCGGGCGAACCTGGTCCCGGTCGGTCAGGACCAGTTGCCGCATGTGGAGATCGCGAGGACGATCGCCCGCAGATTCAACGACCGGTACCCGGCGCCCGGCGGGCCAGGATCCAGTGGTATGGCCGTCTTCCCGGCACCCGACGCGCTGCTGTCGCAGGCGCCGCTGCTGCTCGGAACCGACGGCGGGAAGATGTCCAAGTCCCGCGGCAACGCGATCGAGCTGCGCGCGACGCCGGACGAGACCGCCCGGCTCATCAAGTCCGCGAAAACCGACGCGATGCGGCACGTCAGCTACGACCCGGTCTCCCGGCCGGAGGTCTCCTCGCTCGTGCTGCTGGCCGCGCTGTGCCAAGACCGCGACCCGGCCACTGTCGCCGATGAGATCGGCGAAGCCGGGGCCGCGGCGCTGAAGCGGGTGGTGACCCAGGCGGTCAACGAGCGCTTCGCCCCGGTGCGGGCGCGCCGCGCGGAACTGGCGGCCGACCCCGGGTACATCCGGCAGGTGCTGCGCGATGGCTGCGAGCGGGCCAGGGCGATCGCCGCCGACACGCTGGAGGCGGTTCGAGGGGTGATGGGGACGCGGTATTAGGCTGATTCCGGAGGCTTCCTCCGTCTTCACGACGGATGAGCCAGGATTTATATTTAGTTGCGAAGAAGCAACTTGTTCGTGGTGCAGGACAGGTCCAGAAATGAAAGAACAGGACACCGATCTTCGCGACATCCCCTGGTGGGGCACCGCCTCAGCTGCCTTCGCCCCCCTGCTGCTGGTCAGCGGCCTGATGACCGCGGCCGAGCTCCAGCCTCCAGGGTTCGCCGCCTTCAGCGGCACGGTCAGCTCCCTCGCTGGCGACGGCGCGGCCTATTCGTGGGTCATGACGTTCACCTTCGCGATCGTCGGCGCCCTCGACGTGGTGACCGGCGTGGCGCTGCGCGCGGCCGCGCTGCCGGGACGGTTCGTCCTGGCGGGCGCCGGCTTCGCGGGCATGCTGGTGGCCGCGTTTCCTGAGCATCTCGGCGGCTCGCTCATCCACGCCTGGTGGGCAGGGCTCGGCTTCGGCGGTCTGATTCTCTGGCCGGTATTCGCCGTGCGCCGGGGGGCCGACGCGCCGTGGGCGCTGCGCGCGTCCGCGTGCTACTCGGCCGCGGCCACGCTCGCGCTGCTCACGGTCTGGTTCGCGGTCGAGCAGGCGACGCGCGGCGCGGAGATGGGCCTGGCTGAACGGCTGGCCGGCGTCGCGCAGACATCGTGGCCGCTCGTCGTCGTGCTGTCGTGCCGGCGCTTGCCGGACGAGGCCGCCGAAATCGCCGCGGAGTGCACCGACGGCGGTGGCGCATAAGCCGATTTCCTGCGGAATAAGCCGCATCTGCGGGATTGTGGGTGCGTGAACCGGAATGGCGGCCGGTTCGTGATTTCAGGGCGAGGGGCCGATCTCTGGGGATGGGGAGCGCGCCATGAGTGACTGGGACTTCGGTCGACCGCGGGCTGGGCACGATGACCCGGCGGCGGGGCACGGCGATTCACTTGATTCACGTTCGCCTGCGCCGCGGGCGTACGAGCCGGGCCAGGCGAATTACCGCCACGGCTTCGATGGCTCGCCGGGCGACGAGTGGGCGGATGATTTGGACCACCCGCTTACCGGGCCGTACCCGGTCAGCTACGAGCGCGACGAGGACGGGCTGCCCGCAGGGTGGGCGCCATGGTCGCAGCCGAATGTGGACGACCGGCTCTCCGGTGGCCCGCTCGGCGATAACGGTCCGGGCAATGCCCGGGCCAACGCCGGCCCGTGGCTGGACGGGTTCGATGAAGCCAGGCCGGGCGCGAAACCGAACCCGGACGAGAACGCTGACGCCGGGCAGCCAACGCGGGTGTGGCCGGACGGACCGCTCACCCAGCAGCGGTGGCTAGCCGTCCGTGACACGCCGACGCTCACGGACGTGCGCCGCGCCGGTCCGGCAGGCAGGGCCGGGCCCGCCGTGCGACGTGGCGGCGGGCGACGCTGGCTGATCCCGGCGGGTATCGCTGTGGTCAGCGCCGCCCTCGGGGCCATCACCGTGCTGCTCATCGGCGGCCACCAGGTCGCTACATCCCCTGCCAGCCGTGGCCCGGCCAGTCCGGGCGGCACGGACGGGCAAGAGGGCAGCGGGACGCCGGCCCGGGGCAGCTCCCCCGTGTTCGGGGGCACCGGTCCGCTGACCGTGGCCCAGGCCCAGAGTGTGCTGGCCGGCTACTCGGCGGCGAACAACACCGCAAACGCCCAGCGCAGCGACTCGCGGCTCGGTGCCATCGAGACCGGGTCGAGCTACGCGATCGACGCTGGCCAGTACCAGATACAGCTGGCGGCGGGCGCGGCAGCCTACCCGGCGTTCGGCGCGGTGCAGGCGACCTATTACATTCCGCGCGGCGAGCAGGCCAGCGGGCCGCGCTGGTTCGCCGTCCAGGTGGGCAATGCCTTCTCCAGCGATCCGCAGAAGGTCGCCTCGACCGAGTACCTGGTGTTCACCCAGGCCGCTCCGGGTGACAGCTGGCGAGACGCGGTCGAGCCGTACGCGCTCACCGGCGCGAATACTCCCCAGGTCGCCATCGGCGCCGACGGCCTCGCCACCGCGGTCAGCCCGACCGCGACGTCGGTAGCCGTCCCGCCTGGTCAGCTCGCGGCCGTCACCGCCGCGTCGCTCGATGGCTCCGGCCAGATGGCCAGCCCCGGCAACCTCGCCGACCAGTCCGACCAGCGGTTCTGGGCGGGCAAGCTGCCCGCCGCCACCGTCACCGACACGCACGCGGCGGCCGCGGGCCCAGACGGGCAGGAGTTCGCGCTGCGCACCACCGACGGTGGTGCGCTCGTCTTCTACACCGACACCGCAACGCTGACGATCACGCCGCCACGCGGGTCCGCGCTGCACCTGACCGTTCCCGGCTACTACTCCCCCGCCGCGACGCTATCCAGCGCCAGCCTGAACTACCTGGACCAGTTCGCGTCCTACGACCCGCCCGCCGACGGGAACGGCGGCGCCGCCCGCGTCGTCGCCGACTACTCGGGCATCACAGGCAAAAACTAAATCGCCTGTTATGCCGGTAGCTCGGGCCTTCTCAGCCGCTGGTGGCGAACGATAACCTGCGCCCAAGATGAACTGTTCACGGTGTTCGACGGAAAATCCTCCCGGCCAGAAGTTCTGCGGCGAGTGCGGCACGGCGCTCGCACTCGTCTGCCGTTCCTGCGGGACGCCCAGCTCCCCCGGCCAGAAGTTCTGCGGCGAGTGCGGCGCTCCGCTCGGTACCTCTCCGAGGCATGGTGCGCCGGTTCCGGTGGGCGCTGGTCCGGTGGCCGAGCGGCGGGTGTGCTCCGTGCTGTTCTGCGATCTGGTGGGGTTCACGCCGCTGTCGGAGTCGCGGGATCCAGAGGCGGTGCGGGAGCTGCTGTCCGACTACTTCGATCAGGCGCGCACGGTAGTCGGCCGGTACGGCGGGGTGTTGGAGAAGTTCATCGGGGACGCGGTGATGGCGGTATGGGGGACGCCGGTGGCCGCGGAGGGGGACGCGGAGCGGGCGGTCCGGGCGGCGCTGGACCTGGTGGCGGCGGTGGCCGAACTGGGCGCCGGTGCGGGAATGCCAGGGCTGGCGGCGCGGGCGGGGGTGGTGACCGGCGAGGTTGCGGTCACGCTCGGCGCGGTGGGTGAGGGCATGGTGGCGGGGGACGCGGTGAACACCGCTGCCCGGGTGCAGTCGGCGGCCGAGCCGGGCAGGGTGCTGGTGGATGCCACGACGTACCGGCTGACGGGCAGCGCGGTAGGGTTCGCGGACGCCGGCGAGCATGTACTGAAGGGCAAGGCCGAGCCGGTGCAGCTATGGCGAGCCACCCGGGTGCTGTCCGGGGTCGGCGGGTCGCAGCGGGTGGATGGGCTGGAAGCGCCGCTGACCGGCCGGGATGCCGAATCGCGGACGATCCGGGAGCTGTTCCACGCCACGGCGGGACGGCGGGTGCCGCGGCTAGTGCTGGTCTCCGGCCCGGCCGGGGTGGGCAAGTCCCGGCTGGGCTGGGAGTTTTTCAAGTACATCGACGGGCTGGCCGAGACGGTGTGGTGGCACCGCGGCCGCTGCCTGCCTTACGGGGAGGGCGTGGCGTTCTGGGCGCTGGCCGAGATCGTCCGGCAGCGGCTTTCCATCGCCGAAGATGATCCAGCTGAGGCCGCCGCAGTCAAGATGGCGCAGGGCCTGGACCGGTACGTGAGCGACCCGGATGAGCGGGCCTATGTCGGGGTGCGGCTGGGGCGGCTGCTCGGGGTGGCCGCTGCAGGAGCTGGCAGCGAGGCGTTGCCGCGGGAGGAGCTTTTCGCAGGCTGGCGGCTGTTTTTCGAGCGGCTGGCGGCGGTGAACCCGGTGGTTCTGCTGGTCGAGGACGGCCAGTACGCCGACGCCGGGCTGCTTGACTTCCTGGACTACCTCACCGACTGGGTGCGGGACCTGCCGGTCTACGTGCTGGTGCTGGCCCGTCCCGAGCTGGGCCAGGCCCGCCCCGGGTTCGGGACCGGCCGCAACCGGACCGCGCTGACGCTGGACCCGCTGGACGCCGCGTCGATGGACACCCTGGTCGCGGCCCTGGTGCCGGGCATGCCGCCGGCCGCGCGGTCGAAGATCACCGCGCAGGCGCAGGGCATCCCACTATTCGCGGTGGAAACCGTCCGCGCGCTGATCGACCGCGACATCGTCCAGCCGGTCGAGGGGGTCTACCGGCTGACCGGGGACGTCGGGGAACTGGCCGTCCCGGACAGCCTGCACGCCCTGCTCGCCGCGCGGCTGGACGCGCTCGACCCCGGGGTGCGGCGGCTAGTCACCGACGCGGCGGTGCTGGGCAAGACCTTCCAGGCCGAGGCGCTGATCGCGGTCTCCGGACAGGACGAGGGCGCGGTGCGGGCGGCGCTGGCCGAGCTCGTCCGCCGCGAGGTCCTCACTGTCTCCGCCGACCCGCTGTCGCCCGAGCGGGGCAGCTACGGGTTCGCCCAGGACATGCTGCGCCAGGTCGCCTACGACACCCTCTCTCGCCGGGACCGAAAAGCCCGGCACCTGGCGGTGGCCGTCTACCTGCGGGCCGCATTCGCCGGCGACGGGGAGGAAGTGGCGGAGGTGATCGCCCGGCACTACCTGGACGCCCTGGAGGCGGTGCCCGACGACGGCGACGCCGGGCAGGTCCGCGGCCAGGCCATCACGGCGCTGACCCGGGCCGCCGAACGGGCCGGCCGCACCGGCGCCCAGGCGCTGGCCTCAGCCAGCTACGCCACCGCCGCCCGGCTCACCCACGACGACCCCGCGGACGGGCAGGGAACCGCCGCAGCCGTGCTGTGGGAGCACGCCGCCAACGCCGCTTTCACCAGTGCCGACTATGCCGAAGCAGTCGAGCAGTCCGGCCAGGCCGAGGAGCTGTACCGGCAGGGCGGCGACGTCCGCGCGGCCGCCCGCGCCCAGACGATCGCCGGGCGGGCGCTGCGCACGTGGAAACGGTACGCCCAGTCGCGTAAGCAATTGACCGCGGCTCTGACGGTGCTGCGGGACAACCCGGACGCTGACACCGTCCGGGCTCTAGGCGAACTGGCGGTACTGGAGGCGCTCGCCGGGTCACCTGAGGCGGATGCGCTGACCGCTGAGGCGCTGGCCCTAGGCCAGGACCTGGCCGTGGACGACGCCTCCCTGGCCAGGCTGTTCACCACCCGCGGGATCAGCCGCAGCGCCGCCGGGCGGAATCCGGAGGCGGCCGCGTACTTGCGCGAGGCGGCCCGGCTGGCCGGGCAGGCCGGCGCCGCCGTACAACTAGGCAGCGCGCTGGTCAACCTGGCGGACGCGGTGACCGGTGCCGATCCTGTCGCCGGCGCCGAGGCTGCCCGCGCGGCCGCCATTCACTCGCGCCGGGCAGGTGCCCGCCAGTATCTCGCGCTCTCGGTTCTGAACCTGGCTCAGGCGCTGCTGATGACCGGTGACTGGGACGCCGCCGAAGCCGAACTAGCCCAGGCCGTCGACGCCGACGGACTGGACAACGAATTCCTGGCCTGCAACCGGGCCTGGCTGGCGGCGCTACGCGGCGACGTCTCCGCTGCCCAGGCTATCCTGGCCGAGTTGGGCGACGCGCGGACCAGCGATGACGCCCAGGAACGGGCGATGTTCGAGACCGCCGAGGCGTTCGTGGCCGCCGCCGCTGGCCAGCCCGCGACTGCGCTGCGCTGCGGTCGCGCCGCCCTCAGCCACGCAGACACCATCGGGATCAGCTCCGAGAGCATCCGCTGGGCCTGGCCGCTGGCCGCCCGCGCCGCCCATGAACTGGCCGACACCACCACTACTACCGAACTGCTCGCCATCCTCGACGCCTGCCCGCCGGGCCGCCTCGCACCCATGCAGCGCGCCGAACGCGACCTGGCCCGCGCCCGCATCGCTGCCGCTGAAGGCGACCCGGGCGCAAGCGCGGCGTTCGCAGCCGCGATCAGCGCCCTGCGCCAGCATTCCACTCCGTACCACCTGGCCCACGGACTGCTCGACCACGCCGAGCACCTCAGCCTCCGTGGCGACGACCAAGCCGCGGCGGCCGCAACCAGCGAGGCCGCCGAAATCGCCCAGCGGCTGGGCTGCCAGCCGCTGCTGGATCGCGCGGAAACCACCCAATCCTCCAGGCCCCATGTCACGGCCTCATGACGCCGGAACAGGGCACACCCGAGCGCGGCTGGCACCGGACTCCCAGCGGCTCACTGGCGACGGCAGGTCCTTCAGCTGTGACGCCGTTGGCGCGGGTCTTCGGCCCGCGGGAACCCTAGGATCCAGGCGCTGGCCGATACGGATCGCAAGCCAGTAGGGCCGGACCTCACTGCGCCGGGGGCCGCGGCTTCCGGGCACTGACAATATGGCGTTTGCGCAACGACTCGAGATACTCCTGCCCGCTGAGCAGCCGGGTGGTCTTGCCTGACCGGACCTCACCCGCGGCCGAGACTGCCATCGCGACGCTGGCAGCGGTCATGTCATCGGGCGCCTCATACACGATGAGCACGTCGTACTCGCCAAACGGAAAGCCAGCCACCAGGAGCTTGGCTCCTACGTCCTCCAGGGCCGGCCTGAGCTCCTCGACGGGGTCCTGCGGCTCTTTGAGCTGGGCCGCCATCGACCTGGCGGTATACGAGGCTTGGTACATGTAGAGCGCCATCGAGATTCCTCTCGGGTGGAACAGGTGATCAGATCACCCGCCAGTCGCTGTGACGCCCGGCGGCTTCCGGCGGGATGAGCGAGTCAACGGCCGGTAACCACTGCGGTTTAAAAATCGTAGTCCCGATGTCCGCCTGAGCAACCGCTCGGCCGTGGATCAGTTCAGCGACTCGGCTAATCCAGGTTGCCGGCGTCGAGGTCGGGGAAGGTGAACTCGCCGCCCAGGTAGCGGAAGACCGGGTCGGCGGGGTCGAGGTCGGCGCCATCAGGCGCCACCTCATCGGCGTAGGCCTCGGCGTCGTCGCGCGGCTCGTAGCCCAGCGCCCGGGCCTCGTCCAGGGACACCCAGCCGCCCTGGGTATTGGCCGAGACTCCGTAGATGACCCGGAAGCCGGGCGACGGCGCGGTCAGGCAGGCATCGAGCAGCCGGCCGGCGTCATCCGGTGACAGCCAGGTCGCCAGCATCCGCCGGTTGCGCGGCTGCTCGAAGCAGGACAGGATCCGCACGCAGATCGCGTCCATCCCGTACCGGCGGGCGTACAGGGCGGCGATCGCCTCGCCCGCGGCCTTGGACACGCCGTAGTAGGTGTCAGGCGCCGGGAAGGCGTAGTCGGGAACGGGGAACTGTGTCCGCGGGAAGAACCCGACCGCATGGTTCGACGACGCGAACACCACGCGCGGCACCCCGGCCCGGCGGGCGGCCTCGAACACGGTGTAGGTGCCGTGGATGTTCACCTCGAGGATGCCGTCCCAGGCCGCCTCGGACGGGATCCCGCCCAGATGGATGACCGCGTCCGCTCCGGCGCAGGCGGCAGTCATCGCGGACATGTCGGTCACCGAGGCGGTCACCGCCTCTTCCGCCCGGCCCGGTTGCGCGGCCAGCGGCTTCACGTCGAGCAGGCGCAGCACCCGGTCGGGGCGCGCCAGCCGCGAACGGAGCATCGCTCCGATCCGTCCAGCGGCGCCTGTGATGAGGATGGTGGTCGGCACAAGACCAGATCTTAGGACTTCATGCAGACGCAGAACCTGTCCTGGAACTCGTCGAGGGCGGCGAGGCGGCCGGCCTCGAAGGCGCGGTCCCAGATCTTGGCGAGTACCGCCAGCAACTCCTCGTCCGCCACCTGGTCATTCCCGCCGATGTGTTTCGCAGCCTCGGATGTCTCCCGGGCCCGCTGCTCCGCCCATTGCCGCTGGGCTGCCTGAACATTCATTGTTCGCCTCCCACCTGATTGGTACCCATTCTGTGGCGGAAAGCCAGCCCGCGGACCGGACAGACGACCCGCGCGGACGGGACGTTCGTCACGGCCGGCGGACCGCCCGTACGACATCGCGGTGCTCTTCGATCGCCTGCTGCGGCGTGTACCCGGGCGGTACCCGGAATCCGCAGTACAGCGCCACGCCGAAGTCCGGCAGGAACCTGGCCGCCGTCGCCGACCGGCGCCGCAGCCCGTCCTCCCCGTCCAGCGGCAGCACGATGCCCAGGAACACCCGCGCGTCCCCGGCAGAAAGGCCCGCGAGCGGCGCGAAGAACGACGAGTCCTCGCTGCGCAGGTACCGCGGCCCGGCCATGTGCACCCAGTCCATCGCCCGTCCGGAGTGCGTGAACGCGTAGTTGGCCATCCGCACCAGCACCGACATGTCCCGCGCCTCGTACATCGGCCACTCGGGGAACGTCCCGTAGCACAGGTGATACCCGACGAGCACCGGCTCGGGCACCAGCCGCGGCAGCGTCCGCACCGCCTCGGCGTACCGCTCCCAGGCACTCTGACCCGAAACACGGGCTTCCGAACCACGGGGTTCCGGACCACGGGTTTCCGGACCACGGGACCCGGATGCACCAGGGGCAGTCCACGACAGCACGCCCTCGATGTCCAGCGTCTCGTAGGCGATGTCCCACTGGATTGCGAGCTCTTCCGG
>Ga0123356_10006163_pt1 | contig 12151 bp, 16 predicted proteins | sample TergutEmb28metaG_2_FD_92546 | JGI IMG/M metagenome (GOLD analysis project Ga0123356, IMG submission 92546) | Embiratermes neotenicus P3 segment gut microbial communities from Petit-Saut dam, French Guiana - Emb289 P3 | ecosystem: Host-associated > Arthropoda: Insects > Digestive system > Gut ... | reverse complement strand
TTTGCACAGGTGAGGCCAAACTCTCGACTACGTCGAGTGAGGGGAAAACCCTGATTACGAAAATTTCGGAGGCGGGAGACGTTGTCGGCCTGAACGCTGCCATCTCAAACCGACCTTACGAGGTCACTGCGGAGATGACCGAGCCCGGCCAGGCGAACTTCATTCCTCGCGATGCGCTGCTCGGATTTCTCAAGCAGTACGGAGAAGTTGCACTCAGAGTAGCGCAACAATTGAGCCGCAATTACTATGCCGCGTACGAGGAAATTCGCACCCTAGGCTTGACCACGTCGCCCGCCGAAAAATTCGCAAGGCTGTTGCTGTCTTGGTATCCGGAGAAGCCCCCAGCCAACGGCCAGGCGCAGGTCAAACTCACGCTCACTCACGAAGAGATTGCAGAAATGATCGGCACCACCCGCGAGACGGTGAGCCGCCTGTTCTCCGCCTTCAAAAACAAGCGGTGGCTCGAAGTAAGAGGCTCGACGCTTGTGCTACGCAATAAAGACGCTCTCGAAAAGTTGGTTCACGCCTAGCCGTTCAATCGTGGGTTTTGGTGTCTTGGGTGATTATGGAGTACAAGAATATCAGGGCCCCGGCGAGCACCAACGGAACCCCGATCACCGCAAATGCAACGAATGCAAGGGGATGAATTCGAACCAGGGTGATTAGCAGCACCAGCAAACCAAGGGAAACCAACAGGGCGGCGATTCGGACCTGGCGTTCGAGAACCAGGGTACTTGCGGCAATTTTCACGGTTTCCGGCACTACTTCCCTCCGCTCCAGAAGGTCGCGTCTTTAAGGGTTGTGACGTTGTGGACAATGTCGTGGCACCCGCTCGTCATACACGAGACCTGGTTGGAGCTGAGCTTAGACATCATATCCGGTTGCTTGGTGTGTTTCGGTTGCTCTAAGAACACGCGCATACCGGCGTGGCAATAAAGGCACTCCCGATTATGGAAAGGCGTATAGAGCTTTATTTTCTCGGGCGCGGGGGTTGTTCCCAAATACTGAACATACAGATGGCGCAAACCGCGAATTTTGGAATGAATGGGACCAAACATCGTGTAATCGGTATGGCAGGTGTAGCAGGCGCGGTCACGCGGCACCAGATTGTTCTGAAAGTGCCGGGCGGGTATGTAGCTGGGGTCATCGACCAATAAGCTTCGGCCAAAGTCGTGCATGACATGACACGAGAGGCAGAAGCGCGTGCTTTCGGCCCGCTCCACATGTTCGGAAAATCCCCACCAGGTGACCACGGCGGGAATTAGAAACAGGGTCAGAAATGCCAAAATTTTGCCGCCACGTGCGCGCGTGAGCTCAACGCGTGCGCCGACCAGCACTGCCAGGCCAAGGGCAATCGCGACAGATAAAACCCCAATCGGAGAAGGCATAGGGACTTAACCCTCCGGATCTGCAACAACGTCAGAATTTTCGCCTGCGGGGTCGAACCAACAAGCGTTTACCTCGTCGAAAATGAGCCCCGGTCTATTTACTTTGCCAGACCGCGGAAGTAGGCGACCACCCCTTTGATTTGATCAGGCGTGAGCTGGTCCTTGTAGGCGTCCATGTTGTCGCCCTTGCCCTCGGTGACAACTTTGATCATGTCAGCTTCAGAAGAGCTTTTCATGTATGCTTGCACGCTTTTGACATTTAGCTGTTTACCCTTTGCCGTATTTCCGGATCCGTCCTTCGCATGGCAAACGGCGCACTTCTTGTTGTAAGTGTCCTCGGCGTCTCCTTGTGCCCGGAGCGGAGCAGAAGACACGATCAGTGTAGCGAGGCCGATTAGCCCAGCCACAAACATCTTCTTCGCGAGTATCAGAACCTGATTCATTCGAAAATTCTCCTTCCTTGAGTTAGAAAGCAAATTTGATTCCGTGACAGTTCAGGCGCAAGCTAGAAGTCTCTCGTCCAACGAATGGTCAGCAAATTTGCCGCAAAGTTGTTTCCGGTAACGATCTGTTGAATGTAGTATGTCCTCTGCAAATCAACCGCGAGCCGGCCGGCTTCCGGGACATTGTAGGAGACAGTGCCGGTTGCCAGGGGCCAAGTGACAGGTCCATAGGCCGGCGGCTCGCCGGTGATTGCCCCTACCCCGCTTGAACGCACGAAATTTCCGCTAAACCGCGCCGAAAAGCGTTTCGTGGGCTTCACGTCCACACCTCCCTGCCACACGCGGTTGATCTCTTGATCGCGCAGGAAGTTATTCAGAGGCGGAGTGCCACGGGAGTAAACGATATCGCCTTGGGCAAAGAAGTTTTCGTAGCTGAAACCAGCAAACACTGAAAACCGTTCGCTGAGCGCGTACGAGGCAGTGGTGGAGTTTAGTCGGACCTCATTGCGGTACTCGGTCTCAAGCAACTTACCATTGCTGACGTTGAGATTGTTGTCCACCGAAAACTTCGCGGTGGGATGGAATTGGATCAGCGCACGCCCGCCCACTTCGGTATGCGGCGTGATCGCGGTGTAGGAAATACCAGTGTTGATGCTGTGCAGGTCTCCTCGAATGCTGAACATCTTCGAAGGCTCATAGCCGAAACCGATCTCGGGCGCGGCGGTTTTGATGGTCTGGCTCAACCCCGGGTCTTGGACTCCGGCGTTGAAGGTTGCCACATCGTACTTCATGAAATCTACCCCCGGGCGAATCATAAGCTTCCCGATAGGAGTGAGATCCATGCTGACCTGCAGATCGCTGAGATTGGTTCGCCAGACGATGTTCTCGGCATTGGTAGCAGGCGTGGCGGCGTTGAAAAGGCTGTTGAACGTTCCTATGCCCGCGCTGGTCTGACGCGCGTAACGATAATCCGCGCTTATGTTCCACCAGCTGGTGATGTCATAAGTAAATCCCTGACTGACAATGTGGTCGGGCTCGGTGACGTTTCCCCGTACGTCCTGGCTGACCGCGTACGGCGCCAACGCGCCCGTGGCATCGGGCGCAATACCGTTAAAGGACTGGTCGAAGCTGACGGGCCCTTGATAGCGATAGAAAAGGTAACTGCCGCGCCACTCCAGGCGATGCCTGGGCCTGCCCACAAACGATAATTCGCTGATTGGAGTGGTCAGCCGCCGAAACTGCGACCAGGTAAAGCTGGTCAACGGTACCTCGGCGTTTGTCGCAGGGTCGATACTCAGTTGTGGCGAGGTCACGTTGTTGGCATTCATATTCGAAGTGAATGTCTGATAGCCGACCGCGTAGTGGAAAGTCCAGGAGTTAACGGTGTAAGAAATTCCGGCAGTGAAGCGGTTGCTCTCATCCTGAATTGGCGCGAAGAGATAAAACGGATTGGCTCGAGCATAAGTTCCCCAATAGGATGGGGAACCTAGAAAATCGGGCGCCGCGGTAGTAAAGGCGGGGCCGTCATCGCTGGTGCGATAGTAGTCGAAGTTGAAGCGGAGATGGTCGGTAGCGTGCAGAGTCAGGTTCGCGTTGCCGAACTTCCGGACTGTATCCCAATTGTGGTTATCGGTCAGGCCGGTGGTGAGGGCGGGCGCCACTGCATGAATGGGCAAGACTACGGTGTCGTTCTGGTTCCAGAAGTAGTACGCCTGGCGCCAGCTGGCCCGGAAATCAAACAGCTTATGTTTGGTGACGGTAAACTGCGCGCTGGGGAATGGGTCTCCCCCCAAATTACTTAAGATGAGTGAGTAATCGTCCGCAAAGGGACTCGCACCTTCTTTGGCTTCGCCGAACATGCTGAAGTCCAGCAATCGTGGGCCGCGATGGAGGTCAAATAACTCGCGGTACATCGGCTCGAATCCCTTGATGTCGGTAAAGCGGTAGCCGACGCTCGCAGAACCCTGAGTAGTGAATCCTCCGAAATCAAATGGCTTACCCTCGTAAGCACCAGAGGCATCCTGAGCGTTGAATGCGGTTGGCAATGTGATGATGCTGGCGGCAAGCAGTAAGATCTGGCGCGTACTTTTCATAGTGCCTCCGCTCTTCATCTCAGCAGGGATGGGTCGAGGTTTGAGCCGTGGATGGCCACATGGCAGCGGGTGCATTCGCCGCTGGTCTGGAACCCCAGGCGTGAGTGGGGCACGCCGTTCTGGCCGTGGAATCCGTTATGGCACTGCAAACAAAGCTGCCGTCCTTCGCGTCGCACCAGCAGCATGCGGTTGGTGCTGCCGTGCGGGTTGTGGCAGGTAGTGCAGCCTTCCACCTTTACCGCCGGGTGTTCGTAAATGTAAGGGCCGCGTTTCTCAGCGTGGCAATTGGCACATGTCTGAAAACTCGGTCGGTTTAGACTGGCACGGTTCAAAGAGCCGTGCGGATTGTGGCAGTCGGTGCATTTAACCAATCCTTCCGGCACGCGGTGATGCACTGGCAGAGCAAACTGCGCCTGTATATTGCTATGACAGCCGAAACACAAGTCAGGTTCAGACCGTTTTAACAAGCTGCCGTGCAGCCATCGAACCTCATCGGGAAGTTGCGGTACCTGAAAGAAATGGGCCTGGGGAGTGCTCAAGCCTCCTTTCGTTTGGTCTTTGACCTCGGTGACGAGGTGGGGGGAATGGCACTGGTCGCAGGACATTGCCTGGGCCGCGTGAGTCGAGTGTTCGAAATCGTCTTGCTGTTTGCTGCTGATATGGCAAAACAAACAGCGAGAGGCGTTCTCCTTTGCGTTCGAACGGAAGTGGAAAATAGGATATTGCTGTAAGGCTGCGGTAATCTTCGCGTTTACGGAGAAGGAAAACATGGGGTGTTCTTCGAGTGCCAGCTTGGTCTTTCCCTCATCTCCTTCCGCGGCTTCGATGGCATCCGCGTGAGCCTTCCCCGGGCCGTGGCAGGCTTCACAGCCGGAAATGTAATCCTTTCCCGGCACGCTGATCTTTGCGTGCGCGGTCCTCTCGAATTCCCGGTATTCGGCTCGATGGCAAGAGCGGCACCGGGCGATTCCCGCATATTCGCTCGGCTTGCCGAGGAGGAAGCTGGGCGCGACTGAGGGCCCTTGGGTTGACGCCGGCATCTTCTGGCCGGACGCGGCGCCGGCTGCCAATACCAACCCCAACCATAGGACGACAGAAATGTGTGGTAAGGCTGGGCCCAGTCGAGCTTGCATCCTGCTGTCCTCCTGTGAACGTATTTCCGGTTGCTTACTGACTCATTGCAATTACATTCGCCCGTCCGCGCTGACTTCGGGTCTGGTGAAACCTATAGCCTTCACGTTTGCCCTCCTTCCCAAAGTGTTCAGCTCAGGAGGTGGAGCCTAGTGGCAGGATGAACCCAGCAAGATCTGTGGGCCGCGAGTAGACCGGCGCTGCCAGGATTCCTACTTTTCATGTTCTTCCTCAATCAGAATGAGACTAACGAGATCGAATTCGTTCGGTTCCTATTGTCGGAGGAGAAGGAAATTGGGTCTGTTGCCGGAATCATAGCGATATGTGATTAGAGTCACATCGCAGATGGAAAATTTTCTGTAGAACCCGCGGCAAGAAGCGAAATAAGTTTCCGTAATTGCGAAAAGATTTTCTGTTGCCAATGGGACGATTGGAAGTTTCTCCTGTTCTTGTCGGCGTCCATGTCTTAAGCTGAGTCTGATGCGTGGCTCGTTTGAGGTCACACCGGCGGCTAGAACAGGGGCTCTGGATTCGGTGTGCTTCTTGGAACTCTCGAACCGCGTCCGCGTCTTACTCGCGAGCTCGAAGGTCACATACGGAAGGCGATGGGCCAACCTATCGCGAGCGGCATGCCTGGTCATGATCGAAGCGTTCCGCAGGAACTTTGGCATCCGGCATCTCGAACTCGGTCACCAGAGTTACGAACCACTTGCCGGTAGCGGTGCGTTCAAAGGTTGCGCCCTTGGTGGGAGAGTCTTTGGTCTGCGACTGGCGGATTCGAATCCAGCCAAGAGTTGGCACATAGACCCGTTCGTTCTCGGCCCGGACACGCTGGGGGAAGGACTGCCCGGAGTGTCTCTTCTTCTGGAACTTGGGAAACGCTGCCCGACGCTCAAAGAAGTGAATATAGGACCTCTTCAGCTTCGCCGGAACCTGCTCGGTCATCTGAGAGTCGAAGTCGTAGAGCCACTTCTCGGTTTTCTTCAGTTGCGTGAGTTCGGAGGACAACTCTCCCCAAGGTTTGCTCTTGCGGTACTCCGCGTCGCACGCCTTCTGGCTGGTTGTGTAAACTCGAGCCATCTTCAAGAATTTCGCGGCCCGGGTTTTGCTCCCGATAGAATGTTTCCCCCCGCCATGGGCCCGCCCCCAGCGGGTTTCGTCTGTCTGTGTGGAGAGGTTCCCTCATGAGCTTCCGATCGGTTTTTATCGCCGTCGTCATCGCCTTCGCGTTGATCGTGTCAGCGTTCCTCATCAACCGGGCTCGCCCCAAGGTCGAGACTGAACAGCCCAGCGCGGAACTCGTGCGCGCCACCGGGCAATGCGCTAAATGCCACGCCAGAATGCAATATTCCGTTGTGCACCAGTACGAGATGAGCCTGCACGCCAGGAAGGGAGTAAATTGCCTTGAGTGCCATCAGCCCGCCGCCGGGCAGGGAAAGAAGGAACACCACGGGTTTGTCATTTCGACAGCCCTCACTGCCGGAAACTGCCGCACATGTCATGAACAGATTTATCAGCAGTTCCTGCGCAGCCGGCACGCGGCTCCGGCATGGGCTGCTATTTACGGAGAACAGGGGCTGACCGCAGAGCAGGTTAGCTTTTCGGAAACCTATCAGCCTGGGGGCACCCGCAGGCCGCCCCACCCATTCGTTCAGCTAGAAGGTGGATCGGCGATGACGAGTGGATGTGATCAGTGTCACAGCGTGGGCAAGCCCAACTCCGATGGCACGATTGGGACCTGCACCACCTGTCACACCCGTCACACCAGTTCCGTCCGGATTGCACGTCTCCCTAGCACCTGCGCGCAGTGCCATATGGGGCCCGATCATTCGCAAATCGAAATCTATGAAGAGTCCCGACACGGCGTTATGTTTCAGGCCCAGGAGCAGCTCCTGAACCTGGATGCTCCGCCGAGGACTCTTACAACCCGCGACATGTTTATTCCAACCTGTGCCACCTGTCACATGAGCGGAATTAACGGGCTGGGTATGACGCACGATCCTTCCGAACGGCTCTCGTACTACCTGGCGAATGCGATCACCGACAAGCGGCCAAATTACGCTGCCGCCCAGGCCAAAATGAAGCAGGTGTGCTCCCAGTGCCACACCTCGGGACTCATTGAGCGAGTCTACAGTCAGGCCGAACAAGTTGTTGCACATACAAATGAGCGCGTCCGGGCGGCACAGGACTTGGTGAACGGGCTCCGCAAAGAGGGTGTGCTCGCCGGGCCGCCCTTCACTCACCCGATTGACTTCGTGTACTTCGATTTTTGGCACTACGACGGCCGCACCAGCAAACATGGCGCTTTTATGGGAGGCGCGGATTTCGTGCAGTGGCACGGCAATTATCCCATGATGCAGAAGATGGTGGAATTGAACACCATGGCCGCGGAACTCCGGAGAGAACATGGCCGGAGCCGGTGATTACCGCTGGAATCGGCTTGGGATAGAGCTTTTTGCCATCCTGAACCTCGGATTTCTCACCTTCGACATCTACCTGGCCCACTCGGTAAACCAGTTCCGCAACCGCGCAGAGTACGTCCCGCTTTTCTTCTCGGCAGCGGCAACAGCAATTTTGATTCTGGCCCTGATTGAAGGGAGGCGTCATCCAAGGGTTTGGAAGATGCTGGGTTACATTGCCGGCTGGGCGGCAGTTGTGGTTGGCCTCGCCGGAGTCATTTTCCATCTGGAAAGCCATTTCTTTTATGAGCGGACGATTCGCAGCCTCACCTATTCGGCACCGTTCGCCGCGCCCTTGGCCTATACCGGATTAGGGTTTCTGCTGATCATGAACCGGATGGTGGATCCGGAATCCATCGATTGGGCGCAATGGGTCCTTCTGTTTACGCTTGGGGGCTTTCTGGGAAACTTGGTTTTCAGTCTGACAGATCACGCTCAAAACGGTTTTTTCTTTCCGCTGGAGTGGGTGCCAGTCATCGCCAGCGCAATTGCTGTCGGATTTCTCTCGGTGCCGCTGCTTATGCGGGTCTCGCGAGGATTTATAGACTTGTGTGGCGTTTTGCTGGTGCTTGAAGTGGCGGTAGGTTTATGGGGTTTTGTGCTTCACGCTGTCGGCAATCTGCGAGGACCCTCCCTCCATCCATTCGATAACTTCATCAATGGCGCCCCGCCGCTAGCTCCACTGTTATTTCCGAACCTTGCCCTGCTCGGCCTGATCGGCATCTGGTGCTTCCGCACGAACCAGGGCTACTTCGTTTCCGTTCCTGTCAACTGAATCCGCGCGAATGAGGAAGTTGACCCTCCCACACGCCTTAAGCGTGGGCTTTCTGGCCGGTTCTGTAACGAAAGCACTAAAGCGGCCCGGGGAGGATGAGATTCTGGTCTGGCGTCTTGGGAACGGGTAGGGCAAGATGTTGAAGAAATCCAGCACACGCGCTCAGCCTCTGGTGGCCCGGCCAACGGGGGCCGGGGCGGCCGTATTTCCTGTACCCTAGTGATTAGTGAACGATCTCTTCACATTGGTTTCCCGGCACGGCTATCTGCTGGTGTTTGTGGTTCTTTTCCTCGAGGCAGCGGGTCTCCCCGCTCCGGCGGCGCTGGCGTTGATCGCAGCGGGCGCAGCGGTGGCGGCACACACCTTGAGAGGGCCGCTGGTGTATTTCAACGCCCTGGGCGGGATGCTGCTCGGCGACATCTTGCTCTTCGTTATCGGCCGCTATACGGGATGGGCACTCCTCGGCTTCATTTGCGGCCTGTCGTTGCATCCGGAAACGTGCATTCTTCGATCGGCGGAATCTTTTTACAAACGCGGCCGAATTACGCTTCTGTTTGCGAAGTTCATACCGGGCGTGAACAGCATGGCCGCGCCGCTTGCCGGCAGCATGAAGATGAAGCCGCTCGAATTCCTCCAGCTGGATGCGATCGGCGTGTCGCTTTACGTTCTTGCCTATGGGAGCTTGGGTTACCTTTTCCGCGATTTCCTTGGACGGCTGACTTCAGGATTCGAGACTGCAAGTCGCACACTTGCCGTGGTGCTGATTCTCGCCTTACTGGTTTTCGCTGTCTACCGAACTGTCCAGTACCAGCGATACCGGCTCTCCGGCACCATCCCGCGCATTGACGTTACGGAACTTGTTCGGCGCCTACGCACGGGGGGAGCAGAGGACGCAATCGTCGCCGACGTTCGCAGCCACGGCTACTACGATGCGGGGGCGGCGCGCATAGCGGGCTCGATTCGTATTGAGCCGAACCGCCTGGAACACGAACTGCAGGCGCTTCCTCGTGATAAGGATATCTATCTGTATTGCACTTGAGCCCGCGAAGCGACCAGCGCCCGGGTGGCGCTGCTACTCAGAAGACAGGGATTCCGCGCATTCGTGATAACCGGAGGGTTGGCTGCGTGGCGAAAGGCGGGGCAGCCGGTCGAGCCGGTTCCACAGAACGACCTATTGAAGCTGCCAACCTTCAGCTGAGGCTGGTTCGCTTGCGAACGCCCTGGCCGTGGGAAAAGTTGCCAAGTGGGATCAGTCGCTATTCGCCCGTGCAGTGCCATCGCATCTCGACCGCCTGGCCGGCGAAATAACCTTGGCGCCATTGCTTATCCGGCTCGGTGATCAACTTGCACATTCCGAATTCGCTCGAGTGATGATGGATGAGCCCTTGAGCGCCCCGTGTATCAATATGGCATCGGCATTTGCGCGGATGTTTGCGAGCAGGTGTGCGACGAACTGGGCGTAAGTTTCTAATTTCCACATCTGGAACCTGCACTTTCCCTGGGTGGGAGCCGTGGTGTTCCAAGAGTTTTGTGCTTTCCGAAGAATGTAGGGCAATCGCGGGCGCGAACCATCTCTTTTCCGCGAAGCTGATGGCTGCGGTCATGAGGAAGAACAGCCAGATAGCGACGATGCCACTCCGTTCCGGCCTCCTGGGAGGCCATTGACGACCTTCGAGAGAATCAAACATCCTAAGAGGCTCGTGGGGGTGTTCCAGTGCCAGGCGCCGAATTCTTCAGTTTCAGTTATGTGTGATGTTGTCCTGTATTCGGCGGCCTCTCGATACCCCCTCCGGTGGTGAAGTACACCCGGTCGATGGTAGCGTTTCTCGCGATAACCTTCGCCAAGTTTGGCAGCGAGTTTGCCCACTGGCAAAGGTCATAATCACGGCCGTCCGTCTCTTAAACCGGCTTTCGGTCCCGGGCAGCGGCCGTACGCCGAAGCCGCGCTCCCGGGTGGGGAGGAGATTTCAGACGAAGGGCGTGGTCTATGATTGCCATGCCGGCTACTTGCTCCGATATTTGGTTGAGTGGAAACGGGCGCGCCAAGGTCAAAAACACACGGACCGGAGAGTTTGACATTTATCGGCGGCACATTATCTCCTCGAGTCGCGCACTGCGTGGATCTGCAGGCCAGAATCGCTTCCGGCACCGCGTGCGTGGTCGGATGAGCAATTTCGGCACCTTAGCGTGGGCTAGAGGTTCACCGGTCTAAAATTTCCTTTCCTCAAAGAGCGTCGCAGGAGGCAAAATAAGCGAACAGCTATACTAGCAGGCCGACCGCGTTCCGCCACTTCCCGCCGGCCATTGCCGTAGAAGATACCGTGACCGCAGGAGACACGCCAATGGAGTCAGGAAACCACGAAGTCACCGGGGGGACCGCGCTTTTGAGTTCAGGGCAGTTGCTCGCCGAGTTGCATGCCAAGATCCGTGCCGAGAAACTCGGCTCGGATGCGATGCTTCACCAGATTGTCGAGGCGGCACGGATCTTAACCCGCGCCCAGGGAGCCGCAATTGCTATGCGGCAGGACGAGTCGGTTTTATGCATGGCCAGGGCCGGAAGCATGGCTCCGACTTTGGGAAGTGAATTGCGAGTCGACTCCGGCATTTCCGGACAGTGCCTGCGGACGGGTGCGCCGCTGTGCTGCGATGATACCCGCGAGGATCCGCGGGTGGACCCGGAAGTCTGCGGCCGTCTGGGCCTGAGATCGCTGGCCGTTGCTCCGGTTGGAAAGTGGCCGGGCGTGAGCGGGATCTTGGAAGTATTTTCAGATACACCCCACGCGTTCAAGGACGCCGAGGTGCAGGTACTCGCCGAATTAGCAGATCTGGTGGAAGTTTCCCCGAGGGCAAGTACACAGCCGACTGTCTTAGACGCACCCCAGAAAATCCCCACTACCGAGACCCGGAACACGTCGTCTGCCCTAAGGGCCGGGCTGATACTGGCTGAGGCGACACGGAAGTGGTCGAACGGGAAGCTCGTCCTCGCCGCGGTCATATTTATAGTTCTCATTTCTTGGCTGGGTCTCAGGGTAAGAGCGGCACGCCCAAGTGCATCGGCCGCGGGGCCGTCGCCACGAACCGTAGGCGCGTTGCCTGTGGCGGCGTCTTCCGCTGATGTAGCCAGGGAGCCGTCAACGCTTGCGGCAGATGCCGTCCGTCCATCACCCGTTGTGGTCGAGAATACGAAGCCCAGTGTGCCCGGCGGCGTGTTGAAGGCCAGTACAACCCCGAAAACCAGGCCAAGCGAGCCCGCGATTTCCCAGGAGCCTCAGCCGGAAGCCGCTTCGGCTGCGAGTGCCTCTCCGCAGCCTGTAAACCTTACATCGCCGCCGCCGCAACCTACGGTCGACGTAGCGGTCGCGCCGCCTCTGGATATCGTGCCTGGCGACGGCAACGCAGTGCTAAAGGGAGTATTGTCCCCGGTAACCGCTCCACCTGTACTGCCAGCGGTGAGGTCCTCAACCGGGGTTTCCGGGGGCACGGTTGAACGGCAGGTGCAGCCTATCTACCCGGCGGAAGCTCTCCGGTTGAGGCGGTCAGGCCGAATCATCCTCCAGGCGGTGATTACAAAAGAGGGAACCGTGCGGGGCCTTAAGTTGATCTCTGGAGATTCGCTGCTCGCTCGCGCGGCAATGGATGCGGTCGCCGGGTGGCGCTATCAACCGTACATGTTGAACGGACAGCCGATACAGAGAACAACGGAGATCACCATCGAATTTAAGCTGCCGTGAGAGCCTGGCGCCAGCACCGCGTTCGGTAATCTCCTGACGCTGGCTCGCGGCAGAGGCCAAGTGGGGGCTCTTTTGCCGCCTGGAAAACCGAGCCTGTTCTGCGCCTAAACGACGCCAGTCGCTCTCGGACT
>Ga0123356_10006162_pt1 | contig 12151 bp, 12 predicted proteins | sample TergutEmb28metaG_2_FD_92546 | JGI IMG/M metagenome (GOLD analysis project Ga0123356, IMG submission 92546) | Embiratermes neotenicus P3 segment gut microbial communities from Petit-Saut dam, French Guiana - Emb289 P3 | ecosystem: Host-associated > Arthropoda: Insects > Digestive system > Gut ... | reverse complement strand
GCGTCAGCAAGTGTGATTTTCTGCGTATCAGCAACATTAACTATGAGACGCTTGTATACTTTGGCGATGTCAAAATGCGTAGGCACGGTGTATTTACAGGCGGCTATATTATCAAAATCACCCCCGCCGATATTACACTTTGCAAGTACGTCATCAGCATTTTTTTCCATAGATTCACAGTGAAGTACATCGGCCAAGTCTATCATCCGCGCAATCTCATGTTCGCCGATAGCACGCACAACATCCGCACGGCGGTTTTTTGTCATTCGTCCGATGTACTCTATGACTGAACACGCAAAGAACAAATCATTTTCGCGTTTATTTTCTCTGCCAATCACAATTTCACCTCGTAACTCTCCGCAAATTTTAAACATTTCAGCGCACGGGGAGTGCAAAACGCCATTTGGTGTGTAGGATGCTTGAATTTCGCAAGTACCCAAAATTGCTCCCGCGTTAATATTCCTGATATGAAATCGGCGATATAGTTCCACACTTGGTCGTTAGCCATTGCCCCTGCGATAATGTCGTGACGGTGTGATTTACCGCTTCTGCAATCAACTATAAAATCTAACCACTCATTGGTCATCTCATCAAAATTCATAATGTCAAGTTCATCATTAACGGTATACTCGTATACGCTGATAACAGGCGTTTGAAAACGTCCTGACCACCGCTCAGCCTGCGTTTGCAGCTCGGTGCAATAGAAACCATGCCCGAAATCCTTGGCGTGTTTTGATATGCGGATTTCTGGATTATTGATAGTACAGAACCCGCCGTGATAAAGTTTCATTTGTCTGTTTCGTTTCAATATGTTTTTGTCTTATATAAGATAAAATAATAACTGCATCAAATAAAGCAGTATACATCTTTATAAATTACGTTTAAACTGGCCCCGCACTTGCGCTGCATATCTATTATGACGCCTTTAAAAATTTGGCCTGGCCGCGCTTATCCGCTTGGGGCTTTTTGGGATGGGGCGGGGGTGAATTTCGCTCTCTTTTCCGCTAACGCAACAGGTGTGGAGCTTTGTCTCTATGATGATTTTGACGGTACGAATGAGACAGCGCGGATAAAACTTACTGAGCACACAGATCAGGTGTGGCATGTATATCTTCCAGAGGCGCGTCCCGGATTGCGTTATGGGTATCGGGTTTATGGGCATTACAGTCCTTATGATGGACACCGTTTTAACCCGTCAAAACTTTTAATAGACCCTTACGCAATGGCTATTGACGGAGAGGTAAAATGGAGTGACGCGCATTTTGGTTTTAAATTAGGGAACTCTCAGGAAGATCTCATAATAAATCACGCGGACAGCGCGCCCTTTACCCCCAAGTGCGTTGTTGTTGACCGCTCATTTGACTGGGGAGATGAGCGTGCGCCGCAGATTCCCTGGAATAAAACGGTTATTTATGAACTGCATGTGAAAGGATTTACTGCGGCTCATCCGCGTATTCCGCCTGAGCTTCGCGGTACGTACGCCGGTCTTGCCAGTCCGGCGTCAATTAACTATTTGAAGACACTTGGAGTCACAGCCGTTGAGCTTATGCCTGTTCACCAGTGTGCTTCGGAGAAATTTCTTATTGACAGAGGGTTGTCAAATTATTGGGGCTACAGTTCGATAGGATTTTTTGCGCCCGATGTGCGCTTTAGCGCAAGCGGTTCTCTTGGACAGCAGGTTGTTGAGTTTAAGGCGATGGTAAAGGCGCTTCACAGAGAGGGGATAGAGGTTATACTTGACGTGGTGTATAATCATACAGCTGAGGGTAATCATCTTGGGCCGACTCTCTCATTTAGAGGTATAGATAACGCGAGTTACTATAAACTCTCACCTGAAAACAAGCGGTTTTATACAGATTACACCGGCTGCGGTAACTCACCTAATATGATAAACCAGTATGTTTTGCAGATGATAATGGATTCTTTGCGTTACTGGGTAACAGAGATGCACGTTGACGGATTCCGCTTTGATCTCGCCTCAACGCTTGCCCGTGAGCTTCACGATGTCAACAGACTTGGTATATTTTTTGACGTTATCCATCAAGACCCTGTTATCTCCCGTGTAAAGCTTATCGCGGAGCCGTGGGATCTTGGGCCTGGGGGATATCAGGTTGGTAATTTCCCACTGCTTTGGGCGGAGTGGAATGGGAAATACAGAGACACTGTGCGCGGTTTCTGGAAGAGCGACGCCGGTCAGGTGAAAGATTTGGCGTACCGCCTAAGCGGGAGCAGTGATCTTTATAAGTCAAGCGGCAGACTGCCTTACGCAAGCATAAATTTCGTCACCGCTCACGACGGTTTTACTCTCAACGATCTTGTCTCTTATAACTACAAGCACAACGACGCTAATAAAGAGGGTAACCGCGACGGGTCAAATGATAACTTGAGTTGGAACTGCGGACTTGAGGGCGTTACAAACGATCAATCTGTTAAACGTCTGCGTGAGCGTCAGAGAAGAAATTTTCTCGCTACACTTATTCTCTCGCAAGGCGTGCCTATGATTACAATGGGAGACGAATTCGGGCGTACACAAAACGGAAATAACAACGCGTACTGTCAGGATAACGCTATTTCATGGATCAACTGGAATAAAGCTTCTGAGAACTATGAGCTTTTAGAGCTTACACGGTTTCTTATTAAATTTTTCCATGAGCATCCGGTTTTACAGAGGCGGCAATTTCTCAGCGGGCGCAGTATGAAACCGTCCGGCAGTAAAGATATCTCATGGTTTCACCCGTCAGGGCGGGAGATGAGTAATGCCGATTGGCAAGACATCGGTTTGCGCGCGCTCGGCGCAAGGCTTGCCGGAGACGCAATATCCGAAGCGGGGGAGTGCGGGGAAAAACTTATGGATGATACGCTTCTTATTCTGCTTAACGGCCACTTCGATCAAACACCTTTTATAATCCCGCCAACGAGCAATAAAAAACCGTGGCTGCGGGTGTTTGATACCGTCAATGTTTCTGTTGATTCTGAGGAACAGTTATTTACCGGCGGTAAAGTCTACAATATGTGGCCGCGCTCTTTGGCGCTTTTTAAAATATAGAACTTAGAGCTTAGAACTTAGACAAACCAGGATTGTTGTTTTGATTTTTTCTAAGCTCTAAGCTCTGAGTTCTAAGTTCTAAGCTCTCTTTTTAATCCACATCCAAATCGCTCTTATTGCGTTCCTGTGAGATAGGATATTTCAGTATAAGGCTATTCCTGCTCTTATTATAATTCTCTCTTTTCTGCGCCGGCAATTCATCTACTGTAGATATCACAAATCCTAATTGCTGAAACCAGTCTGATGTCTGAGTAGTCAATACAAAAACGGAATGAAGACTCATCTTTGTAGCTTTCTCAATGAGATAAGACATCATCTTTCTGCCAATACCGCGGCTTGCGAAAGTTTCATCAACAACTATGGCGGCTATTTCGCCTGTTCTCTCTTCGTTAAACAGGTGAAGCGCTCCGCAGGCGTGAAGCGTTCCGTCTACTTCGTAAACAGCGTAATCGCCGAGCCGCTCTGTGAGATCATTTGTGGTACGTGCCACAAGCGCGCCTTCCTGAATTTTTGGCTGCATGAGAGAGAGCACTCCAGGAATATCGGCGGTTGTCATAGGACGTATATTTTCATGTTGATTAGAGTATATCATTGTACCAAAACCGCGGCTTGAGAATATCTCCTGCAGTAACATACCTTCTGTGAGGCCGTCTATAATGTGTATTCTGCGCACCCCTTTTTTACACGCGCGGTAGGCGTAAGAGACAAGAGTCCGCTGCGCGTCTTCACCTTCATTATGAACATCTTCCTGATTGAGGTCGAGAAATTCGCCTGCCTGCGCGGCTGTCAGCTGAGATATAATTCCCTCTTCGGATACATAAGCATCCTGCGGAATTTTAAAGCCCTGCGCTTTTATGCCGCCGTGTTCATTTACAAAAAACAATTTGGAAGCTTTCATCTGTACGCTTAATGTAAAAGCGAGTTCACTTGACGAGAGATTATAAGGCTTGCCTTTAGCGCTCCATCCAATATTCGGGAAGATAGGTATAAGCCCTTCGTCAAGCACTTTGCGAAGGATATCAATTTGCAGATTCTCAACTACTCCAGAATTCTGAAAGTCAACACCGCCGCGTACCCCTATTCCTTTGGCCTTAACCCAGTTGCCTATTATTGCGCTTGTTTCATGTTCGGCAAGCATTGTCATTACATTATTTGAAACGTCAAAAGCGGCCATCTTTATAAAAGGGATAGCTTCCGGTGAAGAGACGCGTATTCCGTTTACTACAGGGCATTCTATATTGTAAGCCTTTAGTACATCATTTATCCGCATTTTAGCGCCGGGAACGAGTATTATTTTTATTCCCATACTGTGCAGTAACGTTAAGTCTTTAATGAGCACAGGGAAAAGATTATTAGAGATGAGCGCGCTGTCAATTTTAATTACAAACGTCTCATCCTTAAAACGGTTTATATATCCAAACGCCTGCCGGATAATTTCCACCTGCTCTTTTATTCTCATCTTGTCCATTTTAGTCGGCTTTCCATCTATTATATTTGTAATTACAGAGATTTCATAATTATAATGTCTATTGGATTGTTAAAGATGAAATATAATTTTTTGCGCATGTTTTCTGTCTTCATAATTGTTTTTTTAGTGATTTCTATAAAAGCTCAGGATTCACTTACTCTTAACAGTGTTTCTGCTTTGACGGACAGCGGTACTGTCAAATCTGATACAGTCATTAATAATATCGTCAACAATATATCCGCAGATACTCTCATTGACAGCAGTGTTGTTAAGTCTGATACTATGTCAGATTCTACAAAGCTTGTCTCCGGCAGCGCTCTTGCCGAAAGTGAACTGCCTGATTCCGCAGAGCTTATGCTTGTCGAAGAGATTGCGGAGCCTGAGATCACAGAGTTGATAGAAGAACTGCTTGCTGAATCGGCTGCCGCTGCAATCTCAAAAGAGGTCTCGCTGTCAATTTCTCAGAATACCGGAGAAATTGATGAAAAACCGGCTATAAATTATAATGACGCTGTAAAACAGTTTTTTACTGCCGAAAACCGGACGTTACGATGGGTCAAGGCGAATTTGTTTTATCTCTTTTTCTTATTAGGTTCGGCGATAGTTATTATAACCGCGCTTTTTTTCTTCGGAACAAAAAAGGACGGACGCCGGTTTCTTACCACGACAAGACTTTCCGTACTTGACAAAATGGTGCAAAAGGGGTGCCGCCACATCGAATCCAATTACATGGATTCGGAACTTACGGTCGATACCGTATGCAATGAACTTGTGACAGGCGCGTCCTATCTTAACGCTTTATTTATAAAAGAGATCGGCATAGATGTGCATAGTTTTATAGTTCAGGTAAGAGTAAACAGCATAAGAAATTATCTCGCGGAAAATCCTTCCGAATCAGATCTCGGTAAAATTTGTGAACAGTGCGGTTTTAAAACCGTAACGGAGGCGCAGGAACATTTTGCGAGGCTTTGCGGGGTGGGGATTGCTGAATACAGAAAGTCAATGGGGACTACAGTATGAGAACATCAGTTTATAATGAACAATCATCAGGCAGTAAGAAAAAAGTTTTTTTCGGCATGTTGGCATTCTGCGCTGTTTTGGCAGGATGCGGCGGCGGCGCATCTATGTCTGAGCTTAAGGTTGAGGCCAATCCACAAAATGACGAGACGATACTGTCAATTGAAACAACTGAAATTACAGAATACAGCGAACAAGTCATATCGGATACATTAAATACATCAGATAAATCAGATACCTTTACTGATCCAAGAGACGGTAAAGAATATCGTCATACGGGAAATAAGCTGAGTAAAACATGGATGGGGGAGAATCTGAATTTTGAAACGGATAACTCATGGTGCTACGGCAATGATGAGAGTAACTGCGAAAAGTTTGGACGGCTCTATGATTGGCATGCGGCGATGAAGGCTTGTCCGGCGGGATGGCGGTTACCTGCCCGTGAAGAGTGGAACGACTTGGTAACTGAAATAGGCGATCATGGCGAGGCGAGCAGAAAACTTAAATCAACAACCGGCTGGCGTGATGACATGAACGGCACTGATGAGTTTGGTTTTACAGCAATACCAAGCGGTCACCGCAACGCCGCGGGCACTTTTAGAGATGTAGGCTCCGGCGGTTTTTGGTGGAGTGCAACAGTATACGAGGACGGCAAAGCATGGAGCAGGCTTAAAGGCTGGGTTTTCGGCATCGTGGATGAATACAGCGACAATAAGAGTTACGGGTTTTCTGTGCGCTGTATTCGGGAGTAATAGCTGATAGCGCGTTGCCCTACGCTATGTGATTATGGGCATTCAGCCCGTTTTGAAGGGGAAAATTTTGCCCCTATCATCCGGCAAAAAATGCCTGCTTGGCAAAAATTGCCTACCTCTTCTAATCCATTTATAACCAATTTCCATTCAAATCCCACCCAAATCCCACCCAAATCCCCTCAATATCCACAAAATCACCTATGGCACGGCTATTGCATATATATCTGAGGCGAATGGAGAACCGATTATGAATGATATGCTGAGCGCCTCTATTTTTAACAAGACCAGAAGACCTGTGATGGATCGGGCGATGGACGCCGCTATGATGCGTGCCAAGGTTACGGCAAACAACATCGCCAATGTGAATACTCCCGGATATCAACGGGTTGACGTCTCTTTTGAGAAAGAGCTCAGCCGTGCGCTTGATAAAACTCGTCTTCAGGGGACACGCACAGACGGCGGTCATTTGAAAATCGGGCGTTTGGATCTCAGAGACGTGGGGCCGAAGGCTTATAAACCTTATGACCCGACTCAGCCAAGCGGCGTAAATAATGTAGATATTGATATTGAGATGGGTAAACTCGCGGAAGCGCAGATCGCCTTTAATTATATGAATAAGTTTAATCAGGGTGTCTTTAAAAAGCTTAACGCCGCTATTAAAGGGCAGTCGCTTCAAACGTAGAGATTAGTTTGTAGTTTTTAGTGTTTAGAACTTAGAATTAAGATATAGAAATACTAAGAAAAGGGGTGAAAAATGTCGGAAGTAGGTGGAATATTTTCCGGGCTTAGCATAAGCGCTTCAGGCATGAGGGCTCAGCGGATTCGTCAGACTACTATCTCTTCAAATCTGGCCAATGCTGAGACTACCCGTACGGCTGAGGGCGGCCCTTACCGCAGACAGTATGTGCTGTTTGAGGCTCAGAGCAACCGCCGTGACACGCGGATTTTAAATCAGGATATCGCTTTGCGTGGTACAGAAACTCAAGGGAATCATTTGCCGATTCCGCCGTCAAATTTTCCAAGAGACGAACGGTTTTTTGGACGGGGCGTTGAGGTTGCGGAGATAAGGTCAGATTCACGTCCCGCAAGACTTGAGTATGATCCCGGCCATCCAGACGCGGATGAAAACGGATATGTGGCCAAGCCAAATATCAACGTAATCGAAGAGATGACCGATATGATAGCCGCGACAAGAGCTTATGAGGCGAATGTTACAGCTTTTAACGCGATAAAAGGGATGCTGATGCAGGCGTTGCAGGGTTAGTGCGTCATAATGTATAATCTTAATGTAGGCTATCATTTGATATGAACAGGAGTCTTTAAGATATGAGCAATATGAACGGAATACAGGGATCCTCAGCCGCTTCGTGGGCGCAGTTTGTTAAACTCAAGCAGGCGGCGCGTGAGCGTAACAGCGGTTTTTCGGTAGATGGAGTTACAAATACAGGCAGCAGTGAAAAAGCTGCGCCTAAGAAGAGTGTTAGTGATGTATATTCCGAACAGCAGCAGACGCCGGCGAATCAAACCGCTGTGAATACTTCTGCTGCCGAAGAGAAGAAAATTATAAAAGGTAATTATTTTGACATGTACGCCTGAACTTAAGGGAGTGAGGAGGTAAGCCATGGATGGTATAAATTCAATCGGGCCGATACAAGGGGGAAATCTTCCCCAAAGAGTAAACCCCGCTTTAGGGCAAAATAGCGGCGTATCTTTTAAGGATACTTTAAACGGTTTCCTTAAAGATGTCGATCAGATGCAGAAGAAAGCTGATCTCTCAATTCAGAGGCTTGCGTCTGGGGAGATAACAGATGTGCATCAGGTAATGTCCGCTTCTGAAGAGGCAAACGTGGCGTTTAATATGATGATGGAGATTCGTTCCAAAGTTATGGACGCGTATCAGGAGATAATGAGAATACGGTTGTAAGGCGGTATTGCGGCTGCACAGCAGAGACGCAATGCTTTGCGTCTGTACTGTAACAGGGGATATGTATAAGGGCGGCAATATTGTCGCCCTTTTTTTTGATTATTCTTTCTGTCATTCATTATATTTAATACGTTATATAGTGTCGCATATCTTTAGCGGAGCGGATGAATGTCCGAATTTTTCAGGCAGCTGATAGTTCAGCTTTCTGCGTTATGGCAGAAATTATCGTTTCAGCAGAAACTTGTTACCTCATCGCTTATTGGATTTACGCTTCTTGGGCTTGTAGGGCTTTTGGTGTTTGCGCACACAACGGGCGGAGGCGGCGGGAGCGGCGGCGGACAGGCAGGGGCAAAGGGGATGCGGCCTCTTTATACTAATTTGGAACTTGATGAGGCGTCTCAGATTACTCAGCAGCTGCAAAAGGGCAACTACAAGTATAAGCTTGAGAATAACGGCAAAGATATTCATGTGCAGTCCAAGCAGCTCTATGAGATCCGTATGGCGCTTGCGCGCGAGGGGCTGCCCCGCAGGCGCGGTATTGGATATGAGCTGCTTGACAAAACTAATTTGGGGCAGACCGATCAGCTTCAGAGGTTAAACGCGAGGCGCGCTCTTGAGGGCGAGCTTCAGCGCACAATTGAAGATCTTGACGAAGTAAGCACCGCGAGAATTCATATTGTAATACCGGAACATACTATCTTCCTTGACCAGCAGGAAGACTCTAAAGCCACAGTGGTATTGCGCACAACTACAGGCCGCACTCTCTCCAAAGATCAAATAAGAGGTATTACCCATCTTGTGGCTTCAAGCGTTCAGGGGCTCAAGCCTCAGAACATCTCGATTGTTGACATTGAGGGTAAACTTCTCTCAAATCCGTTTACAGGCGACGAGCTTGCCATGACCTCCTCTACTAATATGGAGCTCAAGAATAATGTAGAGCGCTCCCTTGAGGTTAAAACCAGTCAGATGCTTGCAACGGTTTTTGGTCACGCAAAGTCTCAGATTAAGGTCGCGGCAGATCTTGATTTTGACAAAGTAGAGAGAACTGTTGAAAGCTTCGATCCTGAAAGCCGTGTAATACGTTCTGAGGAACGTTCTGAGGAGAACACAAAAAACGCTCCGGACGGCGATCATAACCGCGAGCGCTCGCTTACAAATTATGAAATAGACCGGACTGTTGAGCGTACTGTACAGCAGGTAGGAGCTTTAAAAAGGCTTACGGTTTCTGTGGTTATTGACGGAAGATACGATATTGTTAATGAGGGTAAAACCAGAAAAAGAGTATTTATAGAACGTACGCCGGATGAACTGCAAAAAATTGAGGATCTTGTCAAAAACGCGGTAGGTTATGATCTCGCGCGCGGAGACCAGATTGTTGTCGCTTCGCTTCAGTTTGACAATTCGTTTTTGGATGATGAGCAGGATAGGATTCTTCGAGAAGAGGCGAAGGCAAACCGGATGCTTATTATTAAGATAATACTTGCGGTTTTTGTGGGGATAGTGTTCCTGCTTCTGGTACGCTCTATTGCAAAGACGGTAACGGAAGCTATGAATCCGGCGCTGCCGGAGCTTAATGAGCTTGGGCTTGAGATCTCGGAAGAGGAAGAGATCTCAGAGGATCGCGCGCGCGCTCAGGAGCTTTTAGAGAAGGTAGAGGTTATGACAAACATGACACCTATCAACACCGCCGCTATCATCCGTCAATGGCTTACTCAGTCGGCTCCGCAAGGCGGGAAAAAGAAATAAAAATATAGTTTTTAGTTTGTAGTGTTTAGTTTTTAGAACTAAAAGCTATAAACTAAAAATTAAAAACTGTATTTATAAGCAAAGAAAGCAGAAGCGGATGGCTCCGTCAAAGACAAAAGATAAAGATGGCGATCAAATGATAGGCGGCCCGCCTGCGCCAAAGAGCCGGACTGTTAATACAGCTAACATTCCCGGTCCGGTTAAGGCCGCTATTGTGATGGTAGCGCTTGGGCCTGAGGCTTCCGGTAAGGTTTTTCAGATTCTTGAGGAGCCTGAAGTTGAGCATCTTTCTACTGAAATAGCCCGTCTTGATAATATCTCTTCTGAGGTGCGCGAAGCTGTTCTGCAAGAGTTTCATGATTTAGCGATGGCGCATCAGTACATCTCTCAAGGCGGTATGGAGTATGCGCGGACTGTACTTGAGAATGCTTTGGGGCCAAAGCGCGCAAGTGAGATTCTTGAAAAAGTTCAGCAGAAAATCCGCACAACTGGTTTTAACCTGCTCGAAAATATTGATCCTAAACAGCTTGTTAACTATATACAAAAAGAGCACCCGCAAACAATCGCGCTTCTGCTTGCGCACATGGAACCGGCTAACGCCGCTCCAATTGTAAGCGCATTGCCTCAGGAGGTGCAGATTGACGTTGCCACGCGTATTGCGACAATGGAGAGTATTTCACCTGAGACCCTCTCGCAGATTGAGGTTGTTCTTGTTTCGCAGATTAAATCACTCTTTGGCGGAGACGTTTCTGAAATTGGCGGCGTAAAAGCTGTTGCTGAGATATTGAATAACGTTGACCGCGGCGCGGAGAAAAATATTCTCGGCAATCTCGAAAGAGAAAACCCCGAACTCGCTACAGAAATCAAGAAGCTCATGTTTGTATTTGAAGACGCGCTCCTGCTTGACGACCGCTCTATGCAGCGTCTGCTCAAGGAGATCGATACAAAAGAGCTTGGTATGGCGCTAAAGGGCGCTTCCGAAGAGCTGCAGGAGAAGTTCTTCAGAAATATGTCTTCGCGCGCTTCGGAGATGATAAGGGAAGATATGCAGTTCATGGGGCCGATTCGTCTCAAAGATGTGGAAGAGGTGCAGCAGCGTATAGTAGACGTTATCCGCAGGCTTGAGGAAGACGGCGAAATTATTATCAGCGGGCGCGGCGGTGATGATAACATCGTTGTGTAAGACAGCAGGTGCGCTTAGATGAGTCAAGAACAAGAAGAGACAATTATAAATGAAAAAGTCACGGTTCTTTTGGATGAACTCCTTAAGGCCAAAGATCCCGCCACTATCGGCATTCGCCGCATATTGCGTAATAAAATAGATGAACATAACAATTACCCTGTGCGCCCGCCGGCTATGGAGTCCTTTGATTCGTCGGGAAAGCCGGGCAAAACAGCGGCGTCTTCTTTATTTTCCGAAAATGAGCGCGCTTACCTTGAACTTGAAAAAAGAGTAAGAGAGCTTGAGCGCAGCATTACTCAGGAAAAAGTGCAGGCAAAACGAACCGCCGCAGAAAGTTTTGAAAAAGGCAAAAAAGAGGGATTCACTGCCGGAGAAAAGCAGGGGCGTGAAACAGCGGAAGCCAAGTTTAAAACCGAACTTGACGGAATCAAAAATCAGACGTCAGCTTACTTTAAGAAATTAGAAGCTACAAAAGATGAGATGTTTCACGGTCTTGACCGTGTACTTCTTGAATTTTGTATTGAGCTCACAAAAAAAATTATTGCCGCCGAAGTTTCTACAAATGAAGATATGATACTATCGGTGATAAAAAAATCACTCGCTATGATTGCGGAACGCGATAATATAATCATCCGCGTTTCACCGCAGGATCTTGAGATAACAAGCCACCGCAAAGATTTCTGGAGCAGCGTTACAGAGCGTTTAGAGAATGTAAAATTTGAAGCCGACAGCCGCATCGAAAAAGGCGGCTGTATCATAGAATCCAACAGCGGAATGGTTGACGCAAGGCTTGGAGTTCAAATTGACGAAGTCGCAGAACTCGTTCTCAAAGCGTGGGAATCCTGTGATTTGACAAATGGTGCTGAATAATGACCGTTAAGTAGTATCCAGTAAACACCTTAGCGTTATATTTGCATTTCTGCGAGGTAAACAAGTTCCGCCAGATAATAACGATGTTTGTGGCGTTGTTTACCTCCCGAATTGTGTTGCAAACGCTTGGGGTTACGGATTATGG
>Ga0123356_10006161_pt1 | contig 12153 bp, 10 predicted proteins | sample TergutEmb28metaG_2_FD_92546 | JGI IMG/M metagenome (GOLD analysis project Ga0123356, IMG submission 92546) | Embiratermes neotenicus P3 segment gut microbial communities from Petit-Saut dam, French Guiana - Emb289 P3 | ecosystem: Host-associated > Arthropoda: Insects > Digestive system > Gut ... | reverse complement strand
GAATAACCGCCGCTCTTGGCAATTATTAAACTGTCCGCACAAATAAGCCCGCCTTTTTCAAGAGCACCGCGAGCACGATAGACCATCGTTCTTAAAACACTTCCGGGATTACCCTGAAGTTCTTCATCACAGAACACTTCTAAAAGTTCATCCTGCGATACCGACCTGTATCGGTTTGTAATCAAGTATTGCAACAATCTCCACACTTTTGAAGATTTTTTCGCCTGCTCTGTAATACGTGTTCCGTTACATATGATCGCGAAACCGCCAAGCAACTCAACCCTCAATATAACCTTCGAAACAGCTATGCCACTCACCCTCTTTGCAAATACTTCCCTTATTTTGAGTATATTATAACAACAAAAATGTCACATGTCAATAATATTTTTGATATGTGACATTATATTGTGATATTGTTACATATGTCCACGCCGCTCCACAAATATACTCATAAATATCACTTGAATCTGTAAACTGTTTTATGCCTGTAAACATCTCCCGTTTTCAGAACAGGAGCCGGAAAATGCGGAATATTGACAGAATTCGGCCAATATTGTGTTTCCAAACAAAGCCCCGAACGTTTTGAATAATGCGCTCCGCCTTTACCGATTTCATTTTGCATCATATTTCCGCAATAAAACTGAACACCCGGTTTAGTCGTCAGACATGTCATCCGGACATCGTCACATTCCAAGAAAGCCGCAACCGCCAAATCGTGATACGGCTCTTTTGACAACACCCAATTATGATCATAACCGCCGCTCAGATCCATAAGCGGACATGATTTTTCAAGCCCCGGACCGATCCGGGTAAGCTCTCTTAAATCAAGCGGAGTACCGGAAACATCAAACAGTTCTCCGGTCGAAGTCAAATTATCATCAACAACGGTGATTTGATCCGCATGAATCAGAATATCGTGATTCTCAATACTGCCCGAATCATGACCCGCCAAATTAAAATATGTATGATTCGTCATATTGATCGGAGTATCCTTGTCACATTCGGCTGTATACTCCATACCGAGTTCTCCGTTGTAAAGTGAATATCTGACAGTTACTTCCAAATCTCCGGGAAACCCCGTAACCGTCCCTTCCTTTTCAAGAAACCGCAACACAAGGTCTTCACCCTGTTGCTCCGCTTTCCAAACCTGCTTATTAAATCCGTTAAATCCGCCATGCAAACAATTTGTACCGTCATTTGCATCCAAAAGATATGTCTCCCCGTTCATTTCATAACGGGCACCTGCAATACGATTTGCATATCTTCCCACAGTCGCACCGTGACAGGCTCTGTTGGCTTCATACCCCGCAATGTCTTCACACCCGAGTGCAACATCCCGAACACCGCCGGGAACGGGCACAATAACACTGCGAACAGCCGCACCGTAAGTTATTATCTCAACACTGTACCCGCCGTCACTTAAAACAAACAGATCGACATCTTCCCCTGTTGCTGTCTTCCCGAACGAACGCTTCTCAACAGACATACGCTCAAACCTCTTTCCGACATTAAACCGTTTTTAGCTGAACTCTAGAATAATTTAAACAAGCGGACGCTGACTTTTATACGCAAACAAAGCCCTTGACATATATTCATCACTGCCGAAGTACGTACGCACGCGAACAGATCTGCACATATATAATGTAAATATAAAGAATCCGACACATGTTCCGACGACCGAACCGATGTTTTGTGCAAAGTTTTCATCGAACAGATCAAGCATTGCATTGGGAATGATTCCGACAAATATCATATAACCGATATGAAGTATAAGTGCCACTTGTTGCATACGAAGGAACTCCGGTCTGCGCTTGAAAATATAAACAATAAAGAAAACCGTCATAACTTCCGATGCAAGACCGACCAAGATACCGAAAACCGTTAAATAACAGGCAGATGCAAAATTAGGATGCAAATATCTGTACATATCCAGATTGGATATATAACCCATGTTTTCGGATAACTCACCGAATAATGTAAAGAAATTTATGACCGTAAAAATAATGTTAACGATAACGATAACCATTAACCAACCGCCGAGCTTCAAATACTTATCATTCGGATGACCCAACCCCGGCTGTATATTATACTGCTGTTGCTGATACGGTTGATATTGATACGGCTGTTGTTGCGGCGGTTGAGGATATTGTTGTTGCGGTTGCTGAGGATACTGCTGTTGCTGCGGCGGATATTGCAATTGCTCCGGTTGCGGAGCATATTGTTGTTCCTGAGGCTGATACTGCGGTTGCTCCGGTTGCGGAGCATATTGTTGTTCCTGTGGCTGATATTGCGGTTGCTCCGGTTGCTGTACATATTGCGGTTGCTCTTGAACAGGTGTTGCATTACTGCTGTCTGCATTCAACGCAACAGTCGCATCAAACGAACTCCCGCATTTCCTGCAAAAAACAGCATTCTCATCACATTCACTGCCGCAATTTACACACTTCTTCATTTCCTGTCTCCATTCAAAAAATTATCTGCGCTATTTTACCACTTTGACACATCTCATTTCAAGAATATATTCACAATTTATTCAAACTTTTTTGAAAACACAAGTGACCGTAAATAATTAACTTGATTTATTAGTTGAATATGCGTAGAATAAGCGTGTATTCTACGCATATTCTGCGTCGTTTGTGTCGCAAGTTCAAGACGAAATATGAAAAGCTTTATGCCGAGTATACTACACTAAAAAACAACCGGGTTCGGTGCGAAGGGCAAGGCACAAAAGGCTCTTGATGCTGCCAACGAATACCACGAAACCGCAAGACATCGACTTATGATTAAAGCGCGGCATTTCGCCGCACCCATTTCATTCAGCTTGTGATTTTTAGTCCCTCTATTTCCTCGCGTGTTAGACCGGTGAGTTTGATAATGTCATCTATAGACAGATTCAAACCCAGTGCGTTTTTTGTAATTTCAAACTTTTCATCACGCTTTGCATAGCGCAGTGCTTGTGCTTCATCATAGCGTGCTTTGGAGCGCATACGCTCTGCTTGCTGTAATTCCGGCGAAGCCGCTACATGACGGAACGCCATTATCGCTTCACTCATTATCGGCACCCCCATTTCTTCAATCCTGGTTAGCTCTTCCTCTGTGTCCGCTTTAAATAACTTTAACCACAAATCCTTACCGCTATCCTCATTATCAAGCGGCGGTAATTTATTCAATTCGTAGAAATGCAAAACCATTTTTTCTGTCAGCGGTTCATGAACTGTTGGCGTTCATGCGCCTGATTTTATTTGAGAGGAGTAAGTATTTTGGTTACATATTTCTACACGCATGTGAGTGGATTTGATCAAAATTCAGACCGCCAAATTATCGCAGCGAGTGAGCGCGGAGTTCCACCGGCAAATGTGTTCACCGAAAAGTTATCAGGAAAGGACGCAAAACGCCCGGAACTTCAACGGCTTATGACGGAGGTTAAATCCGGCGACAGCGTGATTGCGGAATCAATCTCGAGGTTTTGTGCATTCTGAGGGTATTTACGAGCCATAAGATTTGTTCTTTATGGTGTTAACATTTATATTACGATCGTAACAACTAAATAACCTCGGTCGAAAAATAACAATACACCTACTGCCGACTCCCCCATAAAACTGCGCATCCCCGATTCATTTCTTCCGTATTAAACAATGCAATCCGTTACTGAATATAGATTATATTGATGCCGGTAAAATTTGAATACATTGTAAGGATAAGGAGTTAGTTTACATGCACTGTACAAACTGTGGTAATGAAGTGTTTAAAAATTATATGTTTTGCAAGAACTGCGGAAATAAAATAATATATATCGATGTAAAAGACAACCCTGCGGTTACAAATGGTCAAGATGATTTATTTATTGAAAAATCATACGGTTCAACTGTTTTTTCTTTTGTAGTTTTAATGATCATAAGCATAGCGTGTTTTATTTTATTTTTTACAAATTGGTTTTCGCTTATTATTTATGATCAAAGAGATTTTGCTGTACATAATATTTTCACAGTTTTGCCTTTAATTAAATTTCAAAGTTTATTCCGGACTATATCTGTATATGTTTCATTTATAATGTTAATCATTTATCCCATGATAAATTGCGGTATATTTATATGTTGTATATCATTATTATATAAAGGGAGATACAAAACGCTGCAAAAAGAAATCAAAGAGATTAGCAATGATGCTGATGAGGAATATCAAACTCCGTTTGAAAATAATCTTACTCCGTTTGAGGCATACATTTTACCTTTGATTGTTATAATTGTTATTCCTCTTATTATATTATTTTTATATATATTTCCTATTATAGAAGTTTTGGGACGTTTTTATGTTATTATTGGTACACAGGAATTATACACGCATATAGTTACTCTGAGATTACCTGCAATCGTAGTGTTGATACTTACAGGCATCCAACCTATCATTTTCATTTGGGTGCTTTTTTTCAGATACTTTAATTGCGTTAAAATAATAAAGTTTTTAATAAAATGGAGAAATGAAATGATGAATAAAAGGAAACAGACCGGTCGAAAATGACTTTAAATCACGGATTAAACCACATAGCGGGACGAACACCAACATCAGTAATGTCGACTCCGTCGCCGAAGTCGGAAGCACGGCCGTCACTAAAGGCATATGCTGCACGACAGGGACGACTGCCGGACGACCGCAACCACCAAATCGATGTGTTACCGGTTCCGGTGTACTCTGCGTTTCTGATTCTTCTTATATTGCGATGCACATAACCGCTTACATATTCTTTTGATTCATCTGCACTCAACAGAAAAACCCTGTCATTTGTTCTGTTTTGATTCGTTGTTGTTAATTCGGTCTCCACAATTTTGCTTTTTTCCTGATTGTTGAATGTTGAGTTAAAAAATGAACCATTCAAGTATGCCCGGATTTCACTGTTCTCCCAATTATTAGATGTCGAATCAAACGCTCTTGTTTCTAAAATTTCAACACTTAGGAGCAAGGCTTTTCCTCCATCCATAGCCAGAACAACCCAATCAAGCTGACCGAGTGTGACAGTGTCACCGACCTTTAATGAACCGCCTGCTTCGGAAACCCAACCATTACAAGCGGTAATCTGAATAATCATTGTACATACAAAAATGATTATTAATATTCGTTTTATCATTGTTAACTCCCTTCTGTTCTTTAATGTACGATCTCCCAAATAATACCGCGTTTATAATCTGTCAACAGAATACCGGTTTCTGTTACCGTAAAGTCCATCAAAGATCCGAACGGCAGGATGACGTTTTCTGCCGGTGTGTTTATATGGTATGAATCTGAATCAAAGCCGGGGTATGCCATGCCTGCGATTGTTATGCACATACCGGCAACACCTGCGGTAACTTCGATCCTTCGCAACACGTTAAAGTCCCATATATACAGGAATCCGGAATGATATTCCAGTCTTTGCGGGGAATAAAACTTCGGGGAAGCACCGTCAATGAAAGCCCTTTCACCTTCTGTACCTGCAAAGTATTCGATCCTGCCCGAACCGTATATATAAATGACACCAAGTTCATTATTCCCGATATAAATATTTTCCGAATCATCGACTGCCAAAGAGCTTGAACCTGCAGATAAAGTCGCAAGAGTCTTTATATCATTGACATCATATAGATTCAATGATTTCAGATGAACTTCACCCAAACCCTGATTTCGTTCGATAAAATACAACAACCCGTTGCTTCCGAAAGCAAAATCATCGACCGCAGTATAACGTGCATCAGCTAAGTAAACTGCCTCAACATTATCGCCCGAAAGTCTGCAAAGCGCATGAAACAGCCTGTCTTCATCCTGCCACGGCTCACTGAGAAAATATATATCCCCGTCAAAAGTCCCGACGATCGAAGCCTTGATATAATCAACCGGAATTTCCAAACTCATAACAACACCGTTTGAAATAACACGTATCTCACCCGCATCAACAAGATAAACCGAACCGTCTGCAGAAGCACTGATACTCTCCGGAGACATAAAATTCGCATCACTCAAAGAACCGTCAACCCGTGCGCGCCCTGACATGCCCGAAAAAAGAGACACATATCTCCCGGATTCGTATTGCTGCGATACCTCCGTCAAACCGTCAAACGGAAGCACGACCCTCACTGTCAATTCGATCTCTTTATTACGATGTTGCCCGCGAATAACGGTTTCACCCTCATTGATACCGTAAACACGATTCCCGTCGATTCGTGCAATGTTGTCTTCATATTCATACCAAACGACCTGATTGCTTTCGACATAAACAATATTACCGTTTGGTCTTTGCTTACTGATAACAACATCACTCGACTGCTGCAAACTGACACTTATCACATCAGGCTGAAAAAACAGATTCGAAGCATTTTCTTCATTATATATTACAAATCCGCCGAAAAGCGAACCGCTCGAAACTACAAACGACAGTGATGCAACAGCCGCAGCAATCTTTCGCGCAAGCATCCTGCGTGCTGTATAAAACTTGATACCTTTGACATTATTCAGATCCGCCAGCAGTTCAGCGGTCGAACCGCAACGATCGGCAGGTTCGATTGCCAAACATTTTATAATTATACCGGCCAAATCTGCAGGCACATGTTTATATAACAACTCCGAATTGAATTGATTCGGCAAATGCCCTGTCGCCAATTCAAACATGATGACACCCAAGCTGTAAATATCAGTCTTTGCACCGATCTTCTCTCTGCTTGAAACAGCGGCAACTTTTCCGATATCTCCGAATCGTTCATTGATCAGATTTTCATATTTTTTTATCGAAGAACCGCGAAACTGCTCCGGAGCAGCATAAGAAGCCGTAAATGCCGAAACTTCATCATCTCCGAAACGACGCGCAATACCGAAGTCAACAAGAACAAGCCGGTTATTATGAGTGACCATAATATTCCCCGGCTTCATATCCAAATGATATATCGGAGTCGGACGCATTGTATGCAAATAATTCAAAACCTGTGCCGCCTCTATAAACCAATCGACCAGCATCGTTTGATTTACCCTGACACCGGTTTGATTCAGCTCTTTAACAGAAAATCCTTCAACCAGAGTTTCAACCAAATAGTTCCCTTCATTTTTTTGAAAAATATCGATTATACGCGGCAACCCCGCATGATTGAGAAGCTTCAATATCTCAACTTCATTTTCAAGTTCGCCGTACTTTTTCGGAATATACTTCATAAACCAATGATTTTCAAGCTTTACACTTTTAACTTCAAAAGTGCGACTCATCGCACCCCCGCCGATTTCACGCTCGATCGTATATGAATCCGCAAACGAACCCGGATCAAAACCGTCTTGTTCAGCTTTATAAATCGAAACCTTTCTTTCTCCGTTGTCCAAAATTTCACCGGTTCCGCCTCTTTCAACACGACCGCCGGTATCATAATCTAAATGATCATTATAAACACGATTCTTTCCCGGCAACGTATCTGCCATATAACGATTTTGAGTCGGTTGCCCCGACGTACTGTATGTATTGAACAATGATTCTGCCGCCGTATTAAATCTTTCGATATCCTGCTGCGAGATCATCGCATGCTTGCGCCCGCGGTTATATGACACGATTAAATAAATCATAAGAACTGCCAAAACAACCGCAAACCCCGCACCGATCAAAAATAAAAACGTATCAAGATACATATTTTCTCCCGCATTCAACCCGCATTCAGAGCTAACCAAAAATCAAATCAATTGATACCCGCATCCGACACAAAACTTACCCTGCGTCTCATTTTTCAAACCGCACCTGACACAAAAAGCCGCCGGCTTCTTAACCTCTCCCGGATATCTGTACTGCTCGGATTGATAATCCTCCGGCGGATACCCACCCTGTTGCAAATACTGCTCATGTTGATATTGACGCGCATCACCCGTCCGTTCTTTAAAAAAAATCTTATAAACCTTACTTCCGAAACTCTCCCTCTTCGGAACCCGATCATATCCTCCCAAAACATCCCCTCCGTATTCCGTCATTTAATGTTGAAAATCCTTTTAATGATTCTATTATATTAAAAAATATTTCATACAGATGATCTTCTTCATGTATGCAATATAACACCCAAAAAATCACCCCAACACACCCCCTGACGAACAACCGCTTTTACGGCACGAACCGCACCGAATCAGCTCTTCTTCACCCACATTGCCGGACGGATGCCGCCGCCGTTGAAATTTGACATGATCGCACCGAGACCGTCATTATAAAATATTATGTCCCCGTCGGTGTCGATAAATGAAGGCATCATTGCATCACTGCCGAGCGATCGGAGCCACCAATACCAATAATCGCCCGGTTCAATTTCATCTTCATTGTCAAAATAACCTTCACCGGCGTAATCCTCAAAAATATAAGTACCGCCCGGTAAATGCATTGCACGCCTTATAAATCTGAAATTATCAAAAATACCTGCCGGATATAATATCGGATTTAATATCTGCCCGCTGTCACCGAAATAGTGTAAAACTTCATCAAGGCTCAGTAAAAATATATGATCGTCAGTATCATCACCGCCCAAAGGAAGCGGACTTTGACTGTGCCACGGAAACTCCCAAGGGTGGTCATCATTGACGACCCTTGTTTCAATTATTCGCGCCCGATCGGAAGCAGTAAACGAATCATAAAATTCACCGTTTAAATACTTGCGTACATCACTTTCCGCCCATGTTATCGGTACAAGTTCATCATGATAAACCCTGTGTTCTAAAATATATGTACTCAGCAACAACATTTTATCGTCGTCTTCATCCAATATCAACCAATCATAACCGCCGAAGGATATCTGCTCAAACCCGCCGAACGGTCTGAGCTCCCTTTCGAGAATAAGTTCAGCGATTCTTTGTTTCATGTCTTCATTCGGTATGATCGGCTCCATAGAATCAGTAAGTTTATCGACCTCTTCATGATCCGTCCAGTCCAAAATCGTATCAACCTTTACGGATCCGTATGATGATATAATCAGTTTATGAAGTGTTGCATCTCCTTCACCGAATTGCGTAACATAATATCCGTCGGCACCTCTGTAAAATTGAGCATAAATAAACCCCCGTATATAAGACTCTTCATCTTTAAAATCGACTCTGCTGTATATACCGTCGATCGGACTGTATAAATATGTATATGTCAAATCAAAACCAACAAAATTATATATGATCAAAACATACGGTATTTCGGAATTATCAAGAAAAATCAAGTTAAAATCAACAGCAACAGCAAACTCCCGCTCCCTTTCTTCAATAAAAATTTTTTCCGCATCGATTTCATCACCGTCATGATCATAAAATGTCCAAACACGGTCATTGTAACTGTAATAAACCTGCGGAATATATCCTTCGGGTATGGGTCCGTATCTTCCTGTATTCCATATATACATGAATGAACCGTCCGGTCTCAATTCACCAAAACTTAACACGCTCGGATATTGCGACAAAAACGCTGCAATCTCTAATTCAAGTTCAATCGAATCAAAATCATATTCGTCTTCCGCTTCCGTATCATCATCCGAATCCAAAACAGAATCCCCCGATGTTCCCGAAGATATAACCGGACCCGGCAAAGTCCCCGTCCTCGCAGGAAAATCATCGCCGGACGACCCGCCTGCACAAGCCGCAACACCGATCATAATCCCGAAAATCATAATTAAAGATATATAACGTTTCCAAATTGATTTTTTCACGTTTCCTCTCCTGACATAAAACCGTATTTAATACTCAATATTCTTAACAGTTATCCTTGATATCAATCCTTCATTGTCACCGGTAAGGTCAACAGTGAAATAGATATAGCGCAGAGTTTCGGCATGCCTTTCCGGAAAAAAGCGATAATTTCGACTGCTCGTAAATTCGGTTATTTCAAATAAATCACCAAATAAAGCGGTCAATTCATCTTCTTCTGCACCGAGCCCGATGCCTCCCGGCATTATTAAATCATCATTAGGCTTTAAATATAAATCAATACCGGTAATAAAACATCTTTCAACCGCAAGAAGATCATCACTGAAATTAAACAATTCAACACTCAATCTTGTTCCGTCTTTTACCATATCGATGTTTCTGAGTTCTCTGTGCGCCGGAATACCTTCGGGCGGTGTTCTTTCAAACTCCCAACCGTTATTAAGAAATTCGGATACGGGAGCCGGAATACAATATAAATCACCTGCGATTTTTACATTGAAACTTGTTAAATCATCACCCAATGAAGTCGGTGAAACATATGCCGCTTCTCTTTTTGTTACTTCATTAAAAACTTCAGCGTTTTTATTAATAAAATCACTTTCAATTTGAATCTTGTTTTCAATATTTATATGAATTACAAGATCGGTTTCATGACTGACACGTAAATAGACAAAACTGTTCGAGTCATGTCTGTAAACAAGAGTATCATATCTGCTTGACTCCCACACATCCGACGGATCACCGAATGCATCTGTCACATCATCTCTGCCGGACCCGATTATGATCCCGTGCGGTAATTCAATAACAATATTCAACCAATCAGTATCAACAGCATATACGGTAGCATCCGATAAATATCTTATTTCATCACTCATATTCGTTAATTGCACCGAAAGATAGCTCTCGTCTCTTGTAAAGAAGAACCCTCTGTGAAATTCAAAAATACTGAAACTGTCACCCGGTAAAAGTGTCCCCTCAAGATCACCTGTCGATTCCCAACCGTATGACATAAAAACATCCAATGACACCGGTAACTTAAAAACATCCCCGTCGATCATTACCGTAAAATCGAATAAATCATCCGACATTTCAAAAAAAGCCAAAGGTCCTGTATGAGCGGGTTCACCATCTGCTTCATCCGTTTGCGGCGGAGTAACCAAAGTCACCTCCGGAGACGGCGACGGTTCACTTTCTTCATGCTCATCCGAAGCGGTTCTGCTGCATCCGGATAACAAAACAGCAAATGTCATAAATATAATTAAAACATATTTCATCATAATCGTTTAAACTCCTTTACTAAACAGCCGACCGTTAATTAAATACAAGAGGGATCAGGTTCGACGAATACCTGTTACCCTGTACATCCATAATACTGAAAATAATGTAAAACTCTTCATCACGATCTATATCTTCAAGAATAAACCGAAAAGTTTCAATATCATCATTGATCAAAACCGTTTCCATCCCCGAAAAACGCCCCGACGATTCCCAGTATTCAAATGCAACCAACTGTCCTGCACTGTTATATGTAGGTTTTCGACCGAAACTGCCGAGTGTAACAAATTGATAATTATAAATACTTACCGGCGGATTAACAACAACAAAACCGGATTCATCAGGTCTTTGATCGGGGATCACGGAAAGAACCTGAATATTCGTACCGTCAATATCGGTCCTCAATTGTAACCACCCGACAGATAAAGCACCGCGAGGAAATCTGTTTATTTCCCAACTTTCCATCATAACTCTGACATGGTAATTTACATGAGTTTCCGTTCTTTCAACCTGATTCATCATAAAATTATATTTATCTCCGGTTATCGGACTCATTACTTTATGGATCTTCCCTACATAATTGGCATACAATTTACCGTCATCAGACAACTCAACATCGGAACTGCCGAATAAATATGTATACGCATCACCGATATAATCATCTCTGCCCAATATGTAGAATGTTGCATCCGCATATGCTTCAACCTGCTCCGGTGTAAGCTGAACAGATATCCTTGAATCACTTTCCTGCACCATAACAGCACGCGACATATCTCGTGAAGCCAACTCATCATCCTGTAATATTCCGATGAAAAGTTCCATAAAGGCAGTATAATTTTCCGCAAATCCGAATGTTTTATACAGCGTTGATAAAATTTCCATATGATCTCTGTTGGCAAAAGGATAATAAACCGATACACCGTTTGCATTTACCGTGTTAGACCTGTTATAAACAACCAAGTCATCCAAAGCCTTTGATAATTGCTCTGCTTCCGATGAAAATTCGGGAGTTTTCAATTCACTTAAATGAAGAATATCAACCAAATCAAATAAATATGTTGAAGTGGAGCGACCGAACTCCTTTGCTCTGCTTCTTGAGCGAGCTATTTTCTTAAAACTCGATACATCGATTTCATCGTCCATACTTGAATACAACCAATTCAACGACTCTTCAACCTGAGGAACATAGTTTAAATTCAAACACGAAAGAGTTAT
>Ga0123356_10006160_pt1 | contig 12156 bp, 21 predicted proteins | sample TergutEmb28metaG_2_FD_92546 | JGI IMG/M metagenome (GOLD analysis project Ga0123356, IMG submission 92546) | Embiratermes neotenicus P3 segment gut microbial communities from Petit-Saut dam, French Guiana - Emb289 P3 | ecosystem: Host-associated > Arthropoda: Insects > Digestive system > Gut ... | reverse complement strand
TTCTTCTCTTGCAGACGGAGTATATGATTTTTCTCCAATCTATACAGAAGTAAAAAGCATAATAGAAAATGCAGATCTGGCTTTTATTAATCAGGAAACTGTAATGGCCGGAACCAGATTCGGTTATTCCGGATACCCAAGATTTAATACACCGCAGTCACTGGCTGGAACTCTTGCAGAAACCGGTTTTGACATTGTAAATCTTGCAAATAATCATGCGATGGACATGGGAAGAGACGGTCTTTACGCTACACTTGATTTTCTTGACACATTCGAAGAATTTACCGTAATTGGCGCCCGGAAAGAAGGAGAAAATGCGCGTATTATTACAAAAAACAATATTACACTTGGCTTTTTATCCTATACATTCAGCCTTAACGGCATTCCGCTTCCCAGAGACAATCCAAATCTTGTTTCAATGATTGACAGAAATAAAATGACACAGGAAATAAATGCATTACGCCCATTATGTGATTTTTTAGTTGTTTCCATACATTGGGGAGCGGAATATCTATTACAGCCTGACAGGTCTCAAACAGATCTCGCACAATTTCTCGCTCAGCATAATGTAGACCTGATTATCGGGCATCATCCCCATGTACTCCAAAGAGTAGAAACTATTACCCGTCCTGACGGAAAAGATACAATATGTTATTATTCACTTGGAAATTTTGTTTCTCACCAAAGAGAAAGAGAAAGATTAATCGGCGGAATGATGGTTGTTACTTTTTCCAAAATAGAATCAGAGCAGGAGCAAACGGAACTTTCTATATCTGACTTTGGAATGATACCTGTTATAACACATTATGATCGCAGCTTTAGAAATACCAAAGCTTATCCATTATATTTATATACCGAAGAATTATTAAATAACCACGGCCACAGAAATGCCGACAGAACTATGACAATGGACTTTTTCTATAATGTATTGAATAGATTGAATACAAAAATAATAATGGAAAATCCATTTATAAATTGATGTATATAAATTATTGACTTTATACTGCCAAAAATTTCAAGCTTCCGCAGGTGGCGCTTCTTCTTTTACTTCGGTTTCTGCTGCCACAGGAGTTTCTGCTGCAGGTTTTGGAGCTTCTGCAGGTTTCGGCGCTTCTACGGGCGCAGGTATTTCGACAACAGGCAGTTTTTTCTTTCCGTTTTTTATTGCTGCTCTGCAGATTTTGCATATTTTGAATTTCTGCCCTCCGGCTTCCTGTTCGTAGAGAACTTTTACGCCGCTTCTTTCACAAACCGGGCATTTACCGCGGCCATGGGCAAATTGATCAAGTATTCCTTTTCCTCTATGTGCTTTAGACATCTATTTCCCCTTTGAACCCCGGCTGCTTTTGGCATCACTGCCTTTGGCATCCTTGGATTTATCTTTCTTTGACTTCTTTTTATCGCTGGTATCAAGCTGATAATCGACCAGTTCCAGAATAACTACTTCTGCAGCGTCACCTTTCCGCTCTCCAAGTTTAATAATGCGGGTATAACCGCCATTCCTGTTCTTCATCCGCGGAGCAATATTAGTAAAGAGCTTTGCAACAACAGCCTCATCGAACAGACGGCTGGAAACAATCCGCCGGTTATGCACCGAATCTTCTTTTGCGCGGGTAATCATCTTTTCCGCCGTCCTGCGAATTTCAAGAGCTTTTGCTTTGGTTGTTCTAATCCGTTCCTGCCTGAACAGGCTTGTAACCATATTCCTACGAAGAGCTTTGCGATGCGCCGCCATTCTCTGCAGGGGGTTGAATCCTCTCCTATGCTTCATCTTCTGTTTCCTTTGTTTTATTTTCCATACGGGCATTCTTCAGGACATTCAAATCGGTAATCCCTAAGCTTAAATTCCATTCTTTAAGTTTTTCCTTAATTTCCTGAAGCGATTTTTTACCAAAATTTCTTGTTCTGGCAATATCATCTTCGGTTTTCCGCGTAAGTTCTCCAATTGTTTTTATATTGGCATTCTTTAAACAATTTGATGAACGGACAGAAAGCTCAAGCTCCTCTACCGGAGTACTTAATATTTTTCTGATATGTTCATTTTCATCGTCAATATCTTCTTCTATGCCAAGGTTATTTTCGTCAAAATTAATAAAAACAGAAAAATGATCCTTTGCTATTTTAGCTGCTTCTGCAAGAGAATCTTCCGGCCTGATTGTCCCGTCTGTCCATATTTCAAGAACCAGCTTGTCATAATCATTGCGCTGACCTACACGCGTAGATTCAACATTGAATTTGACTTTTTTTACAGGTGAGAAAATAGCATCTACCGGAATGGTATTAATAACTTCAATATAACGCTCATTAACTTCCGAAGGAACATAACCGCGGCCAAGATCTATTTGTATTTCAAATCTGATATTGGCATTATCCATCAATGTCATTATATGCTGACCTGCGGATTGAACTTCTACCTGTCCCAAACGGGCAAAGTCATCGCTTTTAATTTCCTGTTTACCTGACCATTCATAAAGCAAAACATCCTGTTCAGCATCATCCGGTAATTTTAACCGAATCTGCTTAAGGTTATTAATAACTTCCAGAGTATCCTCAATAATGTTTGGTATTGTCTCAAATTCGCTGGATACATTATGAGTAGTTCCGTTCGCATCAATAGATTCTATTCTTACAGCAGTAATGGCATAACCCTGAATTGAAGAAAGAAGTACTCTGCGTAATGTATTGCCAACTGTCGTACCAAAACCTGGTTCAAACGGAGAGGCTATAAACTTGCCGTAGTTTTGATTGAGCTCACCATGCTCAAATGTAAAACTTTTAGGACGTTTGAATCCTTGCATAAGGTTCTTACGGGCCATGAGCGCTCCTTACTTAGAATATAATTCGATGATCATCTGTTCCTTAATATCACCAAGATCGGTAATATCACTTCTGCGCGGAGCCGCGAGGAACTTTCCTTTCATCGCATCAGGATCGAGACTCAGCCAGGGCATTACTCCTGACTTTCCATATTCTCTTAATGCGTCTTTGATAATAGTCATGTTTTTACTTCCTTCTGCGATGCTGATTTCACTATCAGCCTTCACCAGATACGAAGGAATCGTGATCTTTTTACCGTCAACAAGCACATGACCATGTAAAACAAGCTGCCGTGCCTGGCTTCTGGATGAAGCAAAGCGCAAGCGGTATACGATATTATCAATCCGCCTTTCCAATAGTACAAAAAGGTTTTCACCGGCAATACCGGACATACGCTGGGCGCGATCAAAGAAAAGCCTGAATTGCTTTTCCATCATTCCATAAATTCTTTTTAATTTCTGCTTTTCCCGTAATTGTACGCCGTAATCGGATCTTTTACCGGAACGAGCCTTAGGATCCTTCCCGGGAGCGGAACGCTTTTTATTCATTGGGCATTTATCGCTCTTGCATCGGTTCCCTTTCAGCATTAATTTTTTTTGTTCTACACGGCACATCCTGCAAACAGGGCCGGTGTATCTAGCCATATTCCTTCTCCTGTAATATATCGCTAAGCGACTATTTTCACTATATGCGACGAGTTTTTCTTGGCCTGCAGCCATTATGCGGAATTGGGGTAACGTCGCTAATCGACTTAACCTTAATGCCCATTACTCCAAGCTGCCGGATTGCAGATTCTCTGCCAATACCCGGTCCTTTTATAAATACATGTACTTCCCGTAAACCAGCCTGCAATGCCTTTTGAGCTGCTGTTTCGGTTACAGATTGAGCGGCAAAAGGAGTCGATTTTTTTGCACCCCTGAATTGCAGCATACCCGAACTCGCCCAGGAAACAGCATTCCCCATAAGATCGGTAATTGTAACAATAGTATTATTGAAGGTTGCCTGAATATAGACATTACCTTCATATACTGATTTTTTTTCTTTCTTCTTCTTTGCTGTAGCAGCCACTCACTCCTCCATCATAATTATGCGACATAACCGCTGGTTACAAACCGCCGTTATTCATTATTTTTTCTTGCCGGCAACTGTTTTCTTTTTACCCTTGCGAGTACGGGCATTTGTCCTTGTACGCTGACCGCGCAGCGGAAGTCCTTTGCGATGCCGCAGACCGCGGTAACATCCAATATCCATAAGCCGCTTAATATTAAGCGCAACTTCGGTACGCAGACGGCCTTCAACTTTATAATCGCTTTCAATAATGTTTCTCAGCTCGTTTAACTCTTCCTGAGATAAATCATTTATCATTCTCATTGGATCGAGCTTTGCCTTCGTTACAATTTCATCCGCACTTGACCTGCCAATACCAAAAATGTAGGTCAATGCTATATTCACATGTTTATTAGGGAGGTCAACTCCCACAAGACGCGCCATAATAACCTCTACTTCGCGCGGTCAGCTGACCGTGCATTAAAATCAAAAATGAAACAAAGTTTCATTATTATTCTCCTTCCTAGCCTTGCTTTTGCTTATGCTTGGGATTCTGGCAAATAATGCGAATAATCCCGCCGCGCTTGATTACTTTACATTTATCACAAATGGGCTTTACGCTTGTTCTAACTTTCATTCTTCATAATCTCCTAAATCCTTAATTCCTGCAACCTATTATCACAGTAATTACGGTCTGTTATAAGTTCCGCCCGCGTAATTTACCGCGTTTGACAAGACCTTCATGATGATGCATTTTCAACAATCCCTCAATCTGAGTCATTGTATCGAGCCCTACGCCTACCATAATGAGCAATGATGTACCTCCCATCAAATAAGCAACTGACGGAGGAATCCTGAATGCCAATTGAATAAGGGTCGGAGTAACGGCTATAAAGGCCAAATACAACGATCCCGGAAGCACAATACGGTTAAGAATTCTGGTGAGATATTCTTCGATACGATCTGATCGTATCCCGGGAATTGAACCGCCGTTTTCCCGAATTTGTTTTGCAATTTCTACAGGATTTAAAGTAACCTGCGTATAAAAATATGCAAAGAAAACAATAAGAAGCACATATAAAATGTTATACAATAAACCCTGGGGGGTTAATGCGCGGGCTACTGCTGAAAGCCAATTATTACCTCCGCCGCTAAGGGAACTGACAATCTGCATAGGGAACATTAAAATTGATGAAGCGAATATTACAGGTATAACTCCAGACGGGTTAATTTTAAACGGTATATACGTATTTTGCGCTCCGTACATTTTCCTGCCAACAACACGTTTTGCGTAATTAACCGGAATCTTGCGCTGCCCCTGTTGTTCAAAGACGACCAACGCAACTACGGCTACAAACATTACAAGAACAATAATTACAAAAACAGGATTAATGGCTCCTCTGCCCATCATGTCGAATAATTCAAAAACCGCTTGAGGCAGCCTTGCTACAATACCGGCATAAATTAATAATGATATTCCGTTGCCAACACCCCGCTTTGTAATCTGCTCTCCTATCCACATCAGGAATATCGTTCCGGTTGTGACTGTAAGCATGGAAATTAATGTAAATTGAAACATATCAACATAAAGAAGATTCTGTACTTGACTGTTAATATGTCTGGCGTATTGTGAAACAGCAAGAGCTTGAACTAAACAAACCACTACAGTTCCGTAACGCTGCCATTTTTGGATTTTTTTCCGGCCGCCGTCTTCCTGAGATATCTTTTTTAAAGCCGGGAATACGATAAGTAAAAGCTGCATTATAATCGACATAGATATATAAGGCATAATCCCGAGCATAAACACAGAAAAATTAGAGAACGCGCCGCCGGCAAAGAAGTCTAAATAGTCAACTATTGGGTTTGTACCTGATACCTGGCTTTTAAAAAAAGTAGATAACTCCCTTACATTAATTCCAGGAATAGGGAACACAGCGCCGATTCGGAATACTAAAAGCATTCCCAACGTAAAGAGAATGCGTTCACGCAATTCTTTAATTCTTAACATTCCAACTATGGGATTAGCCATTGATTATACTCCGCCTGCCTTAGCGGCTTTATTTTTATTTTTAGGCCGCGCTTTCTCCGGAAGAGGTATGACAGTAACATCGCCTCCGAGCTTTTCAACTTTTTCCTTTGCCGAAGCAGAAATAGCATCAACCTTGAAACTAAGTTTTTTTGAAAAGTTGCCATTACCAAGAATTTTTACAGGAGCGGCTCCTTTTGCCAATCCTTTTTTATGAAGGGAAGCAAGGTTTACTGTTTCGCCTGCTTCATATCGTTTTTCTATTTCGCCCAAATTGATGATCTGCCATTCCTGCTTAAAGGGATGATTAGAAAATCCTCTTCGTGCAAGTCTTCTGTACAAAGGCATTTGCCCGCCTTCAAAACCAACATAAGTCTTGCCGCCTGAACGGGCTTTTTGTCCTTTATGTCCCTTGCCTGAAGTGGTTCCACGGCCAGAACCCTGTCCGCGCCCTAGTATCCTCTTGCGTTTGTTTGCGCCGGCTGGGGCGTGTAAATTAAAATCATGCGCCATTATCCATTCCTCTTCGATATCATATTCTTTCTACAACCACTAAATGAGAGACCGCTTTTACCATTCCCATAATAGCCGGACTTGCTTCCTGCACCTTACTGGAACCAATTTTACGAAGACCCAAAGAACGTACTGTAGCTCGATGCTGCGGAAGAGCGCCAATTGTACTGCGCACCAGGCGTATTTTTATCTTGCTCATACTAACCTCAACCCCACAGTTCATTCAGGGATTTACCCCTGTTTCTTGATATAGTCTTAGCATCCATCATTTTGCTTATACAATCAAATGTTGCCTTAACTACGTTATATTGACTGGATGATCCGATAGATTTGGAAAGCACATCTGTAACTCCGCCTGCTTCCATAATTGCACGTACAGGACCTCCGGCAATAATACCGGTACCTGAACGGGCGGGTTTTAATAAAACATGTGAAGATTTAAAAAGCCCCGTAACTTCATGAGGAATTGTTCCGTTTTTAATCGGAAGCATTATCATACTGCGTTTTGCTTTATCTATACTCTTACGGATAGCTTCAGAAACATCATTTGCTTTACCAAATCCAAAACCTACTTTTCCTTTACGATCTCCGATAACAGTGAGAGCGGAGAAAGAAAAACGCCGGCCGCCTTTAACAACCTTGGCAGTTCTGTTCAGCTTTACAAGTTTTTCGACAAATTCTTTTTCTACAGGTTCACGATCGCCTCGATCTCTGTCACGTCCCCGGCCGCGGCGGCCGCCTTCACGTCCACCCCTGCTTTCATGTCTGGGTCCTTCTGCTGCAGTTTCGACAGACTCAACCACTGTTCCCGCTTCCAAGTCTTTATCTTCGACTGAACTTTCTATTTTGCCTTCAATCATATCTTTATTTTTTGCCATTTTGCCCCCTAGAAATTGATTCCCGCTTTCCGGGTTCCATCAGCCAAAGCTTTTACTATACCGTGATACAGGTATCCATTGCGATCAAAGACTACAGTCTTGATATTTCTTTCCAACAGACGCTTGCCAATAATATCACCTAATTGGGCAGCGCCAGCAACAGTTGCCTTTATACTCTTAAGATCTTTTTCAAGGGACGATGCAGCAACCAGTGTATGCCCTTTGTCATCATCAATAATCTGAACAGAAAGACAACGATTGCTTTTTGTTACGGTCATTCGCGGACGTTCAGCAGTCCCGAAAATTCTCTTGCGAATGTGGATTTTTCTCCTCTGCCGTTTTCTGTCTTTTTCCAGCATTTTATGTAACATATCTATCCCCTATTAACGTGGAATAAAATAGCATTGCTATTTTACGCCTGATTTACCGACTTTCCGCTTGATGATTTCATTTTCATAGCGGATACCCTTACCCTTATAAGGTTCAGGTCCTCGTAATTTACGAATCTGCGCTGCAAATTCTCCAACGCGCTGTTTTTCGATTCCTATTATTGTTATTTTACCGCCCTGATCGAGAGTCACTGACAAACCTTCAGGAATAGCTACAAAAATATCGTTAGAATACCCAAGGCTCATTGCAAGAAGCTTTCCTTGCACCTCAGCCTTGTAACCAACACCGGTAACGATAAGCGATTTACTAAAACCGGCGGAAACACCGGTAACCATATTATTAAGGAGATTACGGTAAAGGCCATGAAACGCCTTTGACTGTTTTTCTTCATCCTGCCGGCTTACAACAATTTCTCCGCCGTTATCTGCAAAAGAAATAACGGGATGATACTTTTGTGTAAGTTTTCCCTTTGGACCTTCCACGAATATTTCATCGTTTTGAAAAGTTACCTTAACTCCGCCAGGAACCTTAACCGGTATTTTACCAACTCTGGACATATTACCCTCAAATTAGTACAGCGCAGCTGTACATTAAAATCGAACATGAAACTTGTTTCATGAAACCTCTTAAAACCTCTGGTTTTACTACCTCTGGTTTTAAAACCTCTGGTTTTACAACCTCTGGTTTTACTACCATACGGTGCAAATGATTTCACCGCCGACTTTTTTTTCTGCGGCTTTTTTACCTGTTGTAACACCCTGTGACGTAGAAACGATCAGGGTTCCGTAACCATTCAATACCCTCGGCATGCTTTTATAACCCATATAAACACGGCGGCCAGGTTTTGACACTTTTTCTATACCATGAATGATAGGAGCGGTATTGTCATCGTATTTAAGGAAAACCCGGATTACATTTGATCCTTCCTGGTTTGCCTTTTTAAAATTCTTAATATACCCTTCGGTCTTCAATATCTTGACTATTTCAAGTTTAAGTCTGGAGGTGGGAATATCCACTTTTTCATGCCTTGCCATGCCGGCATTCCGTATCTTTGTCAGCATGTCTGCAACGGGATCTGATACGCTCATCCTAATCTCCTACCAGCTAGATTTTGTAACGCCGGGAATCATCCCTTCGCTTGCGAGTTTTCGAAAGCAAAGTCGGCACATTTCATATTTCCGTAAAAAGCCTCTTGGCCTTCCGCATATCCTGCAACGGTTAACCTTTCGTGTTTTATACTTGGGTGTCCGCTGCGCTTTAACAATCATTGCTTTACGTGCCATTTATACTCCTCTATAATGCCTGCACCGCAGGCAGTTTATCGGAATTCCAAATCTTTGGCCTTTACCAAAGGTTCGGAAACCCCCTTATTTTCTGAAAGGCATTCCAAACTTAGAAAGGAATGCTTTCGCTTCTGCATCTGTTTTTGCCGATGTCGCAATAACAATATTTAATCCGGCTACCTTTTCAATTTTATCGAAATCAATTTCCGGAAAAATGATTTGCTCCTGAATCCCCATCGAATAATTTCCATGACCATCAAATGCGTTTTGATTAATGCCATGAAAGTCTTTAACACGGGGAAGAGCAACGTTAACAAGCCTGTCAAAAAACTCGTACATCATAGCTCCGCGCAGAGTTACTTTTGCGCCAATTTCCTGACCGGCTCTAATTTTAAAATTTGCAATACTCTTTTTTGCTTTTGTCTTGACAGCTCTTTGTCCGGTTATCTGGGATAATGTATCAACAGCCGCATCCAAAAGTTTTTTATTCTGTAATGCTTCTCCAACACCCATACTTACCACAATTTTCTGGAGCTTTGGTATCTGCATATTTGACTTATAGCCAAATTCTTTAAACATTTCCGGAGCTACTTGTTCTCTATAAATCTTTTTTAACCGGGGTATATAGTTTTTTTCCATTACAATACCTCCCCGCATTTTCTGCAAACCCTTGTTTTTCTGTCTCCTTCAATTTTATATCCAATACGGGTAGGACCGCATTTTTTGCAAACAATCATTAGATTGGAAGAATGCAGGGGCGCTTCTATCTCGGCGATACCGCCGCGATCTGACTGCTTCCTTTTTTTCTGGGCTTTCTTGACGATGTTTACTCCTTCAACAACAATCCGATCTTTATCGCATAAGATCTTTAAAATCCTGCCGCGTTTACCTTTGTCTTTTCCGGCGATAACTTCGACAGTATCTTCTTTTTTAAGTTTAAATTTATGCGCTGCTTCAGCCATTGATAACCTCAATTATGAGCGGCTGTATAGCCGCCTTTATTAATCGAACATGAAACTTGTTTCATGACTTCTCCTATAAAACTTCCGGGGCCAGGGACACGATCTTCATAAACTCGCTTCTTTCCCTTAATTCCCGCGCAACAGGCCCGAAAATCCGCTTACCCTTTGGGTTTAATGCAGCGTCAATAATGACACAAGCATTATCATCAAATCTGATATATGTTCCATCAGGGCGGCGATACTCCTTGTGCGTGCGAACCACAACAGCCTTTTCCACAGTACCCTTCTTTATGGTCGATGTGGGTAATGCTTCTTTTACCGCCACTACAACAATATCACCAATTCCTGCATATCTTCTTTTGGATCCACCCAAAACTTTAATGCACTGAACCAGTTTGGCGCCTGAATTATCCGCCACATTCAGGAAGCTTTCTCCTTGAATCATTTTCTATCTCCCCTTACTTGGCTCTTTCAATAATTTCAACAAGCTTCCAGCATTTTTCTTTACTAATCGGCCTGCATTCTACTACGCGGACACGGTCGCCCATTTTCGCTTCGTTTTTTTCGTCATGGGCTTTTACTTTTTTTGCCCGCTTGACATATTTTTTGTAAAGAGGATGGAGCGCCAGGGTTTCAATTGAAACAACAATAGATTTTTCCATCTTGTCGCTCTTTACTATTCCGATAAATTCTTTTTTACCGCTTGCAGCTTTAGCTGCTGTATTAACATTTTCTGACATTATTTAGCCTCCTCAAACTTTGTTTGATTAGCTTTTTGCTCCGCAATTTCATGCGCACGAATTAATGTATTAAGCCTTGCTATCTGCCGGCGTAATGTACGCTTTTGCAGAGGATTGTCTACATGACCTATAACAATTTTAAAACGAAACTCCATGTACTTCTTTTTAAGCTCGTCACGCTTTACTTTGAGTTCGGAAAACGACAAGTTCTTGAATGAATTTTTCAACTGCGCCTCCTATGCCCCAAGTTCCATTTCTGAACGTGCGACAAACTTTGTTTTAATTGGCAGCTTTGATCCCGCCAAAGCCATTGCTTCTTCTGCTAAAACACGGGTGATACCTCCGCCCAGTTCAAACATAACAGTTCCAGGTTTAACAACAGCTACCCAATATTCGGGAGCGCCTTTTCCTTTACCCATACGGGTTTCTGCCGGTTTCTTTGAAAATGGTTTATCACAAAAAATGCGTATCCACATCTTGCCGCCGCGTTTAACATGCCGGTTAATAGCGACACGAGCGGCTTCTACCTGACGATTTGTTATCCACATCCTGTCCAAAGCAACAAGAGCGTAATCGCCAAACACAACACTGTTACACCTTGTGGCGTTTCCGGGCATATTACCCCTCTGTACCTTACGGCGTCTTACACGTTTTGGACTTTGCATATATACCTCTATCCTCTATCCCATGCGGTGCGTACCGAAGGTACGATATAACCGCACATTAAATCGAAAATGAAATGTAGTTTCATACTAACCTCTCGCGGGAGCTCTATCCCGCCGTTTGCGGACAAGAGCGCCTGCGTCTTCTTTCTGTTCTTTGCCGTATTTCATGCCATTATAAACCCAAACCTTTACGCCAATAGAACCAAAAGGGGTATGAGCTTCGGCAAAACCATAATCTATATCTGCTCTTAAAGTATGCAGAGGAATACGTCCTTCCTTATCTTCTTTGGTACTGGACATTTCCGCGCCGCCAAGTCTTCCGGAAAGACGAACTTTAACACCCTGGGCATTACCTTTTTTAATCGCGTTTGTAATAGCCTGCTTCATGGTGCGCCTGTAATTAGAGCGCGCAAGTAATTGACGGGCGATATTTTGAGCGATAATCTGCGCGTTGTTATCAGCATTACGCACTTCTTTAATTTTTATTTGAACTTTTTTGCTGACTTTTTTTTGTAAATCGTTTCCGATTTTTTCTATATTTGCGCCTTTAACGCCAATTATTACGCCGGGACGGGCTGTATGAATTGTAATTGTTATCCTTTGCGGATGACGGATAATTTCCAGTTCCGCTATATCAGCGCCCTTTGTTTCGGGCATATCCATAATGAGCTTGCGCAGATATAAATCTTCATGCAGGGCATCAACATAATCCTTTGGATCAACATACCATCGGGAGCCCCATGTTTTATTAATACCGATTCTAAGCCCTGTAGGGTTTACTTTTTGTCCCATTATTTAGCCGCCTTTTTGGAAGGTTTACCGGCAGGCGCTGTTG
>Ga0123356_10006158_pt1 | contig 12160 bp, 12 predicted proteins | sample TergutEmb28metaG_2_FD_92546 | JGI IMG/M metagenome (GOLD analysis project Ga0123356, IMG submission 92546) | Embiratermes neotenicus P3 segment gut microbial communities from Petit-Saut dam, French Guiana - Emb289 P3 | ecosystem: Host-associated > Arthropoda: Insects > Digestive system > Gut ... | reverse complement strand
CACGCTGAAACTCACTGCGCGATACACCTATAAAAACCGCATTTCCCTTGTATCATCAGTGTTTTTCGGGATTGCCGCGCTTTTCGTCACCTTTTGGTTCTACGATGTTATTTCGGCTCATACTCTGTCGTTAGATATTCGCGTAATCGCGATTGTCTGCTCTGTGATGACTGCGCTTATGGGGACAGATATAGTCTTGCAAATTCACAGATATATCGGCATTCGTGAGTTTCTCAAGAAGCTTTCGCCGGAACGCTTGCAAGAGGCTCTGCTCAAAAATATGCTGCGAATGGGCGGGCGGCAACAAATCCGTGAGTTTCGCGGAATGATTTATGACAAAACAAAAGCCGCAGTCGAAAAACTGCAGCTGAGCATTAAAGATGAAGGCGATGAAAACGATTTCGATTCGTCGGAGGAGCAATAATGAGTAAAAGAGTAACTAAAATAACGAAGCAAGATATAATCGACATTCTGCAAAGCCCCGAAATGCAACAAAGCAAGAACTATGTTCAGCACGGAAGCGTTTCGGTATACTCTCACAGCGTCGCCGTGGCAGAGCATAGCTACAAAATGGCGAAGAGCCTCGAAAAGCTCGGCATTATGTTCAACCTGAAAAGCTTAGTTCGCGGCGCGCTTCTGCATGACTTCTTTCAGTATGACTGGCACGACGATTGGGACTTGCTCCACGGCTGGAAACATCCGCGATTGGCACTCAAGAATGCGCATAAGCAGTTCAACCTCACTATGCGTGAAAGGGATATAATCCGCAAACATATGTGGCCCATGACTCTGCTGAACTTCCCGACCTGCCGCGAGGCGTGGCTCGTCTGCTTCGCAGACAAATACTGCTCATTGCTTGAGACTTTCAAAATCTACAAGTATGACTATCACGAAAAAGAGGGGGTTTTATCATGAACATTCGCGAAGAAATATGTAACATCTGCCATAAAATGTACTCACGGGGGTGGGGGGCATTCAACGGGAACATATCCGTGGAGTTAGACAACGGCGCGATTTTAGTAACCCCCACCGGAGTAAGCAAAGAGCTGATGACTCCTGAAATGCTTGTGGAATACCCGTCGCCGTCGTGTTCCACCGAAATAAAAATGCACCTTCGCGCCTACGCACAGCGCAGCGACATAGGTGCTGTGGTTCACGCACACCCGCCCTATGCGACGGCGTTCGCGGTGGCAGGCAAGCCTTTAGACGGCTCAAAATTAGTCGAAATGTCGTTGACAATCGGCGATGTTCCTGTCGCGCCTTTCGCGGAGCAAGGCACGGAAGAGGTCGGTGATTCAATCGCGCCGCTTCTTGCGAAACATGATGTAATCCTGCTTGCTAATCACGGTATCGTCGCTGTCGGCGCGAATTTGCTTGAAGCTTTCGCGAAACTCGAAACGGCGGAGCTTTGTGCGCAAACCCTGCTCTTAGCGCGATATGCAAGATTGTTAGGATAGCGGTTGTGGTTCGGGGGGCGTCGCGCAGGCTGCTTGACAAATCAAGATTACCTGCGCGAAATTTATCTGTTTTTTTTATTCCAACGCTAACTCATCGGCAAGGTATTCATCGCTTCGACAGTGCATATCGGAAACACCGTTGCTCATCTCCTGATATGTTTCGGATTTATAAAATATATCCATAGCCTCGTTTAAGCTGATGCTTTGCTTTTGCGAAAATGCCTCAATTACTCGTGCATATTTCCGCCCGAGCAGTGTACGGCTTGCTTTCATTTCTTCAAACCTCCTCACTTGAAACGAATTTTAAGTAGCGGTCAATAATGTCTTGGCTTCTAAAACAGTATTGCAGGTTCGGTGATTCATACCGCAATCGCTCTATCGCTTCTGCTCTGTCAATCAGCTTCTCAAAGAAAAGCTCAATGGTATCAAAAACTTTATCGTTAGCTACTCCACCAATTACCACATCATAATCGCTTGTATCATTCCCACGCCTGCAATCAAGAATGAAATCAAGCCATTCATCACTGTATGTCTCAAACGACAAAATTTTAGAATTATTTAGTAATTCAGATTTGTCGATTTCATATAACGACACGACACATTGCCCCTTTTTTCGCTTGAATCGTGCCGACCACCTTACTGCCTGTTCTTTAATCTGAGTGGTATAAAAGCCTTTCCCGAAATCGACTTTTTCACGAGAATAGGAAATATTCGGCATTTCAACAGCTAAATACGAACCGTGATAAAGTGTCATTAGGCTAACCTCTTTTCTTGCATAAATTCGATTATGTCATCTACGATATACTCTTTTCCCTGAGTGTGAAGGGTATCGTAATTAGGAACGATATAATCATCAAGTATGGTGCTGTTCACTTTCAGTAGCGCATAGACTTCTGCACCGCTCTTGTTAAGACGTTCGGCCACGTTTTCGATACAAAACACTGTGAAATGGAGTTCTCTACTGTTCATTTGTGTGCCTCCTTAATCAATCTGTGCTTTGCACATATTTTCCAAGCGTCTTATCCCACAGAGCCTCATCTGAGTTGCCATATCAAATGCCCCCTTTTATTTGTTGGCAGTCTGCGTTTAAGCGTAGCCATAGCGGTGCGTCCTTTCGTGGAGTTGTTGTTAATTATTCTATCACACTTTCGCCAAAAAGTCAAGAAAAAATTGATTGACACTATCAAAATTTTATGATACAATAAATTGTATTACTTTCAACAACTTGCCTCCTGCGTGTATATATTAGAGATGTTAGGAGAAAAACCATGAGTTTTCTGAAAAAGTTACTCAACACACCTGCGCCGCCTAAAGCTAATTCAGCTGGGACAGCGGCGGTTGCTGTAAACCATAACGCGCTTCTGAAACAGCAGATTTCGCAGAGCCAAAACCAAATTCTGCAGAGCGTCCCGCACGCAAAAGCAGATATGTTCGGGAGGGCTTTGCTGCCGTTCGGGACGTATCCGCAAACCGCAGACGGACAATGTCTGCCGATTATGTGGATTGTTTTGAATCCGTCTACCTGTCAAAACGACGGGGGAATGCTTCTGTTGTCCGAGAAAATCTTAGACTGTGCCATGTTCCACAGTTCCGAAAAAGCTACTGCGGATTGGCACAAGGGCGACTCCCCGGTGTGGGACGTACCTATGGGCTATTCCTTTGACGACTACAAAGGCCCGCGACTGCCCTACGCTTACGAGTACTACGCAACGCCCGAAGTTCGCTGGCCGCCCGACCCAAGCGAATATTGGAAACACTCGGACATCGGCAAGTGGCTTAACGGCAGTTCGTGGGCTTTCGAGAGTTTGTCCGCTTATCCGAAAAAGCACAGGACGGACTGGTTCTATGACAATGCTTTTACGGACTCCGACAAAGAGAAAATCATTGACAAGGGCATCGGGAAAGTCTTTCTTTTGAGCTTGGATGAAATTCGGCAGTATCGCGGTGTTTTGTCTAATCTCGACGCGCAGGAGTGGGAGCGGCTTTCAGATGACCGTAAGCCCGCGCAGCGTCGCGCAGTCGGGAGTGATTACATCAAAAACGATAATCCGCAGTTGAAGAAAGCTCGCGACAAATGCGTGTTGGATTGGAACGACTTTTCTAATTCTGTGACTAAGTACAATGAGGCGCAAGACGCGGTTACATTCCTGCCTACAGGTGATTTGAGTAATCCGTGTTCGACGTGGTGGTTGCGGACTGCGGGAGATCATTCGACACAGGTGTTATTTGTCCTCAAAAACGGCGGTATCGGCATGAAAGACAGGGATTCACTCACCGCGCATTGGCGGGGAGTCCGCCCCGCGATTTGGGTTCAAGGGGTGTGAAGCGAGGAATGAACTACAACACTTTTATTATGAAATTTATTCAAAGGAGAACAAAACCATGACTAACCAAACAACCAATCCGAAATGCCCCAACTTAAATTCCCATACCTCTCCATCTCATCGTATCGGCTCAATCTTTTCGATGGCTTCTTTTTTATGCGGAAACTTTTCAGTAGTTATGAAGAAGCAACAAAATTTTTGAGGGCTGCAACATTTCGGCGTTTCAAAGCGTATATATAGATAGGAGCGTTAAACAATTCGGAGGGAGTTCTATGTACAATTCATCAAGTGCGTACCCGCTCAGCAACACACTCGACCTTACGCGAAGCGGCACGTATAAGCCTAACACCCTTGCGGCAAATCCGCCTGCAGATGTGTCGGCTGTTTCTGAAGCCCGCGCGTACAGCACGACGGCAGAAATCGAAGCGTTCGTTTGCAAGCATGAACGCCAAGTCTTCAGGACTGCTATGGCGATTATGGCTAACAAAGCTGACGCGGAAGACGCTATGCAAGAGGTCTTTTTGAAAATCATTCTTGAGAGCCGGAAATCGACTCCTGTTCAATTTGCCTCTGATGAACATGAGGCGGCGTGGGTAACTCGCGTTACAGTCAATCAATGCAATTCGATTATAAGGGGATATAAGCGCAAGAAAACTGTCCCTCTCGAAGACATTGTCGAAACTTATTCAGTCAATCCTCACGATAACGAAAGCAAGCGATTAACCGAGAGCATAAACGCACTCGACCCCAAGCACAGGGCCGCTGTCTACTTATTTTATTATGAGGGGTATTCGACAAAAGAAATCGCGGATATAACCAAGCAAAACGAATCCACCGTGCGAAGCCACTTAGCCCGCGCACGCAAAAAACTGAAGGATTTGATTACGGAAGCGGAGTAAACCATGGAAAAATACAACACTTTTTTAGATAATATAACGGTTGAAACTCAGGTGCGCAAACGCACGCTTGAGCGTATTAACCGCGCCATAGCAGAGGAAACATACACTCAACACCCCGTGTTCAAAAAAGTAAGAACTACACGGGTGCGTTCGTCTTATGCTTTTTCCCTCGCGGCTTGCGCGGTAATCGGAATAATCGCATTCCTGTCATCTCAGGGCTTTTTCCTCATTGATGTACTTGAGCCCGACGAAACTCAAGATGAGTTCATAACAGAAGCTCCTTTAGTTTCTCAAGATGATTCCGGTTCGCAGAGTTTGACCGAACCCCCTGCAATCACCACCCCCGACAATTCTGATGATGCACCGGTACAACTGCCGACTGCTCCCGCCGCGACTACTGCTCGCTCAAGGACATCGCAGACAATTCGCGCCCCTCAAGGCGGGATTCCCCTCGAACCCCCTGTACTTGAAATGCCTCTTGACTTTCCGGGCGTTCCTAATCAAGACCCGAGCGGTGAACCCTCCGAAAGCAACACAAGCGGTGTTGATTTACCGGTTACTACTCCCGAACCGCCGCCTACAGCGAACAGCGGGCCGGCGACTACTCCTGCAACGTCGCCGACAACTGTTTCCACGACTGCCCCCACTACTGCTCCGACAGCACCGAGCACAAGCAAAACCACAGCAGCGACTACGCCCGCTCCTGCACCTCGCCCTGTGCGAATATCCCTTACCGACCGCGACATTACTGACAGAGAATTAGCACGCATGGTGCATAGCGGCGAAATCCCTGCGAATGTAGCAGTGCTTTATCTCAACAACAACCTCATTTCGGATATTACACCGCTGAGCTCTCTCACCAACTTAGAACAGCTTTGGCTTAACGACAACAAAATCGCAGACGTTTCTGCTTTAGCGAATATGAGCAAATTGACCGGTCTGTGGTTAGATGATAACCGCATCGAGGATTTCACTCCCGTCGGCGGGCTTACCGCGTTGACTTCTTTGAGCCTCAACGGCAATCGCGTTAGTGACATCGCTTTCGTTGAACCCCTCGCGAACCTCAAAGGGCTGTCGCTGACCAATAACATGATTAGCGACCTCACACCGCTGGCTAACCACCCGAATCTTGAAATGTTGCTGTTGAGCGAAAACCGCCTCCGCAGCACTGACGTAATCGACTCTTTGCCTGCACTCACGGTGCTGTGGCTTGAAGGAAATCGCATTTCGCGTTCTCAGAGGAGTGCAATTGAGGAAAAATTCCCCGATGCTTTCGCCCGCCCGAGTTCCCAGCAGCCCCGCGAACGTAATCACAATCAATCGCCCCTTGTACCTGACTCTCCGACTGCAGATGACCCCACACTTGACAACGTCGCAGTTTTTGACGAAGTTCACGGCGTGAAAGAGCATTGACAATCGGTGTATTGTATGGTATAATTATGTAAACTAAATCAAAAAAGCCGAAGGGTTGCCCCTTCGGCTTAATTCTATTTTAACTTCAACCAACTTTCCCAAACCTGCGGGCAGTAACCCACTGTCGCGATTTTGCCTAAGCGAACAATCGGTGTTTTGAGCAGGGCAGGACAGTCAAGCAGTTTGTCAAACTTGCCCTGAGAAGTGAGATGGCAGAACAGATGAAAATCAGCGGATTTTGCGTCTGCGATTGCGTCAATTCCGCCTGCAGCTTTAACCGCCGCAACCACCGAAGTCAGTTCGCCTTTGCTCAAGCCTTTCTCAAGAACCGCGACATTGTGCGTTTTCACGCCCCGTTCCTTAAAGAACCGCTCTGCTTTCTTTGTATCGAAGCATTTCGCCTTCCCGAAGATTTGTACGTTCATGAGCTTTCTACCCTGCTTTCCAATAAGCATCTAACGGAGAATCAAGCCCGATGATAAAACGCAGAACTGCAAGCCCGTCGTCGATTATCGGCGCGGCAATCACTGTACCGGGCCGGGTGATATTCGCCGCATCGAAGGCGATTTTGTTATTGTTCATCACGTTGGGAAGCCCGATAATACTGCGCAAAATCGCGAGTGCGTCGTTAATTCCCGGAGGGCCGTCGCCGCCGGTAAGAAGCCCGGGACGGACTGTCGTGAGGATATAATTCGACGAACAGGTGATTCCCACCACAACAGAGCCGTTGTCGTTCCTTGCAAGGATTCTGCCCTCTTCAACGATTGCGCCGGTGCTTGTAACGCGGAAAACTTTCACATCTTGTGCAGCCAGCCCCGCAGCTTTGAGTTCTGCCTCAGTTACAATGAACCCAAGCTCAAACCCGAAAGCTCCGCCGAGGTCAGCAGGGTTAATCATGACGCTGTTCGCGGGTGTATTTGCGGGGCGAGTAACAGTCGCGATATTGATACACAAATCAGTGATTACACGCGCATCATCAAGGGTTTGCGTCTCAGGGTGGGGGTAAATTGTTACAACTCTGTTGTTCCCCCGTGTTCCTAAGTTGATGTTTCGCGGTCTGTCGCTTTCGAGGAGCTGTTCTAAAATCTCATCATTCAAAACCCCCCACATCGAATAAATCGTTTGCGGCGGACGCGGCTCAGCACAGGTACACTCGGGGAACAGCTCACAGCACGCACAGACACAGTCGTCTTCGGGGAAACTGCACTGCGGGCATACTTGAACGATTACACAAGTTCCGGAACAGCCGAGGTTTTGGCAATGAATGCAGGGCTGTTGCTGATTTTGGCACGTTCCCGCACAACCGACGTTTTGACAATGAACACAGGGTTGCTGATTCTGACACGTACCGGTACAGCCCGCGACACTGCAATGCACACATGGTTGAGGAGCTTGACAAGTTCCCGTACAGCCGATTATTCGGCAGAAAACACAAGGTTTCGGGCAAGAGCAAGTCGCTAATGTGTTCCCGCAAGTTTCGCATATCGGCGGAACTTCGCAAGTACACAGCACGATTATTTCCCCGCACCCCCCCGGACACGGCGGCGGCGGACAAGAACAAGGATGAGCCGCGCAATCAGGGCAAGGCACAGGAGTAGTCCGACAAGGACAGACAGCACCCGGAATAATCGGGTTTGTGCAAAAGGAACAGGGTACAGGATTTGTACCGTTGCAATTGCAATCAGGGAAATCGTTGCAGCAGGTGTCTTCACCGCATTCGCACTCACGGCACGCCGCAATATTGCAGCAAGGCTTAGTTCCGCAGAGTTCGCCGCAAAGCTCACAGGGCGGGGCGACGCAGTTACAATCGGGGAACAGCTCACAACAAGTAGGTGTTACTATACATTCGCAGGGGCGTTTATCGCATTTGTCGCAGATTCCGCATTCGCATTCGGGATAGTCGGGGCAGCATTTTCCTGCACTTCCGCAACTGCCGCCGCCGCAAGTGTTGAGGCGGTGTACGCTCATGGCAGTAACCTCGATTGAAGCAGCAGGGCTCAGTTCCATGAACACGTTCCCGCCGCCGGAGTTTTGCGCCCAAATATGCGTGAATTCTTGCGGCTGTTCAGACAGCGTTACCGTTTGTTGCGGGTGTTTGCTGTGGTCGCCCGCCCTCGCGCCGTGAATGATAAGCGTTCCCGTACCTGTCGCAGTCATTCGAAGTTCGTAGGTTTCGCCCACCCGCGGATTAAACGCCTGAGGGTCTGTCGTGGAACTCGGACGGGAAGAGTTCGTTCCGCCGATTCCCGTAGCAGAACCTGTTTCGATGTTAAGCCCGACACGGCTTGTATGCAAATTCGCCCACTTAAAGGAAGAGAAGGGAGCAGAACCTACCATAATCAGCGGATTGTTCGCACCCGATTCCCGGCGAACCCCCGGGCGGTAGGACGTGCTTCCGAGAGAACGCATATTCGGCGAACCCTCAAACTCAGCGGGTAAATTGGCATCACCGCCCGCTCCTGCCGTAGTCAGCCGCGAGAAATCTAACGCCCACGTTTGTTCACTGCATTCGTGGCAGACATAAGCCTCAACCGTTACCTGAACAGAAATGCCGAGGTCTGTTCCTGCAGGAACTGTCATTTTCGTCGGTCGGACGACTCCTGTAACAGTAAAAGTTTGGTCAACGTCGGTAATAGCAGGATTGTATGCAATTCCGTTTAAGTTCCAGCGAATAGGGGCGGGGTGAATCGCGTTGGTACGGCTTGTTGTAGTAGTTGCGCGGACATTCACTGCCGCAGGAAGCCCTAAGCCCTGCACAGTCGCTGCTGCACCGATTGACGCAGTAACGGGGGGGAGTTCCATTATGCTCTCTAATACAGGGAGCCTGCAAACAGTCGCCGCAGGGCGAACTCCGAAAGGCTGTGTGTACAGTACGCCGTTAGAATTGCTCGCCACTGTGGCGCGGACGTAAGTTCCCGTGAAATTCGCAGGGAGCGTAAGGGTCGCGCCTGTAGCAACAGGCAGTGTTCCGTCAGAATACCAGCGGATTGTATCATGTCCGCTCGCGACTATGAATATAGTATCTCCTGCAACAGTAATGCTTTCGATTTCGGGTGTAGCGCGATTGCGGACTGCCGTCATATTCTCTGTATTAAGCTCATTTCCTACCCACATCGCTTGCCCGATTGCCCCGGGGAAAATCCCGTACTGGCGGTCAACCCGCGAGAATGCAAGAAAAGCCCCCGACTGCATAGAGTTCCTGAACTCACACAGTGTCAATTCGGGCATAAGCATGATGTTATACGCAAAGCCAATCGCCCGCTGATGATGCGCGTCATCAGAGGCAAATCCCCACACGGGAACGCCGTGCTGCATATTCTCTTTAAGGATATTATCCCAGATTACGCGATCGCCTTGGGTTTCCGGGTCAAACTTACCGACAATTTCCATACCGATAAGATTCGGATTTTCACGAAGAAGCCGTGCATAGGGGCGATAAAAAGCAGGGTCGTTCGAAATCGCGTTAGCCTGAGCAAGGGTTCTGTTCATTTCTGCGCCTGTGAAACGCCCGAGGTGGTTCAGGTGCGCTATTCCCGTTCCCTCTGCTTTTACAGCAGGGTTAGGAACACGGTCTGTCGGGCGTTCAAGCGTCCGCATTTCGTGGAGCATATCTTGAAAGGATATAGTACTCACTCTGCTTGCCGCCCAGTAAGTATTCACATGATGTCTGCGCGGGCGTCCGTCCGCCTCTATGTTACGAGTAGGCTGCCGTATTCCGTAAGGAGTACAAGCGCAGTTCGCCCCGCACGCTGAGCCGCCGGTACAGTCAAAGGTGACAGAACGCTCGTTAGTATATGGCACGAAAATCATTCCCGCCGCCCCTGAACGCCCCGAACCCGCCGCCATCTCTGCAGTCCGCGCCGCTGTCATCGCGCCTGTCGGCACTTTGTCGGGCCACGGTGCCTGTCGGCTGTGGTCGGTGAACGAAACTATGTGATAGCCCGCCCTGTAATGCTCTTCTGCCATAGTGCTGAGGCTGTGGTTTCCGTCAGAGTTGGTGGTATGGTTGTGAAGCCCCGCTCTGTAGCGACCGGTAGTCGTCCAGTTTACGTCTTCATAAGGGTTGGTGATTATGAACGCCGAGTTCGCCGCAACATCTGCGACAAATGTAGGTGCGCCTGTTCTTGACAGCCCGGACATTGTAATCATGCCGACGAGCATCGAAAAAGCCAGTGCCAGAGAAGCGGTTTTTTTCATAATAGTCCCTCCTTAATTCTGTCAAGCTATTCCCCCTGCGGACGGGCAAATCCCGCCCAGCAGGGAAATCGCTCTTGTTTACTTTACGAAAACTTTACATAAAATAATTATAACAAATTCCGCCTCACTTTGTCAAGGGTTTTTGTGAAATTTATTGAAACTTTTTCGCGGCTTCCCGAATCAGCCCCAAAAACAGCGGGTGTGCGCGGTTAGGGCGGCTCTTAAACTCGGGATTAAAAGGCACTTCTGCGTAGAAGCGATGCTCGCTTGCAGGCAAAGCGATGATTTCATGCGGTTTACAGCGGCAGCGTTCAGCGATTTCCGTCTCGCCGTATAGTTTATGAAGCAACGACCCCTCCTCAAGAGTGTATCTCCGTGAGCCGATATTATCTTTCCCCGACTCACCCGCAGGAAGACCAAGCAAGGGTATAGCTTTCTCACGAGCGAACGCCCGCACGTTTTCCCCCGCGCCTACTGCCACGATTGCATCTAAGTTTTCGAGTTCTGCTTCTGCGAAATCCTCAAAATCTCCGTCGCGGCACCAGCGCGGGTCAATATTCACGCCGATTTCTATTCCCGCATGGGTGAGTGCTTCGAGGATTGACAGATATGCGTCTTTGAACTTGGTGTATTTGCCGACAATCGCGATTTTCACCACGTTTCTGCGGTTCTTGATTTTGCTCACCATGCTGCACCACTCGGTTAAATCGGGTTCAGGGGTGTCTAATTTCAGTTCGCGGCAGACAACGCGGTCAAGCCCGTTATCATGAAGCATGAGAGGAACTTCGTATAACGACTCAATTGACATATTCTCGACTACGCAATCGGGCTTTACATTGCAAAACAGCGCGATTTTGTCTTTAATCCCACCGCTAATCGCCTCATCTGCGCGGGTTACTATAATATCAGGGGTAAGCCCGAGCATTCGCAGTTCTTTGACTGAGTGCTGTGTGGGCTTTGACTTATGCTCTCCCGATGCCTTGAGATACGGCACAAGGGTTACGTGTATGAGCAGGCAGTTCTCCCGCTCTTCAATCGAAATTTGCCTGATTGCCTCTAAGAACGGCTGGCTCTCAATATCCCCGACTGTGCCGCCGATTTCGACAATCAGCGCGTCTACATCTTTTGAGCCCGCGATTATGAAGTCTTTAATCACGCTTGTTACGTGAGGAATCACTTGCACCGTCGCGCCGCGATACTTCCCGCCCCTCTCGTTCTCGAGAACCTGCGAGTAGACTTTCCCCGAAGTTAAACTGCACAAGCGCGACAGATTCTCGTCCATGAAACGCTCATAGTGCCCTAAGTCAAGGTCTGTTTCCGTGCCGTCGTCGGTCACGAAAACCTCACCGTGTTGGAGAGGGTTCATGTTCCCCGGGTCTATGTTCATGTACGGGTCTAACTTCTGCGCGAGGACTTTCAGCCCCCTCTGCTTGAGAAGCCGCCCAAGAGATGCCGCCGTTATTCCCTTGCCGAGCCCCGATACCACTCCGCCCGTTACGAAAATGTATTTTGCCATGGTTTTATTCTCCTATTTTCAACATACTTCAAGAAGATTGTATCACATTTTTGCAAATTTGTCAAGATTTTTTATGAAAATGCTTGACAAGCTCAAAAAACTGTGATATAATATAAACTGTTAATTCTCAACTGATAACTGTCAACTGTCAATTGTCAACTGACAAGGCGAGGTGTGGCTCAGCTTGGTAGAGTGCTGCGTTCGGGACGCAGAGGCCGCAGGTTCGAATCCTGTCACCTCGAGATGGGAACAAGAACGGCTCTGCCGCTTTTATCCCCTATGCTTCTATGGCGCAGTCGGTAGCGCGCATCCTTGGTAAGGATGAGGTCATCGGTTCAAATCCGATTAGAAGCT
>Ga0123356_10006157_pt1 | contig 12160 bp, 10 predicted proteins | sample TergutEmb28metaG_2_FD_92546 | JGI IMG/M metagenome (GOLD analysis project Ga0123356, IMG submission 92546) | Embiratermes neotenicus P3 segment gut microbial communities from Petit-Saut dam, French Guiana - Emb289 P3 | ecosystem: Host-associated > Arthropoda: Insects > Digestive system > Gut ... | reverse complement strand
CGAGGAGCAGGCGGCGGTGACGGTGGAGGACAGCGTCAACCCTGCGCGTCATCGACCGGCATTACGGGGGAGGCGGGCCGCCCGGACCCGGAAGTCCGCTGCCGGCGCCGATGTCGCCTGTACCGCCCCCCGAGCCACTGCCGCCCGTGCTGGCCCCCGAGCCACTACTGCCCGCGCCAGTACTCGCCCCGCCACTACCGGCCGCACCCCCACCCGATCCACTCGGAGCGCCGGCGCCTGTCGAACTGCTCGCAGTGGTATTGGCCGAGCCGGAGCTGTCGGTCGGGGGGGGCGGAGCCACCGGCGTTGCCGTCGTCTGAGCGGGCGCTGGAGCGGGCGACGCCGGAGTCGTCTCGGCCGGGGCGGTGGTCTCGGATCCACTGCCGGATCCGCCCACCGTCGCGGGCTCGGGTGCCGCCGCTGGAGTGGTCTCCACCGTGGCCGTGGTGCTGGATTCACCGCTGTGTCCGCTCACCGTCGCTGAACTCCGCGTCGCCGACTTCGACGCCACATCCTTCCGCGCTGCGTGCTTCCGCGCAACCACCTTTCGCGCCGGCCGTCTCGTTCGCGTCGTCGCCTTCTCCGGCTTCGCTTTCTGATGATGCGCCACTGACGTCGTACCCCGATGCGTCCGAGCGTGCCCGCGGTCGCGAACGGTGCCCGTATGTGCCCCGAGCCGCGTTCCTTGACGGGCAGCGGTGCGAGGGGAACCAAGAGGCGACCGGCCCCAGAACCCTGCCTCGTCAAAGGCGAACGCCAGCGCGGCCAGGCAGAAGGAGATCACCACGGCAGGCGCCAGCAGGCGCCCGAAAAAGCCACCGGTGCGCGCGTGACGCCCACCTGCACCCGACGGTGGCCCGGCGGCGGCGACGAGCGGTTGATGGTCGGCAGTGCGCGGCGCCTCGATTGCCTGGTGCAAGAAATGGGAATCCTCACCCCAGAAGGCGTCGGCGTTCATGGTGGCAACGACCGGCGCCTTCGTAGCGGGGTCCATCGGAACCAGTTCATTGATCGGCCCCACCCCGGGGAACTCTCGGACGTTGCTGTCGTCCCCGCCATCCTCGTCGGGGGAGTCATCGGGGGAGTCATGGGGGGAGGCGTCCGAACCCATCGGAACCAGCTCGTCGATCGGCCCCACCCCGGGAAAGAACCGGACGTTGCCGTCCCCCGCCCGATTGTCCTCGACCCGCCTGCCGGCTGCCGAACCCATCGGAACCAGTTCGTCGATCGGGCCCACCCCCGGGAAGAACCGGACGTTGCCATCGTCCGGCCCACGCTTCGTGTCGGGCCCGCTCGTCCGGTCCGAGCCGCCGCCTTCGTCCGTACCGCCCATCATGCCCCGCTCCCTGACAGCACCCTCTGCCATCCGACCACGAGGCTATGTTGGTACGGTGATTGCATCCAGTTGGTCTCAATTAGAGACAATAACTGAGTTGGAGAGCATCTAGATGGCGCAGGACGAACAGGGGGAAGAGTTCCTCACGGTCGCTGAGGTCGCGGAACTCCTGAAACTCAACCAGCAAACGGTCCGCAATTGGATCGATCAGGGATCGATGCCCGCGATCCGGATCGGACGCCGGGTCCGGATCATGAAATCCGACCTGGAGCGTGTGCTCGCACGCGGCTATCAGGGCGCTCCAGCGCTCCGAGATCCTGACCTGGGCGGCCCGAACGCCGAGGACTTTTGGGGCGGCGAACAGGTCGGCACCGCCGAGCCCGCCACGTCGAACGACAGCGACCTCGACCGCGACAGCGACCCCGACAGCGACCCCGACCCCGACGGAGACCCCGACCGCGACACCGCAGTCACGACAGCCGCCCCCACGAACGAATGAGCTTCACCGACGACCTTCAGCGCGAGCGTGAGCACGCGATGCAGCTGGTCAGGCACGCCAGCGCGAGCTGGGCGGAGGCGATGCGGGCGCACAAGCTGGCGCCGCCCGATGCGGGCTTCGCGACAAGGCTGCACACGCTCGCCAATGCGGCCGCGACCGAGCAACTGGCGTGGGAGCAGGCGCACGCCGCCGGCCTGCTGTGGCGGCCGGTCCCCGGCGCCGAGCGCGCGGCGCCCCCGTACGAGCTGCGTCCGGGGACGGGAAGGCGCGGGCCCGCGGAGCTTTGGGAGCACTTCGACGCGGCCGTCGCCGCGCTCAACGTCGCGATCGCCGGGTCGGACGCTGCGACCGTGGCGGCCGCGTTCGGGGGGATGGCGACGGCGACAGCCGATCTCGCCGCCGCGGTGGCGCGCGAGGACTCAATAGCTCGCGAGGCCCGGGAACGATCACGCTCGAAGGCCGCCTGAACGCTGTTCTTTGCGGATCTAGTACCGGTATTACGTGCTGGATCCGCAAAGAACGGCTTCAGCGCTCCGCCAAAGTCGTGACGACCGCCTCATAGACCCCAGCCCCAAAAGCCTCAGCGGCGACCCGCACCCGCGGCCCCCGCGTCCCAACCTCCACCGCCAACGACGGATCCCGCTCGAGCCCGTTCCTAACCAGCCAGAAGCAGCCCACGACGTCGGCGGCATCCATGTCCTCGCGCGAGTCCCCGACGGCGATGCAGTCAGCCCGCGACAAACCCCGGTTTTGCATGTGCCTGGCGACGGCACGGGCCTTGGAGGCCCCCGCCGGAATCAGGTGGTAGGCATGAACGCGGTCCACTTCCAAGCCGAACACGTCCCCGTCGACAGCGACGCCGTGCGCCGCCAGCACCCCATTGTCGACGAGCCGTAACCAATCAAAGCCACCCGCAACCAGCACCGCGGCAGCCTCCTGCAGGTCGACCTGCCCGCGAAACAGGTGCGAGACATCACGCCCGAGCGACCATGGCGTGTGGTACTCCAACCTTCCCGCAAACGTCTCGAGCAACAACTCCGGCGCGCCCGACGCCCCAATTTGGTCGAAAATCGACCCGAGCTCCGGGGACGGCTCCACGCCGTCGGTCAACCACTCGAGCTCGCCGTCCAGCACCAGCCCACAGCCGAGCTCGAAGATGTAGGAGCGCTGGCCGAGCAGCCGTGCCGCTTCGGCGACGCTCCCCTGCCGGCGCCCCGAGTAGATCACGACCTCGACGTCCGCCCGCGCGCACGCCTGCAGCGCCCGCACGCCGTCCAACCCAAACCCGCCGTCCGCACCCGTCAGCAGCGAACCGCCAGGGCCCAGAAGGGTGCCGTCGAGATCCACGTACAAGCAGCGCATCGCGGGCGCGACCGTAGCAAGCGCCGCCATACTGGCCCGTAGTGACCACCGCCCACCGCGCCCACCGCGCCACCGCCCGCGACACGGAACCCTGGGAGCAGCTGCTCGAGAACGCCGAGCAGGACGGACGGCTCGTCCACGACGCCACGCGGCCGCCTCAGACCCCTCACACCACCCCGCTCCCCGAGGACCTCGACCCGCGCGTCCACGACGCCCTGCACAGAGCCAACATCACATCCCTCTACACCCACCAAAGGGACGCCTACGACGCCGCGCTCAACCAGGGCCCGATGATCGTCACCACCGGCACCGCCTCGGGCAAGTCGCTCTGCTTCCAGCTTCCGACCCTGGAACTGCTTACCACCGACCCAAGGGCCAGAGCCCTCTACCTCTACCCCACCAAAGCCCTCGCCCAGGACCAGGCCCGGGTGCTCAACGCCTTCGGGCTCACGAAAAACATCCGCCCCGCGATCTACGACGGCGATACGCCGCGAAGCGAGCGCCCGCAGATCCGCCGCCGCAGCAACCTGGTGATCACCAACCCGGACATGCTCCACGTCGGGATCCTGCCCCACCACGCCGCCTGGGCGGACCTCCTGAGCAACCTCGCGTTCGTCGTCGTCGACGAGGCCCACGTCTACCGCGGCGTGTTCGGCTCGCACGTCGCCAACGTGCTCCTCAGACTGAGACGCGCCGCCGCCCTCTACGGCACCGCCCCCCGCTTCCTGCTCGCCTCGGCGACGATCGCCAACCCACGGGAGCTGGCCGAGAATCTCACAGGCCTGAACAACATCAACCTCATCCAACACGACACCGCACCCCGCCCACAGCGACGAACGGCAATCTGGAACCCGCCGCTGCTCGACGAGAGACTCGGCGTCCGCGGCTCACCATTAACAGAGGCCGCCGAGCTACTTGCCGAACTCACCAGCGCCGGCGCCAGAACCATCTGCTTCATGAAATCCCGCAAGGGCGTCGAGCTGATCCTGCGGATGGCCGCCGACCGGCTCCCCCCGGATATCGCCGACAGAATCGCCCCCTACCGGGCCGGCTACACACCCGCCCAGCGTCACGAGATCGAACGGAGGCTGGTCGACGGCGAGCTGCTCGGGGTCGTCGCCACCAACGCCCTCGAGCTCGGGATCGACATCGGCCAGCTCGACGCGGCGATCTGCGTGACCTTCCCCGGCACCGTCGCGAGCCTGCAGCAGATGTGGGGCCGGGCCGGCCGGCGCGGCCGCGGCCTGGCGATCTACATCGCCGGCGAGGACGCGCTCGACCAGTTCTTCGCCCGCCACCCGCAGGAGTTCCTCCGGCGTCCGGTCGAGGCCGCGATCATCGATCCGCAAAGCGACGAGATCCGGGCCGAGCATCTCCTCTGTGCGGCCCACGAGGCGCCCCTCACCGAACAGGACGAAACACTCCTCGGCCCCGACGTCCTCGGCAGAGCCCAACGCCTCGCCGACCAGGGACTCCTCCGCGAGCGCGCCACCGGTTTCGTTCCACAACACCCCGACGACTACCCCGCCGCCCGGGTCACGCTGCGCTCCGCCTCGGCCGACAGCTTCGCGCTGATCGATGTCGCCGACGGCGAGGTGATCGGCACGATCGAGGCGGTGCGCGCATACTCGACGGTCCACGAGGGGGCGATCTACCTGCACATGGGCCGCACCTACCTCGTCCGCGAGCTCGACCTCTCAGCGAGAAGGGCGCTCCTGGAGCCCGCCACCGTCGACTACTTCACCCAGGCCAAGCGCGAGAGCATGACCTACATCGAGCGCCTCCACGAGCAGCGCGAGACCCACGGCGTGACCCTCTCCTACGGCGCCGTCGTCTACGCCGAGACCGTTCTCGGATACCAGCGCAAGGGGATCCAGGACCACGCGGTGATCGACTTCCAGTCGCTCGACGACCTTCCGACCACCGAGTTCTCCACGCGGGCGCTCTGGTATGAGCTCGACGACCTGATCGGTGCCGGTCCCGCCGGTGGTCTAGCGGGACCACCGGCGGTCACAGACGCCTTCCCGCTGGACCTCCTGCTCGGCTCCCTGCACGCCCTCGAGCACGCCCAGATCGCCGTGCTGCCGCTGATCGCGATGTGCGACCGCTGGGACATCGGCGGCCTGTCGACCAACGCGCACCCGCAGACCGGGGGCCCGACGATCTTCATCTACGACGGCCACCCCGGCGGGATCGGGATCACCCGCCGGGGCTACGAGCAGTTCGACCGGCTCGTCACCGACGCCCGCCGGCTGATCGGCGAGTGCCCTTGCGCGAGCGGCTGCCCCTCCTGCGTGCAGTCGCCGAAGTGCGGCAACCTGAACGAGCCGCTCTCCAAGCCGGGCGCGCTCGAACTGCTCGCGCGCCTCACAGCCTCGCTTCGAACACCAGGTTGAACGGGGTTTCGGCGGCTCTCCGGAAGTGCCTGAAGCCGGCTTCCTCGAGAACCCCGCGAATCCTCGCCTCGCCGGCCTGCGCGCCGAGCGCCAGCCCGACCTCCTGCGACAGCGAGGCGGGGGTGCAGAGCAGGGTGGAGAAGCCGTAGAAGGCACGCCCGACGGGATTGAAGTTCTCCTCGGCCCGGTCGCCCGCGCGTGGCTCGACGATCATCCAGGTGCCCTCCCGCGCCAGCGTGCGGTGGACGTGGCGGGCGGCGCCGACGGGATCGCCCATGTCATGCAGGCAGTCGAACATCGTCACCAGCTCGTAGCCGGCGCCCCTGTACGCAGAGGCCGGCTCCACCTCGAACTTCACCCGGTCGGACACGCCGGCCTCCTCGGCGCGCCGGCGGGCCGTCCGGATCGAGCCGGCGTGGTAGTCGGAGCCGACGAACCGCGAGCGCGGGAATGCCTTCGCCATCAGCACCGTCGAGGCCCCGTGCCCGCAGCCGACGTCCGCGACCAGGGCGCCTCGCTCCAGCTTCTCGACGACGCCGTCGAGCGCCGGCAGCCATTCGCTCACCAGGTGGGCGTTGTAGCTGGTGCGGAAGAACCGCTCGCAACCCTCGTGGACGTCGTGGACGTGCTCTCCCCAGCCGAAGCCGTCGCCGGAGCGCACCACCGCCTCGATCCTCGGGGAGTCGAGCACCGCGCCGAGCGCGGTCTGGAACAGGCCCGGCAGGTACGCCGGGCTGGCGGCGTCGGTCAGCGCGGCCGCCTGCTCGGGCGGCAGCGAATAGCGGCCGCTGTCCGGGTCGTAGGCGACGTAGCCGCCCGCGGCCTGGTTGTTGAGCCACTCGCGCACGTAGCGCTCGGCGGTGCCGGTCCTCGACGCAAGCTCGCCCGGCGACAGGCCGTCGCTGTCCGCCAGCGCCCGGTACAGCCCGAGCCTGTCGCCGATCACGACGAGCGCGGTGTTCATTGTCGCCCCCACCTCGTCGACCGCCCTGAAGACGAACTGCATCAGCTTGTCGGCGTCGACGGTGACGCCCTCCTCGGTGGTGCCCATCTGAGCCTCCCGTGTCGGTTGTGCGTTACCAACGGTCCCGACGCTCCGTTTCTTACGCCAGTAGCGTTCGCGCGATGACTCGCATCGGCGTGCTGCTGCCGACGTTCGACCCGATGCGGGTCGGCGCTCCCGCTCAGCTTCTCGACGCGGCCAAACAAGCCGAGCGCCTCGGCTTCGACGGGATCTGGGCCGGCGACCACCTGCAGTGCCCGGCGCCGGGCCTGGACGCGGTTGCCGCGATCGCCGCCTGCGCGGCGGTGACCGAGCGGGTCACGCTCGGCTTCGCGGTGCTGCTGCTCGGCGCCCGCCAGCCCGCGTGGACGGCCAAGCAGCTGATCACGATCGATCGGCTCGCCCCCGGCCGGCTGACGCTCGGGGTCGGCGTCGGGGGAGAGTTCCCCGAGGAGTTCGAGGCGGCGGGGGTCAGCGTCTCGCAACGCGGAGCGCGGCTCGACGAGACGCTTCAGCTGCTTCCCTCGCTCCTCCAGGGCGATCCGGTGCAGCACGCCGGGAAGGCGCTGCAGCTGACGGCGCCGCCGCTCGAGCCGCCGATCTCCAGGGTTCCGCCGATCTACGTCGGCGGCCGCAGCGAGCCCGCGATGCGTCGCGCCGCCCGGTTCGGCGAGGCGTGGATGCCGATGTGGATGAGCCCGGACAAACTGCGCCAGCATCGCGATCGTCTGAGCGAGCTGGCCGGCGAGTACGGGCGGCCGGCGCCGGGCGTAAAGCTGCTGCTGGGCGTCAACGTCGACCCCGACGAGGCCCGCGCCCGCGAGCACGCCGCCGCCTACATCCGCGGCCAATACCGGATGGACCTGGACCGGGTCGAGCGCTGGACGCCGTACGGCAGCGCGCAGCGGGTCGCCGAGCACCTCGCCGGACACGTCGAGGCGGGCGTCGACGAGTTCGTGCTGATGCCGCTGAGCGGGGATTCGCTTCAGCAGTACGAGCACTGCGCCGAGATGCGGGATATCCTCCGCGCGATGATCGCCCAGCCGGCACCGACGGCATCCTCGTGACGCGGCTGCTCGTCGCCCAGGCGCGGGCCCCGCTGGAGGGCGAGATCACGATCCCGCCTTCCAAGTACCACGCCCACCGCGCCCTGATGCTGGCGGCGCTGGCGCCGGGCACCTCGACGGTCGTCGACCGCACCGAGGCCCGCCACGTCGGCTTCACCGTGCAGGCGCTGCGCGCGCTCGGCGCCGACGTCCACAACGCGGGCCGCGGCTGGAAGCTGACCGGTGACGGTGGCTTCGCCCCGAGGAGCGACATCGTCCCGGTCGGGAGCTCCGGCACCACCCTGTACTTCCTGCTCGGCCTGGCGGCGCTCGGCGACCGGCCGGTGACGTTCGTCGGGCAGCGGTACTTCCGCCGCCGGCCGATCGGGCCGCTGTTGCGGGCGCTGACGCGGATGGGTGTCAAGCTCGAATACGAGGGCCAGAGCCTGCCGGTCAAGGTTCACCCCGGGGTGCCCCGTGGCGGCCGGGTCCGGATCGACGGGATGCTGTCTCAGTGGGTCTCGGGCCTGTTGCTGCTGGCGCCGTTCGCGCAGGAGCCGACGACCGTTGAGGTCACGGGCGAGCTCAACGAGCGCGGGTTCCTGGTGCTGACGCTCGAGATGATGCGTCAGTTCGGGCTTGAGATCGAGGTCCGCGAGGATTGGCGCGAGTTCCGGATCCCGCCCTGCCAGCAGCCGGTCGCGACCGACGTCGTGCTGCCGCCCGACATCGGTTCGGCGATGTTCGGGCTGGCGGCGTGCACCCTGCATCCGTCGAACGTCACCTTCCGCAGCCCCGTCCCGATCCACGGCCATCCGGAGGCGTCGGTGCTGAGCGAGTTGCAGACCGTCGGGGTCCCGATGCGGTTCCGCGAGGACGGCCTGTCGATCTCGATCGACCACGACGGCGTCCCGCCGGTCGCCGGTCGCCTCGACTGCCGGGACATCCCCGACATGGTGCCGATCCTGTCGACGCTGGCCAGCCGCGCCCGCGGCCGGACGGTGCTGTCGCATGTCGCGCACGCACGCCTGAAGGAATCCGACCGGGTCGGCTCGATGCTGCAGCTGCGCAAGATGGGAGCCCGTGTCGAGTTCGACGGCACCGACATGGAGTTCGAGGGCGTCGGCCAGCTGCGCGGAGCCTCGCTGTCCTCGTTCAACGACCACCGGGTGCAGATGGCGCTGGCGGTCGCGGGCTCGACCGCGACCGGCGTCACCGAGCTCTCCTACCCCTATGCGTACCGGATCTCCTACCCCGAGTTCGTCGACCACATGCACACGATCGGGATCCCGATCGGCGTCACCCCGCGGCTGCCGGACACGCTGGGGGATCTGAAATAGGCCCGGTGACGGCGGCCGCCGGGCTGATCGGAGACCAGGTCGAGCGCCACGCGCGGCTGCGGCCCGACGCGACGGCCGTTTACGAGTTCTCCGCAGGTCCGCCACGGGAGCTGACCTGGGCCCAGCTCGACGCCGCGGCCGACCGCACCGCGACGGCGCTGCTGGAGCTCGGGGTGGCGCCGGGCGATGCGGTCTCCTATCAACTTCCCAATCGGCTCGAGTTCGTCACAATCTCGCTCGCCACGTTGCGGATCGGGGCCGTCTGCGAGCCGCTGATGCCGATCTTCCGCGAGCGCGAACTCGGTTTCATGCTCGGCCAGAGCGCCGCCCGGGTGCTGATCGTCCCCGACCGCTTCCGCGGCTGCGATCACGCTGCGATGGCGCGCGGCCTGCAGGCGGAGCTGCCCGACCTCGAGCACATCGTCGTACTGGATGGCGGCGAGGACCCCCTGGCGCAAAAAACGGCCGACGTCGCCGCGGTAGCGGCGCGGCGGCCCATAAAAGAAGACATCGCTCAGCTGCTGTTCACATCCGGAAGCACCGGCGAGCCGAAGGGCGTCCTGCACCCGCACCGCACCCTGTCTGAGGCCGCGGCCTCCCACATCCGCCACTTCGGGCTCGGCGACGACGACGTCATCTACGTCCCCTCGCCGCTCGCCCACCAGACCGGCTTCCTGTACGGGATGTGGATCGCGCTGACGCTTGGGGTGCCCCAGGTGCTGCAGGAATCCTGGAACGCAGAGCTCGGCTTCGACGCGATCCAGCGAACCGGCGTCACCTTCGTGCAGGCGGCAACCCCGTTCCTCGCCGACCTCGTCGGCGTCGCCCGCTCGCGAGGCCGGGCTCCGGGGCGGCTGCGGACGTTCGTCGCGACCGGCGCCGCGATCCCGCGCGAGCTGGCGCATGAGGCCCGGAGCGTCCTCGGCGCCGAGGTCGGCGGCGCCTGGGGATCGACCGAGAGCTGCCTGGGTACCGCGTTCGCCCCCGGCGACCCGCCCGAGCTGGCGTGGAGCAGCGACGGCCGCGCGCTCGACGGGGTCGGCGTGCGGATCGTCGATGACTCAGGTCGCGAGCTGGCCGCCGGCGCCGAGGGAAACTTCGAGGTCTTGACCGAATGCATGTTCGCGGGCTACCTGAACCGCCCGGAGCTGACCGCCGCGGCGCTGAGCCCCGATGGCTGGTACCGAACCGGCGACCTCGCTCGGATCGACGCCGACGGATACCTGCGGATCACCGGCCGGGTCAAGGATGTGATCAACCGCGGCGGTGAGAAGGTGCCGGTCGCCGAGATCGAGCAACTGCTGTACCGGCACCCAGCGGTCCGCGAGGTCGCGATCGTGGCGATGCCCGACGAGCGCCTGGGCGAGCGCGCCTGCGCGTTCGTGGTGCCCGAGTCAGACGGTGAGTTCGACCTGGCGGCGATTCGGGAGTACCTGGACGCCGAGCGGGTCGCGAAGACCTACTGGCCAGAACGGCTGGAGCTCGTCTCCTCGCTGCCGCGCACCCCGTCGGGCAAGGTCCAGAAGTTCGTCCTGCGCGAGCGGGCTGCGACATGAGCTTCGACGCGCTCAGGGACGAGGTCAGCGCCTACGTCGAGAACGAGGGCGAGCGCTGGACCGCGCTGATCGAGTCCGAGCGCCGCGTCCCGACGGAGCTCTGGGACGAGCTCCGGGACCGCGGCTACCTGCGGCTGGCGGCGCCGGTCGAGCTCGGCGGCCAGGGTCTGCCGTTCCCCCGCTACCTGGAGCTGCTCGAGATCTTCTCGCGCGCGCACGGCTCGCTGCGGATGATCGTCCACGTCGCCAACGGCATCTGGCGCGCACTGCTCCCCTACGCCGACGACGAGCAGCTCGAGCGGTTCGTGACCGCGCAGATCAGGACCGACATCAAGGTCGCGTTCACGCTGACCGAGCCCGGCGCCGGCAGCGGTGCCGACATCCGCTGCGCGGTGGTCCGCGAGGGCGACACGTACCGCCTGACCGGCGAGAAGCACCTGATCACGTTCGGGCAGATCGCCGACTACCTGCTGTTGTTCGCGCGGCTGGAGGGCACCCGCGGCGCCGATGGAATGGTGGCGTTGATGGTCACGCCACACGGCGAGGGGATCGACAACCGGCCGATGCCCGACGGGATGGGGTTGCACGGGACCGATCACTCCCATCTCGTGTTCACGCGTGCGCCCGTGCCTGTTGGGAATCGGCTCGGCGAAGAGGGCCAGGGGCTCGAGGTCGCGCTCGCCGGGTTCCTGGTCCCGAGCCGGATCTCGCTGGCGATGAGCTGCGTCGGCCTGGCCCAGCGCGCGCTCGACCTCGCGGTCGCCTACGCGCAGCAGCGCGAGACCTTCGGCGCCAAGATCGCGACCCGGCAGGCGGTCGCGTTCCGGCTGGCCGAGATGGCGACCGAGGTCGAGGCAGCGCGACGGCTGGTGCTCTTTGCCGCCGAGACGTGGGAGCGCGATCACGGCGCGGTCGCCGAGTCGGCGATGGCGAAGCTGTTCGCCTCGGAGATGCTGCAGCGCGTGACCGACTCGGCGATCAACGTCCACGGCGGGCTCGGCTACTTCGAGGGCCCGATCGAGCGCGTCTACCGGGACGCCCGCGCGCAGCGCTTCGAAGAGGGCACGGTCGAGATCCAGAAGATGACGATCGCGCGCGACCTGCTGGGGTAACGCTGTGGCCAGCGGCGTCTGGCAGCCCGGTCAGATAGGACCGCTACGGCTGCCGCACCGGATCGTGATGGGCTCGATGCACCTGGCGCTCGAGGGGATCGACCCGGACGGGAGCGCGCTCGCGGCCTTCTACCGAGCGCGGGCGGAGGGTGGAGCGGCGCTGATCGTCACCGGCGGCTCGGCGGTCAGCCGCGTCGGGGCCGGGGGACGCAACTACAGCTTCATCGGCGAGGACGCGGATGCTGGGAAGCTCTCGCGTATCGCCGCCGCGGTCCACGACGCCGGCGGGCGGGTGCTGCTGCAGCTGTTCCACGCCGGCCGCTATGCCTTCGAGCGCTCGTTCGGGCTGACCCCGGTGGCGCCGTCGGCCGTGTATTCGTCATACAGCCGCTGCGAGCCCCGGGCGCTCAGCGGGGAGGAGATCCTTCAGACGATCGAGGACTTCGCCCGGGGCGCCGCCCGCGCCCGCGAGCTGGGCTTCGACGGGGTCGAGATCATGGGCTCGGAGGG
>Ga0123356_10006156_pt1 | contig 12164 bp, 24 predicted proteins | sample TergutEmb28metaG_2_FD_92546 | JGI IMG/M metagenome (GOLD analysis project Ga0123356, IMG submission 92546) | Embiratermes neotenicus P3 segment gut microbial communities from Petit-Saut dam, French Guiana - Emb289 P3 | ecosystem: Host-associated > Arthropoda: Insects > Digestive system > Gut ... | reverse complement strand
GTTTTTTGTTTCTCACACCATTGTTCTCGTGCTTCTACTACCTCTGCTCGTTTTTGTTTACTTGGATGGAGTGTCTTTTTTTAAAAGTTAGGCCGAGCTTTTTGAGGCGTTTGCAGAGTGCGGCCTGGCTTATCTTTAGGTCGAATTCTTCTATGAGTTCGTTTAGGGTTATGTCGGGTTGTTGTTTGATTTTTTCTACTATGGCTTGTATGGTTTGGTTGGTGATTTTTGGTTTTCTGCCGCAGTTTAGTGGTTCTGGTTTGTAGGTGCCTGTTTTTTGGTATTTGTTATAGACGCGTGTTATGGTTCGTGTGCAGATAGAGAGCCATTTTGCTATGTCTTGTTTACTTTCGCCAGCTTGCATGTGTTTAACAATGGCGTTTCTTTTTTCGTTCGATATTGGCTTTGGCATATAACCTCTACAATTACATCATACACGTCAGACTATAAAAGTTAAAGTGCTATAACACTACGCACCAACTTCATATGCGCAACATCTTCAAACAAACCGCACAACAATACCTCCCACCATAACTACTAACAGTTTGACCATAAAACGTTTGCACAAACCGATTAAGCACCGTTTTACCATTAGCAGATTTTTTGCCGATCACACTCATAGCTTTGCTTAATAGAGGGGGTAAGTCAGATGCGTCGGGTCCAAATTCCTCCTCCAAAGCCCGTATAGGCAACCCTAATTATTCATCAGGGTGGTGCAAGGGGGATGGGTTAGAGGTATTTCTCGTAGAATTTTAGTGCGGGGTTGGTTGCTTTATTGGCAAAGATTTTGCCTGTGCCATGTTCGGATAGGTCGCCTAAGAACACGTAGAAGGGTCCTGTGATGGTGGTGGTGCTGTCGACTTTGACTTTGGGTTTAATGCTGTCGATGGTAAAGGAGGGCAAAATTTCGAGTGTGCCGCCCACTATGATTTTGCCGCCGGTCATCAGGGCACCTGTGCGGACATCGCAGTCTTTTTCGACATAGATGGCGCCTTCACTCATGTGAAAGCCCAGAAATCTGCCTGCGTTGCCTTTGATTTTTATGATGCCGCCTTTGAGGTAGCAGCCTACGTCTGTGCCGACGTTGCCATCAACGGTGATTAATCCGCCTTTCATGCCCAGGTCGTTGCCGCGGTAGGGTGAGGCGGTATAGTCGCCTGCGTCGCCGTGGATTTCTATGGTGCCTTTTTTCATTTCGCTGCCGGTCCATCCGCCGCTGTTGCCGTTGACGGTGATTTTGCCGCCGACCATTTTTTCGCCTGTGTGCATACCGATGTTGCCGTTAATGGTGATTTCGCCAGTGGTCATGCTTTGCCCGACGCGTTTGACTTTGCTGCATTCTCCGTTAAGGGTGATGTTGTTAGAAGAATCAGGGGTGAGTTCGATTTGAAAGAGATCACTTAAGGTGAGGTTGCGGTTACCTTCGGTGACAGGCAAGGTGGCGATTTCTTTGAGGGGTTTGCCTGCAAAGTTTTCAGGTGTTATGCAGGGGGCTTGGATGGGAACGTCGAATATTTTTTTGGGGGTGAGGGTTATCATGTTAAACACTTGCCTTTATGCGTAGTTCATCTGGAACTTTGACGTAGTGGTCGGTAACGGGGTAGTTTTCGTATTCAAGGGTCCAGTATTCCTTGAATTTACGTTTCATATCGTCGTCGATTTTGCATGGATCTTTGGTTTGTGATGTGACCCAGAGGGTTCGGCCGGGGATTTGTCCGTTGACTACTTGGCCGTCTTTGACGACTATGGTGCCGTCTTTTATGGTGTAGGCTGCATTTGCGAATGCTTTGCGAGTGGTTCGGAATTTTTGGGCGATATCTTGGGTTTCGGGGTTGATGTTGAAGATTGCGATGTCTGCGTCTGCGCCTATGCCTAGGTGGCCTTTGTTGGGTAGGCCTAGGGCTTTGGCTGTTCCGGCGCGGGTCATGATGGCGATTTCGTATAGGGTTAGTTCGCGGTCGATGGAGGGTAGGAGGCTTTTTTTGCGGGCGCTTTTGTGGCATTTTTTTAGGGTGGCTTCGCGGGCTTTTTTGCTGTAGAGCCAGGCTAGGACTTTGGGGTAGTCGTAGAATGGGCCGCCGTTGGGGTGGTCGGTGGTCATGAAGATTTTCCATGGGTCGGTGATGAGTAGGGCGAGTTCTAGGCCGATGGACCATTGGAGGGCGTTGACGGGGCTGTTTTTTTTGTAGTGGAAGGGGATGATGCCTCCGCTGCTTTCGGTTTCGACGTCGCTGTTGACCCATTTGTTGTGTCCGCCTAGTTCGTAGAGGCTAAATTCGAAGGGGCCGTCGGCGGTCATGGTTGTGGTGTCGCTGAATGTGACTTGGCCCATGTCTAGGGTCATGTGGTTGTGGGTGTTTATGTATTTGGCGATGTCTTCTGCGCCGGATTTGAATTTGGCCCAGTTGTCGCCTTTGAAGCTGCCGAATTGGACGTGGGTTATGTGGCATATGGGTTTGTTGTCGGTGGCTAGGTCTTCGATGGCTTGCATGGTGTCTAGGGTGGTTTGGTAGTTGCCTGGGATGCCCAGGTTGTTGGTGTGGAGGTGGATTGTGTGGGGCATGTTTAGTTTTTTGTTGACTTTGATGAGGCCGCGTATGATTTCGCGGGGGGTTATGCAAAAGTTGGGCACTTGGTCGTCGATGCTGTGGACGTTGCGTCCAAAGCCCCAGGATTCTAGGCCGCCGGGGTTGACGACTTTGATGGCGTAGCCTTTGGAGCTGTGCATGAGCCAGGCGACTAGGCGGGCGCATTCGTCGATGTTGCCTTTTGCGAGGTTTTCGAGTACAAACCACCAGTCGCCGGTTAAGACGAAGGTGGCTTTGTCCATGAGGGGGATGTCGTTTAGTTCTTCGTGGGCGTGTTTGGCTTTTAGGGATGCGATGGAGCCGTTAAAAACCGAGGTGTAGCCCATTTGGGAGTATCGGTAGCCGGTGACAAATGTGGAGGGGATGGAGTAGCCTGTGCCTGCGCGGGTTTGGGGGGTTTTGCGTACGGGGTCTTTGTAGTGGTCTTCGGGGCGGATTATGCGGCCCATGTTGACTTCTGCGCCGGCTATGTGGCTGTGGATGTCGACTCCGCCGGCCATGATGGTTTGGCCGGTTGCGTTGATTGTGTGGGCGTTGGGGCTGACTTTTTTGACGATTTTGTTGTCTTTTATGGCTATGTCCATTTTTTCGCAGTTGATTTTGTTTTGGGGGTCGATTACAAAGCCGTTTTTAATCAGGATCTCGGTCATGTTAGTCACCTTTTTTTGTGCACCGCTTTTGCTTTAGGGGGTTTAGTGTTTATTTTTGGTGGCGGGGTTTTATGTTGTGGAGAGGTTTGTTTGTGGGGGGTTGTTTCTTCGGGTCCGGTGGGTTGGCCTTTTTTGGTTTTTATGGCGCGGATTTCGCACAGGATGCGGCGTAAGAGTTCTTCGTCGGTTAACACTCCTGGGGGGGCATCGACTACTTTTTTGAGGGTGATGGGAACGGAGTCCATGCGATAGGCGGTGCCAGAGTACTCTATACCGCACCACTGGGTGGGAAACACTACGTCGCCTAGGCGAGAGATGGCGTTCATATCGGGGTTTATGGTGATTAGGGGGTGTTTTAGCATGTTTTTCATAACGACGCTAGGAAAATGAGCCCCCGGATCAGCCCCGATAACTAGGGTGGCGTCGTTGTCATTGCGTTTGAGTAAGTCGACGGCGGTGTTTTCTCCGGGGTTAAACTGTGGATAGCCCTGGGAGAAATCGATTGCATACGGATAGCCAGTTTGCCACGCAAACACGGTGTTTGCACCGGTGACATTGAAGTGGCCCCGCATAGGAGATATGATGAATTTGGTTTTGCGGTTAAGATCTCTTGCGAGGGCGATGGCGATTTCAATGTTTCTAAACCGACCCAGACTTTGCGTCATACCCAAACCAAAGTAGATAACACCAAACTCACAATTCATCATCGCATCCGCCACATCACGCAAAGTAGCAACCGGAATACCACCCACAGTCTCAACGTCTATTTCTTGATCTTGCACCAAACACCGCAACGCCTCAATCACATCATAATCACGATTGGGTTCGATTTGTAAGAAATAATCTGCCGCCTCCGCAGTCATGGTCTTGCGCACATCCACCACAATCATTTTCCGCCCAGCCTTTTGCATCGTTGCAGGCGGTGGACCCGTATAGCAAACCTCCGCTCTGGGCGGCTCAACACGCGCAATACGCTTAGAGGCCATCTCTACTTTTTTGCGCCCCGAACCCGCTTTGAGACGCTGCATATAACTCTTCCACTCACTACCCTCAAAACGTCCATCCGTAAAAGCCGTGTAGCGCTCAACATGTCGGGGATGACTAGCCCAGGGATTGCACGCCCAATAAACAATCAAATCCGCCCTATGGCGAATCTGCCCCAAAGTCGCAGCAGGAATACCAATCTCCTGCGTCGCCATAACCGAAGGCCCATGACATACACTACAACAATTATCCAAAGCCGAACCCAACTCCTCAGCCAACTCAACCCCTATGCGCTGCGCTTCACCCACACAACTACTCCAACCAAACAACAACGGATACTTTGCATCCGTTAGAATTTGGGCAGCCTTTTTAACAGCCTCATCCAAAGACACAACAACAAGCTTACCATTTTTGCGCACCAGAGGCTCTAAAATCCGCTCTTCACTTTTGTACCCATACACCATCTTGGCTTCGCAAACCGCACAACCATTCTTCATCTTTACAATCTCATTGCGCTCCACAACAACCTCTAAATCATCACACAAACAACCACAAATCGGACAAACAACATTCTCCACAACTCTACTCATAACTATTCCTCCCAAACTCCTTTACCAACAACTGATCAAGACTAAGCACCGGCTCATCAGGCGCAGCCTCAACATCCACAAAAAACCCTTTAAAAAGCGGCATACCCATACTATAAGTCTCATCCCCCGTAACAACATTTGCCCAAGACCCACAGGGAATAAAAACCATCCCCGGCATAACACCCCACTGATACTTTTTAGCCTTCACAACAACCGAACCATACTTCGAAGTCACACGAACATGCGTACCACTCTTTATACCCAGCTTCTCGAGATCGGACTTGTCAAAAAAACACACTGCAGAACTGTCATAATACTCTTGGGAACCCTTGCCCAACTCTTTGCCGACACCCTGCTCAATGGTCCTACCCGTGATCAAAGTGACGTGTAGCTTTTGCCCTACCATTCTCCACAACCTAAGAGAAGAGTTTATGCACACATATTTAAGAGTAAGTTCAAGATCAGCTCAAAATTCACAATTAACTCCACAAATTACACCGATTCAATGCACACACACAACCACACACAAACAACCCACAACAAACAAAACCAAACCCAACACTAACACTATTTGCTATTCACTATAGCATGTATGGGTTAGGTGAGTTTTGCTTGGGTTGCCTCAAAAGTGGCCCGGTAGGTTCGTTTACCGTTTTGTTTGTTTTCAACAAAAGACACCTCACCATTAAACCGTACACCTCGCAACCGACGAAAATCCTTAGACATATCCAGCTCCGCATCATCAAACCAACAAACCACATACACATCAACTCTACCTTCAGAAGTGGTAAGATAATCAAGATCCCCCATCAACGCAAAAAAACCCTCAATCACACCCACAAACCTAGTATCGTTAACTTGAGTAACCTCAACACTTTTCGCCCGTATAACCACAAACGGCTCAGACTCAGGCCTAACCCTACGCTCCTTAAATATACACAAAACAGGCCGACTCCAAACATACGACACAACAATCACCCCAAATAAAAAACACCAACAACCATATAACCATACCCACAAACAAAACCACACCCCAAAAACAAAACACGACAGAGCAAACCAACAAGACACCACACCCAAACAACGCAAAGCAACAAACAAACTAAACAGACAACCAAACACTTAACCCACAAACACAACCCACCACAAAACAACCTACCAAACCATAACTCTCTACCAACCCCTAACTCCCACTAAAAGACACATGAGCACTTGATAGTTAGAAATCCCGTAAAGGTTAGGGCAAATCCTTATGAGAATTAACCCACTTCTCTGAGACAAGATATAGAACATGAAACCCCAGCCGCCCAATCCCGAACACAAACGAATGAAACGCGAAAGAAAAACAATCACACACATGATCAACCTATACTGCAAAAAACACCACAACCCCAACAACAACGAACTGTGCGCACAATGCCTACAATTCAAAGAATACGCCCTCCTACGACTCAACAAATGCCCCTTCCAAGAAAAGAAAAGCACCTGCAACAAATGCAAAATCCACTGCTACCACCCAGACATGAAAACCAAAGCCAAACAAATCATGCACTACTCAGGCCCACGACTCCTCCTCCACCACCCAACCCTAGCACTACATCACCTCTGGGACAAACACCACACACCCCCAACACTAGACAAAACCAACCCCCAACAAACAACACTTTAAAGATCAACAGATGATTACCTTAAGCCAGATCAACACAACCACACAATATGGTGCCTAAGAATAGCCAAGCAACTCTAGAGGTCTAAACGAATGAACTCAGAAAAACCCCACCCCAAAAACCACACCCGACAGCCAAACAAAAAAAGCATAGCCATAACCCTTAGCCGCGCCCAACGAGACACCCAATTCGAATACATAAACCAAACAGCCAACCACTACCTATCCACCAACCAACCCATCATAGCCATAGATGCCAAGAAAAAAGAAAACCCAACAAATTTCAAAAACAAAACCACCAAAGATACACCACCTAAAAGCGAGCCAACTATGGTGAAACAGGATTTCCCCATAAACAAACTAGAAAAAGCCACCCCCTACGAAATATACACCCTTTTTAGAAACATCGGGTTTGAAAATGTGGGCCTCAACACAGATACAGCCGAGTTTGCAATAACAAGCATCAAAAAATGGTGGCACACCATGGGCCAACAAACCTACGGAGCAGCCAAACGCATCTACATTACCGTAGAGTCAGGTGGAAGCAATAGCGTACAAGTAAAACTTTGGAAAGTCAAACTCCAAGAATTAGCCAATGAACTAGGACTGGTGTTGCAGATTTCACATCTACCGGCAGGAATCTTTAAATGGACTAAAATTGAACAACGCCTATATTCATTCATCAACAAGAAAAACACCCTTGATAGTTTGGCAGTTATTGTCAGTTTAGTTGGTGCAACTACCACTAAAAAGGAGTTGCAAATCAAATGTGTTATTGATGATGGCGAATACCCAAAGGGCATTGAGGCATCTGACAAACAACTATCAAAAGTGAATTTACAAAAAGAGCTGCTCCACGGCGAATGGAACTACACCATCAACCCAAACCCCACATAACGCAACGTTTCAAGCAACCCCTAAGCGACCATGATAAACCCGTGCAGCAACACACAACCCCACCACAACAATCGCAAAAAAGAAAGGCCCCAGAAAAGTAGCAGTAACCAAAGAACTCAAACTATCACCCAACGGTATAAATGAGGGCACCGAAAAATCCACAACCGCAGAACCCACCAATGGAACATTTATGCCAAAAAAACCAGCCACCCCCACAACAACCACCAACCCCACAACAAAACCCACAAACGCGCACAACACCGTCTTGTAGGAGAAACAAAGCAAATACTTAGAATACACCTTTGCTGGAAACAAAGAATAAATCAACATAAACACACCACATGCAGAAAATAGAAGAATATTTGAAAGATTCCACGCCCACAACAAAGGAAGGGTAAACCCAAGCCCATAAACCTCAAAACTTGTCACAACCGGTGAAACATACACACCAATAAAGTTGCTACCAATCGTTAACTGCCACCAAGGCAAAAAAACAGATACAAAAAGCAACACAAAAACCGATATCCCAGCAACCAAACCCAACCAGTTAATCGCTCGCCCCATACAACTCACCTATCCGAATCGCACCCAACTCAGGCACCTCATCAAGATGCAAACTAATACCACCCACAGTAACAATCAAGTTCTCCACAGAAACCAGCGCATCACTACCAAATTGTGCTAGGTAGGCATCCAAAGCGGTTTGATCAAGGCTTCCATCTATGGCAATTACAGCTGATTGCCCAGGTCTAATATGCATTGCATCCGGAATAGTTATGGTTCCCAAGAGCTCCCCGTTACTAGTTTTTATATCTGCAGATAGACTGTCAAAGGAGAGCTCCACGGGTAGCGGGTTTGTGAAACTAAACGGATATGAGAATACGCCGGTAGAGTTATCGTACGTTGGGTTCCCTAAAGGTTTGACCGGCGGCACAGAGGCCAAATCGGTTGAATCAAGATCACTAGTTCCATTGTTGGTCAAACTGGATTCAGCGCTAGACAAGCTGGACCCTCCGCCAATCTGAGGCGGAAGCACCAACCCCATCAGATTATCACGGTAGATAAAAACTACACCGATTAATGGACCTGCTGTGAAAGCAATGATTAGTGCAATCAACGATAACTTTACTATCGTGTCTTTGTTCATACCGATCCATGTTTAACTGTCTAGTGAAATCTTTTAAGCATTTAGTATCACTAACACATCAACAAAGCCTACAAATCAAACCATCAGACACGATATGCACTTTTGTCGTTGCCATTCAGAAAGAAGAACAACTCAATTATACAAATTCGTTAACGTAACAATAAAAAAGTTGTTGGAGGATAGACTCTAAGAGTCATATCGATTACTGGAGCCATGATAGTTTTGCGCCAGAACCAAAAGGATTAGCAAACTTGTAGCCAAACAATAGACCGTCTACGCTGTTCTTAAGTTCGGCATCAAAGTCTAAATTCTTCTGTTTTTTGTATAGGTGGCTGGAACAAGGGTTGAAACAAGGGCTGGACAGAGGCTGATATTGATTTCCTACTACAAGCCAAGCGATTCTGAGCTATATTTTCAGCGCAATAAAAAAGTGTGTTGGTTATGGATAACCTAACTAGGTATCCATGACCGATATCGTTCAAACAACAAACTATTGGGAGTTTCCGTTACCTTTGCTGTTGCTGGTTTTTGTGCTAGTGCCTGTACTTGTGCCGCCGTTGCCGCCAGTGCCTTGTGGGTTGTTGCCGCCGCCATAACCGTTGCCATTGCCACCGTTAGGATCCCAGATGTTGTTATCACCATCTTCATTTACACCAGCTCGAACATATGGAACTGTGATTACATCGCCATTTTGTGCGGTTGCAGGAGCAACAAATGGATCAGCCACTAATTTGTAGCCTACATAGCGATCACTTGCTACAGATATCGCATCCACATGTTAAGGTGTTATGGCTTGCTTTTAGTTTTGCGCACTGTTTTGAGCATACAATTTTGCCTAAAATCTGGTTTAATGCCACTATAATTTAGGTTTCAGTATTGTTTTTTTCACCAATCACACTCAAATATACACGTTTATGCATGTGTGTCTTAGTATAAAGGTGTGTTTTACCGAGAGCCAAATACCTACATAGTGTCGTTTGGTTGGTGGGGCTTCCCGGATTTGAACCGGGGTCTATAGCGCCCGAGGCTACAAGCCTGGACCATGCTAGCCGAAAGCCCCAACGTTTTCTAAATTAAGTAAGGCATCTTATCTGTTGGGTTGGCTTTAACTTTAGCGGTTAAGAAAACGTGGCAGGATCTTTGGTGCAAAAGAATTTGCATAAATCCACAGGCCACGCAGCATTTGCAAAATGTGTCAAAGAATGGATCTGTCGAATGTCTAAAATATGTGTTATGTGTGGGAATTATTATAAAGCTGCCATACTAGCATAGAGAGAAAATCATGAAATTATATCTCAGTGCATCCAGTAATACCCGAACAGTTTTGAGCTGTGCTAAAAAGGCTGTATTTGTCGCGGGGGTTTTGGTGCTTATTGTATCTTTGGTGTTGGTGGGGGATTTGTATTGTGTTGAGGCGCAGGCAGTGACGCAATTTTCGTCGGTGGACCGGTTTGTCATACCCACGCAGAATAGTACCATCGCTTTTGCGCTAAATGGTTCTTATGCTTCGGCTGCACTTGAGGGAGGTGTTTGGGTTTTTAGGGATATATCGTTTGATGATCCAAGGATTCCCTATTTTGAGTTGAGTAGTTTGCAGGGTAGCAACGAGTTGCGCATTTCTGTGTGGGATTGTAATATGACGGTGTGGGTTTATGTGAATGCTAATATTGTTTTGCCGCTTAGCATACTTGGTTATTATGTGGATGGGCCGGGTGTTCAGAGTGTTAATCTTGGTTTGAATACTACTCGTTTGACTGATGGGAGTGAGTGGAGTGTTATTGTTGGTGAGGCTTTTGCGTATCAGGAGCAGACGTTTTTATCTCAGGGTCAGGGTTGGACGTTGCAGTCGGATAATTCGTTGATGGTTTATCCGTTGTTGTCTGGTAATGTGACTGTTATGTATTATGATTATGGTGATGTGTATCTTGATGCGTCGCTACCGTTTTGGTTGCGACATTCAGTATTGATTCTCACTACGGGTGCGGTGGCAGCTATAATTGCTGTAACAGTGATTATCAGAATAAAAACCACAAAACCAACCCAAACCTCACCCTAAGTGTCTGATTGTTGTGAGGGTTTTTCTGAGTGGGGTTTGTCTTGCTCTTTGCTGACTTGGTAGGGTGTATTTAGGACATCTTTAATGCGGTTGGTTATGACTGGGCCTAGGCCGTGGACTGCTGTTTGCCAATCGTCTACATTGATAAGTGCATTGATGGGTGTTTGGTAGGAGTCTAGAATTGCGGTGGCTTTCTCGCGGCCAATATTGGGGAGGCTTGCTACGAAATATACTTGAGCCTCTGGGAGGGTGTCGTATTTTTTAAAGGCGTGCACTATGGCGCTGCGTTTTTCTACTATTTGTTCTTGGCGTGCGGCGGTGTAGAGAAAGTCGATGGTGTCTTTTTGGTTGGCGGTGTTGATGATGGCTATGCCGTTTTTGGCGAGGTTGAACATGGCGCCCCAGACGGCTTGGGGTTGGATGCTGCTGAATTTGTAGATTATGGGTAGGTAGCCTTCTAGGACTATGAGGGCTTTTGGGTAGGTTTCTTTTAGGTGGAAGAGTTGTTCGAAGAGGTAGCGGCGGGTGAGGGTGTATATGAAGTCGTTGACTGTTTTGCGTTCTACGGCACATTGGTCGGAGAGGATGTAGTCGCCTTTTTCTATCCGTTCGGTTTTTACGTTGGCGCCTTTTTCATCTAGGCCTTGGGCGATTTTTTTGGCGCTGCTTGCCTCTCGGCTGTCGATTATGATGGTGGGTTCTTGGTCGGGTTTTGGGAAAAAGGGCACGAGAGGTTTAGTTTTAGACATATTAGTGCACCTATAGTGTGGGGTCATGTTTGTTTGTTTTGTTTGTTTTGCTTGGTTAGTAGGTGGGTCGGTTTTCTTTTAGGATGGCTGCGACGGTGGCGGCTGTTTTGCGTCTGCGTCTGATAATCACCACTAGGGCTACGATAATTATGAGGGTGATTAGGGTGGTGAGGGTGGCTATGAGGGTCCAGGGTGTGGTGGGGGCAAAGATTGTGTTGGTGATGGGGAGTTGGAGGGTGAATGTGTGGGTGCTTTGGTTGTAGATGCAAGAGATGATCCATACGTCGGTTTGGGATTCGTAGCTATATGTAAGGGTTTGGTTGTCTATGGTTAGTTGGAGGGTTTGGATGTCATTTATGAGGGGTTTGGGGATGGAGGTGTAGAGGTATCCGGTGGTTTTGTCGGTGCCGTTGGTTTTGAAGTGTAGGGTGTTTGTTGCAGAGTTGTAGGTAAAGTTGGTTAGGGTGGAGTTTGAGGTGATGGAGAATAGATTGCCTGTTTGGTCGGATATTAATGAGAGGTGTATGGTGGTGTCTATCCAGTGTAGAGTGTCGTTGCCGCTCCAGTGGGCGTTTAGGAGGTAGTGGGCGGTTGCGTTGGGGATCCATATGGCATCGAAGGTGCCGTCGGTGCGGGTTTGGACTAGGGTGGTGTTTGTCCAGGTGTGGCCGTTGTCTGTGCTGTAGCCGATATATATGGGGGCGTTTTGGATGCCGGTTTTGTTGTAGCTCAGAGTGCCGGTTAGTTGGATTTTTGGGGTGTTTGCGGATGCGCTGGTGGTGCAGCGTAGGTCTAGGGTGGGCCAGGTGGTGGGTTCGGGTTTGGGTGGGGGGGTGG
>Ga0123356_10006155_pt1 | contig 12166 bp, 14 predicted proteins | sample TergutEmb28metaG_2_FD_92546 | JGI IMG/M metagenome (GOLD analysis project Ga0123356, IMG submission 92546) | Embiratermes neotenicus P3 segment gut microbial communities from Petit-Saut dam, French Guiana - Emb289 P3 | ecosystem: Host-associated > Arthropoda: Insects > Digestive system > Gut ... | reverse complement strand
CTTTACGGTTTCGGCTTCTCCACTGAGATGTCAATCTCGCCGCTCCGAGCCATCGAGGATTATGCCTTGGCTCTGGGAAATTTTCATGAGGTTTCGCGGGCCGAGGCCCTAGATGACAGCTTTCAGAGACGTGCAGCTTGGAGTCAGGCTCAGTTCACAGATGCTTTCGCCCGAGCCGCGCCAGGCTCCAGGTGTAAAGAAGCCCATCACGCCCCGCGTGCTCCGCGACAGATTCAGGAACAGCGGCGGCAGCTCGCCCGAAAAGAGCGTGGCATTGAAATGCTCGTAAGCTTCTTCGAGCGCGCATCATTCGGACCGTGGGGCTGTCGGGCTTGGTCTTCTCTCTCTGTTTCTCTGATTGTGGCCCTCGCGCACGCCTCATTGTTTCGCTTCCTGTCTCGCCGCGATCCGCTGTCGTGCCAGGCGCTCGAAACGCTCACCGTAGCCGAGCCGGTCCGGATAAAACTGGTCCCGCGGCCAGGTCGCGCGCACGCTTAAACCCGTCATCCTGACGGTTCCGGTACGAGTGTGGGGACGCGCCGGAAGCGACCGTCTGATTGCTGTCGGAAGTCCCGTCTGCCGATGGCACGAAGCTCGCGTGAGCGAGCCGGAGGCAGTCGAACTCGGGTTCCTGCATCTCGAAGTCGGTGGGTTGCATGCCTCGAATCTGTCTCCCAAGCCTCCTTTTCGCCGTTCGCGAATGGCGGCAACGGCAAATCGCAAGAAATGAAACACCCTCACAGGTTCTGGCGCCGACAGCGGTCCGCCTCTGGCTGCTAATCACCTCATCCTCGCCGCTTCGTGCTCGGCCCGCTTTGCCAGAGGTCCGCTTTCAACGATTGATATCGCCAGGATGCAAGAGCTTCTCGCAGACGGCGCAGACGGTATAGCTCAGGTCAGAGCTTCCCTCTTCCCGCTCCGCGACTGCGAGCGCCTGGTTGAAATAGGCGCGGGAGTGGGCTGAAGCCCTTAGCTTGTGACGGCAGGCCCGCTGACTTCGCGGCCAGCTCTCCGACGCAGCGGCACCGGCGATCCAGGAGCCGCTCGCCCCGCGCTGCGCTCGCCAATGTTCCCACCTGCCGCACGCTTTACAGATCGCCCTCGCCATTTTTCTCTGCCCCGCCCCGGAATCGTAAACCCATCCGGGCATCAGTGAGGGGTTTTCGACGAATCGGGCTCGCCGTCCTTCACGGTCGTCGTTCTACGGAAAATCTGTCGTATCGCCAGCGCCAAGGATCATCATGGCATTCTATTTCCGCTGTGCACATTGGGCACAAATGGACATAGCCGGCGAGCGCCTGGCGGTGTTGGCCCTGGTTGCGCTTATTCAAAAATCGATGTTGCCAAAAGAGAATCTCCCGGGCGGTTTCGGAGGTAGCCGCTTCTGGTGGCGTGAGCCCCCACGATCCTTCCGTCCCTGTCCTCTTAATAGGGCATTAGGCCCTTCGTAAGCCTATTTAGCCGAGAAATCCGGCTGAAAGATTTGGGTGTACACCAAAAAGCACATACCTGGACGGTCCCTGTCAAGAAACTTTGGTCGTGATAATTGACATTATCATTCCCTATGCGAGCCGGGCATCAAAAACCCTCCCCCCGAAGACGTGCAATTGCGCGATGAACGTTGGGTAATTCCTGGCGTCCACGCGGCCGGGGACCGCCAACAGTTTGGCTGCAAGCTGGCCCGCACGGCTCGCCGCTGCTTAGTTCAAGCATCACATCGGAGATTTACAGGAGAGATTTCCCTAATGAGTCGTTTGCGAGTTGTTAGACTCCTTCCAGTCTTGGCCCTTTTCAGTGCCACACTGATCCACGCGCAAGCTGTTGGGAAGAGCGCGATTGTCATCTCACCACAACAGGTCGAATCAATACTGAAACAGAGGTTGCCCGGAACTGCGGAAGAGACCGGCGGGGGTCTCTTCGACGGAAATGATTTCCGGATCGGGGCTTTGAAGCGCAAGTTCCCCGGCGAGGTCGAAATTCACCAGAAGGACACCGACATCATGTACATCCTGTCAGGCAGAGCAACTTTGATCACGGGCGGAGATGTGGTTAGCCGCCGCGCGATCTCGACGGCAGAGGTGCGGGGCACAGCAATTCGCAATGGAACTCGGCATGCACTGATGCCGGGCGACGTGGTGGTGATTCCAAAGCAGCAGGCCCATTGGTTTCAGGATGTCGCAGGAGAGGTAAGTTATATCGTGATCAAGGTGCAGTAAGGTAATACTTGCCTGCGGCTACAGGAGCAATCGGCATAGGGGAGAGGGCTTCTCGCTGACCTCTCTCGCCGGGGAAGGGTGGATTCGCTATACCCGAGGTGCCGTTAGGCCGCGAACGGGTCCCAACCAAGGTGGTGAACGCCCATCCATGCCTGCCACTTCGGGTTGGAGTCCACATTCGTCAGATACTCGCAGAACAAGTCGCTTTGAATCTCGCGCTAGGCCGGGTTGGTTCAGAAAATAGAACCCGTCCGTCTATCGAACCGCGTTTCCTCCACCGCTCCCGCGGCAACGCATTTCCTGTGACCGGCGCCAGGAGAGCGGCGGGAATTAGCTCCGTCCTGCGGGGATTATTGCGCGACTTTCCATTGGTCTGACCCCGTCACCTTGACGGCCACATGGGTAAAGAAGACATGCAGCGGCTTGCCATCGGCCGTCCCGTGGTGCTCGGTGGCAACCAGCAGAGGCCCAGCCTTTTTGTAGGCTGTCCAGGTGGCAATGACGAGGCTCGGCTTCGTGGGCCCGCCGCGGTGATACACCATTTGCTGAACGCGGTGGTCTTTGCCGACGTAGAGATCCCAGGTATCGCCTGGCGTGTAACCGCCTGCTTCTGCAGGATACTTCACCGAGACCAGCTCCGCCGAGCCTATTCCGATCGGCAGTTTTTTCATGCCCTTGTCCGTGACGGTGGCGCTGGTGTCCCAGTAAGCATGGAGGGGGAACATAAGCCAATAATTATCGTTGACGAAAGCAGGTTCGACGGTGTTCTTTACCGTGTCGGGCTGGCTATTTAGCTCGGAGCTCACGTAAGCCGCCTTGACCTGTTTGCCCTGTTTATCCGTGCCCTCGAATGAGATCTTGCCGGTCTTTGGCTCCCATTCCCACGCGTGAGCAAATTTGAAGAGTCCGGTGATTTCCCCATTCCAGGTGTAGCGGATCGCCTCGATTTGTCCATACGAATCGAGACCATAGGTTTTGGCTATTTGTTCAAGAATTGCCGGACGCTCTTGCGCCCAGGAGGGTACGGCACAGAGAACCACTGCCAAAGCCAGAGCACGGATCATAGTGGCACGGGCACTTCTCATAAGTTTTCCTCCTCACCCAAATTCGAAAGCATACGGTCAAGCGATGACAGGGCATCAATGATACATTAATTCGCTTCGAGCGCAGTGCACATCACTCCACCCCGTTGGTTGAGCATACGGCCGATCGTGTGATGCAGCGTAAAGCAATCATTCCGGCAGCGAGTGCAACCCCTCCGTATTCGAGCAGCATTACCCAGGAGGGAAGGGCTCCCCACGCGTGCCCAAATGCGCGCAAGTGCCATTGGACGTATGTGGGGATAACGCTCACCGTCCAGATGATGATCACCAGCGTCGAGGTTGATGTCAGAAAGGGCAGCAGCCAGACAAGGTACCAGGGGAAGACGACGGGCGCGCACAGAAGAGACGCCGCCATTGGCCAGGCAAATTCGTGCAGAGACAACTCGGTCGCTGCGCTTCTTAGCGAGGCGGCGGTGGCGAGCCCGACGAGCACTGCCAAACCCGCTAGCAGCTGCGGAGGCATGACTTTATCGAGTGCCGCAAACACCGGGCCGTTAAATCGGAACCCTCGCACGTACGCCCCAAGCGAGCCGATCGGGATGTGCCCGTGATTAAGAAAGGGCACGTACAGCAGTCCGACCACGACTGCCGTGAGCGCGGCGTCGCGAATTCGGACCCTTTTCCAGGAAAGGGGCACTAGTACAAGCGGAAGAAATTTCACCACCACAGCTAGCCCGAAGCTGAGAGCCGCAATCGCGCGCCAACCGTGGACGAGCGCGCCGACAGATATCACCAACAGCAGCGCGCCAACAATGTCAATGTGCCCGCTTCCCGCCACCTCAACCGCCAACAACGGATTCCAGGCATACACCAGAACCAGGTGCGCTGCTTTTTGACTGCGACGCAAGACGTCGAGCAACATCAGCACAATTGCGAAATCGCAAAGTACAAATGCCAGCTTCAGTGCAAATGTTGATTCGCGGATGGAGGTTACGGCGCGGAAGAATAGCTGCGCCCCGGGCGGATAGGGGCTGGGCAGATCCGGATTGTTCAAGTTGCGGGTTTCCGGGGTATGCAGCCCCTCCACCGCAGGATCGCTGGGAACGACAACCTAGGGGTTGTAGCCGAGCCTCTGCAACCGGCCGTCCCAAACATACCGGTGAATATCATCATCGACGCCCGCCGGCAGCCGAAGAAACTCAATGTGCCATAGAGCCGCCAGGACGAGCCCAACCACGATTACGCGCCGCGGAAATCCTGGCGCAGCAAAAAGCTCACGGACCCCAAGCAGGTAGGCGATGCCCGCAACCGTCAAAGAAGCCAGGAAGTGCGGTCCGCCTCTGTCGTGGGAGTTGCGCGAGCAGATGGTTAACGCTACGCACAAGGCGGCGCCGAGTATGTACACTCTCCACTCAGGGAGGATCTTGAGAGCGATCCAGTGCCGGTCCGAGTTGTGCCGCCACACCCTGCGACTCTCCAAGCCACCGGATCGCAGCCGGCGCCCCTGCTCCAGCCAGACGCGACGCAGCGGCCCGAGCTTATGCCTGGGGACCATAACGGCCAATCGCATAGGAACTTGATCCGATTACCACCACGGAGAAGACGGCCAGCGTTGCCTCAGCCAATGGTCGGCGCCCCATCGCCGGCCCGCAGATCCGATCACGAGCGCAAGGGATGCAAGCACCGGAACCAATAGCTCCCAGATCCATGATGTTCCCCATTCCGAGATCCAAAGGCTGCCGAGATATAAAAATGCCACGAATGCGACTGGGCGGGTAAGTAGACCGATGATCAGCAGGATGCCAAGAGAAATCTCGGTCACGGCTTGCATGGGAGCTGCCATTGAGGCGTGGCTTGCCGCCAGGCTCATTACTGTTTTCCACACGGCAGGTGAATGACTGTTCTTGACGTAGTAGTTGATGAGGCCCGCATATCCGGCGGGACTGTAGAGATGTTTACCCAGATTCTCGAAGAATACCCACACCAACATTGCACCAATGGTCACGCGTACCAGCGCCAGCCCGTTGGCAGCGGGACCTTGGTTTGCTTGACGTAGCGTCGGGCCCGTGTTCGATCCCATTCCCAATCCTCGCGACCTGCGAAATTATCCTGCGGACGCCCAACTTGGTTCGCAAAGAATGATCCGGCATCCTATGCTGTTCGTCGTTGCATTGATAGTAGATGTGCAAAAAAATGTCAACACCAGCTTGGGAACTCCGTATTGCCGCAGCGTTGTAGGAGAAAGAACTGTGACTCCCCGCCGCTAGCCGGTCGGGGGAAATCGATGCCTCAACTCGTCACCGCCAGCGCTTTGGGTTCGCTGGGATTGCTCCAGCCTCCCCGCGGGCTCAGGCGCGCCGCTTCTTCCGGCCCCCAAGTCCCCGGCGCATACGGATAAACCGCGGTGTCCTTCAGCACCGGTTCCACTATCCTCCATGCTTCTTCGACGTAGTCCTCGCGCGCAAACAATGTGCTGTCTCCGGCGATCGCCGCCCCCAGCACGCGCTCATAGGCGTCCATTTCGTCGGCGCGTGGACAATGGCTGGCCACCATCTCACCGGCTTCAAACTCCAGCCTTCCGCGTTGGCAGCCAGATTCACCATTCCCATGGCAATGGTGATCTCGGGATTCAACCGCAGCCGCAGATGGTTTTCGAGCAAACTGCTTTCCGGTATGAGGGTTGGGGGCTTGTGGAACTTGCCAACGATTTCCGTACAAGTCGGGCAGCGGATCCGCAAGCACGCCAACGGAACTTCGGGGGCGCATTTGCCGGTCGCGTTCCATCGCCAAGGCATCCCCTTCATCATCGCGCGCACCTGGTGGGAGGGAGAAGGAGCGTCGCGCGCAAGCTTAAAAACTTGACAAATGCGCGTCTGCTTTGCCCTATCTGCCGTTTCGCTAGCCTCAAGAGCAAAGCCGCTTATTATGAGAGCCTGGCGTGCCCGCCGCAAGCTCCGCGCCGCTTGAGGCGCGGGTCGAGCTCTGGCGCCACGCTGCCGGTCGGCGGCGCACCGATTGCGATTGATATCGGTATAGCCCTTACTGAGTGTATTGACGGCGGCTTTGCGGCTCGAATATCTGCCGTCAGCTGCTAACTAGAAGACGTGATCAAGCGCATCAGCACTTCCTCAGTGACGGTGAGTCGGACGATTTGGAACTGACAGACGTTAAATAGTGGTGATGTTATGGAGGAAAAATGAATAAATGGGAATTTTGGAAATGGAGGCTGCCGCTTGCGGCTGCAATAGCAGCGGGGATCCAAGCCGAAATTATGATGAGAGAACCAGACACGATGCTGGATCAACTGGGCAAGTTCCTGGTTATGTGGCCGTTTGTGACGGTCATGGTTCTGGCCTCGGCCACAGTCTTCTGGTTTCTTTACGTGCATCTTCCGTACTTGGCAATCACGAAGATTCGCGCTCTTTGGCGCACGAGGAAGGTGGAGAAATGAATCTCGGACAAGTAGTAGCTCGTGGATTGCTAGCCGCCTGTGATGCTCTAAAGCTCCCCCGATTACCGTCGCTTTGAGGTTGCTGTCAGAGAACGCTCCGTCGGTGCGCTCTTCGGTGCGTCGTGGTGGCTTGGAGCCTAATCAAGCAGTTCCCTCACGATAGTATGCCATTCACCGGCTCCCGGCACACTGCGCCTGCGTGAAGCGGTAGCGATGGCAGAGTGACCAACCGGCCTGAATGGGACCTCACCGAACCTCATGGAGCAACTCGCGTGATCGTCCTGGAGCCTGTAAACATGCGGCTTTGCTCGATTCTCTCGAAATCGTGCGTTCTTACTCATCAATCGAACGTTGAAATGGTTGGCCAGACCTTTGTTAATCCATCTCGAGACCCAAGCCGTCATTCACCGCGACCGAGAGGTTCTGCTCCGTCCCGAGATACTTTTCTGTGGTCCGGATGGACGCATGCCCCAGCAGCAACCGAATTTGCTCCAACTCCCCGCCCGACTTGCCCGCCTTTATTCACCGGCCGGAAGACCTTGCCTTCAGAAATTTTCGCGGCCGCGATCCACGAGTCGATCCTGACCTTCATCGCGGCGGGTACGGTCACCGTGCGCCGCCGGTTCCCTTTTCCCACCAGGTCCGGTATGACCCAGCGGCCCTCGCGCTGCTGGATCCGGTCGATTTCGAGGGTGACGAGCTCGGCGCTTCAGGGGCACTTCAGCATGACGTCCCCTGACAACGCAGATAATGGCCGCATAAACGAACAAGTCCGACGGTTCAGGGTCTGTCGAGCCATCTTCATACCCCCCATCATTGCTGCTGCACGCCGAGAGTACCCAGGTCGTACCAGCCATCGCTCGCACAGCCTGCAATAGCGAGGCGAATCGCCGGCGTGCCGGTGTCCGGATCCACGAGCCCTATGCGGACGTGATATGAGCCGGCGGGTAAGTCGCCAGGTATGTATACCGGCTCGTCTACTACGGAATCGCCCGGAAGCCATCTAGTCACGTCGGCGGGGATGTAAATCACGGTCTTCGCACCCGGGGACCACAATTGCATGGCCAGCCGGTACTTGCGGTATAGCGGGGCGACTCCGGCGTTGTACCACCACATGTGAACGAGCATCATGGCGCCGGGAGCGGTCTGGTGCGAGTACTCCAGCCGGCGCAGGATCAGCCGGTAACCCATCCGTTTTTCGAATTGTTCAAACTGCTCCTTCCACTCCGGTGGAATCGGAGACGATTTCAAGTTCACAGAAGTAACATGCCAGCGCAGTGCTTGATCAAGAATGTAATTTGCGTCATAGCCACTGCGCTGCCACTGTGAGGGTGTGCCACATACCTCGAGCGAAACGGGGCGGTGCTTCCAGACGTTGCCGATGCCCGTGCGGGCAACCTCCTGCGGATACTGGTCCAGCATCTCGGGAGAATGATCCCCTTTCATGTTCATGTCGCCCCAGCAATCGAGGCGCCAGCCCGCGCCGTGCTGGGTCCCATAGGCAAGTGCCTCTGGCTCGTCAAAGTTCATCAGCAGCGTGGTGTGTGAAAATGCTTTAAGCCAGATGTCTATCAGGGGCTTCTGATACTCAAAGTCCGGCATATAGGGGCTCCAGCCCTCGCCCCAGTAGCCCACCGAGGAGATATCCACGCTGTCGAGGATAGGGTTGCCGTCATAGCGTTGACCTGCAGCCACCACGAATTCGCCCCAGTATTTCAGATAGAGCGGGTCGCCGAAGTCCGGTTGCCAGATCATGCCGTCCTTGTCGGTGGGTTTATTCGCACGGCGAGCGCCGGAGTTGCGGTACCAATCCGGCAACGCGTCGCAGCGGGTCTGCGTCTTTATGACTCGAGGAGTGCAGTCCGAGTACGGCATCAACCGGATGGCTAAGCGCTGGCCGTGCTTCTGCGCTTCGGCGAGCGCAAGGTCGATAATGTCCCAGCGATACTGGCCACGCTCGGGCTCCAGCGTATCCCAGTACCAGCGCAGATAAGCGATCGAGGTGTGGGGAAAATCCGGTTTGGTGGGCGCGTCCTGCAACTCTGTTTCGGGGCCGCGCTCCGACCACGTATACAGTGGGTTGACTGCCTGGCCATTGAAACGCTGGAAGGTGGTGATTCCCATTCCCGGATTCACCAGCACGTCCTGGATTTCGGTCGGACGGACCACCACGTCCGGCTGCTGTGCGGCCGCCGCCGCTACGCCGATCAACCAAGCGAAAATTGCCAGCCTTTGATTCCGAACACTTCTCATGGGCCTCCACGCAAGCTAATTCCGTTCACTCATTTAAAAGATGCTTTCTATTTCCAATGGCGTTATTCAAAGCTTTATTGAGCGTGATGGTTCGACCCACGCTTTGCCCCTGTGAAAAGGCCGGCCCGTCGACATATTGGGAACTTCCCCGGTTACTGGAAAGTCTTGGGTAAATGTTATTTAAATATCGCTCGAGTGCGGTGTCTTTATGAAACTTGGCAAGAGCAAGCTTTATCAGCCCCGGCCCGGTGTCCGGGCCCAGCGACTCGTTTGAAGTCTTAGCCTTTTCCGTTGCTCTTAATTTTTCAGAAAAGCCCGCCAGAACTCCAAGCTTATACGACTTCCTTTGGACTCTTGAAAGAAGTTTTGTTTTTGCGATCTTCGAAACGAGGTAATCGGTCTGCTGGATCAAGAAATGATAAACATATTCGGCCAGCATCACGTTTTCTCTAGTGCCCACAATTTCAATTCCAACGTGATGTTCCAAGGACTTGGCATCAAAGATCCTGGTCGTGATGACTTGAACAAAAAAATGTTCTACGAGAATACTTATGGTTCGGCTCTGATGGGCCGCCATGCGCTTTTTCCCGTGAGTGATAACAAGATGAGCAAACCGCTGTTTCCTTGATCCTCCTTCACCCTCTTCGAGGTTGTATTTTGCATAAAGCTCTCTGACTTTGCTCATGGCCAGAAGCGCTTCATGTTCATTCGAAGACGTGGCAAGAGAGAGAAGCTTTCTTACTTTTTCCAGCAGCTTTTCCGTGACGTCGTCCCGCTTTTCGCTGCGCCAATCCAAATTTGACGACTGAAGGCAGGCCGTTGCGCCCCTGTATTCTTCTGGTACTCCAAGAGTTCCGCAAGCGGTCTGAAACTGTTCTCCATGGAACTTATATTCCATAGAGCTCCGCGCGTCTGACTCATCCACAAGTTGATGGGCCATCTCATGTCTTAGGATTGACAGGACCTGAAACCAATTGTGGTTTTCAATCAGTTTTCTTGAAAAAAGAATGACGCGGGTGGTGGGATTCCACTGCGCCCAAAAAGAGTCGGAGTCGGTGAGCGCAATCGCGCAGGCCTTTAACCCTAAACGCCTCTCTCTCACGATGTAGGCGTATTCATCATAGAGTTCCAGAACAACTCGCTTCTCCCATTCTTTCTTTGCCCTTTCGACTTCGAAGGCAAAGCCTGAGTCGCGGTCCAGGCAACATTTCTTATGTTCTGTTCCGCTTCCGCAGTGGCAGGGATCATTCCACCCAAGTGATGCCATCTTTCTCCCTTTCCCAAAAAGCGCCCTTAGACCTCAGCCCGAGCACGTAGTTGACCGACGTTCACGTTTACAAACCCAATCCGTCAGCCGCATTTTCGCGAAACACAGATCCTCGCCTTATGTAACGGCGGACAGTCTTCACGGAGCGATGCCCGGTCTGATTCATGATCGCGCGCTCGGACTTGCCGGCCGCTGCGGCCGAGGTCGCGAGGCCGGCTCTCAGACTGTGCCCGGCAAACTCTTCCACGCCATGCCCCAGCTGCCAAACATATCGTTTCACCACCATCGCAACCGCTTCGCCGGAGAGCCGCTTGTCGAGAACACGCCCATGGCGATTCATCACCCGGAACAGCGGCCCCGTGTCGATCTTCGCCGCTGCTCTCCACTTCTCTACCGCCCTGATGGGGCAGGTGTCCTCGTCCTCGCCCGGGGGAATGCCGACGAGCCTTCCCTCCCCCTCCTGATCCGTCTTCCCTTTCTTAAGGTCGACCGTCATGCCCTCGGGGGTTCGGCACAATGCTCGACGTCGATCGAGACCAGCTCCGCGCGCCGGAAGGCGCCGGCGAAACCCAATAGCAGTAGAGCGCGGTCGCGCTTTCCGATGAGCGTGTCGGGAATCTGGGCACAATCGTCTTCAGGTCGGGGACCGAGATGGCCTTCTTCTGCTCGGGGGCGACGCCCAACTCGCGCCGCAGACCGGCCATGAACTTCTTCATTTCCCAGGTCTTGGTCGGGGAGTCGAAGTGCGCCTGCTCGTGCGCCTGGCTGATTACCGCGAGACGCCGGCAGAGAGTGCCGAGCCGGCGTTTCTGGTTCTTGGTCAGCTCGGTGGCATACAAGATGACCGCCTGGGAGCTGGCCGGAAGGGGCACGAAGCCGTGGTCCTCGCACCAGGAGCGGAACATTTTCCAGTCGTGCTTATAGGCCCGCCGCGCGGAATCGGCGCGCGAGGAACGGAACGTTTGCTCGGCCTGCTCTAAAAGCGACGTCAGATACGGGTCGTAGCTGGTCTCTTTCAGGAGCGTGGAAAGGGTGGTAACGGGCAAATTGGAGGGGTTGGGGTTCACGAAAAGCAGTGTAGCAGTTCTAGGTCGTGAGAAGGCCCCCCTTCTCACGACGATATGCCCATTCCCAATCAGACGGTAAACCAGTCCCAGATGGACGCTTTGGTATTCCCAATTGGACGTTGACGCATTCCCAATTGGACGGTAATCTATGACCGTCAGTCATAAAACCAGTCAGCCATAAACGTAGAGACGATCCAGTGTATCCGCGGTTCTCCGAAACCCTCGTTCGTTCAGCTTTACGCGATACAAGAGTCGTGGCGATCAGTGGTCCCCGGCAGTCTGGCAAAACCACGCTTGTACTGCGCTTTGTGCGGCAAGGCCGCATTTACATCACTTTGGATAACCAGTCCACGCTCGCCGCTGCCAAGAGCGACCCGGTGGCTTTCATTCGGGAACTCGAGCGAGCCATCATCGATGAGGTTCAACGTGCCCCCGACCTTTTGCTCGCGATCAAGCAGAGTGTGGACGAAGATCCGCGGCCTGGCCGCTTTCTGCTCACAGGCTCGGCGAATCTTCTCACGATCAACACAGTTAATGAGTCTCTTGCCGGCCGAGTGGAGGTTGTTCCGTTGTATCCGTTGAGCCGCAGCGAGCAGCTGCGATCAAAGATCCCGGAGTTCATTTCCAAAATCTTCCGCGGGCAGTTACCAAAACCGCCGGAATCCTTTAGTGGAAGCAAGTTGTTACAGGCTGTCGCGACTGGGGGTTATCCGGATGCAATCAAGCGCCGAGCCGAACGGCGCCGTGACGACTGGTATCGCGCCTACATTAAATCGATCGCCGAACGTGACATTCCGGAAATCGCCGTTGTTGCAAATGCAGACCAGATCCCACGATTGTTGCAACTTTCGGCTCGATTCGCAGGTCAG
>Ga0123356_10006154_pt1 | contig 12166 bp, 13 predicted proteins | sample TergutEmb28metaG_2_FD_92546 | JGI IMG/M metagenome (GOLD analysis project Ga0123356, IMG submission 92546) | Embiratermes neotenicus P3 segment gut microbial communities from Petit-Saut dam, French Guiana - Emb289 P3 | ecosystem: Host-associated > Arthropoda: Insects > Digestive system > Gut ... | reverse complement strand
GTCGCGTCGGACAGCAGCGTCGGGATCGCCACCTCGGCGACCCCGTCGGCGATCTCCTGCCGGATCGGGAAGCCGCTCTGCCGGAAGACGTCGAGCATCTTGTAGTTGTCGGACAGCACCATCGCCGTGAATTCGGTGATCCCATGCTGCGCGGCGACGCCCGCCAGCTGTCCCAGCAGCAGCGTCCCGATCCCCTGGCCCTGGAGCGAGTCGGCCACCTCGAACGCAACTTCGGCCCGACCGGGCCCGGTCTTGACATACGCCGCGTGGGCGACGATCGCCTGCTCGCCGCCGGTCGTCACGACCAGGCCGTAGCGGTCGGTGTAGTCGACGTCGATCGACCAGTCGGTGAGACGATCGATGTTCGGAAAGCCGAAGGCTCTGAGGTACAGCGAGTCGCGCGACATCGAACGCAGAAACTGGCCGATCGCCTCGCGGTCCTGCTCGCGGACTGGCCGCACGCTGACGGTCGAGCCGTCGCGCAACGCGACGTCGACGGCGTTCTCGCGCGGGTACGCGGCGTCGCCGGCCATGCTCATCACCGTACCTCGAATCTGGGCCGGGAGAGCGCTAATGTCGCTCCCAGATCGAGGAGGACACGACGATGACGACCCGAGGACCACAGATGGCGCACGTGCGAGTCCAAGACGCGATGCACACCGGAATCCTGACGACCGACCCGACGACGCCGCTGCGCACCGTCGCGAAGCTGATGGCCGACCAGCGCGTGCACGCGGTGGCGGTGGCGGATCCCGATCACAGCCGCAGGCCGTGGGCGATCATCACCGCCCTCGACATAGCCTCGGCAGCGGCCGAGGACCTCGACATTCCCGCAGGGCAGGCCGACGTCTCACAGGTGCTGACGGTCTCTAGCGGGGACTCGCTCGACCACGCCGCCCACCTGATGGTCGAGCACGGCCTGACCCATCTCGTGGTCGTCGACGCCGCGACCGGCCACCCCAGCGGGATCCTCTCGACGCTCGACGTCGTCGCGGCCTACGCCGAGGGCGGCGACTAGTAGTTCCGGCCGCAAGTCGTGCGGTCACCGAAAGGGGTCGCTGGCACAGCCTGGGCGTGTGTCAGCGAACTCGCCCGACCCGGAGGGCTGGATTTCGCCCAGAGCAGCACCTTGCTTGTGGCTGCCCTCTCGGTGGGCGGTTTGCACGAAGAGGTCCGCCGAATCGGCTGAACCGGTTCCGGAGCTAGTCGACCTCCAGTTCGAAGGCGCCCGTCACATAGTCCTGCGCGGCCACCGCACGTTGCCCTTCGCCCGAGGCGTCGACCGACGGCCGGATGTCCGGTCGTGCGATGGCGAGATACATGACCAAGGCGAGCACGATTACCGCGATCACTACTGCGGTTCGCCCGTTCCCGAAGTTGAGCCCGGTGAGGCTCGCCGGCTTGCTGATCCAGTCAGAGAACGACGCCCCAAGTGGCCGCGTCACAACGTAGGCCATCCAGAACGCCGTCACGCTATTCAGACCGAACTGCCACCACGCGAGAGCGGGGATCAGGATAACTCCAAGAAAAAACAGTCCCGACAGCAGGTATCCCATGTTCAGCGAGGCCGCCGTGAAATCCCCCAACGCGGTGCCGAGCGCGAAGGTGGCGAACACGACAGCCCAGTAGAACGCTTCGCGCCGCTGCGTGGTGATGCTATGGATCGACAGCGTTCCCTCGCTTCGGTACCAGACCGCGAAGCATGCGGCGAGGACCACCGCCCATAGGATGCTTGTCCCCGCGTAGGGAATGTGAAGGTCTAGGTGCATGAAGTCCGCGAGTCCAGTGCCGGCGATCGCGATCGCGTACGCCAGAGCCCAGTAGGCCAAGGCTCGGTAGCGGCGGGTGGCGAACTGCAGCACGAGAGCAATCACAAACAGCGCGACCTCTGTGCCGCCGCCCTTGAAGTTGCCGTATTTCTTCAGGTAGTCGGAGGTGACCTCCCCGCCGGCCGTGGTCAGGATCTTCACGACCCAGAACAGGAAGATGATCTGCGGGACCTTCACCCCAACGGGTTCCGGGAAGAAGCGCCCGATCACCGGGAGTTGTCCCCGCCTCCCCGGATCCCCGCTGAGCCGCAATCGAGGCGGATCGATTTCAGGCGTCACGCGACACGCAGCTCCGCATGGTGATCGCGGCGAAGCGTAGGCGGCTCGACTAAGCGCAACCTCACGAGGGCCGAGCGTGGCGCGGGATGACGAGCGATCCGGCCGCACCGCTTTGCCTTGCTGCTGATCCGTTTCGCCGCGCTCACACGTTGGGTTGGACGGCGGCGGTGGTGATCAGCACGAACCCTGCCGTATCGAGGGCGATTCGGACCGTGTGGAATCCGTCCCAGCGGCGGCGCAAAGCCCGCCACCGCTCCGGGTCTCCCTGGGTTTCGTCCCAACGAAACACGTCCAGGTTGATCGGCATGTTGCCGATCAGGGTGATCGCGAGCATCGTGGCGTAGCTGGCACCCGCCGCGAGCGCGAGCGCTCGGTCACGGCCGCGCAGACCTCTGGCCGCCGCGAAGCACGCGGCGATCGTCCCGGTCTGCAGGAACGGGTCAACGGTGGCAAAACGCCGGTAGATCAGCTTCTCCGCCCGGACCTGCTCGGGGTACTCGAGCTTCCAAAGCATGGGGTGGACGATCCCCCACGAGGTCAGCTCGCTGCCGGTCAACAGCCCGGACAGGAACACGGCCACGCGGGAGCGAAGCGTCATCGGCGCAGCCGCGAGGATTCTTGAGCCGACCGCCACCGCTTCGCGTAGGTGTCGGTTGTCGGTCGCGCAATCGAGCAGAAAGCCGGCGAGGTCGGCGCGGACAACGCTACCAACACGCCCCGGCTGACCCTCGGGAATGACGTGCAGCTCACCGCCCGCCTCACCGCCGGTGAATCGCGGCGGACGCACGAGCGTCCAGTCCAACCCGCTGGAACGGACGACGTCCTCCTGCGCCTCCTTGTCGGGCAGCATCGGCCCGAGCGCACGCAGAATCACCATCCGGTAGAAGAGCGACCCGCTCGCGCGGCTCGCGCCAGTCCCGAGCAGCGTGACGCATACCAGCCGCCGCACCCCGGCCTGGTCCATCGCCAACACCAGGTTCCGCGTGCCCTCCTGCAGCAGCGTGCTCGCCTGCCGGGGGCTCGGAGTCCCGAGCGCGCAGATCACCGCCTCGCGCCCCTCGACGGCCGAGCGAAGCGACGCAGGATCAAGCACGTCGCCTGCCACAAGCTCGACGGCCCCCGGCAGCCCGGCACGAGCGGGATCGCGAACCAGCGCCCCGACTTCATGGCCATCGTCCAACGCGGCGTCGACCACGCCTCGCCCGAGCCCTCCAGTCGCGCCAACGATCAGGATCCTCATCGATCGCGTCCTCTCATGCCGAGCGTCGAACGATATGCCGAGCGGGCGCGGGACGCGCCACCGCGGCCGGTCAGGACGCTTGGGCGCGATGTCCGGTTGGAGCCGTTCGCCCCGCCGTCCACCCGCACCCGGAGAACAGTGTTCGTGTGCCCGCACGGTCGGAGTGCTCCTTGTACGAAGGACCAGCCACCTACCCGAGGGTCCTCTCGGCCCGTTAGGCGTCTGCTTTGAATCTCCGGCCAACCGGAGCGGCAGCCGGAGACTGGCCCCCGCGAAGGCGACGGAGCGGCACTGTGAGCTGGCGCCGCGGTCGGTCACAAGGGCGGATCAAAACAGCCGTCCGGTCGCGCTACGAGCGGCCTGGCCACGATCACCGAACCGGGAGCGATCTCCCCGTACAAATGTGGAGAACGCTCCGTGCTGTCGGCAACCGCCTCGATTCGAACCGGACTGCCGAGGCGATCGGGGTCCAGCTCCATGAGGACCAGATCGCTCATCCCTCTGTAGAGAGCAGAGGCGACGATCTTGACCTGATGGGCGAACGAGAGATGGATGAATCCCTCGTCGTCCAGACGCTTGCCGAGCGTCTGGACGCGGTGGCTGCCGTCGGCGAGCGCTTGCTCCCAGTCTTGCCGAAGCGCGATGTGAAACAGAGACTCCACTTCAGCGACAGGTTGCCAGCAGCAGCCAACAAGGACTCGGCTGCCACGGTCGGCATTGGCAAGTGGCCGCGGCGACGCTTCTTCTTCGGGCTCTTGGTCAGCCAGAGCGGCAGTCGCCCCGACAGTAGCCCTTCAATGCTTTGTCGTGGCCTTTAGAGGCCGAGCTTACGCACGCCAGCTTCGTCGAGGCCGAGCGCGTGACCAACCTCGTGGCGCACGGTCTCGATTATCTTCGCCCGTAGAAGCGTCTGGTCTCTACCGAAGTCACGGGTGAGTGTGTCGCGGTAGATGACGATCTGGTCGGGCGCGTCGTTGGCCTCGCCCCAGGGAAACCACTGGGCGACCTGACTGAGGCTCTGCGCACCCGGCACGAACATTCCGTACGCATGGTGTTCGGCGCCGTCATCGGAGACGGTGATCGCAACGCCGCGCAACTGGTCCTCAACCTCGGCGGGCAGCGCGTCGAGTGCTGCGCGCACGGCCCCCTCAAAGTCCGCCTCCGAATGGATCGGTGCCGTCGCCGGAAGGTCTGGGCCGGGCTTTGCCTCGAGGGCTCGCTCGTCCTCGGCCGCGAGCCTGTCGACGTTGTCCTCCAGTGCCTCGAAGGACTTCTCGTCCATATCTTTGATGTCGTCGTCTGAAGCCCTCACCTGATGGCAGACTACAGACAGGGCAGAGAGGCGGCGAGACAGCTGGTTCCAAGGGTCGGCCTATCGACCGCTTGACAACATGTCGCGTGTCGACATATGCTGGCGTGTATGGAGCTTCGCCCCCCGAGCTACTTCACGCTCGCCTCGCTGATCGACGGCCCACTGCACGGCTACGCGATCATGCGCCGAGCCTCAGAGTTGTCCGGCGGCGGTGTGCGGGTGTCGACCGGAACGCTGTACTCGATCCTAGATCGCGCGCTTGCCGAAGGGCTCATCGTCGCCGGTGATCCCTACGTCGTTTCCGGGCGTGAGCGGCGCGACTACTCCCTCACCCCAGCGGGCCGTCTTGTCCTTCAGGAGGAGTCGGAACGACTCGCCCGCGCCGCGAGCGTGGTCGGCGCTCGGCTCCGCGCGACGGGAGCACCGGCGACATGACCCGAAACTGGATCGGACGGACCGCCGTCCGGCTGTATCCAGCCGACGTCAGAGCCGCCCACGGCGATGAGCTCGTGGGCACGATGTTGGACGCCGGGGACTATTCGCTGTTCGCATTCGTCCGCCAGCTGGTCTCCTTGATCGTCGCCGGCCTTCTGGCCCGGTCGCGGGACGTCCTCTCCCAACCACTCGGCCAGCTCGCATCCGACACGGTCCGCTGGGCTGCCGTGATCACGATCGGCCGCGAACTCGCGGCGCGGGCCGTCGTCCCGTTGGGCGGCGGCTCGATCTCCTCGCAGCCAGCGACCATCTGGATCGCGTACCTCGGCCCGGCGCTGGTCCTCGCGCTGTTCATCTCCCGTCGCGACCGAGCGACCGGAATCGTTGGCCTGGCCTGGTGCCTCATCGCCGCAACAACTGATCCCCGGATCCCGATGAGCCACTGGATCGATACCCTGGCCCTGCCGATCATCGGCAGCGCACTGATGACGATCGCTCCTCGCCGGTCGCCCGATCCCGGACGCGCCCTCGTCCTCGTTCCGCTGCTCGCTTGGGCGTTCTACATATGGACGGAACTCGGATGGCATTACGACGCCCGATATCCGCTTCTGCTGCTACCCGTGCTCGTGGCCGCGGTATTCGTGACGGTCAAGCCAGCGCTGGTCCTCGCCACGGCACTGACATGGACGTTGCTCGCGGTCGGAATCATCACGATCTCCGAACCGCACGCAACGGTGTTGTCGATCGAACTCCTCAGCTGCGTGCCGCTCGCCCTGGCGCTCACCGGCCTCAGTCGACGGGCGCTTACCAGAAGCTGAAAATTCGGACCGCTTGTGGGAGGTCCCGCGGCTGCCGCTCGCACGAAAACGGCGGCGTGACTGTCAGTCAACTCTCCTGGCGCAGGCTGCCGGTTCCGGCCGGCAATTTGGCGGACGGGGCACCAGTTGCGCACGTTACGCAGCTAGTGGTCTCACCAAGACCTAACGTTTCAGTCGCGCCCGCGTGGGAGCCTGTGCTGGTGGCTGAGCGGCCTGGACATGGCGAGTCATCAGACTGAGCGGCTGATGCCGCGGCGGCTGAAAGCGCGCCGTGAGGAGCGCAGGCGGGAGCTGCGCGCCGCGCAGATCCTCCAGGCGGAGATGGCGTTAGTCGTCGGGACGCTCGACATGGCGCTGAAAAGAAGTAATGCCAAGTGGCTTCCGAGCCTGGCTGAAAACCGAAGGCTCACCATTGCTTGGCAGAACCACGGGCACAGCCTCGAACTTGGGCCTGATCTCAGAGAGTTGCTGGTGCTTCAGGACGCCGTCGATGGTGTGTCGCCAATCCAGACGTTGGGTTTAGCGGGCGGCTACTACCCCGAGCTGCGGTGGCTCTTGACCCAACGCCGCGAACGACTCATCGACGCGGTCCAAGTTCTCGAGGTCATCATCGATAGTTCCCGCGTAGCACGCGCGACGAAGTTGAGTCTGCTTGCCGGAAGACGCGAGAGAAAGTGGGCAAGTCGATATGACCTCCGCGATCAAGCTCTTGTCCCTCCCCGGTCCGTGGGTGCCGCCACCCCGATTCCGCCCGTACGCGCGTGTCCTCCCGCGGACTCGACGTGACGTCTCTATTGCGTAGCCATCAGTGCTGGGTGCGCGCCTTGTCTCCCTACCGTCACGTGGCAGACCACCTCGGGCTGTGGCAGCCTCCCCTCAGCGGGTTCGCTATACCCGATCGGAGGCCCGTCGATCCACGTCGTCAGACGTGTACAGGGCCTCCAGCTTGTCGATCAGTCTAAGTGCCTCGGCCCGTTCCGTCGCTGCGGTGAACGGGATCCCGGTCCTGAGCTCCAGCATGCGCCGGTCAGCGTAGTTGAGCTCCCCCCAAATCCGCTTGACACCGCCGATCGCCCGACTCACGCGAGATGTCGCGCGAGACATTGTCGCTGTGGTCATGGTTGGCTCCTTTCTGGTCGATGAAGTACGCCCGACGTGGGGACTTAACGTCAGTGTCAGCTAAGCGATGGTGAGCCACATCGGGCATTCGGTGCCGAATCGACGGACGCTGGACTTAGTCTTCGGGCGACAGGTCTTGTCGCCGGGCTGCGCGCGACGAATGCGACCTTCTGGCGCAAAGTCGCCGTCAGCGGCGAAGTTGATGGCTCCGCACGCCACACTCCCTGCCCGATCACAGAAGTTTCAGCAGCGGTTGTTGCCCGTCCCGCGCCGGTTCAAAGAGCAGCGACGTCCTCCCAACGGAACTACGGTTTCCACCTCGGCACCTCCGGCTCGAAGTGAATCGCCCGCGCCGCCATCGCCCTGGGCAGCGCCGGCACCGTGGTAGCGGCCTCGGGATCGAACCCATTGAGTGCGCGCAGGAGCATGCTCTTGCCGGTGCCACCCGATGGTCGGCGCGGAGGCTCGTTGATCCACGCACCCAACGCCCAGTCGGGCGCGACCGGTCCCGTGTGGGCAAGCTGCTCCCAGCGCACCCCACGCGTGTGGGAGGGTCGAACCGCTCACCGAGGATGAAGTAGCCCAGCCCCGGTGCCGCGTCCCAGCGCATCTCAGCCTTCGTGCCTGCCTCATCGCCGCCCGGTACTTCGTGCTGGCGACCGACCCGCACACCCAGCCCTGTCCCGCGCACAGCGCAGCACTTGATGGTGCCACGCTGCCCGTTTGGGCCTACACAGGCGATCTGGACCTGTCGCTGGCTTCGGCTTCCGGTGACGAGTTACAAACCAGCAGCGGAGTCAACGCACTCGCTCGGGCGACGATCCGCAGTCTCAGCCGTCGTCTCCGACCCTTTTCTCGCAGATGATGCTCTCGTCGGCTCCGAGCCGGACGGATCATGCCGATGGCTCGCTGCTCGAAACGAGCCGCCAGGCGGTGTCACCCCCCGCGGCTCGGAAGAGCCTCAAGGTCCAGATCAGTGTGTGCTTGCGCCGCCGCCCGCCACCCGCCGTCGGGCGCCCGTCGGTGGATATCTCGCCCTTGATCTCGACGCGCAGCCGAAGCTCTGGCGTCCCCGACGTGCTGACGTCCAACGCCTCCCAACTCAAAGTTCGGCATCGCGAATGAAATGCCGGCCACGCCCGCCACCTCCATACATGAGCGCTTGGACCGCGGTTCCTGCCGCTACCTTCTCCAGTGGCCGCTGTGAGCCGTAGGTCAGCTCCTCCCACCCCTCGACGACACGGCGCAGGGTCGCTTCCAACAGCTCCGGCGCAAAATGGTCGTCCAATATCGCGAGCTGCCGCAGCCGCTGCGGGGCAGCGGCATTACGATCGATCAACTCGCCCAGGTCGACCGTGTGCGGCGCTTCCTCATCGGCCAATTCCTGCAACGCCACCTGACGGACCCGCCCCTCGTCCTCGTCGGGTGACGCGATCAGCGGCGCCGAGATAACGGCGCGGGCGATCGGGTCTCCATCGACCGACGCCAGCGCCCACCGATCTCCTCGGCGAACGAGCGTCCACCGCTCCTCGACAACGACGATCCGCTGGCCCAGAAGCGTGCCGTCGCCCTCTTGGGTCAGGGACGCCTTCGGATCCCGGTGGATCCGCAGACGCACCCGTAAGACTGCCCGATCTTCGTCCTCACTCCCGCGATTGATGACGCGCAGAATGTCAATCTGAGGCTTGCCGACGATCCGCAGACCGACGCCGAGCTGACGTCCCCAACCCTCGGCCCAGACCTGAATCAGCTCGCCGTGGTGCTCGCGGCGGCTGTTGCGTGGGTTGCCGAGGCTCTTGCGAGGGTTGCTGCTCCCGCGCCTCCAGATGCCCTCCGCCGTCGCAAGCATTGCCTGCACCGACGCGCGAATCGTCTCCGGCGCGAATGCGGGATCGTCGATCCCCGCGACAGCTGCGGCGTGCTCTCCCCGACGCGCACGCACGCGTGCCAGAACACGCAACTGCGCCCGGCGCTCCGCCGCCACAGCTCCCCGCACCGCAGTCGCGCCGACCGCGACCAAGACCCCACCCGAAACCACCCACTCGAACACCGCCGACACGCACCGGATTCTAGATTCCGCGTACGAGCGCGGCCGGTTCGTGATCTGCGCTCGGCTGCTCTGGCCGAACTCATATGCCGGACAGCTGACCAGTCGCAGAGATGACCTGCCGCAACCGGGTGGGCGACGAAGCGGCACTGCTCGTTGCAACGTGGTGTCGGGTTTGCGTGAGCGGTGCCACTAGTGTGCGCTTATGCCGACGTCGTCTTCGGGTCAGTCTCACCCGCACCAGGCGCGCGGGGCGGCTCAGTCTTTTGGAGCCGATCCGGCCCGCTACGACCGCACGCGCCCGCGGTATCCGCAGGAGCTCGTGGACGCAATCATCGCGGCAAGTCCCGGCCGTGACTTCCTTGATGTCGGGATCGGCACCGGTGTCTCGGCTGGCCCGTTCAAAGCGGCGGGTTGCCGGGTGCTCGGCGTCGAGATCGACCCCCGGATGGCCGAGTTCTGCCGCCGGCGCGGGTTCGAGGTCGAGGTCGCAGGATTCGAGCAGTGGGATCCGGCCGGACGGACATTCGACGCGATCATCGCTGGAACGACCTGGCACTGGATCGACCCGACGATCGGAACGGCAAAGGCCGCCAGGCTGCTGCGCCCGGCCAGCAGGTTGACGGTGTTCTGGAACGTCGCACGACCACCAGCTGACCTGGCGCTGGCGTTCTCGGACGTCTACCGACGAGTCCTTCCGGGCACCCCGTTCGCCACCCCACCGAGCGACCCGTTGAGCGCCTACGCCCCAATCCTGACCCGCACGACAGAGGTGATCAGGCAGACCAGCGCGCTTACCGAGCCGGAGCAGTGGCAGTTCGACTGGGAGCGGGACTACACCGCCGATCAGTGGCTCGAGCAAGTGCCGACCTTCGGTGGCCACAGCAACTTCCCGCCCGCCAAGCTCGACCAACTCCTCGCAGGCATCCGCGCAGCAATCGACGCGACCGGCGGGAGCATGACGATGCGATACGCCTGTCTGGCCGTCAGTACAGGCCGGCGATCCGATCCAGGGTAATCGGCGACCACTCGTCGACGCCGACACCGCCGCCACAGGAGAGCACGGGCCCAGGTCCGCGCGGGTGTATCCCTGTTGGCGGGCGAGCTGGACCAGCTCGGCGACCTTGTTGCGACCTCGCTCTGCTCGGGGGTGCCGACGACGCGGATGCCGCGCCGGGGGCGCATCTCGAGCAGCGCTTCGTCGCGTAGAGCGCGTAGTGCCCGGAACACGGTGTTGCTGTTGACGCCCATGACGGCGGCGAGGTGGCGGGCGGGCGGCAGGCGGTCGCCGGGTTTGGCCTCGCCGTCGGCGATCGCGCGGCGGATCTCGGAGGCCACTTGCTCGTGCAGGTGGGCTGGATCGTCGCGGTCGATCTTGACATCCAGCAATGTGACACGTACAGTAGCACATTGCGATGGTCGTCCAGACCCCTCCCCCGTCACCACCCGAGCTTGAAACAGAGGCTGGTGTCATCGAGGATGCCCGCGCACGCCAGCGACGCCACCGCATCATCGGGCTCGCCTTACTGGCCGCTGCTGCCGTGGCAGTGTGGCTGATCATCGGAATGGGAGGTGGCGGAAGCGGCGGCGCGGGGACGGGTCGCAATCCCCTCGGGCAGCCGTCAGGATCCAGCAGCGGTCCAGCGCACGCCAGCCAGGGCAACCCATTCCCTGGCGCCCCGACCACCCAGGCGCACGGCTACGGGGTGGAAGACGGCGTGTGCCCGCTCGCGGCACCGAACCGCTACCTCCCTGTTCGGTCCGGCTGCGTGACCGTGCGAGGCGTTGACATCAGCGGCGATGGGCGCCCCGACCTGGTGCTGATCTACTCGACCCTGACACACAGACACGTCGGCGGTGCCTCGTTCCCCGGAGCGCCTGCATACCTGCGCAGGGACTACTACGCCAAGCAGGCGATGCTCCGGGTGGTGCAGCCTGATGGCGCCATCGCCACGGTGCCGATCACCTTCGCTACCCACCCGATCAACTCCAAAACCACCGAGACCACGGCGGCCAAAGCAGCGGCACTCGCCTCGATCGGTCACTTCAGCGACCGCCCAGCCAACGAGATCTTCCTGGAGGTCTTTCGGACCTCCAGTGGCGCAGGTGCGGTCGGCTACAGCCTCTACCACGGCCGACTCGTCTCCGCGGGTCTTGAGTTCGACTACGGCGGCGACTCGGCCGACCAACAGGGATTTGACTGCGTCCCTGGGAACCCACCACGAATCATCCAGCGCGTGTACCAGCTGATCCACGGGATCAAGCTCAGCGGCCAGACGATCTACGGGTTGTGGCGGGAGACCGTCACCACGTACGCCTGGCACGGGCCGCGGCTCGGGAAGATCGCACAGGTCACCTCCACACGACGCCTAGCGCCGTCGGACAAGGCAGCCGCCGGTTGCACATAGGACAACCGGCGGCTCCGACTGATCGCCCGGGTGTCGACTCACTCATAGTGCCCGGCTGAAGGGACAATTCCACCGCTCGCGCACGCCGACGAGGAGGTCCGATACTGGGTGGCGCACGTCGTCATCCCGAAGCTTGAATGCTGGCTGGCCGAGCGTGTCGCGGGTGTGGTCTTGGGGATGCTGGTCCTCGACGGCCATTGGATCGACCAGCTGTACGTTGATCCGGTTCTAACGCGCCGCGGGATCGGCGCGCAGTTGATCGCCGTGGCTAAGCGCGAACGACCGGACGGGCTGCGGCTGTGGACATTCGTCTCGAACGAAGGCGCGCGACGCTTCTACGCGCGCCACGGGTTCCACGAAGTTGAACGGACCGACGGCAGCCGGAATGAGCAGGGCGCTCCAGATATCCAGTGCGCATCGGACCCGGCAGGAGCTCCCGCGCCGAACAGGGAATGACCCGATTCACGAAGACGGAGGCGTCTGACGAGCCGACTGGAACCCGTCGCTGGTTTCCGCTTCGGGTCCGCGACCTCGAAGCCAGTCGTCCTGTGGTAGTGACATCAGTTGCGTCCGAGCCGCGTCAGTAGCGTGATCAGCTGTTCACGCTCATGTGCGTCGAGCGGCGCGAGGATCTGTTCCTGGGCGGATTCGATCTTTTGTTGGAGCCGCTTCAGGGTGC
>Ga0123356_10006153_pt1 | contig 12170 bp, 12 predicted proteins | sample TergutEmb28metaG_2_FD_92546 | JGI IMG/M metagenome (GOLD analysis project Ga0123356, IMG submission 92546) | Embiratermes neotenicus P3 segment gut microbial communities from Petit-Saut dam, French Guiana - Emb289 P3 | ecosystem: Host-associated > Arthropoda: Insects > Digestive system > Gut ... | reverse complement strand
GATCGCGAATCCGACCGCTCCGATTATGGCTATACCGATGCCGGTGATCATGACGATCCTCTTGTACTCGTCCCAGGCTGGCCTGCGTGCCATCCTGAGTATCCTTCCGTATCTTCCCTTACCGATATTGCGGAATTTCGACTCAAGATTGTCCTGGACCTCTGTGGCCTTCTCTTCGATGTTCATTCTCTTCCCTCATTGTACCGCCGCAGCGGTTCACTGCCCTCTCGTTATCACTGAGCAATAGGCAATGAAGATACCCCTTAAAAAGCATTGATATTTTAAACGTTTCGGTACGCGAACTTATTTAATGTATCTCTAGGTCGGGGATCCTCCTGCTTGTCGTCCACACCTATCCGACGACGGTCCCGTCCGTGGACAGCACGGAGATATCGAATCTCAGGTCCTTCGGGCAGGTCATCAGCGCCTCCTTGACCATCCTGGCCATCTCGCTGCAGCACGGTACGTCCATCCTTACCAGTGAGACCGACCGGACATCGTTCTTCATGAGTATCGCCGCGATCCTCTGTCCGTATTCTTCCTTATCCAGCTTGGGGCACCCCACCAGTACGACGCGGTCCTTGACGAAGCTCTCATGGAAGTCCTTGGAGGTGAACGCGGTGCAGTCCGCGGCGATGAGAAGGTCCGCACCGTCAAAGAACGGTGCCTTCATCGGGACCAGTTTGAGCTGTATCGGCCATTTGGTCATCTCTCCCGCGGATCCCGGTCTGCTCTTCACAGTGTCGATGCAGTCGCATGCGACCGGTTTGATGATCGGAAAAGGGTCCAGCGCCGGGTTGAACGGCAGTGTCTCCTTCATGATGATGGTGATCGCACCGCGGGGACATTCGGGCAGACAGCTGCCCAGACCGTCGCAGTGGTCCTCGCGCACAAGCTTCGCCTTGCCGTTGATGATGGCTATCGCCCCCTCATGGCAGGCATCCGCGCAAAGGCCGCAGCCGTCGCACTTCTCTCTGTCGATGCTCATTATCTGCCTTATCATGTTAGCATGTATACTTTTTATATTTATGTACCTTTGCGCCGTTGACCCCTCATTTTTGCGTCCCATGTGTTATAAGGATGTACGGGGATATCTGTCAGACCGATGACAGACGAGAGAGCTAGACCGGCGGAGCGCATAACGGTAAGATTGACGCCAGATACGGCGGAGGCGATACAGACGCTGATAGACAGCGGGGAATATCTCAGCGTGTCGGAAGTGATACGGGAGGCGCTGGACGATCTCCTGAGCAAGAGATTCCCGTCAGGGAATGTCGACCGCGTCACCGTCGAACTGCCGAAGGCGAAGGTCATGGAGCTGGAGTCCCTGGTGCAGGAAGGGGATTCGGTGTCGTTGGACGATGCGATACGGAACGCCGTCAGGGAGTACACCAGGACACGGCTGAGGTCGATGTGACCCTCATGTTCGGATTTTTCAAAAGGAAGGAGGGCAGGAAGGTGGCCGGCACCCTGGCGGTAGGGTGCGGCGGAGGAGGATGCAATGTCGCCGACAGGCTCGGTAAGATCTCCGGGGTGGAGATACTCACGGTGAACACCGACCGCAAAGGATTGGTAAGGACGAGGTCCAACCGTCGTATCCTCCTTGGCGACGGTTCGATGGATGCAGGGTGCGGCGGAGACGTTGATCTGGGGATATCGCTGACAAAGGATGCGATCGACCTGATCGATGAGAGCATCGGGATGTTCATGAACGTTGTGATAATGGTAGGCCTCGGCGGCGGGACAGGAACGGGTGCGGCGAAGGTGATAGCGGAGGCGGCGAAGAGGAACGGTTCCCGAGTGATCGTACTGGCGACGATACCCATGGCATTCGAATCCGGAAGGAGGGAGATCGCAACGGATGCGCTCAAGGACATCAGGAGGGTGTGCGACATCCTTGTGGTGATGGACAGCGACAGGCTCGCCCTCATAGATCCGATGCTCGGCGCTAGGGAGGCGTTCAGTGTCCTGGACCAGATGATGTGCGAATCCTTCATGAACATCATGGAGATGCTGGAGGGCCCGGAGGGGGAATCACTGTTCCAGATGATGAAGGGAAGGACGTTCACCGTATCGTTCGCGGAAGGGATGCACATCGGGAAGGTGGCCGACGCATTGTCGAACGGAGCAATGATGGACGCCGCCGTGATATCGCGGCCTATAGTGTTCATTCGCGGGAACATACCGAAGAACGATTCCGAGAGGATGATCTCAGAGAGGATATCCGAGAGCACCGGACACGAACCGATGTTCATACAGGGCCCGGAAGGGCATGGTATGAACCTGGTGATGTTCTCTCCGATTCAGTGATCCTTCTTCCTGATGAGCTTGGACGCGTCCCCGAATATGCCCAGGATCGTGTTGTACTCCCATTTCGTGGGTACCGCACGTCCCATGAGCCTTCTGAACATCACCGCTGTCGTCTTTCTCCGTTGCTCCGGATAATCTATGGAGTCGAGGAGTTCCTCGAAGAACGAGAATATGCGTTCCTTCTCCTCCTCGTCCGCCGGAGTGGGATGGGACGCGGAACATCGGGAGAGTTCGTACATGACTATCGCGGCCGCATGCGACAGGTTCATTATCGGATAGGAATCGCTGGCCGGAATTGTTATGAGCAGGTCGCAGTGGGCGAGTTCCTCCTGCAACAATCCGATATCCTCGCGTCCGAACAGTATCGCCACCTTCTCCTCGTAATCCTTCATCCGGTTGGCGAACTCGGCAACGGACAACGGGACCCGGACGTAATTGTTCTCTCCCTTCGTCACGATACCGCTCGTCCCGACCACGAGGAAACAGCCGCGGATCGCCTCCTCCAACGTGTCGACCGTCCTCGCACCTTTCAGTATATGCGATCCGTGCTTCGAACGGCGGTCCGCATCATCCCCGAGCTCACACGGATCCACAAGATACAATTCGTCGAGATCGAAGTTGGCCATGGACCTCGCAACAGCTCCAACATTCCCTTCGAACTTGGGAGAGACAAGGACTATGCGCACACCGCCCATGAAAGGCGCAGAACATTCGAAGTATGTAATCTGTTCGCAATGACAAACATCGCTGACGGAAGGCAATATACGGTCAAAGTGGGTGGGAAATCAGAAGAAATATGTCTCGACGGAGCCGGCAAGACCCACAAAAAGATCGCCACACAGAGAAGTGGTATAGAAGTGACGTTTTTAGTGAATCGATTGAAACATATTTTTGATTGACTGAAATTTATATATAAGAAAGGATGCATCTTCAGAGCGGCATTGTATGGAGTAGGTGTCTGTGCCCAAGACCTTTGAGAAGTGTCGGTTCGATATAGCAACACACTGTGGAAAGGAAAGACAAACGAACGGAGAATGGTATGACAACTGAGACCACATTGAACGGAGGCGGCGGAAAGAACGGGCGCACGATCGTCGTAGCGGTCTTAACGATAGCGGCGTTGTTCGTCGTGTTCTCTTTATCATCATCGTCTGAGAGCAATGAGGAACAAGGTATTCTGGCGGCACCTGCGGGTTCCACGTTCGAGATCGGCGACCTAATGTATGATGTGACCGTTACCAATTCACAGGTGGCTGTCAGAGCAAAAACCCCCGGAGCTGTATCCGGCGATCTGACGATACCATCGACGGTCGAACATCCCGATGAACCGGGGAGCAATTACTCGGTCACGTCCATCAGAGCAGATGCATTCCGTAAATGTTCCAAACTGACCACGGTCACAATACCTGATTCGGTCATATCCATAGGGGATAGTGCATTTTCAGGATGCACCAATATGACATCCATAACCATTGGATCATCGGTCGAAAGCATCGGAGATCATGCATTCCGTGAATGTTCCAAACTGACCACGGTCACAATACCTGATTCGGTCAAAAGTATCGGAGCATATGCATTTTTAGGATGCACCAATATGACATCCATAACCATTGGATCATCGGTCGAAAGCATCGGAGCATATGCATTCAGTAACTGTTCCAAACTGACCACGGTCACAATACCAGATTCGGTCAAAAGTATCGGAGCATATGCATTCAGTAACTGTTCCAAACTGACCACGGTCACAATACCAGATTCGGTCAATTTCATCGATAAGTGGGCGTTCTTAAATTGTCCGGAACTCAAGGTTCTGGCGGTACCGGTAGATGTACTTTTAAAATACAATTCATTAAATGCGGCCAACAGAGTGATCATATACTACGGAGGGGCCACATCTGTAACTGCGACCGAGAAAGATGGAGCAATAAGGTGCGAGGTCGAGATTGATCCAGGATACACAGGCCGTATCTGGTTCGAGCATCTCAATAGAATGTACGATATCACAGTGAAACTGAACGGGGACAACGTAGAAACACAAAATAGTAACGGAATGACGTATTATGTGAGTTCATGGGATTCGAGCGATAGATTGGAAATAGAGTTGATGCCACCCAATCTGAACGCGTTTCAGAACATTATGCAGATTCTAACGATCTTGTTGATAGCCATCACCGTAGGGATTGGATATTTCATAGTAAAACGGGCATCTAAACGCTGAGAAAAATGGTTGCGACCGCTCGGACGATCGAGAGATGAGATACAATTTTGCCGATGCCGGCAAATAGCGGTCAGATCAAACCCGAAAGAATGATCAGGAACATCAGCCACATCGGGGACTGGGAGAAGCTTTGACACAAGGTCTCGGCAACAAATATGTATCCCGACCTCACTCTCCGTACGTGGACATCCCAAAGGACCATCCGAGATATGCATCCCTCGTCACGAGGGAAAGGCTTGCCGATTTCGTCAGGAGAGGGCTGATGACGCCCACCGGCCTGATATCGCACGGCAGAGGTGAGGCGTTCGATTATCTTATGGGGGAACGCACCACGGGCGCCGCGATGGAGGCGGAAAGGGCGGCAGCCGCATACATGCTGAATGCAAAGAGGCCGGTGGTCTGCGTCAACGGCAACGCGGCCGCGCTCGACACCGGAAGACTCATAGGATTGGCGGAGGCGACCGGGTCCCGGATAGAGGTGAACATCTTCCACAGGACGAAGGAACGGATGGACGCACTGATAGACCACATGATATCGTGCGGTGCGAAGGATGTCCTGGGCCGCGACCCGGATTCAAGGATCCCGGGCCTCAGTTCGGAACGCGCACTGTGCACGAACGAAGGGATATTCTCGTCGGATGTGATACTGGTGCCGATAGAGGACGGGGACCGTGCGGAAGCATTGGTCAGGATGGGAAAGGTAGTGATAGCGATAGACCTGAACCCTCTGTCAAGGACATCCAGGATGGCGACCGTTTCGATATCCGATGAGATGTCCAGGGCGTTGGACAACATGATACGGTTCGCGAAGGAACTGAGGGACGACGAAAGGGAGAGAGAGGATATTATATCTCGATTCTCTAATATGGATAACAGAAAAGCAACGATAGACCGGATATGCGATGGCCTCCGGTCTTCGGGAACGGACGGAAAGTGATGAGATGAGCGATTTGGAAAAAGGGATGAGAAGGCTGAAGTGGGCGGAGGCGCACATGCCAGTACTCGGCGAGATACGCAAGAGATTCAAGAAGGAGCAGCCGCTGAAAGGCCTCAAGGTCGGGATGGCGCTGCACACGGAGGCGAAGACGGGGATCCTCGCCATAACATTGGCGGAGGCCGGAGCGAAGGTGAGGCTCGCAAGCTGCAATCCTTTGTCCACGGATGACTCCGTGGCGCTGGCACTCAGGGAGGGCTACGGTCTCGAGGTGTATGCGAAGAAAGGGGAGACGCAGGAGGAGTACTACAGCAACCTGAACAGCGTGCTCGACATGGGGCCTGACCTGATAATCGATGACGGCGCGGACCTCATCGCCATACTGCACACAACGAGGACCGACCTTCTGAAAGGCATACGCGGTGCCAATGAGGAGACGACGACCGGTGTTGTGAGACTGAGGGCGCTGGCCGCAGAAGGAAAACTCAAATTCCCGGTGATAGCGGTGAACGACGCGAAGATGAAGTTCCTCTTCGATAATCGGTATGGAACAGGTCAGTCGACATTCGACGGATGGATGAACGCGACCAATCTCATAGTGGCCGGAAAGAGGATAGTGGTCGCAGGATACGGATGGTGCGGCAAAGGCATCGCGATGAGGGCGAAGGGACTGGGTGCGAATGTGATCGTAACTGAGGTGGACCCGGTCAGGGCGATAGAGGCGCAGCTGGACGGATTCGAGGTGATGAGGATGACCGACGCGGTAAGGATCGCGGACGCCGTTCTCACGGTGACCGGATGCTGTTCCATAATCACAGAGGAACATCTGAAGGTCATGAGGGACGGATGCATACTGGGCAACGCCGGACACTTTGACAATGAGATAGACAAGAGCGCGCTGAACTCGATGGCCGTGAGCGTGGAGAAGGTGAGGGAGTCCGTCGATGAGTACAGGTTCAAGGACGGAAGGAAGGTATACCTCATAGCGGAAGGCCGCCTTATGAACCTGGCCGCAGGCCAGGGACACCCGGCGGAGATAATGGACACGAGCTTCGCGACACAGGCGCTTGCGATAGAGCTTCTGGCAAAGAACTGGAAGGACATGGAGCCGAAGGTCTACACCGTCCCGGACGAGATGGACACACATATCGCCGAGATAAAGCTCAGGACCATGGGCATATCCATAGACAGGCTGACGGACGGGCAGAAGAGATACATGTGCGGATGGGAGGAAGGGACCTGATCCCGTTCCTGTCCGTGTACGGACACATCACGATAGACCAGATAATGTCCGTGGATGAATTCCCGCCGAACAACACATCCATCAACATAACGTCAAAGGACATGCGCATAGGCGGAACGGGAACGAACATAGCGGTCATCGCCGCATCATTGGGTGTACCCACTGCACTATGCGGGTTCGTAGGCAACGATTTTCCGAAGAGGTTCTCGGAATTCATAACGTCCAAGGGAGTGATCACCGACGAGTTCATCATACAGGATAGGTACGACACGGCGCAGGCCCTTATAGTGAACGACTGCAAGAAGGAACAGAGGGTGTTATTCTATCAGGGGCCGCAGGGATGCGCATCGACACTGGACAACATGCTGATGAAGAATGCCGGTGTATCGAAGTACGTCCATTTCTCGACGGGCGATCCGGATTACTACATCGGCATAATGCGCAGGATAAGGAACGGCGGCATGGACATCGTGTTCGATCCGGCGCAGGAGATCCACAAGGTATGGGACAAGGAGAGATTCCTCACCGCGCTGGATCTTTCGGACATACTCTTCTGCAACAAGTTCGAGTCCGTGTCCGCGCTGAGATATGCGGGTGTCGATTCACTGTCCAAGATAGGTACAAGGATGGCGATATGCACGGAGGGCACGGACGGCAGCGAGTTCCATTCGGACGGAAATATAACCAGGATCCCGGTCGTGAAGGCCAAGCGCACAGCGGACAACACCGGTGCAGGGGATGCGTACAGGGCGGGATTCTATGCCGGTAAGTATAACGGGTACTCGGACACAGATTCGCTGATGATAGGGGCGGCGACCGCATCGTTCATCGTGGAGGAGGTGGGCGCACTGTCCAATATCCCGTCATGGGATGACGTCATGGAACGCGCCGACGGTCATCTAGGGAGATTGTGATGATCATCTCCCTTACCGGTACCCCCGGTTCCGGAAAGACCGCGATATCCTCATGCCTGAGGGAGAAGGGGGAGACGGTCATAGACCTGAACCGATACATCGAAGAGAACGGGCTCAAGGAACGTTTCGACAGGAAGAGGGACACATACAACGTGGACGTGAACAGACTGAACACGTCGCTCAAGGCATCCGTTCCGAAGGAGGGGAATGTTTTTCTGGACGGCCATCTCTCCCATTTCCTGGATTGCGATATGATAATAGTGGTAAGGTGCTCCCCTTCCGTGCTCTATGAGAGACTCAAGAGAAGGAACTATCCGGAACAGAAGATAAGGGAGAACGTCCAGGCGGAGGCGCTTGATGTGATACTGTGCGAATCGTCGGATTCCGATGCGCATGTTTTTGAGATAGACAATACATCATGTACGTTGGAGCATGCGGTCTCGGTGATCCGCGGGATCATCGGCGGCGACACGGCGGGACATGAACCGGGAAGCGTAAATTGGTCGGAGGAGATGATGGAATGGTGTTAGACAGCCACAGATCGAAGGCGGACTTTGCGTTGACACCGGTGGCCAAACGGCTCATCAACGTCAACCCGAACACGATATCGTGGATCGGGCTGATATTGGCATTCATCTCCGGTCTGCTGCTCTATATGTCCGGTATGAAGGGGGAATGGCACTGGCTTCTGATAATGGGAGCGGTCATTGTGCTTACTTCGGGATATTTCGACGCGCTCGACGGGAAGGTGGCCAAGCTCGCCGGCAAAGCGTCGAAGAAAGGGGATTTCCTGGATCATGTGTTCGACCGGTACGCGGACATGTTCATGATCGGAGGGGTGGCGATAAGCGCATGGTGCAACCCGATCATAGGAATGCTCGCATTGGTAGGCGTGCTTCTGACGTCATACATGGGGACACAGGCCCAGGCGGTCGGCGCCCCGAGACTGTACACAGGTCTGCTGGGAAGGGCGGACCGTGTGGTGCTCAGCACACTGTTCCCGATAATACAGTTCATTTGGGTATGGCTCGGTCATGGACAGTTGGATGTGTTCGGATACTTCACGCTGACATCCTGGTTAGAGGTGATGATGATATGGTTCGCCGTGGTAGGGAACCTAACGGCGATACAGAGGGCGATGAAGACATGGCGGAACATGTCTAAGGATTGACGTTCGCATCCTTTTCTTCTGTGACTTCCGCAGGCTGCTCGTTCCTCTTGATCCATTTCTTCATCCGGTAGTAGATCAGAGGGTGCACGACCTTCTCGTTCTCGCAAAGCTTGTCAGGTTCGAAACATATGCCGTAGCTCTTCATCGTCGAACATTCCGGCGGCGTATACTCTGTGCTGCTGACCTCGCCGGTTATGTGCCGTACCTGGTATATCGTCTTGGATTCGTCGAAATCCGGGGATTTGGCGAACAACGCCATTATCTGTTCGGAGTTCATCCCGAGCGTGTGCAGGAACGCGACCAATGCGAACCTTCCGCTGTGCAGCAGGTTCAGACCATTCTGTGTTCCGGCGAGCAGGGCGCGCATACACGGCGGGAACTCCTCCACGGATACCTCTCCCACCGCATCGCCGAACCTGCTCTTCATGTCGTTCAGAGCGATCTCGATGTGCCTCACGTCCTTGTCCACGATCGCCCTGATGTCATCCGGGACGCCGACCGGTAATTCCGATTCTATCTTATCCTGAAGCGCGTTCTGAAGCGCACGGCAGAACCTTTCGGGTGAAAGGAATACGCGGCCTTTGAATAGTTCCGAGTTCACCAGTTTCCATTCAATGCTTTTGATCCGGGACGACAATCTGAGATAATCGGTGAAGTGCATCATCAGCATATCGTCCTCCGAGACGGCGTTCACCCCGAGTTCCTTTGCAATGGATATCACCGTGCTGGCACGTTCCTCTTCCGCCAGCAGTTTATTCATACGGACGGACTCCGCCAATGCATAGCGTCTTATCAGGAACTTATCGGCCAGACAGGATATCAGTATCCTGGCGTACGGGTATGACATCACCTCCATCAGACGCTCGTATTCGAAGCTCAGCGGAACGTAGGATACCTCGGAACCGCGGATCGATTCGAGGACGCGGTTCATCCCTCTCCTCCTGGCCGCCTCGTAATTGGGGGACATGATGAGCGAGGCGATATCCGCGGAATGCGATTCCGCAAAAGCTGCGGATTCCTGAAGGAATGGGTATCTCGCTGCACGCAGTGTGTCCATGAGCTCTTTAACGGATCACTGTATAATAATCCTATTCGAACGATACCATATCCCTCAACCGATCAGCGACGGAAGCGTCGCCGATCGCGTCGGTAAGCTGTTCCATGCATCGTATGGGACGTGCCACCACTATCTTGGCCGCCCTCTTCTTCCCTATGCCCGGAAGCGACGATATCGCGTTCATGTTCGCTCTGTTGATCGGGAACGGATATTCTATCCCGGTTATCGACCTGAATCCGTGTTCTGTGACGATGACGTCGCAGAACCTGTTCAGTTCCGTCCTGTACGGAAGTCCGATGAGTATCGGATACGTACCGATCTGCCTTCCGAATGTTATACCGTTGTCCGCTATCTCCAGGTAGACATCCTTCAGTACAGTGCCATCCGGCACGATCCTTCTGAGCATGGGGGCATCGATGTCCTCACGTATCGTCTGTTTGTACCTCTTGAACCGGTTGTGGTCCGTTCTTGCCCCGAATTCCCTTCTCACCGGAAGGACCTGACGGATGTTGATCCTCCTGATCATGAGTCCCTCTGACATCAATGCCCTCAGGAATCCGATGTTCATGTTGTTGGTGTCCGTACTCTCACCATCCAGTCCGGAGATGAGGTTCAGTCCCGGGAGAAGTCTCGGCATCCCGTTCTCCCCTCTTTCGGATCCTATGCGGTTGATCATACGTACGGCGTCCAGCACCTGGTCCGGCGAGGAGTTCAGGTTGTTCTTATTTATGACGGCGGGATCGGCGCTCTCCATACCCAATGCAAGTACATTGCCGGAGGTGCAGCATTCTGTCAATGTCCTAAGGATATGTTCGGAATCATCGGGATGTTCGGATATGACGGCAGGATTGGCATTATCCACATGCAGTACGTCGAACCTCATCCCATGCAGCTCTGTGAACAACTTGTTCACGATGTCCGGCTTAGGTTTAGGTATTCCTAAAAAATCTTCGGAACCGTAGGAGATCACGCACGTCTGTCCTCCTATCCTGACATTCCTGACACCAAGTTCCTTAAGTTTGGAGGCCTCCTCCAATATGTCGCCCGGAGAACGCATGAGAGGTCTTCCCTTAAGCGGTTCGATGCAGTACGAACACCCGCCGCTCATATATCGGTGGCATCCCCGGTATGTTTCCACCTCCGCTATCAGCGGCTGCGGGTGGTCCTGATGCTCCTTGACGATATCCGCGCCGAGCAGCATCCATCTGTTCCACTCGTCCAACGTCCTGAGGCGTTCGTCCACCTCCTTTCCGCTGAGACCATCGTACAACGACGCCGCAAGGTCCGTCCTTATCTGAAAATCAAAACCCTCCGCGACATCCGCCGATGCGGATGAACCGCCTATGAGCTTCCATCCGCTCAGCTTCGGCAGTATCGTCCGTATCTCGTTGACGGACATGGGCATGGACCTGAGATAGCGTCCGGGTACCGTATTTCCGGAAAGGACGACGCTCACATCCGCTTTGGGGATGCCGTATCCTTTTCTTATCTTGTCCACGGTGACGTACTCCACGCATGCCCCGGCATCCATAGCTGCCCCGGCAACGGAACGGACCATCGGGGATATGTACGGCGGAACACCGAGCGCGGCCGGATCGTCGATGTATCCGTCTATAAGGAGCACTCTTACATCTGGCAAGGTCTTTTCTCCGATTTAGTAAGCTCGGGTTACATATAAATACAAATAGTATTATTCAGCTCTTTAGATTTCGAAGATATATTACGAAATTCGTAGAACGGAGGAAAGAGGAATATGACAAACGAAAATCTGACCGTGGAGGAACGCCTCGCGAAGGCGAAGCAGCCCGGTATCGACGCGATGATACTGCACAAGTATTACGGCGGAAAGATCGAGATGGTGCCCAAGGCGGCGGTTCGCGGTTTCAGCGACTTCGCCATATGGTATTCACCCGGCGTCGCCGAGCCCTGCAAGGCGATCAACCAGAACGTTGACGATGTGTACGCACACACATGCAAGTGGAACACAGTTGCCGTCGTTTCCGACGGGACGCGTGTGCTCGGCCTGGGTAACATAGGGCCGGAGGCGGCCATGCCGGTCATGGAAGGGAAATCGATGCTGTTCAAGTATCTCGGCGGTGTGGACTCCGTGCCGATATGCCTTGACACACAGGACCCGGACAAGATAATAGAGACAGTGAAGCTCATATCGCCGTCGTTCGGAGGGATAAACCTCGAGGACATCGCGATGCCGAAGTGCTTCGACATATTGGACACACTGAGGAAGGAGTGCAAGATACCTGTATGGCACGACGATCAGCAGGGCACCGCGACCGTAGAGGTGGCCGGTGAGCTCAACGCGATG
>Ga0123356_10006152_pt1 | contig 12171 bp, 16 predicted proteins | sample TergutEmb28metaG_2_FD_92546 | JGI IMG/M metagenome (GOLD analysis project Ga0123356, IMG submission 92546) | Embiratermes neotenicus P3 segment gut microbial communities from Petit-Saut dam, French Guiana - Emb289 P3 | ecosystem: Host-associated > Arthropoda: Insects > Digestive system > Gut ... | reverse complement strand
TTCCCCCATCAAATTACTTCGGGAGCCAGTGACAGGATCTTCATGTATTCCTTGTCTCGGAGCTCACGTGCCACGGGGCCGAATATGCGTGTGCCTCTGGGGTTCTTATCATCTTTGATAAGTACAGCGGCATTTTCGTCAAAGCGGACATGTGTGCCGTCTGCACGGTGTACGTCCTTTGCTGTACGCACTATTACAGCTCTGACTACCTCACCTTTTCTTACGGTGCTTGCGGGTGCCGCTTTGCGGACGGATGCCACGATGACATCTCCCACGCCGGCGTATCTCCTGCCGGAGCCGCCTAACACACGGATACATTTGATTTCTTTGGCGCCTGTATTATCGGCAACTTTTAGAAATGATTCTTGTTGTATCATGATTTTTAATTCCTTTCAGGAAATTAATTAATTACTTCGCCTTCTCGATAACTTCCACCAGTCTCCAGCGTTTTTCTTTTGATAAGGGTCTTGTTTCCATAACGCGGACTGTGTCGCCTGAGTGGCATTCGTTGTTTTCGTCGTGGGCTTTTAGTTTGTATGTTCTTTTTATTATTTTTTTATAGAGAGGGTGAGGTACGCGGGTCTCTACGGCTACGACTATTGTCTTGTCCATTTTATCGGACACTACTTTGCCGGTCCTTGTTTTTCTTCCGGATGTTCTTGTTTCACTCATCTGTCTCATCCTCCTGCTTGTTCGAGTTGTTTCTGGCGAATAACTGTCTTGACTCTGGCAATGTCTTTTCTTACTTGCGCGATCCTTATCGGGTTATCAAGCTGGTTAGTCGCATGCTGCATTCTCAAAAAGAAGAGGTCTTTTTTTAGTCCCGTCAATCTTTCCTGTAACTCATCGGGGCTGAGTGCTCTTGCCTCGGTTGCCTTCATCTTATTCACCACCTGTCTCGACTTGATCCTCGCTTGCCGGTTCCGCGCTCACGATCGGTTCCGGCTTTTGAGCATATTGCTTGATTTCGTTGGGGTCGATCCCTTCACGTTTTATAAACTTGACCTTACATGGAAGCTTATGTCCCGCAAGGCGCATCGCTTCACGAGCGACATCTTCGGTCACTCCGGCGATTTCAAACATGACTCTGCCGGGTTTTACGACCGCTACCCAGAAATCCGGGGAGCCTTTACCGGAACCCATTCTGGTTTCGGCAGGTTTTGATGTGACCGGCTTATTCGGGAATATTTTGATCCAGACCTTACCGCCGCGTTTTGAATAACGTGTCATTGCTATACGTGCGGCTTCTATTTGGTTTGCTGTGATCCATGATGGTTCAAGCGCTTGCAAGCCGTAGTCGCCGTATGTTATTGTGTTGCCGCGTGTTGCTTTGCCTTTCATGCGGCCTCTTTGCTGCTTGCGGTATTTTACTCTTTTCGGGGATATCATTGATAACCGCCTCCTTCCTGTGGAGGTTGACTTGGGCGCGGGTTGTATGCCGGGCGTCTGTTTCGATCTCCGCCGCCGGGTCCGCTTTGACCTGATGGTCCGCGATCGCCACCGGGACTTCTATTATAGCCGCCACCTTGCCCGCGATCACCACCCGGACCTCTATTGTATCCGCCGCCACCTTGTCCACGGTCGCCGCCGCCGTAGCCGCCGCGATCTCCGCCTCTGGGTCTGTCACCACGGTCGCTTCCGCCACGATCTCTACGCTCTCTTGGAGGTCTTGATACATCCATTGTTCTGGGTGTGGTGCGAAGTGTCTGGCTTAGGATCTCTCCGTTATATACCCATACTTTTACGCCGATGCGTCCGTAAGTTGTTGCTGCTTCGGCGAAGCCGTATTCTATATCTGCTCTTAGTGTCTGGAGCGGTATCGTACCCTCATGGTATGCTTCGCTTCTGGCGATTTCCGCGCCGCCGAGACGACCTGATACCATTACTTTTATCCCGCGGACACCGAGACGCATTGCTCTGCTCATCGCGTTTTTCATTGCGCGGCGGAATCCGATACGTTTTTCCAGTTTTGCTGCAATGCCTTCTGCAATCAATTGTGCGTTTGTATCGGGGTTTTTGACTTCCACTATTGAAAGCGCGACCGGCTTGCCGATCCTTTTTTCAACGTCCATACGAAGTCTTTCAATCTCTGCGCCGCCTTTGCCTATAACTACGCCTGGGCGGGAGCAGTGGATGAAAATCCTGACCTTAGCATTGTCGCGTTCGATCTCTATCTTCGGAACACCTGCCGAGAACAACAGGTCCTTGAGATACTTGCGGATGTTGTAATCCTCAACTATGAGGTCGCCCACTTTATCTGCGCGTGCGTACCAGCGGGAATCCCAGTCTTTGATTACTCCGACTCTGAAGCCGTGTGGATTTACTTTTTGTCCCATATACTATTACCATACCTTTCCGGGGAATTTGTGCCGACAATTTAGTAAAATATTTTGAGTTTAATCACTAGTAAGGTACAAAAACCGCATTTGAAAGATTTATCTTTCAAATTGCACCTCTATTCCTTTTCCGCGACTACGATGGTTATGTGTGATGTTCTTTTGTTTATCCTGTGCGCTCTTCCGCGTGATACCGGTCTTATCCTTTTGAGGATGGGACCCGGGTTTGCAAAGGTTTCTGAAACATAGAGATTGTCGGGGTCCATCTCATGATTATTTTCCGCGTTTGCTACTGCGCTGTTTAGGAGTTTTAACAAAACCTCTGATGCTGCTTTCGAAGATTGCATGAGAATTGCTTTTGCTGTTTGTGTATCTTTACCTCTGATAAGGTCGCATACTATTTTGACCTTGCGCGGAGAGATACGTATGTATTTTGTGTGCGCTTTCGCGACTTTGGTTTCCATATCCTACTCCCCCTATCTTGATGTTTTGCTGCCCGCATGGCCGCGATATGTGCGCGTGGGAGCGAACTCGCCGAGTTTGTGACCGACCATATCTTCTGTGATATATACAGGCACATGACGTCTGCCATCGTGGACTGCTATCGTGTGACCGACAAAGGTCGGGAAAATCGTGCTGGCGCGTGACCATGTCTTCAGAACCTTTTTTTCACCCGATGAATTCATCGCATCTACTCTTTTTAACAGCTCGGGTGCAGCAAAGGGACCCTTCTTTACGCTTCTACTCATTTATTCAATCCCCTTTCTGTTACTTCTTACCACGGCGTTTTACTATGTATTTGTCGTTTGGATTTCTTGCTTTGCGTGTTTTGTATCCCAGTGTCGGTTTGCCCCAGGGTGTGACCGGTCCTGAACGGCCTATCGGGGCTTTACCCTCGCCGCCTCCGTGCGGGTGGTCGACGGGGTTCATTACCGAGCCGCGGACTGTCGGGCGTATGCCCATGTTGCGTTTGCGCCCTGCTTTACCTATATGTATGTTGCCGTGGTCGGTGTTGCCGACCTGGCCGATCGTTGCCATGCAATTGCTGCGTACGAGTCTGTGCTCGCCGGAAGGCATTCTGATTTGTGCCATGGTGCCTTCTCTTGCCATGAGTTGAGCTGCTGTGCCTGCACTGCGGACGAGTTGTGCGCCTTTGCCCGGGTACAGTTCTATATTATGTATGACTGTGCCTACGGGGATCGATGTGATCGGAAGGGCGTTGCCCGGCTTGATGTCGGCTGTTTTTGACGAAATGACTGTATCGCCTTGTGACAAGCCAACAGGCGCGAGGATGTAGCGACGCTCGCCGTCGGGATATTCAATCAGAGCAATATATGCCGAACGGTTCGGGTCGTATTCAAGGCGTACTACATTGCCGGGAACATCGAGCTTGTTGCGTTTAAAGTCGATGATCCTGTATTTTCTGCGCTGACCGCCGCCTTTGTGACGTACTGTGATACGACCGTAATTATTGCGCCCTGAATGCTTTTTAAGCACCTCGGTAAGGCTGCGCTCCGGTCTGGCTTTTTTGTCTATCCCGTCAAATCCGGAAACGGACATATGCCGTCTGGACGGGGTAGTTGGTTTGTATGATTTTACAGGCATGATTTACCTCCATAATAAATGCGTAGTATTTATCTGTGTCAATTTATTGACACTTTAGACAAGTCCTTCGAAGAATTCTATGGTTTTTGAGCTGTCTGAAAGTTTGACGACTGCTTTTTTCCAGTCTTTTCTTGCGCCTTCAGGGTAGCGTCCCATACGTTTTGTTTTGCCTTTCATATTTAATGTAGTAACTTTTGTGACTTCTACATCAAACAGATCTTCGATCGCTTTTTTTATTTCGATCTTGTTTGCGTATGGCGCTACTTCGAATACGTATTTTTTGATATCAACATGTTCTGTTGATTGCTCCGAAATTATCGGGCGCAGGATTATATCACATGATGTTTTCATTATGCGTATACCTCCTCTATCGTCGGGAGTGCTGCTTTGTCGACGACAAATGTTTTTGCATCCATTATGTCGTATGTGTTTAAAAGTGTCGCAAAAGTAGTTTTGACTCCGGGAATGTTCCTTGCGCTCATCACGATGTTTTTGTCGAGTTCGGGTGTCACTATCAGTGCTTTGCCCTCTACTCCGATGGCATCCAGGAACTTCACGAAGTCCTTAGTTTTGATTTCTTTTAAATTTATTTTATCGACAACTATGATCGATTCGTTGATCGCTTTAAGTGATAACGCTGATTTCAGCGCGAGTCTTTTGAGTTTTTTGTTAAGTGAGTAGCGATAGCTGCGCGGTTTTGGCGCGAATGCTACGCCACCGTGGGTGTAATGCGGAACGCTTGTTGAGCCTTGACGTGCTCTGCCTGTTCCTTTTTGGCGATACGGTTTTGCTCCGCCGCCGCGTACTTCTGCGCGAGTCAGTGCGGATTGTGTGCCTTGTCTTCTATTTGCAAGATGGTTTTTGACTGCGGCATGGACAGCGAGGGTGTTTGGTTCCACGCCAAAGACAGCCTCGGAGAGTGTCACTTCGCCGATGACCTTGCCCTTCATATCGTGTAATTTAACTTCCGGCATTATTCTCTCTCCTTCCGATTAGTTCTTTACGGTGTTTTTGAGATATACGACGCCGCCTCTGGGACCGGGTATCGCTCCTCTTACGGCTATCAGGTTTATCTCCGGGTCTACTTTTACTACGTCAAGGTTTTGGACTGTTACCTGCTCGGCGCCCATTTGACCTGCACCTATTTTTCCTTTGAAGATGCGTGCCGGGTCTGTGCCTGCGCCCATTGAGCCGGCGTGGCGGTGGACGGGGCCTCCGCCGTGGGAGGTTGCTGTTCTGCTGGCTCCGTGACGTTTGATAACGCCTGAGAATCCTTTACCTCTGGAGATGCCTGTAATGTCTACTTTGTCTCCTTCAGCAAAAACATCTGCTTTGATCTCGTCACCGACATTCAGAGCCGATGTGTCTTCCAGGCGGAATTCTTTCAGATATCTTTTTGCCGATACTCCGGCTTTTTTCATATGACCTGCCTGCGGTTTTGTCAGCTTGCGTTCTTTGATGTCTTGAAAACCCAGTTGGACAGCGTCATATCCGTCGTTTTCTTCGGTTTTCTTTTGAACTACGACACAGGGGCCTGCTTCTATGACCGTTACCGGTATAACTTTACCTTTTTCGTCGAATATCTGTGTCATACCGACTTTTTTTCCGATAATCGCTTTGACCATTATCTTTCTCTCCTTATGATGTAATTGGTTGAGTCGTTTGTTGCTGACCCAACGTTACGTTCCTGCCAACGAGGAATAGGACTGGATTGCTTCGTGCATAATCTCTGCGGAGGAAGCTCGCAATGACGCGGATGGTTACAACTTGATCTCGATCTCTACGCCTGCGGGGAGTTCGAGGGACATGAGGGCTTCGACTGTTTTTTGAGTCGGGCCTATTATGTCTATGAGTCTTTTGTGTGTCAGGCGTTCGAATTGTTCCCTGGCATCCTTGTACTTGTGTACTGCTCTGAGGATGGTGATTATTTCTTTTTTTGTCGGGAGCGGGATCGGACCTGATACTCTTGCGTCTGTTCTTTTTGCTGTTTCGATGATCGTTGAGGCTGCCTGATCAATAAGCTGGTGATCATAAGCCTTGAGTCTAATGCGGATCATTTTTTTTGCTGCTGCCATTTTTTATCCTCCAAATTTCCCCAGAATTCGCCGAGCATTAGTATCAATTCTGCGAGGTGAAATTCTGTACACTACGCCGTGTGTGTCATTTTTCTGTCTGAAATTTGCCGGAAGTTACCAGGTGGTGCCTGCAATCTCCCGGTTCATCACGTTTTTCCGCCCTAAAACTGCACCTGTTATTTATGGGCGCTCGAGTAGAATATCAAAAGCCCGATGGCTTGTCAACGATTTTTTTAGATTTTTCAACGATTTTTTCACAATTTGCATGATTTGACAACATTATTTATGAATTTTTATTGAAATTAGTTATTTTTACCACAGATATAACTAAAGATTTACATAAAAAGTACGATTAATATAGTAACAGGGAACTTAAACCGCAACAAATTCGACCGGGGTAATAATTCCGACTCTGAAGCTTACGGCAATAAGTCCCGATTAGAGAAAGAAGTTAATATATGACGATTGAATCAGTTTTACCGAAATCAAACATCGTTTTGGCAAACAGTATTTCAACAATGCAACCGCGACCTGCTGAACACCCCAGAGGTGTTGGCAATGTCGCGTCGTTTGCAAGTACATTTAGAGCTCGTGCCTTAACGAGCGGTTGTGCTGAACTTGATTCATTCTTTGAAGCCGCAGGACAAAAATATGATCTTTCCCCGGATTTACTCAAAGCAGTAGCGAAAGTCGAATCGACTTTCAGACCTCATGTCGTTTCAAAAAGCGGAGCCATGGGTATCATGCAGCTCATGCCCGGAACAGCCAGATATCTTGGTGTTGACGATCCGTTTGATCCTGAGCAGAGTATCATGGGTGGTGCACGGTATCTAAGAGAAAATCTCGACAGATTCGATGGCGATATAAAACTAGCTCTCGCAGCTTACAACGCCGGCTGGCCGGCAGTTAAAAAACACGGCGGAATACCGCCTTTCAGAGAAACACAGGCATATGTCCCGAAGGTACTGGGCTATTTCGGAAGCGACGATCCTTTACCGAACGATTTAACGTATAACGGCTTCGAAACAGGCGTAAAAGTCAGCGAACCCGGCAGCGGCAGCAACAGCACATTCAACTTCAACGAAGCGTTAGCGCAGATGCTGTACATCAAGCTGATTGAGATGCAAATGGGGTCGAGTAATAAGGATAATAATACGAGTAGGGTTTTTTAGTGTTCAATAGCCTGCTGTTTGCCGGCGGGAGTCACGCAATACAACGGCTATTGTTCACTAACTCTAAATAAAAAATAGTAAATAGAAAATATATTTCCTGAGAATACGAAGAAGTTTTTATATTTATATACTATGGTCGGTTACGACCATTTTATAAACGGGTTTTCGCAATGTGCGATCACCCGTTTTTTGATGGTTTGATATAAAACTAAGCGTTTTTATATTTATCATTGTAACTATTCAGCTTTGTTCAGAAATGTATATCGATGCGCGGCTTTGTATGATCCTTGCCGCTTCTTGAGCGTTGATTTTGTCATTGAAATAATCTGAAGAGGTTTCACTAATAATATTTAATAGCGCCATACCTTCAAATAATATTGAAGAATTCTCCAAGATCATATTGATCGTATCTGCTTCATCTTGTGATATCGCGTGTATACGAATGTTTAGCAGACCATCAAAATCAGATTGGTAACCGAAATACCACTCATAGCGCGAATCCATTGCTGCTGCAAGATTTTCTTGAAAAACAACCTTATTTACCGGGAAATGCCGTGTGATGTAATTGCGTTGAAAGCTTTCGTGCAATAATGTACGAACAAACTCCCAAGCCCCTGATATATCTGCACATTTAACTGTTATCGCTATACTGTCTTCTGGAGCAAACAGGTCACTCTGCCCCAATAAATTACTCAATGCGAAGAATACATGTATGAAAACCGGTTTAAATAGTTAATAACTATTCGCACCAGTTTTTCATATATATCAGGATAATTTTGTTGTGTTAAGAGGTTTAGAATTTAGGAATTAGTTCCAGAGGAAAGGTAATCCTCCAGGATAAACTGCTGCACCACGAACACTACCTAATTTTACCCACGAGTCTGGCCCAAAAAGCCCATCAGTTTTCGCGCCAATTGCAGCTTGCAAACGAATAATACCAGGTTCTGTAGCAGGTCCGCATTTTCCATCTATTACTAGTATAGGGCTAAGGTGATGATATGAATTGTGTGCTGCTTGGACAATACTAACTGGTGACTTATTATTAGCTTTACCTGGACCTACATGATTTGCCGATGATGATGAATTGATTTGTATTGAAACCGGAGGTGGTTGTCTAGAATCTCGAAAAGAAACCGTTGTAGCCATTGCTATTGAGGATGTGCCCAACATCGTAATGAATAGAGCTACAACCACTATAATACGCAGATTGCTTTTTTTCATATTTTCTCACTTTCTTTCTAAACCTTCTTAATCACAACTTATTTATCTTGTTTCCCAAACGTATTTTTGTGTCCTGTCTTGGATTATTCGTGCGGTGTCTATCGCGGAACGTCTTCCCTGAATAAGTGCCGGAAGTTCTTCGTTAATAATATTCAACAAATTATAGTCAGGTATATAAACACGGTCTACATTGCTTATTAATTTTTCAATTTGTTCGACGATATTATCAATTTGTTCATATGTAACATCTTTTAATGTTAATACCGGATCGCTGTCAATAAACACCATTGTAGCTTCTTCGGTGTAATGTTCAGATAAAATTGTTTTGTATTCATTCAAAAATGTTGTATACGAAACCTTGTTTACAGGAAAGCAAAGGGGTAATACTCTGTGGGCACTTTCATTTTCATATAATTCGCGTATAAATGCCCAGGCACCTTCTTTGTTATTTGATGCTGCAGAAATTCCAAATATATGCTTTGGCATCAAAGCCACCCCTGTAGATGCTCCCGGAAATCCGGATGTGTTGAAATCACCATGCAAAGCAGATGCATATCTTCCTAAATCTGCAAAATGACTTACGTTTGTAATAGCATACTTTCTTTTATTATTTGCTAAAAGAAAGACGTCAAAGATTTCATCTGTATTTAGCTTTAATACTGACTCCAACAACTTAATAAACTCTTCACTTTCAAAATTTATTTCACCTGTCCTGTAATTTACAAATGTATTTAGATAGGATGTGATAAGAAATTCTGCAAACTCTTCGTTCGTCATATTTATTGCAAAATTTTTATCCATCCCTTGAAGATCTTCAGTTAGAAATTCTAAAAATCCGATCATATCTAAAGCAATTAACGAATCGATAGCCTCAGATGAACCTACTATCGTATTGAGAGTAAATGATGTTACGGCATAATAACAAGAACTTCCGATGTATAAAGAGTCTAAGACGGTTTTAATAAAATTGTCGTAATTAAGATCACGTGCCATATACGGGGCTAAATCCAATAATATTCCGTTCATAATATATTGGTATACCGGCAGATAGTTATCTTGAAAGAGCGGCTCTGACAATAAAAAGATATCCGGAGCATTACCGGTGATAATGTCTAAGTTCAATTTTGTCATTGCTTCATTCTGATGAGTTGAATAATCAACGATTTCTATATAATATTGGGGGTTGTAAAAGTTAAAATCTGCTATTGCTGCTTCAATATAAAAATCCCTGCCTCCTTCAAACTTGGCAAAACGCAAGTGCTGAACAGGACCGTCATAATCATCTGTTATTGTAAGCTTCACTAAACTCATTTTACCTAATGATGTTTCATAGATATTTGAATAATAATTACCATTATATAGAAAGATATAGCTTATCCATCCAGATAAACCGCTTTTTGTAAAATCAAATACTTCAGCAAAAGTGTTTGTGTTATGATCTAACCCATATATCACTAAGTCCTTTTCTGCATATAACTCGTGTGTAGTGCTTTGATGGATCATCATACCCGTAGCACCATCCTTAAAACTCGCTATATCCACAAAATCTTTTCCCTCGCTGCCAACCGCTTGTACAATTAAATCATCTTCAGAAATATTAATCGCATATAACTGATTAGTTTTCTTAGAATAAGCAATATCGCGTATCATTTTTTCAGATACATACCTATTTACTAATTCCCCTGATAATGTATATTCAAATATTTCAGATTTCCCATAATATCCGTTGATAAAAACACGTCCATTTTGTTCATCAACTACAAAACAGTTGAATGCTCCAAAAAGCATTTTTTCAGGACCTTGAATTATAAGTGAATATGAACTTTCACTTAGCTGGTATATTTGGAAACTTTCTTCATTTCCAGAAGTACCGCCGGCTAGTAGAGTTCCGTCAGACATCGCTTGAAAGTAATACAGTGTGAATCCTTTGGGGAGTGTGAACATTGGCGTTACGCTACCGTCTTCAAAATTACAAAAATAGAACCGTTTTTCAGATGTGGCACCTTCGACCGTACCATAAACATAAACACCTGTTCCATAAGAAGATGCAATACTACTAATGTTACGTAGCTGTGGAAACTGTTCTTCAGTCTTTTCGCGGACCGGTATATCATATATAGGGCGAGGTTCTATATCGGGGATTATCATATTGGTAATGATTGAGTTTTTTTCCTCATTATTATGATTATCCGCTAGACCATTATCATTAATCTCGCTACAGCTTGCCGTTAATATTACAGCTATCAAAACATATGACATTAATAAAGAAGTTTTCTTTTTCATTATAAAGCTCCAATCTTTGAATTTCGTATTTATCACTTCATCATGTAATTTTTGCAAGTGCGGTTATGTTTCACAAAATAAAAAATTGACACGAATAGCTTCCATTGCAATTACGAAGCATAAAATGCTCCATGAATAATAATCTCACCCTCTTTACCAACGGGAATATCATTATTTATATCACTGTGCCATTAACATCTAACAATTAACAGAACTATAACAGTTTTATCTGTAGATATTACTATTCTGTCACAAAAAGTAAAAATGCTGGCTTAAATAGTATTGTCTGTACCATTCACGCCAGTTTTTATATGTTTCATGCTATATATTCAAATTGATTAATTCGATATTACATCGTTAGTTATGTATAACTTTATACCTCAAGTGAGCAAGAAGCATAGAGAGTGATACAGCGCTTATCCCTAATGAAAGAGTAATCCCAAATTTTATTTGAGAATACGATGATAATGATGTAAGAAATGTGCTTAATAATCCAATGAATAACGCAATCATACGGGCGAAATACTTATTATATATGGAATATCTGCTATTATAAAAACTCAGCCAAACTGCTCTGCGGCGAAGATAGAAGCGCGGCGTTGAATAACTTTTGCGGCGTCGCTTGCCGTGGTCTGCCCATTGAAAAATTCAGATGCGCTTTCGCTGATTATGTTCCACAGCATCTCGTTGCGATCAAGTATGCTGTCAATAGAGTCTATAAGTGCCCTTATCTGCCCGGCTTCTTCCATGGATAATTCGGGAATATCCAACGAACGTCCGGTAATGGGATTAGTTAATCCAAAATAACTGGCATTCATGGCATTAGCAATCTGCTCTTCAAAAATCACACTATGCACAGGAAGGCCAATGTAACTTTCGTTTACATTATCACGCACGAAATTCTCTGAGAGCAACAGCCTGACAAACTCCCACGCCCCTTGCTTATGCTTGCTCTGCGCTGTTATCGCAACATCTCCGGAAATGCTGGACAAGCTGCCTCTTCTGTTATCCCCGGGGAAGCCCTTGAATGTGATTCCCCCTCCAAAGAACGTACGGTCGATCATGTAATCCGTAAACCTCACCAGTTGCCCCCACGCCATTAATTGACGTCCGGTAACTATTGTTTCTACTGCAGACATGGTTGTGGGATAGGGACGGTTATTATCAGACTCCAAGGGAAACAAATCAGAGAGCTTCAGCAGTTCAATAAACTCCTCACTGTCAAAATGTACAGTACCAGAATCCCAATCTACAAACTGCTCAATATTATGCGAGAATGCAAGATTTAAAAACCGGTTTTTTGTCATCCATTCACCCAGAGGGACGTCCGCCTTTGGATTTGCGTTGAGAACAGCCTTAAACTCATTTAGTGTCCATCCCGGTCTGCTGCCTAAGACTTCGGGATTGCCAATCAGTGAACTTATAACAAATGCCGGAAATACACGGTATAACGCACCGTCCGTTTGCGCTGCATGCATT
>Ga0123356_10006151_pt1 | contig 12171 bp, 11 predicted proteins | sample TergutEmb28metaG_2_FD_92546 | JGI IMG/M metagenome (GOLD analysis project Ga0123356, IMG submission 92546) | Embiratermes neotenicus P3 segment gut microbial communities from Petit-Saut dam, French Guiana - Emb289 P3 | ecosystem: Host-associated > Arthropoda: Insects > Digestive system > Gut ... | reverse complement strand
GAAAATGTCAGTGACAAATGGTCTCTAAAAACAGTATGGGGAGTCGGATATAAATTTGAAGTTCAAAACGGGTAATAAACTTATCTATGAAAAACAGTATTTATTTTAGGATATTTATCGCAACGGCACTAATAGTGCTGCTTAGCTTCTCTCTTCTCGGCGGTCTGTCTACGGCAATAAGCTACAGGCGCATGATGGCTGATAAAAGAGCGATGATGATATCGACACTAAATGAAACAGCAAGATACATAACAACTCAGCATGTTCATTATGCAATAAATCTTGACGATTTGAATTTAAACATGTGGCTGACAATGACATCGGGTGTTACAGGCTTTGACCTGCTTGTAACTAATGCATCCGGTATTGTTGAATCATGCTCTGATAAAACAAAAATAAATTTGGGAAAAATTGTTCCGGAGTCAATGCTTCACACGGTTACAACGGGAGAAAGCAGGGTTTTTCTTTCTACATTGGGGCAGATATATCCGGAGCGAAGGCAGGTTTCCGGTATTCCTTTGTCCATGAGCAGAGGTGTTGAAACATATATCTTTGGTTATTTATTTGTTACAAGCGATATAGCGGCATTTATGCAAGAGTGGAATAATTTCTTCAGTGCATTTATTATGATTGCTCTTATTGTTCTTGTTATTGCATTTATATCATCTTATGTTGCAATGAAAAAACAAGCAGAACCGCTTAACGAAATGGCGAGTGCAGCAAGGCGTTTTGCCAGAGGAGAATTTAACGTTCGCGTTAAAGATCAAGGAAGAAATGATGAAATAGGTCAACTGACGGAAGCATTTAATGTCATGGCAGATTCTCTTGAAAGCTCGGAGCAGCAAAGACGTGATTTTATAGCAAACCTTTCACATGAGTTAAAGACTCCGATGACCGTAATCGGAGGCTTTGCCGACGGTCTTCTTGACGGAACGATATCACAGGAGGAAGAAAAACGGTATCTCGGGATAATTTCATCGGAAACAAGACGTATGTCAAGGCTTGTAAGAAGCATGCTGGAAATATCCACATTGCATTCTACCGAATCGGAAACAACACTTGAAAGAAAATTTGATATATCGGAAATTGTAAGGCTTGCTCTTCTCAGTCTCGACGGCAAAATTGAAGAAAAACAACTCGACATAGATGCCGAGTTACCTGATGAAGCAATTATGACACGAGGTGATGCGGACTCTATTACACAGGTAGTATTTAATCTTATAGACAATGCTATCAAATTTTCAAACCCCGGCGGAGTTATTGAACTCGAAATATGGAAGAAAAATTCAAAAGCATATGTGTCGGTCACAAACAGAGGTGAAACAATTATGCCGGATGAGTTACCTCTAATCTTTGACAGGTTCCATAAAGCGGACAAATCACGCAGTGTAAACCGTGACGGTGTCGGTCTCGGGTTATATATAGTAAAAATGATACTTGACAACCATAACGAAGACATCTTCGTAACAAGCTCCGGCGGTGTCACAAAATTTATCTTTTCATTAACTGTTGTGTAATACTAAAAAACAGAGGATGGTAGTTTTTATTTAATCAGTCCTCTGTTAAAATATTCTATTTCATTTTCCATTATTTTTTTCCACTCTTTTTTTGTTTTCTTCTTTCCGCAAGGGAAGCATCTCATAAAGTTATCATACTCATGGCTGTTTTTGGAAAAGGGGAAAATTAATTTATCGGCTTCAACGCGTAAAGGAAATAACCAACAAGGTTCGGGTTTCATCTTCCACTCATGTAAACCAAGTTCAATCGAGCGGGCTTGCAGTGAGCAGGCACCGTTTTCGAGTCCGAATATACATCTGGTCCTTGGCAATCCATTAGGAAACTTGTTATTATATTCTTGTTTTCGTGTAACTGTCCGATTCCCGATTATATACTCGGGAGGTAAAAAACTAAAATACTCTTTATTACTTTCGACAAATAATTTTATGTTAATTACTTCATCGAAAGCAAGAGATACACCGTCATAACAACAGACGGACTCACATCCGAAACAATCCATTATAATGAGACCATGCCTTTCATTTATCCCCGTCCCGCATAAGTTTTACAATCTGCCTAATGCTCATGCCGGGAGGGGTCATAACCGTTTCACCGTCACCGACTTCCGTGTTACGGCGAAGATATGTATACATGCCGACAGCACCGTTTTTTCCAACCTTGTTTCCGGGTGTCAGATATGCGTTGGCACCTATTGTCGATCTGTCTCCGATGATTATTCTGTCGAGATTTAAATGTCCGTGCTCAAAAAGATGGCAGTTTAAGAAGACCTCGCCGCCTATCAGTACTTCATCGCCTATTTCAAGTAAATAAGCGTCATAAATTTCACTTGTGTTAATAAATGTTTCTTTTCCGACTTTTGCTCCTGCGACTCTCAAATAAATTTTGATCCAGTTATTACCTCTTAAAAACGGCAAAACTAAATTTACAAGCCATAAATGAAGCCCGGAATATATAAGCCAGCGGAAGAAAACGGGAGAGCCTGGAGGATAAGCTCCGGGCTTAAAACCAAGAGTCAGCAAGCGTTCAACAAATCCGACAAAAATTGCGGAAACCACAAGGAATACATAAAAAGCAAGAAAACATACAACGGTAAACAAAAAGAGCATAAAAAAGCTGCCGTCATGTAATTTCATACCTTGATAAACAAGGAAAACAGACGGAATTGCCGCAATTGCATAAACAAGACAATAAAATGCATATACAAAAATTGATGTAATTTCGAATGAAACCGGATTTCGTAAAAGCCTGTCTATGAAATCTTTCATTTTGCCTTTCCTACCTCCTGTCAAAAACATTTGTCATAATCATACCCGCTATTATAACAAGTCCGCCGATTAATGTGAATAGTGAAAGTGTTTCATGTAACCATAAATATGCAATCAGTGCTGAAATAAACGGAATCAAATATGAAAAAACAGTCACATGCACGGTTTTTGTTGCTTTTTCCAAAGCATAACTCCATGCAAGATATGCAAAAGCCGCAGGGAAGATACCCATAAAAACAACCACTAAGTTAACTGTTAAATTGGAATCCGGTATTTCACCGGCAGCGTTGGGTAAAAATAAAAGTGTACCTATTGTTCCGGCAATTATTGTATATGTTGTCGCCTCGAGTGCGGTGTATTTTTTTGTTAAAACACGCATGACAGTGCTGTAAATGCCGGAGGAAACAGCGGCTGATATAACAAGAACAAGACCGATGTCAAACGATACTTCCATGGATTGTGTAAGTGTAACTGCCGCAAGCCCGCAAAGACTTATTAAGAAACCGACCAGGCAAAGAGGTTTTGCTTTTTCTTTAAGAAATATCCATGTCAGTATCAGAGTAAAAATAGGTGCCGACGCAATAATAAAGCTGCTGACTCCGGCAGGGACAGTTACGGAACCTGTATTAAATAAATACGAATACAAAAAAACACCGGTAAGACCGCTTGCGATAAAAAGAGGTATATCTTTAAGCTTCGGAAGACTTATTCGCTTTATTATGCCGATAATTCCCAATGTAATTGAAGCGATTGCGAATCGCAGAACCATAAGCGAGACAGGACTGTAATAATCGAGTGCGTATCTTGTGGCAGGAAAGGCGGAAGCCCAAAGAAACGCCGCAAGAAATGCGGCTGTATAAAAGAGCGATTGTTTACTTTTTTTTCTTTCTTGTTGCTCCAAGGTTGCTCCAACTTCAATAAAAATCATTTTTAACGATGGAATTTTATCGCATATTATAACAAAATGCAAGCAATCTCCTGAGTAGACATTAGTTTGCTGTTACTGTATACTGAAAAGGGACATTCCCGCAGAAATCTTTCCAACGATGTGAGCTTGAAATAATGAAAAACAGTTTAATAAAGAGAATGTATATTATACTTATTGTCACCACTTTACTTGCTTCGGGTGGTGTATATACAATAATATATTTTACGACACAAAACTCAATTATGGTCGAATCGACCGAACGGGCGATGGGAATCAAGGAATACATTTTCAACAGTCTTGGAAGCAGCGATTTTATCGATATCGGCGAGGATACAGAAGACGGGAGAAATGCAAGTCTGCATATACAGGGCATATTAAACGACCTGCGAGGTATTGGCGGTCTAAGAAGGTTATATATCGCAACAATAAACGAAGCAGGAGAAATAATCACAACAGATACGGTCGGACCAAGCGGAACGAAATATACTCCGCTCGGGGATGTTGAAGCTGATTTACGTAAAAGCATAAATGAAGGGGTAGCAATAGTCGGGGACAGATTTTACCGCACAGATGAAGGAAGCGTATTTACAATATTCTGGCCGGTGACCGACCAAAACCATCAGTTTCTTGGTACCGTAAGCATGGAATTTAATGTTGACCATCTTGCAAATACAAATACTCTTTCATTAACTTACGGTCTTGTTATGTCTATCGGACTTCTTATATTAATATCAATAATTTCTTACTTGAGTATGAACAGGGCATCTGAACCATACTTTAAAAAACTTGCATATACCGATTTTATGACAGGTTACGAAAATCGCATGGCATTTGAACAAAGAATGCGGGAATGCGGAAAAATCGCAGACAACGGAGAGCATGTAACACTTGTAATATGCGATGTTAATAACCTTAAAACTATTAATGATACACAAGGGCATAAAGCAGGAGATACATATATTCAAAAAACTGCGGATATTATTGCGTCTAAAATTAACAAAGTCGGTTCTCTATACCGTATCGGCGGAGATGAGTTTGCAGTAATTATCGTCGGTAGCAACGATAATGAAATAGAAGCTCTTATGACGGAGCTGCGCGAAGAAAAGAGCATAGCCATAAAAGGTCAACCCTTCAGCTGCGCATGCGGAGCAGCTACATTTACAGCAGGAACAGATAAATCCCTGCGAGATGTATTCAAACGCGCAGACGACGCCATGTATAGAGAAAAAAAGAGGCAGAAAGGATTAACATAAGCATATAAAAGAGGTCGCCCCCATAGTGGGGGCGACCTCTTTTATTCTATCATCCGAGTTTCTTTTTGAATCGGGGTTCGTCGCGTTCGAAGATTATTTTTATGTCGGCACCGAGTGAGCTTAACTTTTGCAACATTTTTTCATAGCCGCGTTCTATGTAGTTGACACCTTCTATAACGGTTCTTCCGTGTGCTGAAAGTCCGGCAATTACAAGTGCGGCACCGGCTCTTAAATCGCTTGCTTTTATGGGGGCACCCGTCAGATACGGAACACCTTCTATTATTGCGGTTCTTCCGTCAACACGGATGGAGCAACCCATCTTCGCAAGTTCGTCGACATATTTAAATCTGTTTTCCCAAACGCCTTCCGTTACGGTACTTGTACCCTCGGCAAGACACAGGACTGTAGACATTTGCGGCTGCATATCTGTCGGAAAACCGGGGTATGGCATTGTTTTTATATGTGTTCTCAGCAGAGGAGCATCTCTTTGGACAATGATTGAATCTTCAAGGTCAATAACTGTTACACCCATTTCACGAAGCTTACCCGAAATGCATTCGAGATGCTTGGGTATTACATCTTTTATAACGACACGTCCGCCTGCGCCTGCTACTGCAGCCATGTATGTTCCCGCTTCTATTTGGTCAGGGATTATTGAATAGAAACCGCCGCTCATACGTTCAACACCGCGGATTTTTATTTCATTAGTTCCCGCACCGCGTATATCTGCTCCCATGGAGTTTAAAAAGTTTGCCAAATCAACAATATGAGGTTCTCTTGCCGCGTTTTCTATAACTGTCGTTCCTTTGGCAAGAGTCGCTCCCAACATCAGATTTATGGTAGCACCTACTGATACAACATCCAAGTATATTGTCGCGCCTTTAAGTCCGTCGTCTGTAACTGCAGTGACAATACCGTTTCTCACTTTTACGCTTGCACCCATGGTAGTAAAACCTTTTATATGCTGGTCTATCGGTCTTACTCCGCCAAAATTACAACCGCCGGGCATAGCAACGTCTGCTCTGCCAAAGCGGCCAAGTAATGAACCTATTAAATAATAAGAAGCTCTGATGCGGCGCATCATGTCAAAGGTTGCGTGTGATGTGCCTATTCGGGAACAATCAACATCGAGAGTTCTTTTATCGACAACACGCAGTTTTGCTCCCATTTCCTTAAGAATCTGCAGGAGAGTCTTTACATCGGATATCTCGGGGAGATTTTCTATTCTGCAAACACCGTCAACCATAAGTGCTGCGGGGATTATTGCTACAGCTGCATTTTTTGCTCCGCTGATTTCTATTTCACCATGCAGTGGTTTTCCGCCATTTATGACATACTTTGTCACAGGCTCACCTCTTAGTTTTAGGATATCAACAAGTTGTTACCAATTTTGGTAATTGTACATGACATTGTGGTTTTTTGCAAGAGTTTTGTTCCAAAATTGTTCGGGAATACAACGAAATATAACCGTATTTCTGTACGATATTTGTAAAAGATTACAATAAAAAGCCCGGTAATTTTAAAGAATCATCTTCAAACCAATATCAATTCAATTGCCGCTGAACACAAAGTCGCATTTTTCAGCTATATTAAACCATTCAAAAAATTTGTTCTCCATGGGTATCCATTCACTAATAAAACGATTATACAAGTGCTTATTGCGCAAATACAATCTGCGACGTTGCTCTGCTTCGTCTATACTAAGAAAAACTGTTATATCATATAGAGAAAACTCATCAGAAAAAAGCGGATGCATACTGTATACGCCTTCTATTACAGTAAGTAAATTTTTATCTATGGTTACCGGTTCGCCCGGTTTATCCAGTTTACAATCGTACGGACTATAAACAAACGACTCTCCGGTTTTCAGCGGTGTAATAATATGACCGATAAATCTATCGTAATCGATATTACCACCCGGCTGCGAGAGTCGCTCGGTTGTTCTTTGCTTTGGGCTCAGAAAAAAATGGTCCATGGGAATCACGTTACATGAGTAGATAGTTTTTAAAGTTGCAGCTAACGTTGATTTCCCTGCAGCTGCGTTTCCATCGATAGCAACGATGATACGATCTTTACAATCAAGATGCTGATTGATTCTATCAAACAGTAGTTGCAACCCGAATTAACCTTTCCGCTGTACTGCAACTTTTGCGGCGGAAACAATATCAGATGTGGTAAGTTCATACTCCTCGCGCAAAAAGTCTTCCGTTCCTACCTGTCCGAATCTGTCTTTTACACCGACCATTTCAATCGGAACCGGTCGAAGCATGGCGGCTGCTTCGGCAACTGCAGAACCAAGACCGCCGACAACATTATGATTTTCAGCGGTAACAAATGCTCCCGTAACACGTGCGCAGTTGTCAATAAGTTCGGAATCAATAGGCTTCCATGTAAACATATCAATTACTCTTGCGGAAATACCATCTGTCTGTAGAATTGATGAAGCTTTTAACGCTTCATAAACCATGATTCCGCTTGCAAAAATTGTTACATCATTTCCGTCGATAAGTGTATTTCCTCTTCCTATATGAAAATGGGAATCTTCTTTATATATAGATACGGCATTTTTTCTTGCCATACGGATATAATACACTCCGGTTAAATCAACAAGCTGCTTAACAATATCTTCCAATATGACATTATCGGCAGGCTCAATTAATGTAATTTCAGGAATAGAGCGCAGCACACCCATATCCTCAAACGGCATGTGTGTTCCGCCGTTATATGCTGCAGTAACTCCCGGATCCGATCCGACAATACGAACGTTTTGCTTTGCATATGCAGCTGAAATCATTATCTGGTCGCAAACACGTCTTGATGCAAAACAAGCGAATGAATGAGCAAACGGGATTTTGCCCATTGCAGATAACCCTGATGCAATACCTATCATATTAGCTTCGGCAACACCGCAATTAAAAGCTCTGTCGGGAAATCTTTGAAAAAACGGTTTCATCCCCGACGAACTCATAAGGTCGGCATCAAGCACAACAATATCTTCATTTTTCAAAGCAAGTTCCAAAAGTGTATCGCAATAAACCTCGCGCATCATCTTGGGGTTCTTTTCAAAAGCCTCATTAATAGTAAACATGATTTATTCCCCCCTTACTTCTTATTTGACAGTTCGCGTACATATTCAAGTTTTTCCGACGCGTCATCAATTGCTTTATCTATCTGTTCTTTGGTAAAGTTCATATGGTGGTTGCTTGCGATGCCTTCTGCAAAGTTACAACCATAACCCTTTATGGTATCTAAAATGATTGCGCTTGGAGCGTCTTTATATTTTTTTGCATCTACTATCGCTGATTTAATAATCCCCGGGTCATGTCCGGCAACTGTTTGAGTATGCCACCCGAACGCTTTAAATTTTTCTCCGATATCACCCATGTCCAGAATATCTTTTGTAAAGCCGTCAAGCTGCTGTTTGTTCCAGTCAACAAAAGCAATAAGCTTGTTTAAGTTATGGTGAGAAGCAAACATTGCTCCTTCCCAAACCTGACCTTCGTTACATTCTCCGTCACCGAGAATTAAATAAGTGAAGTTATCAATATTACTAAGACGGCTGCCGAGAGCAAGTCCGATTGCAGTTGACATTCCTTGACCGAGTGAACCTGTTGTCATATCTATTCCTATGGTTTTGTGCATATCGCAATGACTGGGCAAACTGCCGCCGCCCTGGTTAAGTTGTAACAGGATATCCTTCGGGAAGAATCCACGCAGACATAATGTTGCGTAAAGAGCGGGACCTGCATGCCCTTTTGACATAACGAGCCTGTCCCTGTCTGCTAACTGCGGTTTCTTCGGGTCGACTTTCATTTCACCGCCGTAAAGCGCTGCAAGTGTTTCTATTATCGACATTGCTCCGCCGACATGCCCAAAGCCTATATTCGCAAATGTTTGAAGCGTTACAAGACGAATGCTCTCTGCCACTACACTTAGATCTCGTGTATCTTTTTCAATACCCATCGTAATACCCCCCTATGCCTTTATTAAAATACCAATTTCTTTGATATATATTCTGCTATGTCATTTATAGGTATGCGTTCCTGGTCCATTGTATCTCTTTCCCGTACGGTCACACAGTTATCGGTTTCGGAATCAAAATCGTATGTTATACAAAACGGTGTGCCTATTTCATCCTGGCGTCTGTAGCGTTTTCCGATTGAGCTGCTGTCGTCGAAATCAACCATAAAAAACTTGCCGAGAGATGCTGCTATTTCTTCCGCTTTCGGAGAGAGTTTCTTTGATAACGGGAGAACTGCGCACTTAAAGGGTGCAAGCACGGGATGCAGCCGAAGGACTGTGCGAATATCGTTTTTCTCTGCATCTATAACTTCCTCGTCATATGCATCAATCAGTATAGACAGCAACAGACGTTCTGCTCCAAGTGAAGGTTCAATAACATAAGGAATATATTTTTCCCCGGTTTCCTGTTCGAAATATTCCATATTTTCCCCGGAATGCTCCTGATGTGCTTTAAGATCAAAATCCGTGCGGTCGGCAACACCCCAAAGCTCACCCCATCCGAACGGGAACAGAAATTCAAAGTCTGTTGTTGCGTTGGAGTAGTGTGACAACTCCTCTTTTTCATGGTCACGCAGACGGAGGCTTTCCTCGCGCAAACCAAGCGATATAAGCCAGTTGTGACAAAATGTACGCCAGTAATCAAACCATTCAAGGTCGGTTCCCGGTTTGCAAAAGAATTCAAGCTCCAACTGTTCAAATTCGCGTGTTCTGAAAATGAAGTTACCCGGAGTAATTTCGTTGCGGAAAGATTTTCCGATTTGACAGACACCAAACGGGATTTTTCTGCGTGTTGTGCGTTGAATATTCTTAAACTGGACAAATATACCCTGTGCTGTTTCGGGTCGTAAATATATCTGTGCAGCCGTGTCTTCATTAACACCCTGAAATGTTTTAAACATCAGATTAAACTTTCTGATATCCGTAAAATCTGATTTTCCGCAGTTGGGGCATGTCACATTTTTTTCTTTTATATATGCCGTCAGTTCATCTTCTGCCATAGCTTCAATTGTTATGCCGGTAATTTTATTTTCATCATTCCAGTGTTCAATAAGCTGATCGGCTCTATGTCGCATTTTGCAGCCCTTGCAGTCAATGAGAGGGTCGTTAAACGTGTTGACATGACCTGATGCTTCCCATACTTTGGGGTTCATGAGAATAGCAGCATCAAGACCGACATTGTAAGGGTTTTCCTGCACGAACTTCTGCCACCAGGCGCGTTTAATGTTGTTTTTAAGTTCGACACCAAGAGGACCGTAATCCCACGAGTTAGCGAGACCGCCATAGATTTCGCTTCCCGCAAATACAAAACCCCTGCCCTTGCAAAGCGTTGTTATCTTATCCATTGTTTTTTCGGTATTGCTTAGCATAAATCCTCCGTGTACACATAAATTGAGTCGTGATGGGTATTATACCAAGATTTCTTGCCGCCATCAAGAAAAAGATTAAATTTGAGTAATTTTAAGAAAGTAAAGAAAAAGGTAATGGAACGAGGGGTTTATTTTTTTTCAAATTATGGTATAATAACCTCACGCTGTAAGCAGCAGCAGAGCTACCGGCAGCCGGAAGAACGGGGAAGCTATGAACAAAGGGACGTTTTATATCACAACACCAATATATTATCCTTCCAACAAGCTGCATATAGGTAATGCCTATTGTACGGTTATGACAGATATTATAGCAAGATACAAACGTATGCGCGGATATGATGTTTTGTTTTTGACCGGAACGGACGAACATGGGGTCAATATAGAAGAAAGAGCAAAAACCGCCGGGGTCACACCAAAGGAGTTTGTTGATAATATCGTCTGCGGTAAAGACGGGATTATCGACCTTTGGAAACTTTTAAATATATCTTACGACCGCTTCATCCGCAACACAGATGATTACCATGTCGAATCCATTAAACGCATTTTCAAAACAATGTACGAAAAGGGCGACATTTATAAAGGCTCATACAAAGGCTCGTACTGCACACCGTGTGAATCATTCTGGACAGAGAGCCAATTAGCGGACGGTAAATGCCCCGATTGCGGGCGCGATGTTAAATTTGCAGAAGAAGAAGCATACTTTTTCCGCCAGTCATCTTATGCAGACAGAATTATTGAGCTGTATAAAAATCAACCGGACTTTTTGCAACCGCAATCACGTATGAATGAAATGATGAACAATTTCCTCATTCCGGGGCTTGAAGATATATGTGTGTCGCGCACAACATTTAAATGGGGAATCCCCGTCGATTTCGACCCCGGGCATGTAGTCTATGTATGGGTGGATGCACTCAGCAACTACATTACGGCACTCGGTTATGAAAACAACAAATATAATGACTTTGACAAATACTGGCCGTGTGATGTACACATTGTCGGAAAAGAAATTGTAAGATTTCATTCGATTCTTTGGCCTGCAATGCTGATGTCGATAGGAGTTACATTGCCGAAACAGGTTTTCGGCCACGGTTGGCTCCTTTTTGACGGGGAAAAAATGAGCAAATCAAGAGGAAATGTGATTGACCCGATTGTTCTTATAGAACGTTACGGAGCCGATGCCGTACGCTTTTTCCTTGCACGAGAATATACATTCGGCACAGACGGTAACTTTAACAATGAACTGCTTATTACAAAAATAAACTCAGACCTTGCAAATGATCTTGGTAATCTTGTGTCAAGAACAGTCGCGATGGCATTAAAATATTTTGACGGTACATTACAACAGTCTCAGGAAGCAGAGAAAGAAGATGATGAGCTCATTTCGGCTGTAAGTGGTTTATATAAATCATATGAAGCGCACATTGAAAAATATGCTGTTCAAAATGCTCTTGCGGACATATTTAAGATAACATCCCGTGCAAACAAGTATATAGACGAAACAGCACCGTGGATTCTTGCCAAAGACGAAACGAAAACAGCACGTCTTGCTTGTGTACTGTATAATTTACTTGAAACGATAAGGATTTGCACAATCCTTCTCACTCCTGTCATGCCTGATTCATGCATGGAAATCTTAAGACAGATCGGTGCAGCGGATGAACAAAAGACATTTGATTCCGTGACATCTTTTGGTGTATTACCAAAAAATGTAACAGTAAATAAAGGGAACATAATTTTTCCGCGTTTCGACGTTGCAAAAGAATTGGATGAATTAATACAATAATAAAGTTTTTTGATGAAAGGGGACATGATATGAG
>Ga0123356_10006150_pt1 | contig 12172 bp, 10 predicted proteins | sample TergutEmb28metaG_2_FD_92546 | JGI IMG/M metagenome (GOLD analysis project Ga0123356, IMG submission 92546) | Embiratermes neotenicus P3 segment gut microbial communities from Petit-Saut dam, French Guiana - Emb289 P3 | ecosystem: Host-associated > Arthropoda: Insects > Digestive system > Gut ... | reverse complement strand
TTTGCAGGCGGATTTACTTATATTTCGGTATTTTTCCTTGCTGTACCGGTTATCTTTTTTCTTGGAGCCGCTCAAAACGCAGGGAATAAAAAGCTCAGAAACAATGCAATCGCATATAGTTTTATAGCACCGAACTTAATAGGCTTCAGCATTTTTACACTTATCCCAATGGCTTTTGCACTTATTCTTTCTTTTATGCAATGGGAACTAAGCGATAATTCATTCGTTTTTGTAGGACTTGATAACTTCAAGCGCCTTGCAACCGATCATCTGTTCTGGCCGTCACTTCGCAACACGGCAGTTTTCACACTAATTACCGTACCACTGACAATGCTTCTCGCTCTTTGTCTGGCTTTGCTTCTTAACAATAGGCTAAAAGGACGCGCCATATTTCGCGGGGTGATGTTTTTTCCGTATGTTGCATCACTTATTGCTATGGCAGCTGTTTGGAACCAAATATTTCACCCTTCATGGGGTCCTGTTAATCAGCTCTTAAACTGGCTGGGAATGGACAGTATCCAATTTACGCTAACTCCGTGGATTATACCCAATATCGCCTTCTTTACCGCATGGCGTAACATGGGATACTTTATGATAATTTATCTTGCCGGTTTGCAAAGCATTCCGACAGAACTGTACGAAGCCGCTTCTATAGACGGTGCAAGCAGCTTTAAAAGATTTTTATATATTACATGGCCACAGCTCAGATTTGTTACATTTTTTGTAAGTGTCATGCTCACGATTATATGCTTCAGAGTTTTTGACCAGGTTATAATAATAACAAACAATGACGTTCCGGGCTCATCTGCAACAACACTTGTTGTCCATATATTCAGAACCGCATTTAGAAGCTGGGACTTCGGATATGCAAGCTCGATTGCGATGGTACTGCTTTCCATAGTTCTGACAATAACAATAATCCAGTTTCTGATTCAGAGACGATTTGAACGATGAAGGGAGGAGGCATTAATTATGTATGAGCTTACCAAAACAAAACGCAGAGTAGTTCTCACCACTGTTTACACACTATTGATTATCTCTTCCCTGTTTTTGATGTTTCCGTTTTTTTGGATGATTTCATCGTCTTTGAAACTTGACCAGGATGTATTTGCAAATCCGATACAATGGCTGCCGTCAGAGCCTGTATGGAGTAACTACACGAATATTTGGACAAGAATCCCGCTGCTTACATATTTGCAAAACACATCATTTCTGACAGTTTCAGTTACCTTATTGCAACTGTTGACATCAAGTTTTGCAGCATATGCATTTTCAAAGCTTGAGTTTAAAGGCAGAAATACCATGTTTATGCTGTATGTTGCATCAATAGCTGTACCATGGCAGGCATACATGGTGCCGCAGTTTATAATGTTCAGTACGATGGGGCTCTTTAATACGCCTGCGTCAATAATAATTCTTCAAGCATTTACAGCCTTCGGAGTCTTCCTTATGAAGCAGTTTTACGATTCTATTCCTAATGAGCTTATAGAAGCGGCAAGAATTGACGGGCTCAGCGAATACCGGATATGGAGAACCATCGTTTTGCCCTTGTCAAAACCGGTGTTGGCAACTCTGACAATATTTGCTTTTGTGTTTACATGGAATGACTTTTTGGGACCGAGGCTGTATTTGGCGAATCAGGATTTATGGACGGTACAGATAGGTATGCGGCTCTTTATCGGACAAAATGCAACGGAGTTCGGACTCATTATGGCTATCGCAACAGTTTCGTTAGTGCCGATTTTGGCTGTGTTTCTCGCTTTGCAAAAATTCTTTGTGCAAGGTATTGCCACATCCGGGCTTAAGGGCTGAGAATAGTGTAAAGTGCAGAGTCCGGAGCGCGGAAACAAGGGGGCGGAGACAAGGGAGCGTAGAGCAGAGACAGGGTGGCAGACAGCAGGTGTAGTGAGTGGAGCGAGGATAAGAGTTATGAGTAAAACAAAAAAAATGCAAGAAATCACTGCGCGGGAAGTTTCCCGCGCTCTTGATATGGCAACCACTCTGGCAGGGAGGAATCTGCCGAATTTTACATATACTTGCCAAAACCATACAAGTATAAATAATTTCTACCCGTCTTGTGAGAATAATCAATGGACATGCGGTTTCTGGCCGGGAATTATCTGGCTCTCATATGAGTATACGGGAGATGTGTCCTTTTCAAATTCCGGGCAGATATTTGTAGAGAGCTTTTTAAACCGCATCATAAATAAAATTAAAGTTGATCATCATGATATGGGATTTCTTTACACCCCCTCATGTGTAGCCGCATATAAACTGGCCAGTAGCGCAGATGCCCGAAAAGCTGCAATACTGGCGGCGGATCAGCTTATCTCGCGTTTTCAAAATAAAGGCGAGTTTCTGCAGGCGTGGGGCTCTATGAGATCTCCCGATAACTACCGCTTTATAATAGACTGCTTGATGAATTTACCGTTGTTATATTGGGCGACCATGCAAACACGTAATAAAAAATACAGCGATATCGCAACTAAGCACACAGAAACCTGCCTTAAATATTCGATTCGTGATGACGGTAGTACCTTCCACACAGTATTTATGGATAAGGCGACGGGCGGGATGGTTCGCGGGGAAACCTGTCAGGGATACAGCGACGACTCCTTTTGGGCGCGCGGACAAGCATGGGCAATATATGGTACGGCAATCAGCTACAGGTATACGAAAAACCCCGCTTGCCTTGACGCTTTCCGGAAGGTTTTACCATTTTACTTATCCAAGCTCCCTGATGATATGGTTCCGTATTGGGATATGATTTTTACATCCGGCGATGAAGAGCCTCGTGATTCATCGAGCGCATCCATTGTTGCCTGCGGGCTTCTTGAAATGGCGAGGCTTGTCGCTGAGGATGAAGCTGCCGGGTATATGTCTCTTGCAAAGAAAATGATAAAATCCGTAGTAGATAACTACAGCGTAAAGGATTCCGGGATTTCCAACGGACTTGTTCTGCATGCGACATACAGCAAAAAATCGCCATATAACACTTGTACGCCGGAGGGTGTGGATGAATGCGCATCATGGGGTGACTATTTCTACATGGAAGCTTTGACACGTTTGAATATTAACTGGAAGAGCTACTGGTAGGAAACGGAGATATAACTGTTGAACATTACTAAAGATGTTTTTTTTAATCAGACCGGCAAGGAGTTTTTTTTCAAAGACCCCTTTGCTATGGCCGATTATGCCCGGATTAACTTCCCCAATGAATGCGGTCAAACTGTTAAAAAAGCAGATAATGTTGCTGCGCAGCGGTTTCAGTTCAACCTTAGATGGGATTTGGAACGCTCGGAGGATTTTGTTGTTTTTGAGGATGAGATCGACTGGCTCAAGCAACCCGGAAATGACCCGGAATGGGTCTTTGCATTTAATCGAATGTCATTTTGGGTTTGTCTCGGCAGGGCTTATGCATTAACAAGGGATGAGAAATACGCAAAAGTATTTGTAAAGCAGTTGCGTCATTGGCTGAAAACTGTACCGAAATCGGATAATGCCGCCTGGCGCAGCATTGAGGTTGGCTTTAGAATGGAGTACTGGTTAAAAGCTATCAGATATTTCGAAGCGAGCCCGGAAGTAGACGATGACGTTATAAACCTGTTTTGCGGCAGTGTTGTCAGTCACGCCGAATTTTTGATGGATACATGGAATCCGTATAATCTCATGAGCAACTGGGGAATACTGGCAAACCGGGGGCTTTTTATAGCCGGCGCCATGCTTCCGGAGACAGAGCGTACCGGTGTTTACAAAGCAACGGCGGCAAACAGGCTTTCGCGGCAATTGCATATGCAGGTTTACAGGGACGGAACTCATTGGGAGCAAAGCCCGATGTATCACAACGAAATGCTAAAGTGCTTTCTGGATATTATGCTGCTTTCGAAGCGTACCGGTATATCACTGCCGGCGAACATAGAGCTTAAGACCCGGGATATGTGTTATTACAGCATATTTTCCGCAAAACCCAATCATCATGAAATCTGCATGGGCGACAGTGATGACATTGACTGGCGAGACCTTATAACGAGAGCTGCCGCTCTGTTCAACGATGGCGTACTAAAGTCGCGTGCATACGAAAAGCCTGATTATGATTCGTTGTGGGAAATGGGCGAAACCGGCCTGGAGGATTTTGAGGGTTTGGCAGTATCGACACCACCGGAAACAGACAAAGCGTTTTATGACAGCAACAATTATTATTTCCGGAGCGGATGGGATAATAATGCCACATTTGTCCACTTTCACTGCGGAACATTGGGAGCGGGACACGGGCATGCAGACAAGCTGCATATCGATGTGTTCAGCCGGGGGGAGGATGTCCTCGCTGATGCCGGGCGGTACACATATGTGTTTGGCAAGGACAGAATCAGGTACAAGGAACCTCGCTCGCATAATGTTATCATGGCTGACGGCGAGGATTATTATGTTTGCAAGGATAGCTGGGAGTGTACAGACCTGACACGAGGTTTAAATCAAAGATTTTTCTCCTGTTCACGCTACGGTTATACGGAGGGCGGGCATTTAGCCTATATAAAAAAGGGAGTATATATCAACCGGCGCGTAATCTACCTGAAGCCTGATGTGATTGTTATAGCAGATGAGCTTTATTCCACAGGGGCGCATATATATAATCAGCTTTTTCACTGGGGCAGCACAGGCGTGCTTGTTGGCGGAGATAACCGTTATGTATACCGGGGCAGCCGGGTGAAAGCGGAAATGGTTGTGATGGCAAAAGGTCTGACAACTCAAGTAGGGGAAAGCTTTACATCGAAGCATTACAACCGGGAAGAACCTCGCTGCCTGCTGGAAACATCATTTTCGGGAGAAGGCTTTACCGGTGCTTTTACGGTTCTTGCCTTGTCTGACGCAGACAGTGATAAGCAGTTATGTATTGATAAGCTTGAAGTTAAATCCACGTTTAAAGGAATCTTATTCAAAGACAGTCAGATTGAGGCGTTGAATATTACATTCGGAAATGAGCATTACACTGTTGTTGTGGCGCACGAGGAGTTTGCAAGCCCGACAGATACATTTGAAGCAGACGGGTGTATCGGGTTCGGAAGCTGTGTGGTGTTTGACCGCGCAGCGGGGGAAATCGAAACAGGAACCGTTCTGTTGTGGTAGCTGATGCTGATAAGGGCTGCCGCCTTTAGAAGCCGGAACATAAATAATAAAAGGAGAGTCACTATGTCAAAGGAAATAGGAACATATCAGGAGAATATACATCTGGCCGATTATACTGCAATATACAGGGAGAAGCAGATAAACTCGGAGGGCATGATAACCGACCAGTTTCGTGAAAAGGAACTTTTAAACGGGAACTGGCAGTTTTGCATCGACCAATATGATACATGTCTCAGAGCAAAATGGTTTGAAGAGAATTATTATGACCCGGACGGCAGACCTTACCCGCTCGACTTCAGCTTTGACACATGGGAGACTATTAAGGTGCCGTCGTGCTGGAACCTGCATTCCGATAAGTTGTTCCTGTACGAAGGGTCGATTGTATATACGCGTCGTTTTATATATCGAAACCACGGCGAAGACAGGGTTTTTCTAAAGTTCAGCGGTGCGGCATATGAGGCATATGTATTCGTAAATAAAAAGTATATGGGTATCCACGAGGGCGCATCTACACCGTTTTTTGTGGAGGTTACCGATGTTCTGGAAGATGAAAACAGGATACTTGTTATCGTCAATAACACACGCAAGCGCACGAATGTACCCTGTGATAATACAGACTGGTTCAATTACGGAGGCTTGCACCGTGATGTCGAGCTGCTGCGCCTTCCCGAAGCCTTTATACAGGATTTTTCATTGAATCTTGCGCCGGATGGTAAAGGTATTCAGGCGGAAATCAGAGTAAACGGTAAAAATGATGATTCAAAGGCAAATCTGCGTATAGACGAGCTTGGGATTAATACCGGTATTGATATTAAAAACGGTTGCGGGGAGTTGATTGTTGATGCCGCTCCCGAACTGTGGTCGCCTGAGAATCCCAAGCTATATGATGTGACGGTTGAATATGGCAATGACAAGCTCTGTGAGCGTATCGGGTTCAGGGAAATCAAAGTTAAGGGGACAGATGTATATCTCAACGGTAAAAAGATTCTGCTCAAGGGCGTATGCGCACACGAAGAGAGTGTTTTTAACGGCAGAAGTGTTACTGAGTGTGAAATAAGAGAGTATTTGCAACTTGCGAAGGAAATGAATTGCAACTACATGCGACTGGCGCACTACCCCCACAGCGGAGCTGTTTCGCGTATTGCAGACGAGGTCGGGATGCTGCTCTGGGAAGAAATCCCTGTGTATTGGGCGATTGAGTTTGAAAGTAAAAGAGTTTATGAAAACGCGGAAAATCAACTCTTTGAACTCATAAAGCGCGATAAGAACCGGGCTAGTGTGATTATCTGGTCGGTCGGTAACGAAAACCCGGATACGGACGCACGCCTTGAATTCATGAAGTCACTCGCACTGGCGGCAAAGAAGCTCGACCCGGCAAGGCTTGTGTCGGCTGCATGTCTGGTGGATTCCGTGAACCTGAAAATTGCCGACCGCCTGATAGAGTATATCGACATCATAGGAATAAATGAATATTATGGTTGGTATGAACCCGATTTTTCAAAGCTTATTAAGATGTTTAAAAACAGCAATCCTTCAAAGCCTGTGATTATAAGCGAATTCGGTGCGGATGCTCGTGTAGGTTTCAGGGGAACAAAAGACGAGCTGATGACCGAGGATAACCAACTCTACGTATATCAGAGGCAGGTTGAAACCTTCAAGCAGATAAGCTATATCAAAGGGACAAGCCCCTGGATTTTCTTTGATTTCCGCTGCCCGAGGCGGGCGCATACCGTCCAGAATTATTATAATATCAAGGGGCTGTTATCAGCGGATAAGTCATACAAGAAGCCGTCGTATTTCGTTATGAAGAAATTTTATAAGGAATGGAACGAAAGCGAGTAAGAACAAATCCGGCATACCCTTGAAGTATATATGGCAGCACATCTTGTGACAAATAATGAACCGGAGAAAATGAATGGAGTTTTTACCAGTAGATTTAATACAGTTTTGGAAAGATGATGAAAAAGCGCATGAGGACAACTGTTTTTCGCCAAATGCTCCGCAGGTCGCTCTTGGAATGAGAATGAGCGAGGAATGTGTTTTATCGGAGTTTGGCGAGGAAACTGACAACCCGATGTGGATATCGCCTCCCCGGGAACGCAGAATTGAACTGAATAAGCGTTACAATGATAAAGCCGAAGAGGTTGTCGGAATCAGACTTTTGGATGAGGACTTTCCGGCAGAAGAGCAAACATTTCCAAAAATAAAACGAATAGGGGAGGTCTTTGGCGGAAGGTATGTAATCAACGGCGGGACAGAATGGCTTGAATCTGACATAAAAACACCCGTGCAGCTTGAAAATAAGCTGGATGAAATTGACAGGATGAATTTGCGCGAGTTCATACTTCCGCCGGACTGGGAGGCTCAGTGTAAGCGTATTTTCGACAATTACGGTATAAAGCCGAAGCCGCTCCATTCCGTCCGGGGACCGATAACGCTGGCGTGTTCGATTTTTGGTGTTGAAAATTTCATTTTTCTCAATTACGAGGAGCCTGAGCTGGCGGAGCGTTTTTCTGACACAATGGCTGATGTGATAATAAAAATATCAGAAATCATGGATATCGAGGCAGGGGAAGAATCATTCGGGTTTGAGTTTTACGACGACAACTGCTGTATGCTCAATGCGGAGCTTTACGAATCCTTTGGCTATCCCGTGCTAAAAAAGGTTTTTGACCGATTCTCTCCGCAACCGCATCACAAGAGGTATCAGCATTCGGACAGTGCTATGGAGCATCTGCTGCCTGTGCTGGGTCGGCTTGATTTTACCGGTGTGAATTTTGGACCGACTGTTACAATTGATAAAATCAGGAAATTTATGCCGAAAGCGCGTATAGACGGCTGCATATCGCCGATGACTTTTATGAAGGATGACAGGGAAAGCATAATTGCCGAAGCCAAACGGGACTGCGAGATGGCACGTAACCTCGGCAGGGGTGTGAATCTAACCACTGCGGGCTCCGTAAACTTCGGCTCTACTCTTGACGGCATGCGAACCCTGATGTGGGCAATATGCGAATACGGCAGGTATGATTAGTCAAATCGTGGAAGAGAGTCAAACAGGAGCAAATCATGAAAGGAATGATTAAAACGATGAAGCTTAAGCTAAAGGAAAACTGTAAGTATGGAATAGCGGTGCCGACAAGCATCGGGGTCAGGATAACTCCGCCGAACGGTGCGCCGGTGCATACGAGCAACTCTTATCATATGCAGGCAACCAGCGGAGAGTCAAATGCTGTAAACATCTCATCATCGCTTGGAAGAAAAGGACTTGTGCTGACAAATTTTGTTCAGGACAGCCCAATATCATACTTTATAAAAAGCGAACTCCGCCGCCGCAATATGGATTACGCCGGTCCCGATATACCGCAAGGCGGCCCGTGGGGATACCGCCATCAGTTCAACATAGCCGACAGCGGTTACGGGTCAAGAGGTCCGAGGGTACACAACGACCGCGCAGGTGAAGTCGGACTAATTTTAAACGCAAAGGATTTCGATTTTGAAAAAATCTTCGGCGAAGATGGTGTGCAAATCCTGCATTTATCAGGCATAGTCGGTGCGCTATCGATTGAAACGACCCGCTTTTGCCTGGACGCAATTAAAGCCGCAAAAAAGCACGGCACACTCATATCCTTTGATCTCAACCACCGTGCTACCTTCTGGAAGGGCAGAGAGGATGAGCTGCGCAGAAGCTTTACCGAAATGGTGAGCTTGACAGATATTCTGATAGGAAATGAAGAGGACTATCAGCTTTGTCTCGGAATTGAGGGACCAAGGGAGGGCGGTACTGATTTAACCGCGCAAGTTGCCGGATTTAAGGAAATGGTCGGTCGCATTAAAGATAAATTCCCGAATGCGGGTGTTTTCGGTAATACTCTGCGGCAGGTTATCTCTGTCGGGGAGCATTTGTGGGGAGCGATTACTTTGTTTGGCGATACTTGGACACAAATAGAGCCGCGCTCGATTCATGTCCTTGACCGTATCGGTGGCGGTGACGGATTTGCAGGCGGTTTACTGTATGGCATCCTGACAGGCATGGAACCCGAAAAAGCAACGCAGTTTGCCTGGGCGACAGGTGCGCTTGCAACAACTGTGCTGGAAGACTATGCAACCCCGATAGACGAGGACATGGTGTGGAGCATATATAAGGGCAATGCTAGGGTGAAAAGGTAAAGAGCATTTGACAAAAATATCCGGAAAGGAATGGAAATCTAAATGAATAAAGCTGATATCGGGCTTGTCGGTCTTGCGGTCATGGGTGAAAATCTGGTTATCAACATGGAAAGCAAAGGTTTTTCTGTTTGTGTATACAATCGAACTGTTGAAAAAGTCACCGCTTTTCTTAATGGTCGTGCAAAAGGCAAAAGTATATGCGGAGCAAAAGCGCTTGAGGAGCTTGTTTCCTGCTTAAAGTCACCCAGAAAAGTGATGCTCATGGTGAAAGCCGGCAAACCCGTCGATGATTACATAAACGAGCTTATCCCGCTATTGTCACCCGGGGACATTATTATTGACGGAGGGAACACTCACTATCCGGATACGATCAGGCGTACAAAATACGTTGAATCAAAAGGTTTACTATACGTAGGCACGGGTGTATCCGGCGGTGAGGAGGGAGCATTGCTCGGACCGAGTATTATGCCCGGGGGCTCGAAGGATGCCTGGGTTCATGTGAAGCCGATTTTTCAAAGCATAGCGGCTAAGGTGGAGGGTATATTTGACGGCGCAGCCTCAAAAAGGATGCCCTGTTGTGAGTGGATTGGAAACGACGGTGCGGGGCATTTCGTTAAAATGGTGCACAACGGCATTGAATACGGTGATATGCAGCTTATCTGCGAGGCATATTTTATTATGAAAGAGTACCTGGGCTTATGTGCGGATGAAATGCATGAGGTTTTTAAAGAATGGAACGAGGAGGTTCTTGACAGCTATCTAATTGAGATAACTCGTGATATCCTCGCGTATAAGGATGAGGACGGAAGTCCGGTTATAGAAAAAATCCTTGATACAGCAGGGCAAAAGGGTACCGGAAAATGGACATCTGTCGCATCGCTGGATGAAGGAGTGCCGCTGACGCTTATAAGCGAGGCAGTATATGCGCGTTGCCTGTCTGCTTTGAAAGATGAAAGGGTCAGAGCATCGGATATACTGACCGGACCGAACCCGGCAGGAAGATTTACCGGCGATAAGAAAGCGTTCATTGGAGATATAAGACAAGCGCTGTTCGCCTCAAAGATTATATCGTATGCGCAGGGGTTTGCATTGCTTAGAGCGGCATCCGAAACATATAACTGGGGTTTAAGCTTTGGAGATATTGCGATGCTGTGGCGGGGCGGCTGCATCATTCGCTCTACTTTTCTGTCAAATATAAAAGAAGCGTTTGACAAAAATCCGTCGCTTGACAACCTGCTTCTTGATCCGTATTTTTCCGGGGCTGTTGCAGATGCGCAGGACGGCTGGCGCAGGGTTTGCTCGGCTGCGCTGATGAATGGTTTGGCAATCCCGGCATTTGCAAGCGCACTGACTTACTACGACGGCTACCGCACTGCCCGTTTACCGGCGAACCTGCTGCAGGCGCAACGCGACTATTTCGGCGCTCACACATATGAGCGGATAGATAAACCGCGCGGCGAAATGTTTCACACAAACTGGACAGGTCGCGGCGGCACAACCTCCGCAACGACCTATAATGTGTAGTATTCCGGTTGAAACTCCCGATTCGCTTGTTTGTCTTCGTTTCCTATAACCGTTTTTTTGCGTAATTACTTAGGACTTGGTTCATTAACGCTTGGTACTTTATGCCATGCTCTTTCGCGTATGCTCGAAATTGTGCTACAGCGCGGGCATCTACATATAGGCTGATTTTTTCTTTAACAAGACTATCGGTAAAATATTCCGGCGGTGGCAGAAAATCATCAATAGACTCTGCGGCGTTAATAGCCTCAGCAATATCGTCCGGAGCATCCATATATCTAACCTTGTTCATATTTTCTCCTTCCCTGTCTCCAATATCCGGCTCCAATGATTCGGATGTTGTTTTTTCTTATTACGAATCTCACTGTTATAATACCTTTACCGGTATCGCCAAATAAGAAATAGCGTGTTTCATCAGAAGTTGAATGCTTAACATCTCTTTCGATAAGACGGTTTTTGTCACAAAATGCTAACTGCGCTTCCTCGAATGAAACACCATGCTTTTCTATATTTTCGCTGTTTTTTATTAAATCCCATTCAAAAATCATCTATATAATTATATAGATGATTGTATTGAAAGTCAACATTTAAATTTAGTAGGCACTTCTAATTGCTCCGAGTTATCCGGACAGACACTTGAATAACTATCCGCCGCCGAAGATGTGGATTATTTCCACGTTGTCACCGGCGGTTATTTCTGTTTTTTGCCATATATCTTCATCTATGAGGGCTCCATTGATTTTAACGATGATGGAAGGAAAATCGAAATTGTTTTCCGCCATCAACGAGCTAATGGTCATATCCTCTTTGTAGGGATATTGACGATGATTTAGTTGGATAAATGAATCGTTCATAACTTGCGCCTTATCGCTTATTGAAACATCACGGTTATTATATGATAGTTCATATTTGAGCGCAAGTGTCCATCATGATTTAGCCGAATAGGTTGTACAAAGACAATAGTTGTAAAACGATATAGTAAATGTAGAAATCCACTGTATTTGCAGTGGTTTTCAACGTTTAAACGTGGATTGATTTGTAGAAGGACAATATGCTATGCTTGGTTTCAACCAAGAGATCAAATATACTATGCCGGGCATAGTCATTTAATCAAGCGTTTCAACGAGGCGGGAGATTGAACTCGCCGCCTATTGAGTCAAGCTGTACCCTAACTTTCGCTACGCTTAGAAGAAGGGGACATCTTAGCCTCGTTATATATTATACATTTGAGCCATAGTTCAAGGAAAGGATATAAGTGTCTTATTATGAAGAACGAACTTGTTTTATACCGTCCAAATGAGCTTGCCGAACATATAGAGGTGCGGTTTGATAATGATACAGTTTGGCTCACACAAGC
>Ga0123356_10006149_pt1 | contig 12173 bp, 15 predicted proteins | sample TergutEmb28metaG_2_FD_92546 | JGI IMG/M metagenome (GOLD analysis project Ga0123356, IMG submission 92546) | Embiratermes neotenicus P3 segment gut microbial communities from Petit-Saut dam, French Guiana - Emb289 P3 | ecosystem: Host-associated > Arthropoda: Insects > Digestive system > Gut ... | reverse complement strand
CCTCTCGATCCGGCGGAAGCCGTGCTGGTCGCGGAAGTCCGCACACCAGTGACGGTGATGTTTTCTGACAGTCGCCATAGGGTATAGCGTATGAGAGGCGGAGCGGTGTCAGAATGGCGCTGCCGGGTCAGGTGAATCGTCGAGGCAGCGTGTTGGAATGGATACCGGCGCGATACATTGTGAAAACCAACCCGTTGAATCAGGCTGTTACGCCTGGGCGCGAAGTCGAGTTCCGCGTGTCCACGACGGGCTTAACCCCTATCAACCGGGGGTAGACCCCCAGGCCACCCTAGAAATCGGTATCCCCCTTCTCATTCGCGTTTGGCAGCCCGGGATCCGATGGCACCACGGAGTGTCCTGCGAGCCGCTACGAATCAATTCTGGCTCCCTCCTCCCGTTGTGCGCCGCCCAAGAGCCAAGGGCGTAGCGGAAGTAGCAGAAGTAGCAGTAGCAGGCGGGCGAGGAGGGCGCGCGCAGTACGCGGCGATTGCCGCCGGGTCGAACCGCACGTACCGGCCTATCCGAGCGTGCGGGATGCGCCCCTCGCGGGCTTGCCGGAGCAGCCATTGGGGATCGACGGAGAGGACGACGGCGGCTGCCTCGGCGCTTAGCAATCCCGTCCCTGCCGCATCCTGCGGTTGCACGGCAGCCGCTGCGGCCTCGGAGGTCGTGCCGGCTACCGCCGCCCCCTCGCGCAGGGCGGCCTCGAACGCCTCTCGGGACAGGCAGAGCAGGCGATTGCCGAGGACGATGAGCACGCGGTCGCTCACGCCGCACCTCCTTCCGCTTGCCGCGCTAGCGTGCCCGTCTGCGAATCTGTGCTAATCCTCATGAGTCTGTGCGAATGTGTGCGAGTCTTGCGGCAAGAGATGCACAGATTCGCCCAGATCGTCACAGACTCGCTCAGATTCCTAGACTGCACCGCGTCGTGCCCTAAGCCGTAAGTCCGCAATCACTTGGGCTTGCTCGGCGGAAGGGACCACACCCAAGGACCGCCTTTACTGCTCGGCTCTTTTGTGACCTTGAGCGCTCTCTCGGCACGCGATAATTGCCGACGGCTGAAGCGCGCCTCGCAAGCTAACTCCTTCACCCTCGCCGCCAACACCGGACCGTCTGCGAGAAGTCCTTTGAGCCAGGCGGACGCCACCTTGGTCTTTTCCTCCACCGCTCGTGAACGGCTGCCTCTACCCGGATCGAGGATGTCATCTGGGGTCTCATCCGCAGGTCCGAGCCACTCAATCGCTGCAACGCTGCCGACGACTGGGTGAATCTTGCTGACTACGCGGAAAGCGAGGGACCCCTGCTTCATCGCCAGGTTGTTCTTGAGTTCAGCAAAGATGACGCGGTCAGGTGCGTCCGGGTCCCTGGATCGCCCGACGATAAACGCGGAACGCGGGGCCGCCGTGAAGGCCAGCGAGCCTGTGATGCGGTAGGCGGCAGAGCCGCCCTCAGCTTTGTTTGGATGTGATATGCCGACGAACGCGACTTGATGTCGCTCGGTCACTACGTTGACCATAGCGAGCACTTCGCGCACGTCAGCAGTCTTGTGAGTGTCGGCTCCTTGGAACACGCCAGTGATCGGATCGATGATGAGCAGGCGCACGTCCTTCAGCTCGGCCAGCGTCTGATCGAGCAACTCGATATGCTCGCGGAGCGAGAATAGCCGCCGTCCGGGGTGCTTCGCCTTGGGGTCTGTCACCTCAACACCCTGAATCACGTGCACGCGGCTGATGTCCGCCCCCATCGCTTCCAGTCGAGGGCGAATGGTGTCGGCAGCTCCGTCTTCGGTGGATAGAATGACAACGTCACCGATGGGAGCCTTAACGTCACCGATGGGAGCCTTTCCGGATCCATCTGGCCAGTCGCCCCCAACGGTCACCCGGGCCGCGATGTCAAGGAGTAGCGTCGATTTACCAACGCCCATCAGCCCGGCAACAACGGTGGCCTTCCCCAGCCACAGCCGGCCCGGCCATAGCGGCTGCAATTGCTCGACAGGAATCTCTGATAGACGTTTGATCAGCAGCTCGGCAGCGTGGCCGGGAGCGTACCGACCTATTGAGTGCGCAATGCTCTTGATCTCGTGCACCGGCAGAGGCGTCGGCAGCGTTTTGTTGAGCCCAACGAGCGCCCCCTCAATCTGCGTTGCCGTGCATCCACGAAACCGAAGCCAACCAGCGACGGAAGTCAGGTCAACGTTTCGGCTCTTGTTTGCCTCAAATCTGAGCTTGTCGTCACTCGTTCCACGGGTATTGGCGGCAGAGTCCACTGGCGGCGCGCGAAAAGGCTCGCCCGGTACCAGGTGGACCCTGGCGTTCGCCGTCGGGGTAAATTGAGGCTGTGACGGGTTTGTGCTCGTCGGATCTGGGACGAGCCTTGTACCTGCGCGCGCAGACAATTCTGCGACTACTGTAGCGTGCACGCGAGCATAGTCCCCTGGCCCAACTTCACCATCAATCAGAACGACGACCCTGCGTCGGGGCCGTTTAGAGGTGGATCTCCGCGTGCGCCACCACAGGCAAGCCATCCCATCAAGGGCAGAGACGAGCGCTTTAGCCGCACCTCGCGTCAACTTGTCGAAATCAATGATCACAACGCGCGTCGGTGCAGCGTTCGCGGCATTCCTGATACCGTTCCGCATCGCTGCCGCAGAAATGTACGCTCCCCCGTCGGGCGCAGACCGATGTTCCTCCAGGAGCCGCGCAAGGCCGGCCAAGTTCTTTACGCGCCACTCAACTACATCGTGAGTGCCAACGTGTGTGCCAAAGGCGACGCGGATCTCTGGGCTGGTAGAGGTCACGTGGGCCGGCGCTCGCCGCAGCATTTCGCCTTGCCACTGCCGACTCTCAGCGGTGGAAGCTGCGGATTGCGCTGATTGCGTAGCCTTCGAGCACAGCCAATGATCTTGTCTGCGCAACCTACGCAGGAGTGATCGGTAAGGAGAGGCGGAGATCCTGACTTTATCGACGAAAAGAGGCGAAATTCAGTGAAGGACGCGAGATCCGGTAGATCGGATCGGCGATCCAGTACAAGTATTCTGACCACGCAGACCTCCTAACGCCCAACGGGCGAAAGGAAGCCTGTACGTCCTGCACTCCGAAAAAAGAAAAATGTGCAGAAGGTCTTAAGTCATTGATAGCGCTCGGAGTATTTGTGGAAGTCGGGAACGCGCCTAGCGAGCGCCTTGGCAATCTTCCGCCGCCTAAATTCCGCCAGATCAGGCCTTGTGCGGTTGAGCATTAGCTCAAATGCGGCGACGTTCGTCGCCCGGCAACCACAACGCGTCAAAGCGTCGCGGTTTCGAGCAAGTTGGTCCAAGTATCCATCAGCAATCGGTGCGTAAATCTTCCGCCACTTGCAGGGACGTCCGCGAGCTCGACGGTGTGCCGAAACCGTCGCCAACGCGCCCGATGGTTCGATGGCTCTAACAACCGCTTCCTGCGCTAACAGATCCAGTATCCCGTACTTCGGTCGATTTCTTGAGTACATGAGGTGCTCGATAGTAGTTGAATTGTTACGCGCCTTCTTCAGGTTAGATCAACGGTACAAGTCGGGTCGGCGCTCATGCAAGGTGTCTCTGAAGCGAGACTTTTCGGCAGCTTGTTTATCATGGCCACCAGCGGGGACGACTGCGTTATTATAGGAACAAACCGCCCAAAAAAAGGATCAATCTCACACATGTGGCGGACTCTACTCCTTCACCGTACTATTCGCGGGGTCACCTCAACGAGCCTTTGCGACCTCAACGCTTCGGTCGGAATCCAGATCGCCGAGTGATTGTCACCGAGGGGTGATGCTTTGCCCTCGATATACAAGGCGCCAACCCAGGCACACACCAACGCGTCGATCTGATCTTCATAGGGCTTCAGCGCGGAAAATGTCGTGTGCGCCGCGCTCGGTATCTCAAGGTCAATCCCGTCTATGTGCCTTCGGAGGAGGGAAAGTATCTTGACCCACTGAACTAGCAGCCTTCTGCGCCGCTCCTCGATTCGCACTTTGGGCCAATACTTATTCGTCTTCTGCGCCTTGTAGGGCAACCGGCACACGCTACGAGCCAGAGCGAGCAGCGCAACATGGGGATACACCTCTATCAGGTTGTGTTCTTGCTCTGACCTACCAAAGTCGCATTGAAACTCAGCCTTCTCAAACTGATCCACGAAATCCCTGCTCACTTTGCCGGGACGTGTTCGAGTCGGACTGTGCGTTGAGCATTTAGCACCGCCGAATCGTCGGGATACTTCCCGGTCTGCCGGACGTCTCGCAACGATGCGCTTTGTGCCTATCGGCATGTCTACCGCCACAACCCGCGGCTTACCTCCGTCCAGTAACTCTCGGCATTTGCCCAGGAGACGCTCGACGTTCAAGCGCTGACTAGCCGAAGACGTTGATGGGTCACTGTTCGCAAATGCGTGGTAGCTATCGGAAAGACGAACGCAGCGCCAGCGCCCGGCGTTCTGGGCGATGAGTGCCACGCCACTCGCATTGCCGGGGGTCCACGCAGCATCAATGCCGAGGACGGAAGCGCCGTTCCGCGTGGAGTTCATGCTGTCTCCGGGCCGTGCCATTCTTTCGCTGTATATCGCTGGCGTCGAACGGTTGACTGGGACGCGGCCCTGGCCGGACGATGTGAGTGCATGAGATTTCGATTGCACTATCGCGGTCCGCTGCATTCCAATGCATCGATCTGTCGTCTGCAAGAGATCAGACGTGCGATTCATCCTCAGCTCGCAACGCTGTGGGATTCACCTGCTCTCGCGTTTCGCAAGGAGGAGTGGAGCCATCCTGCGAAGCGCCAGGTCTGGCTTCGCGATAGACAAAGTTTCCAGTTCATACCGCTGATTAACCAGCGACTGTATTCGATTGCCGCTCTGCATATCACACTGCTGCGACCCGGTGAGCTCGGCTCCGTGCTCAAGAAATCCGGCGACGTCGACAATCGACTGAAGACGCTCTTCGATGCGCTACGTGTCCCCGATTCCAATCAAATCCCGCGGGACGATGTGCCACAGAACGGTGAGACGCCGTTCTTTTGTCTACTCGACGACGATGCTCTCGTGACGGAGGTCGCTGTCATTACGGATCGGCTGCTCGAACCTTCTGAAAACTCGAACTGGGTCGACGTGGGCCCGTGAAACGCGCGTTGGAATTGCATGCTTCAAAACCAGCCGAGGCGGATGAGTTCGGCACGCCGTTCGAGGCGACGTGGAGCGTTCACTCGCTGAGCTAGTCATTCGGCCTCTTCCGGTGCATCCTGTGCTACACAACTACACACCCGCGCGATCCCAATGGGCGACCCGGAAGAGAATGAGCCGCACCGCGATGACGCGCCGCGCCAGGGAGACGCTCGCGCCGCAGTCAATCCGCAGGTGATGCCCCACCACCACACCCCCGACTCCTTCTGGGCCAGGATCAACCGCCACAAGGTCGTTGAGTGGACACTGGCCTACATAGCCTTCGGATACGCGCTATTGCACGGCGTGGAGATTGTGAGCCACGCCTTCGAGTGGCCACCGCTGCTGACGCGTCTTACGGTTTACATTTTGCTCCTGGGCACACCACTGGCCGCGACGCTCGCCTGGTATCACGGTCACCGCGCGCGGCACTGGGTCAGTGGACCGGAGCTAACCATTCTGATCCTGTTGCTCGTGGTTGCCGGCAGCATTCTGTGGCTGATTTCCCGGCTCGGTCACGAACATGCCGGTCCGGCGACCGTGGCCGGTGCCAGCCGGCCTGCTGGTGCAGCGACCCCTCCCGTAGCCCCGTTCACTCCGCCGCCACACTCCATCGCGGTACTGCCGTTCGTGAACATGAGCGCCGATAAGGAGCAGGAGTATTTCTCGGATGGACTTACGGAGGAGCTGCTCAACTCCCTGGCCGAGATCAGCGAGCTTCAGGTCGCCGCCCGTACCTCGGCATTCGCCTTCAAGGGCAAGGACGCCGACATCGGCACGATTGCTCGCAAGCTCAATGTCGGTTCCGTGCTGGAAGGGAGCGTACGGCGTTCCGGGAACACCGTGCGGGTCACCGCGCAGCTCATCAATGCTGTCACGGGATTTCAACTCTGGTCCCACACCTACGACCGGGACCTCGGCGATGTGCTGAAGCTCGAGACCGACATCGCGGGTGCCGTCGCCAGCGCCCTCAAAGTGAGCCTGCTCGGGGACGTGGCGACGAAGATCGAGTTGGGCGGGACGCGCAACCCGGCGGCGTTCGATGCCTACCTGCAGGGCCGGAAGGCTGACCTTACAGCAGCGCACACTCACAAGGGTCGCCAAACCGCGATCGCCGCTTACACGGAAGCGATCGGGCTCGATCCGAACTATGCGCTCGCGTTCGCCTACCGAGCGCGCGCGCGCATTAATTTTGCTAATGCCGCATCGGGGCCGGCCCGTCGCGAGAGCCTTGAGGAGGCACAGTCGGATGCGCGGCAGGCGATTGCGCTCACTCCTGATCTGGCCGAGGGGCGCCTGGCGCTGGCGGTCTATTTCCGGTCATTGCTGAATTTCGCTCAGGCAAGCCAAGAGTTCGAGCGGGCGCTCGCGCTCGGCCCGGGCAATGTGCAGGTGTTGCAAGCCTACGGCCTGTTCGCCGTGCAGATGGGCCGCACCGAGGCGGGCACCGCCGCCCTGCGGCGCGCGGTCGTGTTGGACCCGCTGAGCTTTGTCAGCCACTGGACTCTCGGTCGGACACTTTACTACGGGCGTCAGAATAAGGAAGCTAGCACCGCCTTTGAGGACGCCTTCGCTCTGGACCCCGAGGATCCACTTGGCCACGCGTATCGCGGGCTAGCCTACTACGCGCTGGGGGACTTCGAGCGCGCACGCGCATCGTGTGAAATGACGCCCGACGACTGGGGAAATCTGTGGTGCCTCGCGGTGACCTACGACAAGCTCGGCCGGCACGCCGACGCAGAAGCCGTACTCGCGAAGTACCGGGCAACGGAGGGCGATGCCGGCTCCTATCAGTACGCCACGATCTACGCACAGTGGGGCAACACCGTCAAGGCGCTCGAAGGGCTCGATACAGCCCGGCGCCTGCGGGATCCGGGGCTGACGACCCTGAAGACCGATCCCCTCCTGGACCCCGTGCGCAAGGAACCACGCTTCCAGGCGATCGAAAGGGCGTTGAAGTTTCCATCGCACTGAGCTGAGCCGACCGTCTGTTAAGTGGAAATCAAAGTAGTCGAGCTGCGGACCGATGGCTGTTTCCACTTTGGTTTCCAACCCAGCGTCACCCAGGAGAACCTAGCAGCACCTAACGAGACCCCGGTTGCGCGCAACAGGTTGTTTTAGATGCTCTTGGGTGTTCCTGGGTGCAGATGGTGGAGGACTGAAAATCCGCGTGTCGGCAGTTCGATTCTGTCCCTGGCCACCATTTCGATCAGGAACTTACGTTGGCAGCCGAGTCGCTCGGAGCGGCGATGTTTCCATTTTGTTTCCACTTTGACTGGTTTGACTCGGGAGGCCCGACGCTTGCCGTGCACTCGACGCTCGTCGTCCGTGAGCGTTCAGCCATGTCTCAGTTGCCAGGCGTCAGTGCACCCGCGCAGGCTGGTGGCGCACGAGGGGCGTGCGGACCAGTTCCGCGGGCGACATGCCCACGATGGCTGTGAAATCCTTGATCATGTGCGCCTGATCCGTGAATCCGGTTGCATAGGCGATGTCCGCCCAGGTTGCTCCTCGAGCCCGCGCCGAAAGTATTCGTTCGATGCGAACAATGCGCGCGAATCGCTTCGGACTCATCCCAAACATCGCGCTGAAGTCCCGCCCCAAATTCCGTTCACTAACGTCAAGTCGAGCGGCGAGTTGCCGCACGCGCAGACACGGATCTCGCTGCAACAGGGCGGCAGCCCGGGACACAGCCGACTCGGTTTCGCGCGGGCGCAGATTCGACAGCAAAAATGTCCGCATGTGGGAGAATCGCTCAGCGCTGGTACTCGCCTCGGTAAGCTTCTCCCCCAGCAGGGATACCCGGCGGGTGCCGAAGAGGTCATCAAGCCCGACCCTGGCGCCGAGGAAATAGCTCGGGCGCGCGCCCACAAGGCGCGTGGCCGCCTCGGGCTTGAGGCGGACCTCGATTATGCCGAGAGGCCCGCACGGCACCACGTTGGTGTTGCCGGTGTGCAGCGCGCCCGCGAGCGCAAGAGTGCGGTCCTCGAATTGGTGACAGAGGCGGGATCCAAATTGCCAAGTCGAGCGCACGGGTGTGCGGTAGCACACCGTAAGTTTCAGTCCGTAGCCCGCGGGGATCTTGAAGCTGAGCGCCCGCGCTTGGCGCAGACAGGCCACATCCCAATCGGTTATTGCATCCACAACATCGGACAGCACGGATGACGTGTCGAGCACCGGCCCCGCATATTCGCCCGGACACAACACGCTTGACGCGCCGCATTGGCGGACGAAGCGGTCCTTGACATCTGGTTGATCTTGCAGTGGCCGCATTCAGGGCATCACTCTCTTTCAGGAACTCGCGAACATGGCACGGATCGGGGGTCGAATAGCCGAATAGCCGCCAACCCCAGCGACTATACCGAGCCGAGAGCACGCTGCATTGTAGAAATCGGACGCTCGCGACTGCCAGCCGTATGCTCCCAGGCAGCACGAAACTCCCATCTGGCTGCCGACAACACCTCAGCGTTTCCGGTCGAATATCAGCAGCGTCGAGGTCGCCGAGGCATAGAGCTTGTGGTCCGCACCGACGAGCTGCGCCTCAGCAAAGGCCACTCGCTTTCCCAGCGACCGCACTCGCCCCTCGGCCCGCAACGGCCCCGTCTCACGCGTGACTCGCTTGTGGTACGAGACGTTCAGGTCGATCGTGATATAGGCCTGCTTTGCCGTGAGCTGCGAGTGCACGGCGCAGCTGCAGGCCGAATCCAGCAGTGTTGCCGCGTAACCCCCCTGCACGGTTCCGATCGGGTTGTAGGCATGCTCGCCCGGGGTGCCGGCAAACACCGCCCTGCCGGCTTCCACTTCGACGAAGTCGAAATCGAGCGTGCGTGCGATTCCGGGCTTGCGCCCGGAGCGGATCAGGGTGCGCAGCTGCCCCAGACCATCCACGGCGGTATCGATTTCTTCGAACAGATTGATGTGAGCATCCGCAGTTTGCGGAACGGGAAAGCGGGCTTCCAGCGTGCGCATGGTCCAAGCACTCCTTGAGTGATCAAGCTATCCGCCAGGCCGCGACGCCCGCGGCCTGTAGGTGCAATCTCCGCAGAACGCGACGCAAACGCAGCCGGCTATCGTTGCGGTGGCACGCGCGACGCGTAGCGGGGTAAACCGCAGCCGTCGGCGATCGCCGCCCACGTGCTCGGCACGCTGGTAACGTCAGTGTTCTCTATCCGGGCATGACGCGGGCAGGAGTGGGAGCGAGACACGTCTGATTGACAGCCCCTCGCTCGAAGGGCCTACCCTGAACCCGAGCTTAAGTGCTAAGCCGAGCATCGCTGCGTTGGTGGCGATTACGTCGCCGATCATCGCACTCAGGCCGCGAGTGCGCGCGATACCGATGAGGTTTGACATCAAGCGTTGGCCCACACCTCGTTTCTGCCATTCATCCAGGACAGCAATGGCAAACTCGCAGTCATCGCCACCGGGGCGCAGCGCGTAACGGCATTCGCCCAGTTGTCTTGTACGACCGGCCTGTGTAGCTACCGCGACGAGAGCTACTTCGCACACGTGGTCGATTCGCACGAACCGCCGGAGCATCAGGGGCGTGAGTTCGCGCACCGCGCCCATGAAACGGTAATATCTGGCCTGTGGTGACAGTTCCCGCACAAACTGCTGCGCGATACACGCGTCATCAGGCCGCGTCGGACGGATGGTCACTACCGCGCCACCAGGGTTCTGCCAGGTGGAGGCGGCGGGCACGGCGAGGCCCCGATTGCGTGCAACGGGAGCGGATCGCTGGAATGTCATGGTTCTGCCTCGCGGCTGAGGGGCCGTCATGAAGTGCCGACCGTGTACAGCGCATCGAGCACGACAAACATCGCTGAGACAATCAGCGCCACGAGCGGCGCAGCGAGCGGTCGGCGAAAGAGGAACATGGCGCCTCCAAGCGCAAATGGAAACCTCATTACTGAAAGCGTATTCCGCACCCCAGCTCGATCATGCGGAGGATGCCTGCGGACTCACCTGAGGGCATGTCGTCGCCAGTGCCAGCGAGAATACTGAGCCGAGACCACACTGCATTGTAAAAAACGGCAATCGTGGGACGGGGATTCACATGGACAAGTTGTGCATCCTTCCTTCGAGAGAGGCGGTCATGCGCCTTGAGGCTGCTGCGTATGCTCGCGACTGCGAGCCGCATCCGCGGGCCCTATGGGCCGATGCCAAGCCTGGGCAGTGCATCGCACGCAGGTCGTGTACGTGCCCACCGACCGCGAAGCGCGGCGCGCCCTACGACAGATCACCCCACGGCTCAGATCGTCACTCTCTCGAGCAAAAGATAGCCGCGTCAACCTCAGTCCGCGCCTCGAAGCCGAGTGATTCGTACAGGGAAATGGCGGGCAAATTGCTCGCCCAGGCATGCAGGAACGGCGTTTCGCCGCGAGCGACGATGTGCGCCGAAACCGCTGCGGAAAGATTGCGCGCCAAGCCGCGGCCGCGGAAATCGGGGTGGGTGCAGACCCCGCTCACTTCCGTATAGCCCGGAAAGCGGAAGCGCTCTCCCGCCATTGCGACGAGTCGTCCGTCGATGCGTATTCCAAGAAAAGAACCCATCGCGTGCGTCCTGGCGAGAAACGGGCCGGGCTCGGTAAGCGTGGCGAGCGCCAACATTTCCGGCGCGTCGGCCTCCGTAAGCCTGGTGATTTCCGCAAGCGATGCATGAAACCTGGCGCCGCTTCGCGCCACCAGTTGCAGGCCTCTCCCCCGTTTGACGGCAGTGAGGCACGGCGGGGTACCAATCACCGGCACCTGCAGCACGTACACCTGCTCACCAGGCCGCACCAAGGCGGCCAACGCTTCGAGTCCCGCCTGAGTGTCGTCGCGGGCCGATGCGAACAGGTTGATGTCAGGCAGGTAGCGCCGTGCGCGAGCGTCTCCCGCCGAAAAGCCTGCATGGCAAGTGGTGAGACTTGCCCATACGGGCCGGTCAAGCGCATGCATGACTGTGCCCGGGAACTCGTGGGCCATCGAAGTGGCGCAGAACGCTAACGGTCGTCATAACTGATGACTCGCGAAATCCTCCGGGCTCCATCCGTTATCCTGCCACAAGTGGAGGAATTTGGAGGTCGTCCGCCGTGAAGGCCACGTTCGTAACACCCTCGACCGGCTCGAAGTGTGGCTGTCGGGTGCTCGACCGAACAGCGAAGGTATGAGGCATGACTATCCAGATGCTGCGCAAGGACACACTCGCCCATACGACTTATCCGGCAATCCTGCGTATCGTCGGCCGCAGCGCCGGCGAGGACCAAATAGCTGATGTTGCACGGTCGGAGGGAGACCGTATCCACAACCCGTCGTTCGAGGCAAGCGAGCAGTGGGGCTCGGCACACTACCGCCCATGTCATTCATTACGATCAGCCGTAGAAGGGCCGCCTGAGTGTTTGCCTTGAGCTCTTGGCCGAGAGGTGCTCCTTAGCGGCGCACTTGCCGCGCCGCCACCAGCACCGTAGCCATCTTCGCCCACGGTACTTGCTCCTTGCCCAGCCCCAGCAGCCCCTCGCACAGCTCTGCCAGACCTGTGCCGCGCCATAACGCCAGCGCCAGATACACGTCCCCGAACTGCCGCCCTCGCTCAACGCGCAGCTCCTTCAGCCGCACCGGAACCGTCAGATGCGCGCTGCCGTCGTTGAATAATGTGGCTTGCTCGGGCTCACCGATCAGGTGACGTGCCAACGCCCGCGCTTGAAGTCGACCGTGTTCGTCGAGCTCCCCAAGCTGGGCCACCGTCTGCTGAATGACACGCCGGCCCACGCGCACACTGCGCACCAGGCGCCAGTACCGATGGATCTTGCCGTCCTTCTTGCGCGTCGTATGCCGCAGGTACATGCGGGGCGCTATCACACTCCAGCGGCGCGAAAAAGAAAACACCCAAGGTCGGCACTACACGCGCAAATCACCTCGTTGCGCCACGCAAGTGCCTGATCCGCTTCACACCGCCCCGCGCAAATGACACTCTACAGGCCTCGAACTGCGCAAGTTAGGCTAGTCGTTCCTTTGAACGCTCAAGCGGTT
>Ga0123356_10006148_pt1 | contig 12176 bp, 8 predicted proteins | sample TergutEmb28metaG_2_FD_92546 | JGI IMG/M metagenome (GOLD analysis project Ga0123356, IMG submission 92546) | Embiratermes neotenicus P3 segment gut microbial communities from Petit-Saut dam, French Guiana - Emb289 P3 | ecosystem: Host-associated > Arthropoda: Insects > Digestive system > Gut ... | reverse complement strand
CTCGCCCAGGGAGATTCGCGTTCGGCGACGCTGCTGCTGCGCCGAGCGCTGGCGGAACCCCCGACCGCCGCGCAGCGCCCGGCCGTGCTGCTGGAACTCGGAGAGGCCGAGGCGCTTCACCACGACCCGGCGGCGGTTGAGCATCTCCGCGAGGTGCTCGAGCTCGAGCTCGGGCCGGCCGCCCGGGTGCGGGCCGCGGCCGTGCTCGGCGAGACGCTCGTCTGGATCGAGGGCGACGCGCTCGGGGCGCACGCGCTGATCACCGAGACGCTCGCCGAACTCGGCGCCGACTCGCCGGCGCAGCTGCGGGCGCCGCTCGAGACGCTCCGGGCGGCGACCGCGTCGGTCGACGTGCGGCTGGTGGAAACCGTCTCGCCGCGGCTCGCCGAGCTGCGGGCGCTGGCCGAGCAGGCGGGTCCGCAGGGCCGCGCGCTGAAGATCTTCGAGGCGTGCTGGGAGGCGCAGCGCGGGCCGTACGACGGATCGTGGCGAGCGCTGATCGACCAGGGCCTCGATGGCGGCAGGTTCGTCGCCGACTACACGGGCAGCTCGCCGATCGTGATCTACGCGGGGCTCGTCCTGGTGCTGGCCGACGAGGTCGGCCGCGCCGAGTCGCTGCTCGCACAGGTGCGGGCGGACGCCAGGTCGCGGGGCTCGATCGCCGCCCACCTCGTCGACCTGGCTTGGGGCGCCTACCTGGCGCTCCGTCTCGGCGAGCTGCAGACCGCGGCCGTCGACGCCCGCACCGCGCTCGAGCTCGCACAGCAGCTGCCGGCGAGGCAGGTCGTGACCTGGATGGTCGCCTGTCTCGCCGACGCCCTGCGCGGACTCGGACGGCTAGAGGAGGCGGCGGCCGTGATCAGCACCGCCCCGATCGACCGCGTCTGGGGAACCTCGGCGGCGCTGCACGCGCTGATCGCCCGGGGCTCGATCAAGCGCGCAGGCGGCGACCGCAACGGCGCGATTGCCGACCTCCGTGAGGCCGGGAAGAACGTGATCGTCAACAACCCCAGCTTCGCGCCGTGGCGATCCGCGCTCGCGGTCGCGCTCGCCCCGGAGGATACGGCGCAGGCGCTGGCGCTTGCCGAGGGCGAGCTGGAGCGCGCCCGCGAGATCGGCCAGCCGCGCGGGATCGGGGTGGCACTGCGCGCCTGCGGGATCGTCACCGGCGGCACCGCGGGGATCGACCTGCTCGAGCAGGCGGTGCAGGCGCTGCGCGACTCGCCGGCTCGCCTGGAGCTGGCGCTGGCCCTGTGCGAGCTCGGCGCCGCCCGACGCCGGAGCGCCCAGCGGACCGCCTCGCGTGAGCCGCTGCGCGAGGCACTCGCGATCGCCGAGCGCTGCGGCGCCGAGCCGCTGGCCGAGCGGTCACGCCAGGAGCTGGAGGCGACCGGCGCCCGGCTGCGCCGCCACCGGGTCTCGGGTCCCGAGTCGCTGACCCCGTCCGAGCGGCGCGTCGCCGAGCTCGCGGCCTCGGGATACGCCAACCGGGAGATCGCGCAGGCGCTGTTCATCACGACCAAGACGGTCGGGAGCCACCTCGCCCACATCTACCAGAAGCTCGGGCTGCAGGGACAGCAGGCCCGCGACCTGCTCGCCGAGCAGATCCGTGCCGCCGGGGCGCAGGAGCCGGCCGTCTAAGAGCCTGCGCCAAAGTTCAGGGGGGGCTCCCGATGCGAACGCCGGCGAACTTCGCAAGGATCCGCGCCGTGGATGAGCGACACGACTTCGGCGAGCTATGCGTGCGGATCGTCGTCGGTTCGGATCCGGTACGAGGCACCGCGATCCTGCCGACGGGCGAGCACAGCGAGTTCTGGGGGTGGCTCGAGCTCGCGGAGGTCGTCCAGAGCGCGGCGGGGCCCGATACCGGGGGCACAGGGCCGCAAGCGGGACCCGGGGGCAGCAGGGGGCACAACACCGCCCACGGGTGAGGCGGTGCCGGGCACACGGGGGTACGCCCGGCACCGCCGTATCCCGCGCGCGCCGTTACTGCGGTAGCGCCCCTTCGATCGCCAGCAGCGTCCGCTTGCGATCGAGCCCGCCCGTGTAGCCACCGAGCCCCCCGCCGGCGTGCAGCACCCGGTGGCACGGCACCACGATCGGCAGCGGGTTGGCGCCGAGCGCGGTTCCGGCCGCGCGATAGGCACGCGGGCTTCCGGCCCCGGTCGCCACCTGCTTGTAGCTCGAGGTCTCCCCGAACGGGATCCGGCTGGTCGCCCGCAGCACCCGCCGGGAGAAGCCGGCGCTCGTCATCCGCCAGTCGAGCGGCGCCTCGAACGACCGCCTCCGGCCGGCGAAGAACTCGTCGAGCTCGCGACGCGGGGCGTCCAGCCGCGCCGGAGCCGCCAGCACCCGCGGCGAGATCCGCTCGGCCAGCTCGGCGAGGACCTGGTCCTCGCCGTCGGCGGCGTCGAGGTACGCGACCCGGACCAGCCCACGCGGGGTGGCCGCCAGCAGCACCCTACCCACCGGCGTCTCCTCGATCGCGTAGGCCACGTCGATCAGTCCCGCGGCGGCGAAGGCGGCCGTCAGATCGGGCAGATCGGTCATCTTTGCACCTCCCGGCGCAGGCGTTTGAGGCCCTCGTGCACGTTCCGGCGAGCGGCCTCCTCGGTGGTCCCCATCGCTCGCGCGATCAGCGCGTAGTCGGCGTCGAGCTCGTAGCGCATCGCGACGGCGGTCCGCTGCTTGGGGGGGAGCTCTCTGACGGCGGCCCGCAGGCCGCCGTCATCGCCGCCGAGCTCGTCCTCGACGCCCTGCTCCGGCAGATCGGCGCCCGCCGGCAGCGGCGCCCGCTGCCGGGCTCGGATGTGGTCGATCGCCTTGCGATGGGCGATCGTCAACAGCCAGCCCCTGAGGTTGGCGGCGTCGCGCAGGCGTGGATACGCCCGCAGCGCCGCCAGCCAGGTCTCCTGGTAGCAGTCGTCGGCCTCCACCCGTCCGACGGTCGCCACCAGGAAGCGGTGGACGTCGCCGGCGTGGTTGTCGAGCAGCGTTTGGAAAGGGGGCAGCGTCATCTGGATGGTGATTCAACGAACGGGCGGAATCTTGCGTGAGATCATTGCCAGATGCACCGATTGCGGGTACAACGCAACTGATGCCACGTGCTATCTGGTCGGGCGCGATCAGCTTCGGGCTAGTCAACGTCCCCGTCAAGCTGTACTCCGCGACCTCGCCGAAGTCGGTCCGCTTCCACCAGCTGTCCGCCAAGACGGGCGCGCGGATCAAGCAGAAGCGGGTCGACGAGAGCACCGGCGAGGAGGTCGCGTACGAGGACCTGGTCAAGGGCTACGAGCTGTCGCCGGAGCGCTACGTCGTGATCGAACCGGAGGAGCTCGACGCGCTCGACCCGAAGACGACCCACACGATCGATATCGAGGAGTTCGTCGATCTGGCCGAGATCGACCCGATCTACTACGACAACTCCTACTTCATCGCCCCGGCGGCCGGCGGCGCCAAGCCCTACAAGCTGCTGCTGGAGGCGATGCGGGAATCGGGCCGGGTCGGGATCGGGCGGATCGTGCTGCGCTCAAAGCAGCAGCTGTGCGCGCTTCGCCCCACGGGGGAGGTGCTGATGCTGTCGACGATGCTGTTCGGCGACGAGGTGAACTCGCCCGACCGTCTCGACGAGCTCGACGGAATCCGGGACACCGAGACTTCGGAGCGCGAGCTGCAGATGGCCGAGCAGCTGATCGACTCGCTGTCGGGTCAGTTCGACCCGAGCCAGTTCCGCGACGAGTACCGGGATCGGGTTCTGGCGCTGATCGAGCGAAAGGCATCCGGTGAGGAGATCACCCCGGCGCCCGCGGCCCAGCCCGCCCCGGCAGCCGCCCCGGACCTGATGGCGGCGCTGGAGGCGAGCCTCGCCGCTGTCACCGGCAGCGCGCCGGCCGACGCCCCCAAGCCGAAGCAGCCGGCGAAGGCCAAGGAGCCCGCCAAGGCCAAGCAGCGGACGAGCAGGGCCAAGAGCCCGGAAAAAACCCGGTAGCCTTAATTAGGCAAAGCCACCGCCTCGCCCGCAGTAACCCCGCCGTAACCACGGCTCCGCGACCCTAAAGGGCCTCCTCCAAGATGAAGCACGAATCAGCTCCAACCGGGGCCATCGGCCTCTACGACGCCGCCAACGAGCACGATGCCTGCGGCATCGCGCTGGTCGCCAAGCTCTGGGGAGAGGCGACGCACGCGGTCGTCGAGAAGGGCCTCGACGCGCTCGGGAACCTCGAGCACCGGGGCGCCGAGGGCGCCGATCCGAACACCGGCGACGGCGCCGGGATCCTGCTGCAGATCCCCGACGCGTTCTTCCGCGGCGCCGCCGCGGGGGTCGAACTGCCGGCGGCCGGCCGCTACGGCGTCGGCGTCTGCTTCCTGCCGACCGACGCGGAGCGGCGACTGGAGATCGAGCAGCTGATCGAGGAGACGGTCGCCGTCGAGGGACAGCGGGTGATCTGGTGGCGCGATGTACCGGTCGACGACCGCCACGTCGGCGACACCGCCCGGGCCTCGCAGCCGTTCATCCGGCAGGTGCTGATCGCGGCCGCCGACGGCATCGACCAGGCCCAGTTCGAGCGCAAGCTGTACGTGATCCGCCGGCTGATCGAGAAGGCAGCCGGCAACGACGTGATCCTGCCGAGCTTCTCCTCGCGGACGATCGTCTACAAGGGGATGCTGACGGCGCCGCAGTTGCCGCGGTACTTCACCGACCTGCGTGACCCGCGCGTCGCCTCCCGCCTGGCGCTGGTCCACTCGCGGTTCTCGACCAACACGTTCCCGAGCTGGGGGCTGGCGCACCCGTTCCGGATGATCGCCCACAACGGCGAGATCAACACGTTGCGCGGCAACTCCAACTGGATGCGGGCGCGCGAGTCGCAGCTGGCCTCAGAGCTGTTCGGCGACGACCTGGAGAAGCTGATGCCGGTCGTCCAGGGCGGCGGCTCGGACTCGGCGGTGCTCGACAACGTGCTCGAGTTGCTGGTGCTGAGCGGACGCTCGATCCCGCACGCGGTGATGATGATGATCCCCGACTCCTACCGCACCCGCCGCGACCTCGATGCCGACGTCAGGGGGTTCTACGACTTCCACTCGTGTCTGATGGAGCCGTGGGACGGGCCGGCGGCGGTCGTCTTCACCGACGGTCGGATCGCCGGCGCCGTGCTCGACCGCAACGGCCTGCGCCCGGGGCGCTGGATCCAGGACACCGAGGGCTACGTCGTGCTCGCCTCCGAGACCGGCGTCGTGACGGTCGCGCCCGAGCACGTCCAGCGCAAGGGCAGGCTGCAGCCCGGCAAGATGTTCCTGCTCGACCTCGAGGAGGGCAAGATCGTCGACGACGAGCAGGCCAAGCTGCGGGTCGCCCGGCGTCGCCCCTACCACGAGTGGTATCGCAACTCCGTCGTCCACATCGACGACCTGCCCGAGCGGGAGCCGCGGGCGCCGCGGATCGAGCGGCTGCGCTCCAGGCAGCTGGCCTTCGGTTACTCCCAGGAGGACCTGAAGCTGGTGATCGCGCCGATGGCCTCGAAGGGCGAGGAGCCGGTCGCCTCGATGGGCAACGACGCGGCGCTGTCGGTCCTATCGGACCGCCAGCCCGCCCTGTTCAGCTACTTCAAGCAGCTGTTCGCCCAGGTCACCAACCCGCCGATCGACCCGATTCGCGAGCAGGTCGTGATGAGCCTGCAGGCCGGGGTCGGGGCCGAGCTGAACCTGCTGGCCGAGGTGCCCGAACAGGCCCACCAGCTGGTGATGGATCAGCCGATCCTCCGCAACCACGAGCTCGAGAAGCTGAGGCAGGTCTCACACGACGTGTTCGACGCTGCGACGCTCGACATCACCTGGCCGATCGAGCGCGGCACCGCCGGGATGGAGGAACGGCTCGACGCGCTCTGCGAGGAGGCGGCGCGGTACGTCGACAACGGCGCCAACATCCTGATCCTGTCGGATCGCAACCTCGGCCCCGAGCGGGTGGCGATGCCCTCGCTGCTGGCGGTCTCGGCGGTCCACAACCACCTCGTGCGGCGCGGGACCCGACTGCGGACCGGACTCGTGATCGAGTCGGGCGAGCCGCGTCAGATCCACGACATGGCGACCCTGATCGGGTACGGCGCGTCGGCGATCAACCCGTACGTGATGTTCGAGTCGCTCGACGAGCTCACCGACCGCTCGCTGCTGCCGGCCGACCTCAATCGCGACGAGGCCGAGAAGCGGATCGTCAAGGCGATCGGCAAGGGCCTGATGAAGACGATCTCGAAGATGGGGATCTCGACGATCCAGTCCTACTGCGGCGCTCAGATCTTCGAGGCGGTCGGGCTCGACCCCGGGCTGATCGACAAGCATTTCACCGGGACCGCGTCGCGGATCGGCGGTGTCGGCATCGAGGACCTGGCGACGGAGGCGCTCGAGCGTCACTTCCGCGCCTACCCCCCGACGGAGCGCGACCTGCTCCCCGTCGGCGGCGTGCTGCAGTGGCGGCGCGACGGCGAGCGCCACATCTGGAACCCGGACACGATCGCCAAGCTCCAGCACTCGGTCCGCCACGCCAACGGAGACTCGTGGCAGACCTACAAGGAGTTCGCCGAGCTCGCCAACGGGGAGGCGACCCGCCGCGCGGCCCTGCGCGGACTGATGAAGTTGCGAACCTCGTCCGACCCGATCGGACTCGACGAGGTCGAGCCCGCGGCCGAGATCGTCAGGCGGTTCACGACCGGCGCGATGTCGCTCGGCGCGCTCAGCCGCGAGGCCCACGAGACGCTCGCGATCGCGATGAATCGACTGGGGGCGAAGTCGAACACCGGCGAGGGCGGCGAGGACCCGGCGCGGTTCAAGCCCGACGACAACGGCGACCTGCGGCGCTCGGCGATCAAGCAGGTCGCCTCCGGCCGGTTCGGCGTGACGGCCCACTACCTGGTCAACGCCGACCGGTTGCAGATCAAGATGGCGCAGGGCGCCAAGCCCGGCGAGGGCGGCCAGCTCCCCGGCCACAAGGTCGACGACTACATCGCCCGGATCCGGAACTCGACCCCGGGCGTCGGGCTGATCTCGCCGCCGCCGCACCACGACATCTATTCGATCGAGGACCTGAAGCAGCTGATCTACGACCTGCGCTGCGCCAACCCGCGGGCGTCGGTGTCGGTCAAGCTCGTCTCCGAGGTCGGCGTCGGGACGGTCGCCGCCGGCGTCGCCAAGGCCAACGCCGACCACGTCACGATCTCCGGCGGCGACGGCGGCACCGGCGCCTCGCCGCAGTCCTCGATCCACGGCGCCGGCATCCCCTGGGAGATCGGCCTCGCCGAGACCCAGCAGACGCTGATGCTCAACGACCTGCGCAGCCGGATCATCGTCGAGGTCGACGGGCAGCTGAAGACCGGTCGCGACGTCGTCATCGCAGCCCTGCTCGGGGCGGACGAGTTCGGGTTCTCGACCGCGCCACTGATCGCGATGGGCTGCATCATGATGCGGGTCTGCCACCTGAACACCTGCCCGGTCGGCGTCGCGACCCAGGACCCGATCCTGCGCGAACGCTTCCGCGGCACCCCTGACCACGTCGTCAACTATCTGATGCACGTCGCCGAGGAGGTCCGCGAGCTGATGGCCTCGCTCGGGATCCGGCGGGTGGCCGACCTGATCGGCCGTGCCGACCTGCTCGACATGGACGCCGCTATCGATCACTGGAAAGCCCGGAAGGTGGACCTTTCCGCGGTCCTGCAGGTCCCCGACCTCCCGGCCGGCATCGACCGCCGCCGCACCCGCGGGCCGGAGCCGGTGCTCGACGACGCGCTCGACTGGGAGCTTCTGCGCCGCTGCGCCCCCGCGATCGAACGGCACGAGCAGGTCAAGCTCGGGCCGATCCCGATCCGCAACGTCAACCGCACCGTCGGCGGCATCCTGTCCGGCGAGATCGCCGCACAACACGGCGCCGACGGGCTCCCCGAGGGCTCGATCGAGATCGCCTTCAGCGGCTCCGCCGGCCAGAGCTTCGCCGCCTGGCTGGCGCGGGGCGTGACGTTCACGCTGCGCGGCGAGACCAACGACTACGGGGCAAGGGCCTGTCCGGAGGCGTCGTCGCGGTGCGGCCGCCGGAGGGCGCGCTGTTCCGGGCCGAGGAGAACATGATCGTCGGCAACACCGTCCTGTACGGCGCCACCGCCGGCCGTGCGTTCTTCCGCGGGCTCGCGGGCGAGCGGTTCGCGGTCCGCAACTCCGGCGCCGCGGCCGTCGTCGAGGGGGTCGGTGACCACGGCTGCGAGTACATGACCGGCGGGCGCGTCGTCATCCTCGGCCCGACCGGCCGCAACTTCGCGGCCGGGATGAGCGGCGGCATCGCCTACGTCTACGACACCGACCGCGCGTTCGCGAAGCGCTGCAACACCGAGCTGGTCGAGCTCGAGGAGGTCGGCGACTACGAGGACGACGAGGAGCTCCGGGCACTGATCGGCGAACACGCCCAGCGCACCGGCTCGGTGGTGGCGCGCAACCTGCTCGCGCAGTGGGAGCGGGGCGCCCGCGACCGCTTCATCAAGGTGATGCCGCGCGACTACAAGCGAGCGCTGGCGGAGCGAGCCGCGGCGGCAACCGCGGCCGCGGCCGCGGGCTCCGCCCCGCTAGGCGGTGCCCGCGAGCAGAGACTCGCGGGGTAGACGCATGGGTGAGCTTGGGGCGTTCCTGAAGATCCACCGGGTCGGGTTCGACAAACGCGATCCGGCCGAACGGGTCCGCGACTACGACCAGTACTTCGCGCTGCAGGGCGACGACGAGCTGCGCCGCCAGGGCGCCCGCTGCATGGACTGCGGCGTGCCGTTCTGTCACGAGGGCTGCCCGCTGGGGAACCTGATCCCCGACTGGAACGACCTCGTCTACCGCGACAAGTGGCGCGAGGCGATCGACCAGCTGCACTCGACCAACAACTTCCCCGAGTTCACCGGCCGGATCTGCCCGGCCCCGTGTGAATCGGCTTGCGTGCTGGCGATCAACGACGACCCGGTGACGATCGAGCAGATCGAGCTGGCGATCGCCGAGCGCGCCTTCGAGGAGGGCTGGGTCCTGCCCGAGCCGCCGGCGAGGCGCTCGGGACAGACCGTCGCCGTGGTCGGTTCCGGTCCCGCCGGGATGGCCGTCGCGGCCGAGCTCAACCGCTGCGGCCACCTCGTCACGGTCTACGAGCGCGACGAGGGCCCCGGCGGGCTGATGCGGTTCGGCGTCCCCGACGCGAAGCTCCCGAAGGCACTGATCGATCGCCGGGTCGAGATCCTCGAGCAGGAGGGGATCGAGTTCGTCTACGACGTCGACGTCGGTCGCGACCTTCCGGTCGCCGAACTGCAGGCTCGCTTCGACGCCGTCGTGATCGCGACCGGCTCGCGGGTCTCGCGTGACATCGTCGTGCCGGGCCGGGACAACAGCGGGATCCACTTCGCGATGGACTACCTCTACCAGCGCAACCGCTGGGTCGCGGCGCACGAAGGCCGCCCGGCGCGCGCGACCGAGCCGGGGCGGGAGATCTCCGCGGCGGGCAAGCGGGTGATCGTCGTCGGCGGCGGCGACACCGGGATGGACTGCGTCTCCAACTCCAACCGCGAGGGCGCCCTCAGCGTCGTGATGCTCGATGTCTACAAGGAGCTGAGCGACGACGATCCACGGCACCCGTGGCCGCTGCCGCCCAAGCGGACCGCGACCACGTACGCGCTCGAGGAGGGCGGCAAGCGCCGCTGGGGCACCGAGGTCACTGGTTTCGGAGGCAAGGACGGCCAGGTCACCCACGTCTACGCGCGCCAGGTGACCGGGACCTCGTCGCGCGACCTGACGCCGGTTCCCGGCAGCGAGTTCGTGCTCGAGGCGGACCTCGTGCTGATCGCGATCGGCTTCACCGGCCCCGAGCGTGAGGGGGTCGTCGAGGAGCTCGCGATCGAGCTCGACACCCGGGGCAACATCTGCACCAACCAGACGTTCGTCACCTCGACCGAGGGCGTGTTCGCCTGCGGCGACGCGAGGATCGGCCAGTCGCTCGTCGTCACCGCGATCGCGGAGGGCCGCAAATGCGCCCGCGTCGTCAACCACGCCCTCGGCGGGGCGCCGATGGACCAGGACCGCGAGCTGCTGGCGATCGGCGCCTGGAGCGGCGAGTCCGACCGAACGCTCCGGCATGAGGCCGAGGCGGCCGGGAACGTGCGGCCCGGCGAGCAGTTCTTCACCGGACCTGGGAACCGGGACCGGGCTTAGAGGCTGTCTCACAAACCGGGGCGCGTGGCTGGCGAGCGCCGGGTCAAGCGAGACAAGGACGCAGGACCCGAAGGAGTAGCAGCGCTACTTCGAGGGTCCGAGGACGACGGATCGCGCAGATCCGCCGCCGCCAGACGCGTGCCAGGGTTGTGAGACAGGCTCTGAGGTCCGTAGGTGCTTCGGCCCGAAGGGGGGCCGTGATACGGTTTTCTAGTCCGCGTCCACCGCGGATTTCCAGGCACGGATGCGCGGGAGCAACCGAGATTGCGTCGTGCGTATTGCTTAGCCGTGGGTCGGGCACCCGCCGGCCCACACGGTCAGGGAACTGCGCCCCCACTTCCCTGACTAGGCCGGGAGGCCCGGACGGATCCGGCCTCCCGGCACCCTTTCTTTACAAGTCGGACTCGCGCGCGTGGCACGATTTCGGCGCTGCCGACGTTCTGCCGCCACAACCGCCTGATCCAGAACTGCCCGATCTGCGCCCGCGAGCAGGCCGTCGAGCTGCGTCCGGTCGTGTCGTCGAGCGCGCCGGGTGGCGCCTCGCGGACCAGGCCGCGCCCGTCCGAGGCCGATTCCGGCGCTGGCTCGCCGCGGCCGGCCGGCGGTGCCGGCCGCGGCGCCACGCGTCGCGGACGCGATGGATCGACCGGCGGCGGCCAGGATGCCGGCCTGACCGTCCGCCGGCTCGCGCGCGGCGCTGAGGACGGGTACCGATCGGCGCTGGTGCCCGGGCTGAAGTCGAGCGAGGACGCGGCGCGGCTGGCCGACGAGCTCGCGTTCGCGACGCGCCGCGTGGAGGCGATGGAGTCCGAGCCGACCGGCCTATGGGCCGAGATCGGCGACGCCGGCTCGGATCGGGAGGAGCGGACCTGGCTGGCGTTCCTGGTCGCCTACCTGGCGCCGCTCGAGGACGAGCAGCCGTTCGCCGCGATCGAGGCGGCCCGGGTGTCGTGGGCGTCGGGCGACCCGCCGGCGCTGGAAGGGGTTGTTGTCGGGCCGCGCGGCGCCCACGAGCCGGCTCGCGGGAGCGCGACGGCCGACGCCTACCGTGCCTGGGCGGCGCGGGCGGGATCGCAGGCAGCCGCTTTCACGGGCGAGGCGGTATGGACGCCGGAGCGGCGGTTCGAGCGGGTTTTCGAACGGTTGTCGCTTCCCGGCCTGCACCGCGACGCTCGGTTCGAACTGCTGGTCCTGCTGGGGCGGCTGTCGGTCTACGAGCTTGCCGCCGGGACGCTTCGACTCAGCGGGGACAACGAGACGACCGTCGCGGCCAAGCGGGCGTTCGGGATCGGCGACGTGATGTTGCTCGAGCGGCGGGCGAGCGACCTCGCCGACGCCTGCGGCGCGCCGCTCGAGGCGCTTGACCTGGGGCTGCGCAACTGGGGGGTGGGAGAGCGGCTTCGGGCTGGGCTCCCCGCCGGGATCGAGGCCGACCCCGAACTTGTCGAGCAGATGCGCGAGGCGCTGGGGTTGTAGGCCATCGGTCGTTCTTTTGCGATCCAGTACACGTATGCGGAACTAAATCGCTGAAGAACGCAGCTGCGGCTCCGTCCGTCCGGCGGTGAGCCTACCTTTCACGCCATGTCGCTGTGCTTCATCGAACCGCAGAACGCCATCCGCGTGATCGCAGACTCCGTCGGGCGCGAGGCGCGCCGGCAGATCCTCGGGGAGGTGGTGCGCGCGTGGGTCGACGAGATCCCCGAGCGCGACCTGCAGTCGCACTACGCCAAGGCGATCGCCGACCTCGACGAGCACGACCTGTCCCTGCTGGCGGCGTGGCATGCGTCGCTTGAGGTGGGGCACCCGGTTCCCACCAGGGAGTTCCTGACCGCCGTGTTCCCGTCGCTGGGCGAGAACCGGCGGGAGGCCCTGCGGATCGCCGCCGGCTTCCGCGGCGAGGACGCGTTCGAGGCCGGGGTCGGCGAGGAGGAGGCGTTCGACACGGTGCTGCCGTGGCTGTCCGACGAGCG